>WNGG01006560.1_pt1 | contig 31796 bp, 29 predicted proteins | sample 5400661 | NCBI WGS metagenome assembly WNGG01 (sample SAMN13153372, study PRJNA577476) | soil metagenome | isolation source: 100 cm soil or saprolite under Garry oak tree replicate 1 | place: USA:California | collected 2016-06-15
GATCGCATGCTCGTACCCGAACGCGACCGCGGTCAACACCAGCCCGGTCCACCACCAACCGCCGAGCCCGACCAGTACGCCGAACCAGACGAAGAGCCCGAACGTGACCACATGCACCACCGCCGAGAGCACCAGCGCGAACCGGACCCCGTACCGGGCCGGCACGCTGTGTACCCCGATCGCCCGGTCCACCTCCACGTCCTGGGTCGCATAGATCAGATCGAACCCGCCGATCCACAGCCCGACCGCCGCCCCGAGCACCCACGCCGGGAACGAACCCGCGACGGTACCGGTGACCGCCAGCCACGCCCCCACCGGCCCGACCATCTGCGCGAGCGCCAGGATCCCGTGCGGCCAGTTGGTGAACCGCTTGCCGTAGGGGTACCCGATCAGGGGCAGCACGGCGAGCGGCGACAGCGCCAGGCACAGCGGGTTCAGCAGCGCAGCGGCGGCGAGAAACACCGCGAGGGCGACGAGCGCGCCGGCCCACGCGGTGCGCACCGACACCACACCGGTCACCAGTTCCCGCCCGGCCGTCCGCGGGTTACGGGCGTCGATGTGCCGGTCGATGATCCGGTTGGCCGCCATCGCGAACGTGCGCGCACCGACCATCGCCACCGTGATCAGCGCGAGGTCGGCCCAGCCGATCCGGTGCGGGCCGCGCGCCATCACCGTCAACGCCGACAGGTATGCGAACGGCAGCGCGAACACGCTGTGCTCGATCTTGACCAAGCTGAGGAACGAACGCGCCGGCGCGACAACGGTCACAGCCCGTACTCCTTCCAGCGCCGGTCGACCAGGGCCGAAACGTCAGGTGACATCACCGCCGGCGATGGCCAGCCCCGGGAGTACCCCTCCGAAGGCAGTTTCCGGGTCGCGTCCAGGCCCGCCTTGCCACCCCAGAACTGCTGGTACGACGCGTGGTCCAGGTGGTCCACCGGGCCGGACGTGAGCAGCAGGTCGTGGTTGTAGTCCACGTTGCCGAAGGCGCGGAACGCGACCTCGTGGTAGTCGTGCGGGTCGCAGTCGTCGTCGACCACCACGATCAGCTTGGTCAGCGACAGCAGATGTGCGCCCCAGACCGCGTTCATCACCTTCTGCGCGTGCTTGGGGTACCGCTTCTGGATCGACACGATCAGGCAGTTGTGGAACACCCCCGGTTCCGGCAGCGCCATGTCGACGATGTCCGGGATCAGCATCTTGATCAGCGGCAGGAAGATCCGCTCGGTCGCGTACCCGATCCCGCCGTCCTCCTGCGGCGGCTTCGACGTGATGATCGAGTGGTAGACGGGATCCCGTTGGGACGTCATCGCGGAGAGCCGCAGCACCGGGAACGGCTCGACCGGCGTGTAGAACCCGGTATGGTCGCCGAACGGCCCCTCCGGGTGCCGCTCCCCGGGCTCGACGTAGCCCTCCAGGACAACCTGCGCGTGCGCCGGTACCTGTAGCGGCACGGTCAGGCACTCGACCATCTCCACCCGCTCGCCGCGCAGGAACCCGGCGAACAGGTACTCGTCGATGTCGCCGGGCAGCGGCGCGGTCGCGGCGTACGACACCACCGGGTCGCAGCCGATCGCGATCGCGACCGGCAGCCGCTCGCCCCGTCGCTCCGCGACGGCGTGATGTGCCGTCGAGTCCTTGTGGATCTGCCAGTGCATGCCGAGGGTGTCCGGGGAGTGCTGCTGCAGGCGGTACAGGCCGAGGTTGCGCTTTCCGGTCTCCGGATGCTTGGTGTGGGTCAGGCCGAAGTTGTGGAAGATCCCGCCGTCGTCGGGCCAGGTCTGCAACCCCGGCAGCCGGTTCAGGTCCACCCGGTCGTACACCACCTCCTGGCACGGGGCGGACCGGACCTTCTTCGGGGGTACCGACTTGAGCTGCATCAGCTTGCCCAGCCCCTCCCGGATTCCGGACCAGCCCACCGGGAGCTCGGGCCGGATCAGCTCGCCGATCCGGGCGCCGATCTCGTTGACGTCCTCGACACCGAGCGCCATCGCCATCCGCCGGTGGGTACCGAACAGGTTGATGGCGACCGGCATCTCGCCCCGGGCCGGCTTCTCGAAGAGCAGGGCGGGGCCGCCGGCCCGGACGGTACGGGTGACGATCTCGCTGATCTCCAGGGTGGGGTCGACGGGTACGGACACCCGGCGCAGTTCGCCGGCCCGCTCCAGCGCCGCGAGGAAGTCCACGAGGTCGGGGTACGGGAAACCGCGCGGTGCCATGCCGCCAAGTCTCGCAGGTCGGGCGGGCGTCACCCCGGGCCGGCTGGGCAGTTGACCGACACGTGGGGATACGGGTCGCGATCGCGGCTGGGCTGGTACCGGTACTCATGGGCGCGTTGGGCGGGCCGACGGCGCGACCCGCCGGCCCCCCCGTACCCGAGCCCGGCTACCACCATCTGGGCGCGACCACCCAGGGCCGGTGGTCCGCGGTGCTCGGCCGGCTGGCCGTGGACAACCCGGGCGTGCGCGCGGGCACCTTCGACTTCGTGGCCACCCGGTTCATGGCCAAGGCGAGCACCCCGCTGGGTACCAAATGGCTGGAGGCCGGCTGGGCGGAGACCGGCTGGTCCGGATCCGGCCAGCAGCGGATCTACACGTTCGACACGAACACGTTGCGGTGGACGTTCTACGACCAGTACCCGATCAAGCCGGGTGACGAGGTGTGGATCGAGCTGGCCACGACGGGTACCGGCCCGGCCCCGGCGTGGGGCGCGTGGCTGTGGTGGCACGACGCGTGGCACCTGCTGACCACCCAGTCGCTGCCGATCACCGAGCGCGCGACGATCGAGGAGTACGTCGAGGTGTACGTCGACCCGACCCGCGGCGGCACCATCCCGGTACCCTCGGTCGAGGTGGACAACGTGCAGCTCAAACCGGATCCGGCCGGGCGGTTCGGGTACTGGACCGACGCCGTGGAGACGGCACCGGGCGCGGACGCCGACGGGTACTGCGTGAACTTCGACGTGCCCTACGACACCTGGCACGCGGGCAGCTGCTGATCAGTCGTGGAGGTGGTCGGCCGGGTCGGTGTTGAGTAGCCAGGCCAGCGGATGCGCACCCACCAGGCGGTAGCCGTCGGAGTCCAGGCGCAGCATCGTGACGGTGTTGGCGGCGTCCTGGCCGACCAGCCAGTACCGGACGATCCCGGCCGCCGCGTACTCGTCCCGCTTGATGACCCGGTCGATCGCCTCGGTACTGGTCGAAGCGATCTCGATGGCCACCTGGAGCAGCTTGACCGACGGCCACACCGGGCCGGGTGGCGGTTCGGACCAGATGGTGAGGTCGGGAATCCCATCTCGGCCACGTCGTCGAGGGTGAGGTCGAACGGCAGCCGCACGGTGAAGCGCTCGGTCTGCTCCGCGCTCATGCCAACCTCCTATCACAAGTCCGTCGCACCTTACCGCTCGTCAGCCTACGAGCGCTGCCCCGCGCCGACCAGTTGCTCCCTGATTCGTGCCCCGCGGCGAGGCCCTGCACGACGTACCAGGGGCTGCTGGTCACCCCGCCCGACGAGCGGTACCCGGTGCGCCTCGACCGCACCGTGACCACCTGCACCGACCTGCAGATCCACCCGGTCGTTCCCGGCGAGAGTGGCTCCGAGTCCCGCTGATACGTCGTGTTCTGTACTCGTCCGTGTGCGGACAGTTGCCTTGCTGGCCGGCCGGTGGCACCCGAGACTGCGACGCATGACCGCACCGACACCCCGTCCGACCGCCCGGTACGGGTGGATCCCGGACCTGCCCGACCATCGGGACCACATGTACGGCGCGCCGTTGCCCGTGCTGGCGGCGCTGCCGCCGAGCGTGGACCTGCGCGCGAACTGCCCCGAGGAGATCTACGACCAGGGCCACCTCGGCAGCTGTACCGCGAACGCGATCGGCGCCGCCTTCGAGTTCGACCTCGCCAAGCAGGGGCTGCGCGACTTCATGCCATCCCGGCTGTTCATCTACTTCAACGAGCGCCGGATCGAGGGCACCATCAACTGCGACAGCGGCGCGATGATCCGCGACGGCATCAAGACGGTGTCCAAGCAGGGCGTCTGCACCGAGAAGACCTGGCCCTACGACATCACGAAGTTCACCGACAAGCCGACGCAGGCGTGCTACACCGAGGCGGCCGGCAACCGGGCGCAGTCGTACCAGCGGGTGCCGCAGGTACTCAACCAGATGCGCGGCTGCCTCGCCCACGGGTTCCCGTTCGTGTTCGGCTTCCAGGTGTTCGAGAGCTTCGAGAGCGACGCGGTCGCCAAGACCGGCGAGGTACCGCTGCCGGGTACCGGCGAGCAGCCGCTCGGCGGCCATGCCGTGCTGGCCGTCGGGTACAACGACGCGACCGCCCGGTTCCTGGTGCGCAACTCGTGGGGCGCCGACTGGGGCCAGGGCGGGTACTTCACCATGCCGTACACCTACCTGACCGAGCGTAACCTCGCCTCGGACTTCTGGGCGATCGCGCAGGTCAGCGCCGCTAGTTGACGCCGGCGTAGGAGTGGAGGCCGGCGATGACCAGGTTGACCCCGAACAGGTTGACCATCATCGCCGCCCACCCCAGCACCGCGATCCACGTGGCGACCGTGCGCCTGACGCTCGGCGTCGCGCGGGCGTGCAGGTACCCGGCGTAGATCACCCAGGCGACGAAGGACCAGGTCTCCTTGGGGTCCCAGCCCCAGTACCGGCCCCACGCCGCCTCGGCCCAGATCGCGCCGCAGATGATGGCGAAGGTCCAGACCGGGAACGCCAGCGCGTGGATGCGGAAGGTGACCCGCTCCAGGCTGTCGGCGTCCGGTAGCCGGACCCCCAGGGTGTACGGGAAGCGTGATTTCCCGTCGTCGTACCCGGCCCGGATCAGCGTCAGCGCCGCCGCCACGAACCCGACGAGGAAGATGCCGGACGCGGTGATCGCCGCCGTGACGTGGATCTTCAGCCAGTACGAGTTGAGCGCCGGTACCAGCGGGGCGACCTTGGTGTACAGCAGCATCCCGTCGATGCCGAGGAGCAGCACCAGGACCAGCGTCACGAACAGCCCGAGCGGGCGCAGCTGCGGCCGGCGGGCCAGCAGTACCAGCCAGGCGGTCGCGCCGACGAAGCAGACCGCCATGACGAACTCGTACATGTTGCCCCAGGGCACCCGGTGCGCGGCGAGTCCCCGGGTGACGATCGCGCCGAGGTGCAGCAGCCAGCCCAGCGCGGTCAGCGCCAGCGCGCCCCGCCCGGCGAGCCCCGCCACGCGTGCGTCCTCCGGGATCCCCCCGGGCACCGGGGCGGGAGCGCCCGCCCCGACCAGCTCCCGGGTCGCCACCCGCCCGACGACCGACCGGGAGCCGAACGCGTACTCCACGGCATAGGCCAGCATCGCCAGGGCGTACCCGAGGATCGCGTACACGAGCAGCTGGTCGGAGACGGCGGCCATCAGGCGACCTCCTTCACGAGGTTCTCGAACTCAGTGGTGAAGCCGGGGTACTCGCCGCGGGCGAGCGCGCCCGCACTCACCGGCCCGTCGGGTGGTACCCGGAACCAGACCCGGCGGCGCCGGCCGGTGAGCGAGATCAGCAGGCCGGCCATCAGGCACCAGGCGCCGACGAGCACCACGGTCTCCCCCGGGTCGTACCGGACGGTCAGCGCCGTCCACGGCCGGGTACCGAGGAACTCCACGGTCGTACCGTCGTCCAGCCGCGCGGATTCTCCCGGCCGGAGCCGGAGCGGGTCACCCAGAGCGCGCAGCCGGCCGGTGTCGATCTGGTGCTGGTCGAGCGTATAGACCGAGCTGGGGATGCCGGCGTCCAGCCCGAGGTCGCCACGGTACGGCGTGACGACGAGGACCGGGTTGCGCTCGGTCGGGAAGGTGGACGCGGCGTGCACGCCGTCCGACGTCGGTACGTAGACGCCGGCGAAGGCCACCTGCTGCTTGTCGTTCGGGTCGCGGCCCTTGACCGGATCCACGTTGGCGTCCGGGAACGCCACCACACCGCTGCTGGTCTTGTTGCTGTCCAGGTACAGGAACGGCGCGACGATGGTCTGCGCCTTCCCGTACCGGTCGGTGTAGCGCAGTACCGGGGCGTAGCCGTGCCCGACCAGGTAGACCCGCGCCCGGTCCAGCCGCAGCGGCTCGTTCACCTTGATGACCGTCGACTTCGGTGCGCCGTCGCCGACCGTGTACGAGACGGCGGCCCGGTAGTCGGCCGGCTCGCCGGTGTCCAGGAACCGCGCCTGGAAGTCGGTCAGCGTCAGGCAGAACGGCTCCAGGTCGGCCGGGCTCACCCGGCTGCCCAGCCCGTAGTCGTCGTACTGCTGCAACGTGTTGCAGAACCCCTGATCCGCGCCCTGCACCACGACCCGGTCGGCCTTGTAGCCGTACCACGAACCGAGGGCCACCCCGACGAGCAGCGCCAGCAACGCGAAGTGGAAGAGCAGGTTGCCGGTCTCCTTCAGGTACCCCTTCTCGGCACTGACGGTGAACCCCCCGCCGGGCTGGGGCCGCACGACGGCCCGGAACCGCCGCTTGCGCAGCGCCGCGCGCAGGCGGGCGGCCACCTCCGCGGGATCTCCTTGCACCGCAAGGCCGCCGGCGTGTGCGGGCAGCCGGTCCAGCCGGCTCGGGGCATCCGGGGGTACCCGCACCAGCGCGACCACGTGTGCGCGCAGCCGGGGTACCAGGCAGCCGACGAGCGACAGGAACAGCAGCAGGTAGATCGCCGAGAACCAGGGCGAGGAGAAGACCTGGAAGGCACCGATGCGGTCGAGCAGCGGGGCGAGCTTCGGGTGCGCGGTGTAGTAGTCGCGCACCTTGTCCAGGTTCAGGTTCCGTTGCGGCAGAAGGGATCCGGGGATGGCCGCGACGGCGAGCAGGAAGAGCAGGATGAGCGCGGTGCGCATGCTGGTCAGCCAGCGCCACGACCGCCGGCCCAGGGCGACGAGTCCCGAGCCCCGCGGCAGCTCCGGCGGGGCCGGCGCCGTGGTCCGTTCGTCCGCTGGGCGGGGTGGCGGGGTCCGGATCGGCACTGCGGACATCAGATGCCCACCGATCCCGGCCCGACGGTGGCCCGCAGCCAGTTGAGGAACTCGTTCCAGCCGCCGGTGACCAGTGCCAGCCCGACGAGCACGAGCAGCGCGCCGCCGATCCGGGTGACCCATTCGCTGTGCCGCCGTACCCGGGAGAAGAGTCCGAGCAGCCGCCGGAACCCGAGCCCGAAGGCGAGGAACGGCAGGCCCAGCCCGAGGCAGTACGCGGCGGTCAGGGTCACCGCCCGGCCGGTCTGCCCGCCGACCGCGGCGAGCCCGAGCACCGCGCCGAGGGTCGGTCCCACGCACGGGGTCCAGGACAGCGCGAACACCGCGCCGAGTACCGGTGCCCCGGCGAGCCCGGCGCTGGGCAGCCGCTGGATGCGCAGGTCCCGTTGCAGGCCGGGAATCAGGCCGGCGAAGGCCAGCCCGAGCACGATGACGAGCGCGCCGACCACGATCTCCACCATCCGCTGGTGTACCAGCAGCGCCCGCCCGGCCTGCGCGGCGATCACCCCGGTGAGGATGAACACGACGGTGAACCCGGCGACGAACAGCAGGCTGCCCAGCAGGATCCGGCCCCGGGCGCGCCGGCCGGGCTGCTTGTGATCAGGTCGCGACACCGCGCGACCCTGCGGGTTGGTGCCGAGGGCCGCGTCGAGGTCCGCCCCGGCCATCCCGGTCACGTACGACAGGTAGCCGGGTACCAGCGGCAGCACGCACGGCGACAGGAAGCTCACCAGGCCGGCGAGCGCCGCGACCACCATCGCCGCCAGCAACGGTCCGCCGCTGGCGAGGTGGGCGAAGGAGGCGCCCACGTTACGGCTCCGCGCCGATCTGGGTGACCAGCCTGGTCAGGTCGTCCTTGCGGACCGTGGTCCGGATGACCGCCGCCACCTTCCCCTGCTTGTCCACGATCAGCGTCGCCGGGAACGTATTCGGGGGTACCTGCGAGAAGCTCAGCGCGACCCGGCCGGCGGGGTCGAACAGGCTCGGGTAGGTGATCCGGCCGGCGAGGAACGCGACCGCCGCGTCCTTCTGGTCCCGGCTGTCCACGCCGACGAAGCTGACCCCGCTGTCCTTTGTGGACTGGTGGGTCGCTTCGAGGTCGGCCGCCTCCAGCCGGCACGGCGCGCACCACGACGCCCAGAAGTTGACGACCACGACCTTCCCGTGCAGTGCGGCGAGGTCGAACGAGCCACCGTCCAAGATTGACCCCGATACGACTGGGGCCGGCTTCCGGTCGGTGATCTGGTAGACGATCGTCTTGCCGTCGCCGGCGACGTACCGGTTGTCGTTGCCGGTGCCCTGGCTGACCGCGTTGCCCGCCGGCGAGCATGCGGCCAACACCAGAACAGCCGCAGTGAGTCCGGCAACGAGTGTCGCGCAGCGAGGACGCATCAGGCGCCCTTGGCGTCGCGGGCGTCCGGCGACATCGCAATCAGGTGCGCGGCCGGCTCGCTGTACCCGATGCCGGTCAACTCGGCGCCGGCGAAGTGGAAGCTGGTCAGGCTCGCCAGCGCGCACTGGCGCCGGCGCGGATCGTGCCACAGCCGGCGGTGCTCGGCGAACCGGCGCAGCGTCCAGATGGGTAGTTGGTGCGAGACCAGGACCGCCTCGTGGCCCTGGGCGGCGGCCCGCGCGTCCTGCAGCGCGTCCATCATCCGCGCGGCGATGTCGCGGTACGGCTCGCCCCAGGAGGGGCTGAACGGGTTGCGCAACCGCCACCAGTTGCGCGGGTCGCGCAGCACGCCGTCGCCGACCCCGAACCAGGTGCCCTGAAACGCGTTCGTGCTCTCGATGAGCCGCTCGTCGAGCGCGACGGGGAGGCCGAACAGCGCGGCGAGCGGCTCGGCGGTCTGCTGGGCCCGCTCCAGGGGACTGGACCCGAGATGGGTCACGTCGTGCCCCTGCAACGACTCCGCCGCCGCCTTGGCCATCTGGATCCCCAGCTCGGACAGCCGGTACCCGGGGAGGCGGCCGTACAGGATCCTGGTGGGGTTGTGGACCTCGCCGTGGCGCAGGAGGTGGACGACGGTCTCCGGCTCAGCCACGAGCGGCCTCCCGCGCGGCTGCCGGCAGCGCTTCGGCGAGGACCGCCAGCGCGGCGTCGTCGATCGCGGTCGAGACGAACCAGGCCTCGTACGCGCTGGGCGGCAGGTACACGCCGCGGCGCAGCATCGCGTGGAAGAAGGCCCGGAAGGCGGCCTGGTCCTGGGCCTGCGCGCCGGCGAAGTCGGTGACCTCGGCACCAGTGAAGAACACCGAGAACATGTTGCCGGCCGACGACAGCCGGTGCGGTACCCCGGCCGCGGACAGCGCCTCGGTCGCCAGCTTGCCGATCGTGGCGGCGGTGGCGTCCAGCGTCGCGTAGACCTCGGGCGTGGCGAGGCGGAGGCTGGCCAGGCCCGCGGCGCAGGCGAGCGGGTTGCCGGACAGGGTACCGGCCTGGTACACCGGCCCCGCCGGGGCGAGCCGCTCCATGACCTCCCGGCGGCCGCCGAACGCGGCGGCGGGCAGCCCGCCGCCCATCACCTTGCCGAACGTCCACAGGTCGGCGTCGACCGGATCCAGCCCGTGCCACCCCGAGCGGCTGACCCGGAACCCGGTCATCACCTCGTCGACGATGAGCAACGCGCCGTACCGCCGGCACAGTCGCGCCAGCGCGCCGTTGAAGCCCGGCCGGGGCGGTACCACGCCCATGTTGCCCGCCGCGGCCTCGGTGATGACCGCGGCGATGGTGTCCCCGCGCGCGGAGAACGCCGCCTCGACCGCGGCCAGGTCGTTGTACGGCAGCACGATCGTCTCGGCGGTGGCCGCCCCGGTCACGCCCGGCGTGTCGGGCAGCGCGAGGGTCGCCACGCCAGACCCGGCCGCGGCGAGCAGCGCGTCCACGTGCCCGTGGTAGCAGCCGGCGAACTTCACCACGGTCGACCGCCCGGTGTACCCGCGGGCCAGCCGGATCGCCGACATGGTGGCCTCGGTACCGGAGTTGACCAGCCGGACCTCCTCGGCCGCGGTCCGGGCGACCAGCTCCTCGGCCAGGTCCACCTCGCCCGGCGTCGGGGTGCCGAAGCTGGTACCCCGCGCCGCGGCGGCGGTGACCGCCTCGACGACATCCGGGTGGGCGTGCCCGTGGATCAGCGGCCCCCACGAGCAGACCAGGTCCACATACCGGCGCCCGTCAGCGTCGGTCAGCCAGCAGCCCTGCCCGCCGACCATGAACCGCGGGGTACCGCCGACCGCGCGGAAGGCGCGCACGGGCGAGTTCACCCCGCCCGGCACGACGGCTCGGGCGCGGTCGAACAGGGCCTGCGAGGCGGGGGCGTCAGGCGGGTACACCACCGCCGGTTCGGTATCGGTCACGGCCTGGCCAGTCTAGATGGTTGGGACTTGTCAACCGTCCACGGCCCCGTGCCGTGCCCAGCCCCGAAGGGACCGTCAAGTTAGGCTGTGACTGTGGAGCGTCCGGAGCTGACCCTCTCGGTCCAGCACTCGCCGTCCGAAGCGGTGGTGATCCTGGCCGGAGAGATCGACCTGTCCACGGCTCCGCGCCTGTCCACGGTGGTCGCCGACCTGCTGGCCGAGGCGCCGGCCCGGGTGGTCCTCGACATGGCCGGCGTGACGTTCTGCGACTCGCAGGGGCTCGGTACCCTCGTCGTGCTGTCCCGCAAGGCGGCGCTGGCACAGAGCTGCCTGGTGCTGACGAACGTCGCCGACTTCCTGCTGCGGGTGCTGGACATCACCGGGCTGCGGCCGGCTCTGATGATCTCTTAGCCAAAAAAGGCTGGCACCGGCCACCGAAGTGGCCGGTGCCAGCGTCATGTGGCGCCTACGGGGCGGGCAGCGGCGCGCCCGGCAGGCTGTTGGACGAGTTGAATGCCTGCACACCGGCCTCGCCGTCACCGTCGAACGGCGTCACCGGGCTGTTCTTGCCGAGGCAGAAGTCGTCCGCCGTCGGGTCGGCGAACCACATGCCCACGTGGTTGAGGTCCACCCGGACCCGCTTGCCGTCCACCAGCGTCGAGGCGAAGGCCTCCTGGACGATCAGCTCGAACTCCGCGTGCGCCTTGCCGTACCTGTCGGTGTTGACGTCGCCGATGTACTCGGCGGCCCCGAACGGCGCACCCGGGACCTCCAGCAGGAACACGGTGAAGGAGGTCTTCGGCGGCAGGCCGCTGGCGTCGGCCAGGAAGACGTCCCGCCCGGTTGCGTCGGTACGCAGCTTGACGGTGATGTTCACCTTGGCGTGCGGCATGCACTGCTTGAGCTTGTCGGAGCTCGGTACCAGGTGGAACTGGACGTGGTCCGGCGCCGTCTTCTTGTCGGCCGTGGTGACCGCGGACGTGACGCTCTCGTCGGCGACCTTCTTCGGGTTGAACGTTGCGGACTCGGGTCGCGCGACCGCGAAGGCCGTCGCACCGGCCGCCGCGAGCAGCGCGGCCGCGATGAGAACCTTTCCTGCCTTCATGCTTTCTTCCCCCAGGTGGTGGTGAATGGACGCACCACACACGGGGGGCTGTCCCGCGCGGTTCAGGTCAGCTCGGCGACAGTGGGTCAGGGGCGGGCCTGCTCCAGCAGTTCCAGGGCGCGCTTGGTGTCCGCGTCGGTACCGCTGCGCAGCAAGGCGGTCGCCTCGTCCACCGCGGTGATCAGGTGGCGCAGTTGCCGGGCCGCCTCGGCCTGCGCCTCCAGTTGCCGGTTCTTCGTCCACAGCTCCACGAACACCGACACCTTCGCCCGCAGTACCCACGGGTCGAACGGCTTGGTCAGGTAGTCCACCGCTCCCACCGCGTACCCGCGCAGCGCGAGCTGGGCGTCGCGGTCCGCGGCGGTGAGGAAGATGATCGGTACGTGCCGGGTACGTTCGCGGTGCTTGATGTGGCTGGCCGTCTCGAAGCCGTCCATGTCGGGCATCTGCGCGTCCAGCAGGATCACCGCGAAGTCGTCGATGAGCAGCTGCTTGAGCGCGGCGGCGCCGCTCTCCACGGCGACCGGTTCCACGGGTAGGCCCTGGAGGATGGCCTCCAGGGCGATCAGGTTGTCCCTCCGGTCGTCCACGAGCAGCGCCTTCGCCAAGGCGGCCTCCGGCCCGGCCACCACCGTCGGTACCTCCATCCAGTCTGGAAAACCCGCCCCCGTGCTCATCGTTCTCCAGATACCCAGGAGGCCATCAGCTCAAGCAGCTCATCAAGATCCACCGGTTTGGTGATGTAGTCGCTCGCGCCGGCCGCGATCGCCGACTCCCGGTCGCCGGGCATCGCCTTGGCGGTGAGGAAGATGACCGGCAGGTCGGCGAACCGGCGGTTGCGCCGGATCGCCCGGGTCGTCTCGTACCCGTCCTGGTCCGGCATCATCGCGTCCATCAACACGATGTGCACGCCGGGGTGTTCGGCGAGCGTGCGGATGCCGTCGGCGCCGTTGTCGGCGTAGAGCACCGTCATGCCGTGCAGTTCCAGCGCGCTGGTCAGGCGAACACGTTGCGCACGTCGTCGTCCACGATCAGTACGGTGGCGCCGTCGAGCTGGCGGGCCGCCGGGGTGATCAGGCGCTCCGGCTTCGTCGACGGGCGCAGGATCGCCGGCATGGTGCGGGCGGTCGGCAGCACGGCGGCCGGGGGTACCGCAAGCGGGGGCGCCGTGCCGGTGAAGGTCTCCGGCAGCAGCACGTCGGGCAGGTACAGGGTGAAGCTGGAGCCGGACTCCGGGGCGGAGGACACGGTGATCGCGCCGCCCAGCAGCCAGGCCAGCGACCGGCTGATCGACAGGCCCAGCCCGGAGCCGCCGTACTTGCGGCTGGTCGTACCGTCGGCCTGCTGGAACTGCTCGAAGATGAGCGCCAGCTTGTCCTCGGCGATGCCGATGCCGGTGTCGGTGACCGTGAAGGCCACCACACCGGTCGCGCCGCGCAGGGCCGGTACCTCGAAGGTCAGCTCGTCCGGGGTCGCGGCGGCGACGTGCAGCGTCACCGAGCCGGTGTCGGTGAACTTGACGGCGTTGGAGAGCAGGTTGCGCAGGATCTGCTGGAGCCTCTGCGGGTCGGTGACGATCGTCGGCGGTACCGCGCCCTCGACATCCACGGCGAAGGCGAGGCCCTTCTCCTCCGCCTGCGGCGCGAAGGCCTGTTCGACGTAGGCGCGCACGTCGTCGACGGTGACCTCGGCCGGCTCCACGTCCATCCGGCCCGCCTCGATCTTGGACAGGTCGAGGATGTCGTCGATCAGCGCGAGCAGGTCCGAGCCCGCCGAGTGGATGGTCTGGGCGAACTCGATCTGCTTCGCGGTCAGATTGCTTTCGGAGTTGTCGGCCAGCAGCCGGGCCAGCAGCAGCAGCGAGTTGAGCGGGGTACGCAGCTCGTGGCTCATGTTGGCGAGGAACTCCGACTTGTACTGGGACGCCTGGGTGAGCTGGACGGCCTTCTCCTCCAGGCCGCGCCGGGCCATCTCGATCTCCCGGTTCTTGGTCTCGATGTTGGCGTTCTGCTCGGACAGCAGGGTGGCCTTCTCCTCCAGCTCGGCGTTGGTGCGCTGCAGTTCGGCCGACTGCTCCTGCAGCTCCTGGGCCAGCCGCTGGGACTGGGCCAGCAGCTCCTCGGTGCGCCGGTTGGCCTGGATGGTGTTGAGCGCGATGCCGATCGTGGCGACCAGCCGCTCCAGGAAGGCCAGGTGCAGCTCGGAGAAGTCGGCGACCGAGGCGAACTCGATCACGCCGAGTACCTCGCCCTCGAACAGGACCGGCAGCACGACCAGGTCGGTCGGCGCGGTGTCGGCGAGGCCGGACCGGATGCTGATCCGCCGGTTGGGCGCCGCGTTGACCCGGATCGTGCGGCGGGACAGCGCCGCCTGCCCGACCAGGCCTTCGCCGGGGGCAAAGACCACCTGGTGGTCCGGCGCCGGGTACCCGTACGCCGCGGTGAGCGTCAGCCGCAGCTCGCCGTCTTCGTTGCTCACCAGGAAGAACGCGCCGAGCTGCGCGTCGACCAGCGGGGTGACCTCACCCATGATCATGCCGCAGACCTCGGTGAGATCGCGCTGGCCCTGCAGCAGGCCGCCGATCCGGGCCAGGTTCGAGTCCAGCCAGCCCTGCTCGGCGTTCTTCTTGGTCGTCTCGCGCAGGGTCACGATCATCTGGTTGATGTTGTCCTTGAGCTCCAGCACCTCGCCCTGCGCGGCGACGTTGATCCGCTGGGTCAGGTCGCCCCGGGTCACCGCGGTGGACACCTGGGCGATCGCGCGCAACTGGGTGGTCAGCGTGCCGGCCAGCTGGTTGACGTTCTCGGTCAGATCGCGCCAGGTACCGGCGACGCCCTTGACCTGCGCCTGGCCGCCCAGCTTCCCCTCGATGCCGACCTCCCGGCCCACCCGGGTCAGCTCGTCGGCGAACGACGAGAGCTGGTCGACCATCGTGTTGACCGTGTTCTTGAGTTCGAGGATCTCACCGAAGGCGTCGACGGTGATCTTCTGGCTCATGTCGCCCTTCGCGACCGCCGTCGTCACCTGGGCGATGTTGCGTACCTGGCTGGTCAGGTTGGAGGCCATGAAGTTCACGTTGTCGGTGAGGTCCCGCCAGGTACCCGAGACGCCCTTGACCTGCGCCTGGCCGCCGAGCTTGCCTTCGGTACCGACCTCGCGGGCGACCCGGGTGACCTCGTCGGCGAACGAGGAGAGCTGGTCGACCATCGTGTTCACGGTGTTCTTGAGTTCCAGGATCTCGCCGAAGGCGTCGACCGTGATCTTCTGCGACAGGTCGCCCCGCGCCACCGCCGTCGCCACCTGGGCGATGTTGCGCACCTGGCTGGTCAGGTTGGAGGCCATGAAGTTCACGTTGTCGGTGAGGTCCCGCCAGGTACCGGCGACCCCGCGCACCTGCGCCTGACCGCCCAGCTTCCCCTCGGTACCGACCTCGCGGGCCACCCGGGTCACCTCGTCGGCGAACGACGAGAGCTGGTCCACCATGATGTTCACGGTGTTCTTGAGCTCGAGGATCTCGCCCCGGGCATCGACCGTGATCTTCTGTGACAGGTCGCCCCGGGCCACCGCCGTCGCCACCTGGGCGATGTTGCGCACCTGCGACGTCAGGTTCGAGGCCATGAAGTTCACGTTGTCGGTCAGGTCCCGCCAGGTACCGGCCACCCCGCGCACCTGCGCCTGACCGCCCAGCTTGCCCTCGGTACCCACCTCGCGGGCCACCCGCGTCACCTCGTCGGCGAACGAGGACAGCTGGTCGACCATCGTGTTCACGGTGTTCTTGAGCTCGAGGATCTCACCCCGGGCATCAACGGTGATCTTCTGCGACAGGTCGCCCCGGGCCACAGCCGTGGTCACCTGGGCGATGTTGCGGACCTGGCCGGTGAGGTTGGAGGCGAGCTGGTTCACGTTCTCGGTGAGGTCCCGCCAGGTACCGGCCGCCCCGCGCACCTGCGCCTGACCGCCCAGCTTCCCCTCGGAGAGCTGGTCCACCATGATGTTCACGGTGTCCTTCAGCTCCAGGATCTCGCCGAGCGCGGCCACCGTGATCTTCTGCGACAGGTCGCCGTTGGCCACCGCCGTCGCCACCTGGGCGATGTTGCGCACCTGGTTGGTCAGGTTCGACGCCATCGAGTTCACCGACTCGGTCAGGTCCTTCCAGGTACCGGCGACGCCCGGTACCTCGGCCTGACCGCCCAGCTTGCCCTCGGTACCCACTTCGCGGGCCACCCGGGTGACCTCCTCGGCGAACAGCCGCAGGGTGTCGGTGAGCGAGTTGATGGTGTCGGCGAGCTCGGCGACCTCGCCCTTGGCCGATACCGTGATCTTGCGGGACAGGTCGCCGTGGGCGACGGCCGTGGACACCTCGGCGATCGAGCGCACCTGGTTGGTCAGGTTCGCCGCCATCTGGTTCACGTTGTCGGTGAGGTCCCGCCAGGTACCCGACACGCCGCGCACGTCGGCCTGCCCGCCCAGCTTCCCTTCGGTACCCACCTCGCGGGCCACCCGGGTCACCTCGTCGGCGAACGACGAGAGCTGGTCGACCATGGTGTTCACCGCGCGCCCGATCCGCAGGAACTCGCCGCGCAGCGGCCGGCCCTCGATCTGGTTGGCCATCTTCTGCGACAGGTCGCCCTCGGCCACCGCCACGATGACCCGGGCGATCTCGGTGGTCGGCCGGCCCAGGTCGTCGATCAGGCTGTTCACGGCGTGGACGCCATCGACCCACGCGCCTTCGAAATGCTCCTCGTCCAGCCGCTCGGTCATCCGGCCCTCCCGGCCGACGACCCGGCTGATCCGCAGCAGGTCCCGGTTGCGCAGTTCCTGAAGATCGACGACGTCGTTGAAGCCGTCGACCACCTCGCCGGCCAGGCCGGTCCGGCGGGACAGCCGCACCTTGAAGTCGCCTTGGCGCACCCGGCGCAGCGCATCGGCCAGTTCGGCGAGTAGAGCGGCGTCCGCACCCGTGGTGGGTGCGTGCTCGACCGTAGTCATGTCACTCCTCACGGTCGTCAGGGCAAGGCACGGTCAATCATCACCCGAGCGGGTGGGCCAGCGCGAGCCAGGCGGTTGGCTTATTGGCACCCTTCGGTGGACACTGCTCTCGTGCCAGCCACCGTGGTTCGCCGGGTCCGCCTCCCGGCCGATCGTCGCGCGCCAGGGGCCGCCCGGGAGATCGTCCGCGCCGCGTTGACCGAGGTCGACCTGACCGAGTTGCTGAACGAGGCACTGCTGCTCACCACGGAGCTGGCGACCAACGGCGTGGTGCATGCGGGTACCGAGATCGATCTTGAAGTGGTCGCCGACCACAACGAGTTGACAGTCACCGTGACCGATTTTGCCGAAGGCCTGCCCACCCGGACGACCCCGAACGGGTTAGAGCTGGCCGAGGGCGGCCGGGGCATGCTGCTGGTCGACCACTTCGCCAGCAGCTGGGGTACCACCCACCAGCCGGCGGGCAAGGGCGTCTGGTTCCGGCTCACCCGCGGGCGGCGGCCGAGCACGGAGCCGTCCGGTGCGGTACCCCCGTTCGGGGCGCCCAGCGCGGCGGCGCTGGCCGCGCTCGCGCACAGCGAGCTGCGCCTGTCCGACGCCGCCGCCATCGAGCCGGCGGCCGCGCGGCTGCTGACCCGGCTGTGCGGGGCCGTCGCGGCGACCGGCGGGGTGGTCCGCCTCGACCAGGCCGACGAGGGCGGGCTGGCGCCCATCGCCGAGTACGGCGTGCTCAGCGTCGATCCGGAGCGCCTGGTGACGGTACCCCTGGCGGTGTCCTGGCCGTGGCGCGGCGAGCTGGTCATCAGCGTCGGCGAGGCGCCGAGCCCGTACGCGCAGCCGCTGGCCGAGTTGGTGGCCGAGCGCCTCGGGCTGGCGCTGGAGAACGAGCGGCTGCGCCGCACCGACCTGCGCCGCCAGGCCTGGTTGACCTTCCTCGCCGAGGTCAGCGAACTGCTCGCCCAGTCGCTCGACATCGAGCTGACCCTGGCGCTGATCCCGCGGCTGGTGGTACCGCGGCTGGGCCAGTGGTGCGCGATCTACAGCGCGGACGAGTGGGGCGACCCGCGTTACGCCGCCGCCGCGCACGTCAACGAGGAGCTGGTCGGCAAGCTGGTCGAGCAGTTGCACCAGGTCGGCCCGGACGGGCCGATGAGCCGGCTGCGCGACGCGGTGCGCACCGGGGTGCAGAGTGTGCTGCAGCCGCCGGTCGAGGGCTTCGCGGTACCGCTGGTCGCCCGCGGCCAGCGGCTCGGCCTGCTCGTCGTCGGGCGCTCGGTGAACCTCCACCAGGACGGCGAGGAGTTCGCGATCATCGATGACGTCGCCCGCCGGGCGGCGCTCGCGATCGACAACGCGCGCATCCACGCCGAGCGCACCCGGGTCGCCCAGACCCTGCAGAAGTCCCTGCTCCCGCCGGCCCTGCCGGCCGTGGACGGGATCGGCTTCGGCGCCGAGTACGTGCCGACGCTCGGGGACGCCGAGGTCGGCGGGGACTTCTACGACCTGGTACCCATGCCGGACGGCCGCTGGCTGGTGGTGATCGGCGACGTGTCGGGCAAGGGCGTCCAGGCGGCCACGGTCACCGGGCTGGTCCGGGACGTGATCCGGGTGCTGGTCCGGGACGGCCGGCCGGTACCCGACATCATGGCCCGGATCAACGAGACCCTGGTCGAGCGGGGCGGCGGGCGGTACTGCACGCTGGCCATGGCCGCCGTCGCCCGCAGCGCGCAGGGCCAACTCGACCTGACCCTGCACCTGGCGGGGCACGACCGGCCGGTCCTGCTCGGCGCCGACGGAAAGGCGATCTTCGTTGGTACCCCGGGCACCGCGCTCGGCCTCCTGCCGCAGGTCAAGTCGCCGAACCTGGTGGTACCCCTGGGTCCGGGCGACACCATGATCTTCTACACGGACGGGGTCACCGAGCGGCGGCGCGGCAACGAACTGTTCGGCATCGAACGGTTGCGGGCGGCCGCCCGTACCCTCGCGGGGTTGAGCGCCGGCGCGGTCGCCACCCGGCTGCGCGCGACGGCGCTGGCCTTCTCCGCGGAGCCGCCGCGCGACGACATCGCGATCCTCGCTCTGCGCAACGACGCGGAGGCAGCCGGCCCGTGGCGGGCGGCGTCTGGACCGACGAGCGCCCCGACGCGGGCGGCGTCTGGACCGACGAGCGCCCCGACGCGGGCGGCGTCTGGACTGAGGAGCGCAGCGACGAGGGAAGACGGCGCCTGAGGAGCGTCGGGGCCGCGCGAGCGAAGCGAGCGCCAAGAGCTAAGTTTGCGGGCGTGACGGACTCCCCACCGGCGGCCAAGAAGGTGCCGCGCGAGCGAACCTTCCACGGCGACACGGTCATCGACGAGTACCAGTGGCTTGCGGACAAGGACGACCCGGACACGGTCGCGTACCTCAAGGCCGAGAACGCGTACACCGAGGCGGCCACCGCCCACCTGGCCGAGCTGCGGGAGACGCTGTTCAACGAGATCAAGACCAGGACCCAGGAGACCGATCTGTCGGTACCGGTCCGCAAGGGCAGGTACTGGTACTACACCCGGATGGTCGAGGGGCGGCAGTACCCGATCCAGTGCCGGGTCGTCGTCCACCCGGACGAGACCGACCCGCCGTCCACCGAGCTGTCTCGAACCCCGCCACCCCTCCCGGTGGACGGCCGGTCGCTGCCCGGCGAGGAGGTCCTGCTCGACGGCAACGTGCTGGCCGAGGGGCACGAGTTCTTCGCCCTGGGTACCTTCGACGTCTCGCCGGACGGCCGCTGGCTCGCGTACTCGACCGACTTCGCCGGCGACGAGCGGTTCACGTTGCACGTCAAGGACCTGACCACCGGCACGGTACTGCCCGACGAGATCACCAACACGTACTACGGCTCGGCGTGGTCCCTGGATGCATCGACGCTCTTTTATATCACCGTGGACGACGCCTGGCGCCCGTACCGGGTCTGGCGCCACGTCGTCGGTACCCCGCCGGACACCGACGCCATCGTGTACGAGGAAGCCGACGAGCGGTTCTGGGTCGGCGTGGAGCTGAGCCGGTCCGAGCGTTTCATCTTCGTCGACGTGCACAGCAAGGTGACCTCCGAGGTGCACTACCTGGCCGCCGACGCGCCGCTCGACCCGCTGGCCGTGATCGCGCCGCGCCGGCAGGGCGTCGAGTACGCCGTCGAGCACCATGGGCACCGGTTCCTGATCCTGCACAACGACGGCGCTGAGGACTTCGCCGTCGCATATACCTCCGTCGATGCGCCGGGTGAGTGGACGACGCTGATCGAGCACCAGCCCGGCACCCGGCTGCTCGCGGTCGACGCGTTCAGCATGTACCTCGTCGTGTCGCTGCGCCGCGACGGGCTGACCGGGCTGCGGGTGATCCCGCTGTCCGGCGGTGCCTCCTACGATATGGAGTTCCCCGAACCGATCTACTCCGTCGGGCCGGACGCCAACCCGGAGTACCAGACGGACTCGTTCCGGCTGCACTACGTCTCGCTGGTCACGCCGGACTCGGTCTACGACTGCGACCTCGCAACCGGGGCGCTGACCCTGCGCAAGCAGCGGCCGGTGCTCGGCGGGTACGACCCGGACGCCTACGAGCAGCACCGCGAGTGGGCGCTGTCCGACGACGGTACCCGGGTGCCGATCTCGGTGGTCTGCAAGCGTGGCACGCCGCGCGACGGTACCGCCCCGGCCGTCCTGTACGGCTACGGCTCGTACGAGATCTCCACCGATCCGTGGTTCTCCATCCCTCGACTGTCCCTCGTGGACAGGGGCGTGGTGTTCGCGGTGGCACACGTGCGCGGCGGCGGCGAACTGGGCCGGGCGTGGTACGACCGGGGCAAGATGCTCGCGAAGAAGAACACGTTCGTCGACTTCCTGGCCAGCGCGCGGCACCTAGTGAAGGTCGGCTGGACGTCGCCGGAGCGGCTGGTCGCCCGGGGCGGGTCCGCCGGCGGGCTGCTCGTCGGCGCCGTGGCGAATCTGGCGCCGGACGCGTTCGGCGGGTTCGTGGCCGAGGTACCGTTCGTCGACGCGCTGACCACGATCCTGGATCCGTCGATGCCCTTGACGGTCACCGAGTGGGAGGAGTGGGGGAATCCGCTGGCGGATCCCGAGGTGTACGGGTACATGAAGTCGTACTCGCCGTACGAGAACGTGTCCGCTGGCTCGTATCCGCCGATTTTGGCGGTGACCAGTTTTAACGACACCCGGGTTTTGTATCACGAGCCGGCTAAGTGGGTGGCTCGGCTGCGCGCGCTGTCCCCCGCTTCCGACGTCCTGCTCAAGACTGAGATGGGAGCGGGGCACGGGGGGCCTTCCGGGCGGTACGACGTGTGGCGGGAGGAGGCGTTCGTGCTGGCCTGGATCCTCGGTTGCGCTCTGGGGTGGCGGGGCGACGTCCCCACCGAATCCCGTCAGGCTTGATGTCTTCGGTGTGCACGCCGCCGACCTGGCCCCGTCCCCGGCAGGCTCGGTGGAGACCCGCAGCGTCGAGCAGCAGGCCGAGGACACCTTCATCGGTACCACCGCCCGCACAACTGAGAAAGGCCTGCCACCCCGCCACGCGGTAGCGTTTGCCTATGGCAATCGCGACGATCAATCCAGCCACCGGCGAGGTGGTCAAGACCTTCGAGGCGATGTCGGACGCGCAGGTCGAGGAGCGGCTCAACCGGGCGATCGGCGGGTTCGCAGCACTGCACGGCACATCATTCGCGCAGCGCGCGCAGTGGATGCGCGCAGCCGCCGACCTGCTCGGCGCCGAACGCGAGGGCATCGCGGCCACGATGACCACCGAGATGGGCAAGACGCTCGCCGCCGCCAAGGCGGAGGTCGATAAGTGCGCGACCGGGTGCCGGTTCTTCGCCGAGCACGCGGAGCAGCTCCTCGCCGACCAGCCGGCGGATGCGGCGGCGGTCAAGGCAACCCGGGCGTACGTGCGGTACCAGCCGATCGGGCCGGTACTCGCGGTCATGCCGTGGAACTTCCCGCTCTGGCAGGTCATCCGGTTCGCCGCCCCGGCCCTGATGGCGGGCAACGCCGGCCTGCTCAAGCACGCGTCGAACGTGCCGCAGACCGCGCTGTTCCTGGAGGACCTGTTCCGCCGGGCCGGCTTCCCCGACGGCGCGTTCCAGACCCTGCTGCTCGGCTCGGACAAGGTCGAGGCGATCCTGACCGACGACCGGGTACGGGCCGCGACGCTGACCGGCAGCGAACCCGCCGGGCGGTCGGTGGCCGAGATCGCCGGGCGGGTACTCAAGAAGACCGTGCTGGAACTGGGCGGCAGCGACCCGTACGTGGTCATGCCGTCGGCGGACCTGGCCAAGGCCGCCTCGGTCGCGGTCACCGCACGCTGCCAGAACAACGGCCAGTCCTGCATCGCGGCCAAGCGGTTCATCGTGCACGCCGACGTCTACGACCGGTTCGCTTCGCTCTTCGTGTCGGGCATGGCGGCGTTGACCGTCGGCGACCCGATGGACGAGGGTACCGACGTCGGCCCTCTGGCCACCTCAGCCGGCCGGGACGGGGTCGCCGGCCAGGTCGAGGACGCGGTCGCGAAGGGCGCCCGGGTGCTGTGCGGCGGTACCGTGCCGGACGGCTCCGGCTGGTACTACCCGCCGACCGTGGTCGCCGACCTCGACCCGTCGATGCGGATGTGGTCGGAGGAGGTCTTCGGGCCGGTCGCCGGGCTGTACCGGGTCGGCTCGTACGAGGAAGCGATCGAGCTGGCCAACGGTACCAACTTCGGGCTGGGTTCCAACGCCTGGACCACCGACCCGGCCGAGCAGGAGCGGTTCGCGGGCGACCTGGACGCGGGGCAGGTCTTCATCAACGGCATGGTCACCTCGTACCCGCAGCTGCCGTTCGGCGGCGTGCGCAACTCGGGATATGGTCGGGAGCTGTCGGAGCACGGGATCCGCGAGTTCTGCAACATCAAGACGGTCTGGATCGGCTGAGAGGAAGAGGTTGGCAAGCGAGCGTAGCGCCGTCGTACTGCTCAGCGGCGGTCTTGACTCCGCGACGGCACTGGCGATCGCGATCCACGAGGGGTACCGGGCACACGCGCTGAGCTTCCGGTACGGCCAGCGTCATGCGGTGGAGCTGGCGGCCGCCCGGCGGGTGGCCGAGAAGCTGGGCGCGGCCGGGCACGAGATCGTCGACATCGACCTGCGGCCGTTCGGCGGCTCCGCGCTGACCGACGACGCGATCCCGGTACCGCACCACGACCGGGCCGCCGAGCTGGACACGGAGAGCATCCCGATCACCTACGTGCCGGCGCGCAACACGATCTTCCTGTCCTTCGCGCTGGCCTGGGCCGAGGTACTGGGCGCCGAAGACGTGTTCCTCGGGGTCAGCGCGGTGGATTACAGCGGGTACCCGGACTGCCGGCCGGAGTACGTCGCCGCCTACGAGGCGATGGCCAACCTCGCCACCAAGGCGGGCGTGGAGGGTCGCCAGCACCTGACGATCCACACCCCGTTGATCACGCTGAGCAAGGCGCAGACCATCCAGCGGGGACTCGAACTGGGCGTGGACTACGGCTTGACGCACAGCTGCTACGACCCCGTCGATACCCGGCCGTGCGGTACCTGCGACTCGTGCCTGTTGCGCGCGAGGGGCTTCGCCGAGCTCGGGCTGACGGATCCAGCCGCCTGATGGAGATCTTCCGCGAGTTCACGTTCGAGGCGGCGCACCGGCTCCCGAACGTGCCGGCGGGGCACAAGTGCGCCCGGCTGCACGGGCATTCGTACCGCGTCGAGATCCACCTGCGCGGCGACGTCGATCCGGTCGCCGGCTGGGTCACCGACTTCGGGGACGTGAAGACCGCCTTCGGTCCGCTGCACGAGCAGCTCGACCACAACTACCTCAACGAGGTACCCGGGTTGGAGAACCCGACGAGCGAGGTACTCGCGCAGTGGATCTGGCAGCGGCTGGCCGGGCAGCTTCCGCTGTCCGCCGTGGTCATCCGCGAAACGTGCACCTCCGGCTGCGTGTACCGCGGTGAATAAGCTCCGCCAGTTCCGGCAACGGATCGCCGCGGTGTGGGGGGTACGGGAGAGCGACGTGGCGGGGCTGCTGACCGGCGCGCGGGCCTCGACGGTACGGGTCAACCGGCTGCACCCCGACCCGCCGGAGCCGGCGGGAGTCGCCGTGCCCTGGTGCGCGGCTGCCTACTACTGCACCGACTACTCGGCCGCCGTACCGCTGGCCGACGAGGGCAAGGTGTACCTCCAGAACGCGTCGAGCCTGATTCCCGTGGTGGCACTGGATCCGCGGCCCGGTGAGGTCATTCTGGACGTCGCAGCCGCGCCGGGCGGCAAAGCCTTCCACCTCGCCGCGCGGGTCGGCAACGACTGCGAGCTGTGGCTCAACGACGCCGTCCGGCCGCGTGCCGAGAAGCTGCGCGCGCTGGCCGAGGTGTACCGCGTGCGATACGAGAAGCTGACCACCTTCCCCGCGCAGTACCTCGACAAGGAGCTGCCGGCCGAGTCGTTCGACCGGATCCTGCTCGACGTCCAGTGCTCCGGGGAGGGACGCATCGACCTCCGCCGATCGGATGCGCTGCGGTACTGGTCGGTGGAGCGCATCGAGAAATACAAGTTCCTTCAGACGAGGACGCTCGACGCCGCGTACCGGCTGCTGCGTCCCGGCGGCACCATGCTCTACTCCACCTGCACCATCTCACCGGAGGAGAACGAGTACCCGGTCAGCCAGGTCCTGCGCCGCCACGCCGACCTCGACGTGGTACCACTCGGCTTCACCGAGCCGAACTTCCGCCCCGGGCTGGCGGCCTGGCGCGACCACCGGTTCGATCCGCGCCTCGCGCGCGCGGTCCGGGTCCTGCCGACCGATGCGTTCGAGGGCTTCTTCGCCGCCAAACTGATCAAGATCTAGGATCGAAAGTATGCCCGAATCTTCCCCAGGCACCATCACGGCTCTCGGCCGGGAGGTCCGCGGGCCGATGGACCACCTGGAGTGGTTCCCGGCGCCGCAGTCCTGCACCCGGGTCCGGTTCAGCTCCGACGAGCTCAGTTCGCTGTGCCCGATCACGGGGCAGCCCGACTTCTCCAGCGTGGTCATCGAGTACGAGCCGGACCAGCGCTGCATCGAGTCCAAGTCGTTGAAGCTGTACCTCTGGTCGTTCCGGGACAAGCCGGCGTTCGCCGAGGCACTGGCCGGCGAGATCGCCGCCGAGGTACAGCGGACGATCGAGCCGCGCCGCGTCACAGTCGTTGTCACGCAACACGTCCGGGGCGGGATCGTCACGGAAGCGACCGCGGAGCTGCCGTGACCCTGCTCGTGTCCGAGGTGTTCGGGCCGACGTTCCAGGGCGAAGGGTTCTCGCTCGGCCGGCGGGCCGCCTTCGTCCGGCTCGGCCGGTGCAACCTCGACTGCGGCAAGGGGGCGGGCGCGACCTGGGCCTGCGACACTCCGTACACCTGGGACTGGGAGCGGTACGACCCCGCGGCCGAACTGGCCGAGGTCACCGTCGACGAGGTCGTCGCCCGGGTCGCGGCCATGGGGGTGGACCGGGTCGTGGTCACCGGCGGCGAGCCGCTGGTCCAGCAGCGCCGGCTGGTACCGTTCCTGGCCGCCGCCCGCGAGCGCGGCTGGGCGGTCGAGGTCGAAACCAACGGCACGATCGCGCCGCTGCCTGAGGTGGCCGCGCTGGTCGAACGCTTCAACGTCTCCCCGAAGACCGCCAACAGCGGGGTACCGGCTTCGCGGGCGCTGCGCCGTCCGGCCCTCGAAGCCTTGCGGGACACGGGCCGGGCGGTGTTCAAGTTCGTCGTCGCCGACGTCGCCGAACTCGACGACGTCGCAGAGGTCGTCGACACCTTCGGGCTGTCGCCGGTGATGGTCATGGCTGCCGGTACCACCTCCGAAGAGATCCTGGACCGCGGCCGGAAGTTGGCCGACCCGGTGCTGGCCCGCGGCTGGCATCTGACCACCCGGCTGCACGTGTTGCTCTGGGGCGATGAGCGATGCCGCTGAGCATGACCACCCGGCGGGGGGAACTGGCGCTTCCGCAGTTCGTGCCCGACGCGACAAGAGCGGTCGTGCGCGGCGTGCCGGCCGCGCTGCTGCCCGCGCACGGCGTCGAGGCGGTCCTGGTGAGCACCGTGCACCTCGCGAGCCAACCGGGCACGTCGGTGGTGAAGGCGCTCGGCGGGGTGCACCGCTTCATGGACTGGGCCGGGCCGTTGGTGTCGGACTCCGGCGGCTTCCAGGTGTTCTCGCTGCTGTCCGGGCAGAAGGGGCTGGCCAGCGTGTCGGATGCCGGCCTGTCGTACCGGTTCTCGCCCAAGCAGCGGTTCCGGGAACTGACTCCGCGCAGCTGCATCGAGACGCAGTTGCGGCTGGGCGCGGACGTCATCTACTGCCTGGACTACTGCACGCATCCGCAGGCGCCCGACGATGAGCAGGAGCGCAGCGTCGCGCTGACGATCCGGTGGGCGGCCCAGTGCCGGAAGGCTTATGACGAACTGCTCGCCGGCGCCGCGCCCGAGCAGCGGCCGAAACTGTTCGCCGTGGTGCAGGGCGGGCAGGATCGGGGCCGGCGCGTGCGGTGCGCGGAAGCGTTGGTGGAGCTGGGTTTCGACGGGTACGGGTTCGGCGGGTACCCGATCGCCGACGGGCAGCTCGTCGACGAGGTCGGGCTGGTGGCCGAACTTCTGCCGGCGGACAGCCTGCTGCACGGGCTGGGTATCGGTACCCCGGAGAACCTGGTCCGCGCGTGGCGGGCCGGGTACACCATCTTCGACTGCACGCTGCCCACCCGCAACGGGCGCCGGGGTGTGCTGTACACCGCGCTTGATCCGTCCACATTGGGCAGTCGGACGGTGCGGATCGGGGACGAGCGCTGGGTCCGCGCGACCGGTCCGGTGGATCCGGCATGCGACTGCCTGCTGTGCGGCCGCTATTCGGCCGGGTACCTCGCCCATCTGTTCCGGGTCGAGGACACCCTCGCCGGGACGCTCGCCTCGCTGCACAACCTGCGCTTCTACACCCGCCTCACCGAGGCCCTGCGCAAGCAGGTGGCGCCATGAAGGTCGAGGCGGTCATCCAGCGGCTGCGCAGTGCGCCGAAGTACCGGGCCATCCACCCGGACACCATTGCCGACGTGGTACGGCAGGAGAGCGTGCACGCCGCTGACAAGGCCGACCTGGAGCGCCGGGCCCGCCTCAAGCTGCACCGGGTCGCGGCCGGGTACCTGTTCACCGCCCGCCCGGCGCACCTGTTGCGCTCCCTCGACCGGTTGGGCGCCGCGGACCTTCGCGAGTTCTGCCGCACCGCGCTCGGCGCGCACTTCTCCAGCGCAGAGCGGCTGCCCGACCTCGACCGCTTCTACCCCACCGTGTTCGCGGCCACCGGCCCGGCGGCCGTCGTCGCCGACCTCGCCTGTGCGGTGAACCCGTTCAGCCTGCCGTGGCTGCGCGACGTCAGCGACGCGCGCTACGTCGGGTACGATCTCAATCTGTCCTATGTGGAGCTTGACCGGGCGTTCCTCGCCCGCCGGTACCCGGACTGCGCGGTGCACTACCGCGACGTGCTTGTCGACCCGCGATCCATCACCGCCGACGTGGCGCTGCTCCTCAAGACGTACCACAGCATCGAGGAACGGCAGTCCGGTGCCGGCCTGCGCCTGGTCGCGGAGCTGGGTACGCGGACGGTCGTGGTGTCGTTCCCGCTGAAGTCCATGCGCGGCCGCAGCGCGCCGTTCTGGCAGGTGCAGATCGGTCAGCTGGCCGCTCTTGGGGAGCAGCGGGGCTGGGGCTTCGACCGGGTACTGCTGCCGACCGAGGAGCTGGTGGTGGTACGGAAGGACGGCGGCCATGCCCCGCCGGCCTGATCCGGTCGCGGTCGCCGAACAGATCCTGGCCGCGTCGAAGTACCGCCATCTCGACGAGGCGTTCGTCCGGCGGGTGGCCGGCGAGGCGGCGGAACGGTTCCGCGACAACGCCGATGCCGTCAAGTACGCCAAACGCAAGCTGCACCAGGCGTTCGGCGCGTTCCTGGCCGGCTCGCCCGGCGACGCGGTACGCAGGTGCGTGGAAGCGATCCGGTCCGGTACCGACGTCCGCGATGCGTGCCTTTCGGCGATGCGGGCACACGCGTCGACCGCCGAGCGGATCGCCTGGCTGGATCCGTTCTACGAGCAGGTCGCCGGGTGGTGCGGCGAGCCGCACTCGGTCGTCGACCTGGCCTGCGGGCTCAACCCGCTGGCGCTGCCGTGGCTGCACGTCGCGCCCGAAGCCCGGTACTGGTGCTGCGACATCGACCGGGATCTGAGCGCCGCGCTGGCCGGTCTCGACGGGGTGTTCCCGGTCGAGGTGCAGGCGGAAACCTGCGACCTGCTCGCGGCTGCATCCCCGCCGCCCGCCGACCTGGCGCTGCTGCTCAAGACCCTCACCACGCTGGAGCAGCAGCGCAACGGCGCCGGGGGCCAGGTCCTCGCGGCGCTGGACTGCCCGCACGTGGTGCTCTCGCTGCCCCGGCGCAGCCTGTCGGCCCGACGCTCCTATGTGGACGACCCGCTCACGCCGGCTCTCGCGGACGGCACGTACCGGCTGGCCGACCAGGCGGTGTTCGGCGACGAGCTGGTGTGCCATCTGGTCCGGCGGGCATGATGGGGCTTCTCGTCATCGTCGGTACGCCGATCGGCAACCTCGGCGACCTCACTCCCGGAGCGAAGGCGGCGCTGGCCGCAGCCGACGTGATCTGTGCAGAAGACACCCGGCGTACCCGCAAGCTGTTGAGCGCGTTCGACATCCACCCCCGGCGGCTCGTCTCGGTACGGGAGCACAACGAGGACCGCGAGTCGGCACGGGTACTGCGCTGGCTCGCGGAGGGGCGGCGGGTCGCCTACGTCACCGATGCGGGCATGCCGACCGTGTCCGATCCCGGCCAGCGGCTGGTCCGCTCCCGCCGGGCCCCTGGTGCTTCGAGGGCTTCCTGCCGGTCAAGGGAACCGCGCGGGCGCAACGGCTGTCCGCCGTCGCCGGCGAGCGCCGGACCGTCGTGCTGTTCGAGGCGCCGCACCGGCTCCTGCGTACCCTCGGCGACCTGGCGGCAGTCGCCGGTACCGGCCGCGCCGTCGCCGTGGCGAACGACCTCACCAAGCGCTTCGAGCGGGTCTGGCGGGGGCCGGTCGGCGAGGTGCACGCGGAGCTGGCCGCGACCGAGCTGCGCGGCGAGTTCGTGATCGTTGTCGGTCCTACGCCGTCCGCAGAAGGAAGAACGCCTTGAGGTATTCCGACTCGGGGCAGTAGATCGAGACCGGATGGTCCGGGCCGGCGCCGGTACGCGCGAGGATCTGGTACGAGGTACCGGAGTCGAGCGCCGCGGAGTAGATGATCTTCTGGTACAGGTCGATCGGGATCAGACCCGAGCAGGAACAGGCGAGCAGTACCCCGCCTGGTTTGACCAGGGCCATCGACAGGCGCAACACGTCCTTGTACCCGCGTGCCGCGCGGTCGACGTCCCCGCGTTTCCTGGCGAACGCCGGCGGATCGCAGATGACGATGTCCCACAGCTCCCCGGCCGCGACCCGGTCCCGGACATCGGTGAACACGTCGGCCCGCACGAAGTCGGCGTCGTCCACCGGGAAGCCGTTCGCCCGCCGCAGCTGCCGGGCCGCCGCGAGGGCCGCCCCGGACGTGTCCACGTCGACCGCGCGCGACGCGCCGCCGGCGAGCGCGGAGACGGAGAAGGCACCGGAGTACGAGAACAGGTTGAGCACCCGCCGGCCACGCGCCATCGTGCGTACCTGCCGCCGGTTCTCCCGCTGGTCGAGGAAGAACCCGGTCTTCTGCCCGTCGGCGAGGTTCGCGATGAACTGCAGCCCGTACTCGCGGAACTCGCTCGTCGCCGGCCCGTCCGGCGCCGGCCGGCCACCTGCGTCATGCCGCGCGACGAGCCGCTTGGGCGAGAACACCTCGTGGTAGAGCCGGAGGATCTCGGCCTCCCGCGCCACCAGGCCGGCCGCGGTGAAGACGACGACGTCGCAGTCGCCGTACCGGTCGGCGATCAGGCCCGGCGTCTCGTCACCCTCGGAGTGCAGCAGCCGGAAGCCGGTCGTGTCCTCGGACACCACCTGGTACCGCAGATCCAGTGCCCGCTCGAAGCGGTTGCGGATGAGTTCCTCGTCGAGTACCTCCGCGCCGAAGGCCCACAGCCGGGCGGCCAGGCTGGCGGAGCCACCGTCGAACCCGGACGCGAGGCGGGCACCCGCGGCATCCCGTACCTCTACCCGACCGTCCGATCGGTCGCCGGCGGAGTCCGCGATCGCGCCGCTGAAGAGCCAGGGATGGCGGCGGCCGACGGACGACTCCCGCCCCGGCCGCAGCGTCACCACACGCATTGCTGAACCCTACCGTCCACCGACAAGGCCCAGCGCCCTCGCCCGGCTCGCCGCCTCGCGACGGGTCCGGGCCTTGAGCTTGTCCAGTACCGCGGCCACATGGCTGTCCAGAGTGCGTACCGACAGCACCAGCCGGGCCGCGATCTCGGCGTTGCTCAGCCCGTCGGCGAGCAGCCGGGCGACCTCGACCTGCCGCTCGGTCAGCCCGGCCGGATTGTCGCGCCTGGACGTACCGGCCCGCGCGGGATCCGGGTGACGCCGAGTTCCCTGAGCCGCACCCGTACCCGGTGGGCCAGCGGCTCGGCCTCCAAGGCGTCGAGGGTCGCCAGCGCGGTGCGCAGGTCGGTCGGAAGAGGTCGACACCGTCGCCGCGACCGTCGACGGGTTCCTGGCCAAGCAGCTCATCTGAGCGGCGCGCGGCCAGGCCGACCTGGGTGGCGGTGATCAGTGTGGGCGCCGGTTGGGGGTGTGTCAGGAGCGTGGAGGACGCAGACCGGTGGTCAGAGTACCCACGGGTCGGTGTCGGCTGCGCCGCGCGGAGCGTCGGTGACGGCGGGCGGCGGCCGACGATACCGCCGGACGAGGCTCGCAGCCCAGCCGCACATCCGCCCGAGGAGGCCTGTGGGGACATCACGCGGCAACGACGACGCTGCCACCAGCCACCTCGGCAGCCCGAGCATGCGCAGAACGTCCCCGAGCCGTTCGGACTCGATGACGCTTTCCGGGTCGAGCTCCTCCGCCAGCAGTTCGGCCAGATCTTCGGCGGCCTCCGGGTGCCCACAGGCGGCGGCGAAGGCGGCGGCGTGCTCGACGCCGAGCGGGTCGGGCAGGGTGTCGTCGTCCGTACCGAGGCCGTGGGACGGGTCGCTGACGTAGCGGCCGACCTCCCCGCGGTCCACCCATAACGTCAGCAACAGCTGCCGGTCGGCAACCACCCGGACGGCGAGCACCGTCGCGGTGAGCCGGTCCGCCAGCCACTCGCCGACGCCGACCACGCCGCGGCGGCCAGCGGCGACGGTCCCGTCACCGGAAGCTGCGACAGCGACGAGCCAGCCATCCTCCGGCTGTGCGAGCCAGCCGCTGAACCGGCCCTCCCGCAGTGCGGCGAGCACGTCCTGCCGGGTGCATGGACGGCCGGCCGGCACGCCGTCCAACCGGACCACGAGGCCCGCGTAGGTGTAGCCGGACGGCCTGCCCACATCGCCGCGGGCGCCGCCCAGCGGATACGTCATGGCTGCAGAATGCGCCCGATGAGCCGTTCCGGCAGCACCCCCGGCAGCGGTCCTTTGGTCAGCAGGTGACGAGCGCCGGACGAGTCGTCAGAGCTGATGTTGGACCAGTGGCCTGGGAAATTTCGGGCGTCCTATCGTGCGGCCTGCGGATGATCTGGACGGACAGGTCAGGCACTGCGCCGGTCGCTTCCCGACCCCATCGGCCGGTGGCCGTTGACCCGGCCCTCCAGGCGCCGTTCCAGGCCGAGGGTCAGGTACCCGCGGGCGTGGTAGCCGTGCAGTTCCCGGGACAGGCTGCGGGCGGCCACGATCAGCGGCGGCTGGACCAGCCGGAAGTCCTGCGGGTCGGCCACGGTCAGCTCGAGCGCGGCGGCCACGCCTCCGCCGGCGCCGAACGCCGGTACGGCCACCGCGGAGGCGGACAGGTCCAGCTCCCGGCGCGACACCGCCACCCGAGTCAGCCGGATGGTGGCCAGCGCCCGGCGCAGCCGCTCGGGCGAGGTGAGCGTGAACGGGGTGTACCACGCCAGCCCCTTGGCCACCACCCCGTCCACCACATGCGGCGAGGAGAACGCGAGCAGCGCCTTGCCCATCGCGGTCGCGTGCGCGGGTAGCGTTTCGGACTCGAAGACCATCGAGACGGGGTGGTTGCCCTCGGCCTTCTCGATGTACGCGACGTCCAGGCCCTCCAGCACCCCCAGCCGTACCGTCGAGCGGGGCGCGGCCGCGGCGAGGTCCTCCAGTACCCGCC
>WNGG01003090.1_pt1 | contig 31784 bp, 28 predicted proteins | sample 5400661 | NCBI WGS metagenome assembly WNGG01 (sample SAMN13153372, study PRJNA577476) | soil metagenome | isolation source: 100 cm soil or saprolite under Garry oak tree replicate 1 | place: USA:California | collected 2016-06-15
TCGGCGTTGACCGGGACGAGTTATTTCACGTTGCTTGCGGCGCGCCTGAGTCCATCATCGAGAGTCAGAAAAACAAACCGGCGGACCTCGCGTTGATTCTGGAGATTATGCAGAAGGCGGTGTTGGTTCCCGAGTTGCCGGAGATTCTCAATGAGTTTCTCTGTCTTTCGTCGGACGAAAGGGAGACCTTTCTCAAGTATTTCAAGAGACTCAACGAAACCGGGGAAAAGTCTGGGCGTGAGGCAAAACCTGCGTAGCTCGCTCTATTTCCGAACTGACTGCACAAAATACGCCCGACAGGACTTGAACCTGTAACCCCCAGATCCGAAGTCTGGTGCTCTATCCAATTGAGCTACGGGCGCTCCCAACTAGTGAAAAGACTATCGGGAACCTCGCGGCGGTGTCAATTCTTGTCTCAAAGGGGGCGCTGTCCTAATCATTAGGCCCCCTCACAGACGGCGCCGTCGAGCTGCCACAAGATTCTTCGCCCCATCATAGGCCTGCACCAGAAGCTCAGCCTTCTCCTCAAGGCTTGGGAGATTCGCCAATCTCGCTCGGACCGCGCCGGATTCTGTGTCAAGGGTCCTGAAAGGTCGCCCGTTCAGATAAACATCCAAACGTGAGATATTCCTGATGCTGTCGCCCGGTCGAACCTTCGATCGAGCGCTTACGATCATCCCTCTCGAGTCTTTTCTTCGCCTGTCAGGTTCAATCGACAAAGAATAGATTGGCTTCTTTTCCATTATCCGTACTGCCCTTCTGATCAGATCGTCGTTTCTCTTTAACACGTCTCGTCTCGTCATGTAGTGGCGATGGTCGGGGGCAATCCCCAATTCTTCAAGTGGTCGCCCCGCATGTCGCCCCACGCGGATGCTCCGGCGCATCGCGACCAGCAAATCCGCTCCTTTTGGTAGCCGTTTGAACGGGGACCTGGGATTGTTACGCACCGCATTCACCAGGTCTTCGTACCACCACACATTCGCGCCACCGGCCCCGGTGTTGTCGCTCGTGCCGAGAATCTTGCCAATCTCGTTGTCCTGGAACCCGGCTGCAAATATGTCCGTTGTGCTGTAGGAAAGCGCGTCGGTGATCAGAATAACAGGTCCGTAATAGACCTGGCCGATATCGTTGCACGACTCTTCAGAGTTCAATGGAAAGCCGGTCGAGTACGTCGCTCCGGTGACGACAGCTTCAGCGATTGATTCGACCCAGCGCCCCAGGTTCCAGCGCTTGGGCGCAAGGCGACAGATCGCGAGATTCACGGGAGTGTTGATAAACTCGAACAACTCGGGCCGCACGCGACGCGGAGTGAACAACTGAAGCAGCCGTTCGCCTGCTCTAATCTTGCCGCCCGGGTTCCCTCGCACGTCTATGATGAGACCTTCTTGCGGGAATCCGTCAGAGGTGATTATTCGTTTGAACTCTTCAACGAACTTGTCCGGATCGTCGACGTCAAAGCTAAACAACCGAATGTAGCCGAAATCCCGTTCATCGACCCTTCTGATTTCCGCATAAAATGTCTGCTCAAATCCCTTTCGAATGCGCACATCTCGCGGAGCATATAGCTTTCTTTTCAGTTGATTGATCTTCGTCTTCTTGAGGTCTATCGCCGCCCTCTTTTTGCGGGTTGACTTTGTGGCCAACGGAGTCTCGCCTGCCGTGTAAACGAGCCACTCTCGATTGACTGTCAATGTGCTGCCGTCTCTTGCGCGATAAGTTAAGGCCACCCATGCCTCATCCGGCGGCAAGGAAGTCTCCAGGGGGCGGGTCGTCAAATTATCGAGCCCACGCGCAAACCGTGCCTCGAGATTGCTCCCGGCCTGGGTCTCCCCGTTTATTTCGATCGCCCTGCGGATAGGCACTCCATTCCAATACAGAACCTCAACACCCGGTTCGAAGGAAGCAATTTCGGGCTCCGAATTAGCAGTCGATGGGAAAAACTCACGCGCGACTCGCGAGACCGCAAACTTCTCCGCTCTGCTCTTTCCATTCGGCTCAAAATACTGTTCGACTAGAAACGGAAGAAAAGCGACGTGATCGCGAAAGGGCGCCGGCAGCAAATAGAGCGTGTGCAGATCACGAGTCGACGCGAAGATCTCCAGCATGCGCTTGTGAAACTGCGCCGGGCTTGGCATCTCACTTTCTTTGGCTTCCAGCAGCCGGAACTTCAGCAGCTTTAGTCGCTGGATCGGATCAATCGCATGCATGGCGCGCTTGAGAGGCAGGTGGACGTAGTTCATCTCGAGCAGCAACAGCGCCTGTTCAACTATTCGCAGGCGATCTTTCTTCGATAACCCGCCCTTCTTCTCGACTGACTTGAGGAACTTCGAGAGCGGCACTACAGTTGCCGCTTCTTCGGCTTCAACGAGCTTCGCTCTAGCGCCAGTTTCTTTTTCTGCCATTCGGATATCCGCTTGCGGGCACACCCATACCTGATTGGCGACGCGAGCCTTCGCCAAGACCCGCATCACGCTCCCGCGGGAGATTGCGGCCAAAAACAACAAGCCTTCAAAAATACAGCCTAGTGGGACCGGTCTCTAAACACTCGATTGACGGCTGGGCTACAAACTGTTCGGCCAAGCTTTGTGAAGTCGCCTCGGCTAACGTTTAGCGCCCCGTTTCTTGCCGGCCTTTCCGCCTTTCTTTCCGCCCTTCTTGGAAGCTTTTGGGGAAGGCCTCTTGCCACCGCCGGCCGAGCCGCCACCAGGATCACGTTCGGCGCTGAAGTAAAGGCCGTGTACGGGCATGTGAGTTTCGAACATCATCTGTTTATCTCCTTTGAGATTTAGTTTGGCTCATTTACTGCCGCTCAAAATAGAAGCGAGCTGCTTGCGATAATTCTGAATATCAGGTCTCCGCAAGTAACTGTTGTATGCATCGGCGCCCCATAGCTGCGAGAGACTCGCACACAAGCTCTCGGCGCGAGCGGCATGGGACTGTGCGGCCGTTTTGTCGCCTTCGAGTTGGCTCGCTCGCGCCGCTATCAGCAAAGCTCGCCATTCCGAATCGCGCTGTGCGGATTGCGAGAACATAGCTTGCGCCTGGAGCGCCGTGCCGAGGGCGCTTCGCGAGTCGCCCCGTAACAATAACACTTCGGCGAGCGCCAGCAATGCGTTTGAAAGCTGCCGCGGGCTATTCAGGTCCTTGGCGATGGCCACAGCATCCTCGCATAGTCGCTGCGCCGGTAGTGGCGCCCCCGACAGCGCTTGCGCCAGCGCAATAGTGTACTTTGCCGGGCAAGCCATGTCCTTGATCTTCTGCGCGTCGGCAACATCCAATCCTTGTTGACCTTTCGTCTTGGCGTCCGAAAACTGCCGCTCGCTGAAGGACATTTGCGAGTCCGTGAGATTAACCCACCCGAGGAGTGTTCTATTGTTCCCCTCTTTCGCGATCGACAGCGCAGCGTCCAGAGCCGCCCGCGTCTCGTCGTAACGGCCCAATCGCCACAGGAAGCCGGCCCTGTTCATCTGATCAAAGCCCATGTCGACTTTCGCGCCTAGCGACTCGTTAATCTTATAGCTCGCGTCGAGACGGGAAACCGCCTCGGGGTAACGCTCCTGCTCGCCCAGCACAAGCGCAATGCTCGAGAGCGAGGAAGCCTCACGCGCCGGATCAGCCAACTGCTTCGCAAGCTCCAGCATTTGTTCCAGTGTTTTGAGTGCGATGTCGTATTCGCCTTTGACTCGATGAGCGCGGGCGGTAAGAAGCAACGCATTCGATGCTTCAACACGATAACCTGCTGATTGATAAAATTCGCTTGCCTGGTCAAGCCACGACAATGCGTCATCAGCATTACCTTGTTTCAAATTCAGGCTGCCCAGCAGATACTTGGCCCTGGCCTCGGCCCTCCGCGCTTTGTCGGCCCGAGCATAATCGAGCGCTTGCCTGAACCGTTTGCCCGCCTCATCAAACTCGCCGCGATTGAGAAAAACATAGCCGAGATCCATCAGCCCGTTGGTCTCGAGATTTCGAATCTTGTTTTGCTGCGCGACGTTTATTGCCTCGGTTGCGATCTCCTTGGCGCGCTCGATGTTACCTTCGGATTCGTAGACGCTGCTCAATTGCAACTCCGTCTTCACGAATTGTGATTTATTGGTGGCCCGGCGCGACATCTCGAGGGCCTTCTCCAACTGGGTCTTTGCATCGGCCAGTTTTCTCATCTTGCTCAGAAGAGCGCCACGCTGGAACAGTACTTCTGCTTGACCCTCCTGATTGCTCATGTGCTGATAGATGGTGTCGGCCTTGTCGAATGAATCGGTGGCGCTTTTGAGGTCCTGTCGTCGGCCGTAGAGAATCCCCAGATGCAAGAAGGCCGGCGCAGATTGCGGATCGATCCTGACTGCTTGAGCATAGTAATCGATTGCCTTGTCAATGTTGTCGCTTTTTTCGTGCGCGCGTCCGAGGTCTACAAAGGCGTTGGGCTTCTCCGCGCTCGATGCCCGATCGGCGATTTTGCCGTAGTAATCGATTGCTCCCGCGAAATCGCGTCTCACCGTGGCGGCTATGCCGTCCAGATACAGCGAATCCAGGCTCGACAGCGCCGACCGATCGGGCGCCAGCGACAGCGCGCGCAGCAGTTCCTCCATCGCTCTTTCTGTGTTATCTATCTCCGCATACGCTTCGGCCAATCGCGCGTGTGCCAGCGCGAAGCTGGGATCGTTTTCAATCGACTGCTCGAGGTCTTTGCTTGCCTGATAATAGGTTCCCGCGCGTATCTCATCTGCGCCGCGCTCGTACCAAACACTAGCCTGAGGCGACGGCTGAAGCGGCGAAGAACGCAGGAAATGTAGCGCCCACAAGAAACCCAGTATTGCGATCGCAACGATGAGAAGAAGCGCAATCTTCACTCGTTTCTTTTGCAAAGCTTCGGTTAAGGGGGCAGTCATTGGCAACGATCCGAGCCCGCCGCTCATCTGTCGAGTTCGGAATCCGGTGCCGTCGGTCAAACCGCCGCGCAGTTTTCGAAGGTCTTCCAATAGCGCGCCTGCCGACTGATAGCGCGCTTGGATGTCCTTAGCCATCGCTTTGAGTATTATGTTCTCCAAACCTCGCGGTACATCTTGATTGACGTGCGAGGGTCTTTGCGGCTCAACCTGAAGCACCTGTGAAGAGATTTCGATTACGCTGCTGCCTGAGAAGGCCGGCTTGCCGGTCGCACATTCATAAAGCGTCACGCCAAGTGAGAACAAATCACTGCGCGCATCGATGTTCACTCCCCTCAGTTGCTCCGGGGACATGTAGCCGGCGGTTCCGACGACCTGTCCTTCTTCGGTCAACCGGCTCTCGGTCTTTGCGTTTAGGTCCAACGCTTCCGCGTCGCGGACTTGTTTGGCCAACCCGAAGTCCAGCACCTTAACTTGTCCGCGAGGAGTGATAATTACATTTTGCGGCTTGACATCGCGATGGATAATTCCGTGAGAATGCGCCTCGGCGAGCGCCTCGGCCACTTGAATGCCGATATCGGCGACCTCTGCAGGTGAAAGCGGGTTGTCCTTGATCTTCTTCGATAACGTTGCGCCGTCTACATATTGCATCACGATGAACAGCGAATCACCTTCCTCGTTCACCTCGTGAATGCCGCAGATGTTCGGATGGTCGAGCGTCGCGGCCGCTTTTGCCTCTCGGAGAAGTCGTTTTCTCGCGTGACCGTCCGCCAGCGATTTGGCAGGCAGCATTTTAATGGCAACCTTGCGCTCAAGTTTCACGTCCTCGGCGAGGAACACTTCGCCCATCCCACCGACGCCAAGCTTTCCGATAATTCGATAATGAGAAAGTTGTTGCGAAACCAAAACGAGTTACCTCATAGCAGTAACGAGCGCTGCAGCTATCGGAATATGGTTCCAGCGAGATGATGCCCTGAGGCGCTCTACCATACTGTCATGGTCACCTCGTGAGTTTGTATCGAACCGGGCCGATTGTCAACGAATAGGAAGCTTATCGCTGAGGTTGCCCTCGAGCGGAGACTTGAAGATAATCGCAACTGCGCTTTTCCGACGAGGAGTTCTATGCAAAGCACGATGCAAGATCGTCCTTTGACGATCAACACAATTTTCGAACATGGCCGTCGAGTGCATAGTGACAGCGAGGTAGTAACCTTCATGGGCGCGGACTCTCGCCGCGCAAATTATCACCATGTTGCAGAGCGCGCCGAGCGGCTTGCCGCCGCTCTGAAGCGATTGGGCATCGGCGAGGGCGACCGAGTTGGAACCTTCTGCTGGAACACACAGGAACATCTTGAAGCGTACTTTGCGATTCCTTGCATGGGCGCCGTGCTCCACACGCTCAACCTTCGCCTGTTTCCCGACCAGCTTACGTACATCATCAATCACGCCGAGGATCGAGCGATCATTGTGGACGACTCGCTCGTGCCGTTACTCGCGCGCGTCGCCGGTGATCTCAAAACGGTCGAGCGGTACGTCGTTGTCGGCGATGGTGACGCTTCGGCGCTGGGCGATGTGCTGAGATACGAGGAGCTCATCGCAAACGAACAAGATGGGTTCGGATGGACCGAGGTCGACGAACGCTCGGCGGCCGCGATGTGCTACACAAGCGGGACGACGGGCAACCCCAAGGGCGTGGTCTACTCGCACCGCTCGACGTTTCTTCATTCTATCGCGGCTTGCGCGGGTTTCACCTTCGGCTTCACTGAGCACGATCGGATACTTCCAATAGTCCCGATGTTTCACGCGAACGCGTGGGGGTTGCCTTATGCGGGGTGGATGGCGGGCGCGGATTTCATAATGCCGAATCGGTTCCTCCAGGCCGAGCCGCTGTGCCGGCTGATAATGGCGGAGCGTCCGACTTTTTCCGGCGCGGTGCCCACAATTTGGAATGACATCCTTCGATACGCCGAATCCAACCCAGTAGATTTATCTTCGCTGAGAATGGTGATCTGCGGGGGCTCAGCAGTCCCCCGAAGCTTGATGGAAAGGTTCGAGCAGCGGTTTGGCGTGAAGATCATTCAAGCGTGGGGTATGACTGAAACGAGTCCCCTGGCCGCAATCGCTTATCCGCCAAAGGGCTGCTGCGAAGAAGAACTGATGGACTGGCGATCGAAGACTGGCCGCGTGAAGCCTGGAGTTGAAATCCGATTGATGGACGGGGAAACCATTCTTCCGTGGGACGGCCAATCGGTTGGCGAGATCGAAGTTCGAGGGCCGTGGATAACCGCGGCCTATTACGGCGACGACACGCCCGAGAAGTTTCACGATGGCTGGTTGCGAACCGGCGACGTTGGCACGCTCAACGAAAAGGGTTTCATTCAGATCACCGATCGCGCAAAGGACGTGATCAAATCAGGAGGCGAATGGATCTCTACGGTCGAGCTCGAAACGACGCTGATGGCGCACGCGGATGTGGTGGAGGCGGCCGTGATCGGGGTTCCGGACGAAAAGTGGGACGAGCGCCCGCTGGCTTGCGTAGTGCTGAAGGAAGGGGCCCAGACAACGCCTGAGCAGTTACGAGGGTTTCTGGCCGAGCGAGTTGCAAAGTGGTGGGTGCCCGAGCGCTGGGCTTTCATTGATGAAGTTCCGAAGACCAGCGTGGGCAAGTTCGACAAGAAGGTGTTGCGAGCCCGTCGTGAACACGGTGAATTAGACGTTGTGGAAGCAGGATCGAAAGCCGCAGGCCAGGACGACTCAGAGTCAGCTAACCAATAACCAGACTGGAGGCAAAATGAAGCGCGCTTACATGAGTTGCATGTTTGTTGTAGTTCTCGTGACGAGTGGTCCGTTGGTTCTCGCCCAGGGCGGGAAGGACGCAAAACCGTCACTCTACGAACGCATCGGCGGATCGGAAGCAATCGGGAAGCTCTGATGGCTCAACGTCAGCGTGCCATCGAGTTTCTCTGTCACGAGATGGGCGGCCCGTGCGCTTACAGCGGACGACCGCTCAAGACCGCGCACGGAGGCCTGGGCATCACAGAAGATCAATGGAAAGCTTTCTTGGGGCACCTGTCGGCCACCCTGGATCACCAAAAGATTGGGGAGAAGGAAGAACGCGAAGTGCTCACGCTGGTGAAACGTTTCAAGTCGGACGTCGTCGAAAAGAAATAGCGGAAGCAGTGAGGGTGTGATGTCCAAGATTTGGGATGAACGCGAGAAGTCCCTCGAAGAGGAGTATTTTCGAAGAAAGGAAAAAGAACTCATCGAGAAGCTTCGCGCGAAGCGGGTTCAACAAGAGCAACACGAGAAGGCAGAAGCTGCCACAGCTCACTGTCCCAAATGCGACGGCACGCTTGTCCCGCTTACTTATGAAGACGTCCGGCTCGATCGCTGTGTCAATTGCAACGGCGTTTGGCTTGAGGCGGACGATTTGAACCGGTTAATGAAGCAACCCGAAAGTCATGGTTGGTTGAGTCGAATGTGGCGCAGCATCTCAACTGCCGACACCGATTGATTGGACTATTGAGTCGACCAGAGCGCTGGCGTTGTAGGTTTCGGGCTGAATGATGTTTGCCAATCCGTGCCGGGCGGCTGTTTCGGCGGTGACCGGTCCGATGCAAGCAACTCGCGTGTTCGCAAGGAGGTCTGACAAATCGTTCGCTCCAACCAGTTCTGCAAAGTTTGAAACTGTAGACGGGCTCGTGAAAGTTATGACGTCAATCGACGTTTCTTGAAGGAGCCTGATAATGCTCTGACCATCGAGGTTTGGCTTTACGGTTTGATAGGTTTCAACGTCGTCTACTCTTGCGCCCAAGCTGCGAAGCCCCGCCGGCAAGACGTCTCTAGCCGATCGCGCGCTTGGGATCAAGAACGCAACTCCTCGAATGGCATCTTCGCTTCCTAAGTGATCGACGATTGCTTTAAGTGCGCCTTCGGATCTCGACTCTGAGGCAATGACTTGCGCGACGACACCCGCCGACTCCAAGGCTTCAGCGGTTGCGGGGCCTATTGCACAACAAGCCAGCTGTCTGATCGCTTCGGTGCCGTCTTTGCGCCTGTCGCGAAGCCGCCGGATGAAGAACTCGACCGCGTTGGCGCTAGTGAACACAATCCAGTCGTACTCCTCCAGCTTGTCTATTGAAGCGTCCAGTCGAGTCCAGCTCGTCGGTGGGACGATCTCAATGGTCGGGCAGTGAATGACCGACGCGCCAAGCGATTCGAGACGCGCGGTGATCCTCGAGGATTGCGCTCGGGCTCGGGTTATTAGAACCGTTCTCCCGTGTAGCGGTTGTTGCTCCTCTCTCTTCACACTTATCTTCCAAATCTTCCAAGTCTTGCCGGCGCAAGAAGCCGGCTAAACGCTTGGAAATTTTACACTTACGCCCCCCATCTTTCAAGAAAAGCCCGTGTCCGAGGGCAACGTATTTTCTTGACTTGCCACCAGATTACTGATATAAAAGCCCCATAAGTTCTCGTGTGGCAGGATTTAACGTGGAGTTGGTTCACGCTCAACCCCGAAGGAGACCGATGAGCGGCCTTATCACAAAAGCGACGAAGAGGCGCGCCGCTGCGTCTCAGAAGCTTCGCATAAAGGCCAAGAAGGCGGCTCCAAGAAAACCTGTGCGACCTGGACGAATCAAATCCGCTCCAAAAAATCTCAAGTCACGGCCCAAGAAGGTTACCCAAGCAAAGCGGAGTGGTCGCTCGGCTTTATTAAGGAAACCTGCGAGTCGCTCGGCCAAGGCCGCGCCCAAGAAACTCGGTAACAAGAAGTCACTTTCAAGGCGAACTAAACAAGTCGCGTCAAAACGACCCGTTCGAAAAGCGGCTCCAAAGCGCCCGGTTGTTGCTAAGGCCAAATCCAAAACCGCGTCGCGAAAGCCGCAGCCTTCCAGGAAAAGGTTGCTGCCCCCGAGGCCGCTCCCTCCGCCTCCCAAGAAGCCGCCCTCACCCGGCACCCTTGCGGCCGTACGCGCATTCGAGCAAGCCTTGCGACTGTTCAATCGCCACGATTTTACCGGAGCTCGGTCGGCGTTTCTGAGCATAGCCGAGAAGTTCGCCGAAGAGTCAGAGATACTCGCGCGAGTCCGCACCTATGCCGCGATCTGCGACCAGCGACTGGCTCGGGCGCCCTCGATTCCGCGTAACCCGGATGCCTTGTACGACCAGGGCGTTTTCGAGTTCAACAAGGGCGATACATCAGATGCGATCGAGTTGTTTGAGAAGGCGCTCAAAGCCAATCCTCGTGCAGACCACGTTTACTACTCCCTCGCAGCCGCCTATGCTCGCCTTAATGAAGCTACTGACGCGCTCGACTCGTTGCGGCGTGCAATAACTCTTCACCCCGGCCACCGCTCACACGCGCGTCGCGACCTCGATTTTGCGAGCCTCCACGACAATGAAGGCTTCCGTCAACTTACAGGGTTCGGTTACGATCTAGGCGACGAGTAGTCCGAACGAGTCGAATGCGAGCGCTTTCCGTCATGAAACAAACAGATTCAGGATTGAGAATAGTGTCCGTTGGAGGAGGCACCGGACTAGCCACCGTGCTTTCGGGGCTGAAGGATTATGTGGGTACAAGGTCGGGCGTCCGTTGGATTGAATCGTTGACGGCTATCGTTACGGTTACCGATGACGGCGGCAGTTCAGGCAGGTTGCGCGAAGAGTTCCAGATCCTTCCGCCAGGAGACATTCGAAACTGCATGGTGTCATTGGCGGAAGACGAACATTTGCTTACGAGGCTTTTTCAGCATCGCTTCGAGTCGGACGGTGATTTGTCCGGCCATAGCTTTGGTAATCTGTTTCTCACGGCGCTGGCAAGCGTGACTGGAGATTTTCTTGAAGCGATCAAAGTAAGCAGCGAAGTGCTGGCGATAAAAGGGAGGATCTTCCCGTCGACAGTGCAGGACATCGCGCTGGTGGCTGAGCTTGAAGACGGGCGCGTCATTCGAGGCGAGACCAACATCGTCGAGTCACGATCGAGAATAAAGCGACTGCGGCTGTCGAGCGACAGTTGCCTCCCCTTGCCTGAGACTCTGGACGCGATCAACCACGCTGACGTGATAACAATCGGCCCCGGATCGTTGTACACTTCCATAATCCCAAATCTCTTGGTTCACGGGATAGTCGAAGCTATTGGCGAGTCGTCGGCTCTCAAGGTCTACATTTGCAACATAATGACCCAACCCGGCGAGACGGACGGCTTTGGTGTCGAAGATCACCTGCGAGTTCTGTTCGAATATAGCCCCAATTTCCGACTCGATTACGTTGTCGTGAACACCGCTTCGATCGGCAAGAAGCTTCTGGCGAAGTACCTCGCCGACGGCGCGGCCCAGGTCGAGATGAGCTCAATGTCGGCAGAAGGGTCAGCTTTCCTCAAAACGTCGGACGGAACCCACCGTTTTCGGATTGTTTGTCGCGACGTGCTTCATCAAGACGGCCTCGTCCGACACGACCCTGACAAACTCGCGCGGCTGCTTCTGGAGATTTATCACTCGAATCCGCCTAAGATGTGAGAGCCGCGTGTATCTAGAGTCGCCTCTCGGCGAGCACGATGGTATAATTCACATCGTCGAGACGATTCAGCCACATAGAAGGAACCTAACAGAATGGTAGCAACACGAACCCTCAAGAGGGCACCCGCACTCGCGCTCCTCGCCTCCCTCTTTGCGCTTGCATCAAATGCGACGGCACAAACCGAACAAGCTTCAGCCATTGACATAACACACTATAAGATCAACGCCGAGTTATTGCCCGATTCCCACAGCTTAAAAGCCCAGGCGGTCGTAACCTTCAAAGCGCTCAAGCCGACCCAGTCAGCGGTGCTGGAGATGAACGGCTCGCTTACGATTTCTAGCATCAAAGGCCCCGATGGCAAGACGGCGCTGCAGTTTATTCAAGACCGCGTCAACGAATTTAACGTCAAGATCAACCTCGGCCAGTTATATCCGGCGGGCTCAGACGTCACGTTGACCGTCGATTACGCCGGCGCGCTTGCGACACCCGAAGGTGGGCCAATCGCCGACACGCGGCTGGCGTACATCGGGCCCGAAGGCTCTTACTTGTTTTATGCATCGCGGTGGTTTCCGTTTCACGGTTACGCCGCCGACCGCGCCACTTCCGAGATCACGATCACGGTTCCAAAGAACTGGAGCGTCGTCGGGCACAGCGCAAATCCGGTGACACCGGTCATCAACAAGGACGGACGCAGATCGTTCACCTTTGTCGAAACTCAACCCACGCTTCCAGGATCTTTCGCTGCCGGACAGTTCATCACCAAGACGATAAACACGGGCGGGATGCAACTGGACATCAATGTTCTGCCGGGCAGCGAGGGCCGGCTGCAAGAATTCGGGCAAGAGATCGCGCAGATACTCCAGTTTTACAACACGCGCTTTGGACCTTATATGCTCGGCTCGAGGTTCGTGGTCGCGGAGGCCGACGATGAGACCCTCGATTACTACAGCGGCGCGGGCATCGCATTCATCGCACACAAGACGCTGACATCCGACAAGCCGCTGCCGGTCGACGATCTGGCTCGCGAGGTCGCTTATCAGTGGTGGGGGCAGGCGGTCGGGCTGAAGAGCTTTGACGACGCGTGGCTGTCGCAAGGCCTCGCCGAATACTCTTCGGTTCTGTATCGCGAATCACAGCAGAGCTCGGCTGAGTTCCACGAGACGCTTTCGGAAATAATCCAGCTTGCGCTCGCGTTTGAACAAGACGCGTCGATATCGCGCGCGCCAACTCAGCTCAACGATCAGTCGCCGGCTTATCGCTCGGTGGTCTTTTACAAAGGCGCCTACGTGTATCACATGCTCAGGACCACGATCGGCGACGAAAAATTCTTCAACGTGCTCAAGACCTATTACTCGACTTACAAGGGACAGAACGCAAGGATTGATGATTTCGAGAGCCTCGCTGACAAGGTGTCCGGTCAGAAGCTGCGGGGCTTCTTCGGGATGTGGGTTGACTCGACCGGTGTGCCCGAGTTCAAAGTCGAGTACTCGATAATTCGAACCAAAGACAGCAAGTTCAAAGTTCGGGGTACCGTTCGACAGAATATGGATTCGTTCCGCGGTCCGGTTGGTGTTGCGGTTGAAGCAGAAGGCGGACGCGAGACAAAGACTACTCTGGACATGCGCGGCACGTCGGCCGACTTCGATCTGGACAGCGAGGGCAAACCGCTTGAGGTGGTCGTAGATCCTGAGAATCGTTATCTGCGAATAAGCGACGCGATCCGCGTGTCGGTTGTTGTGCGGCGAGGCTTACAGCATTTCCAGCGCGAAGAATACGCCGAAGCAGAAGAGCAATTCCGCGCGGCGCTCAAGCTCAATCCGCGCTCGTCGTGGGCGTGGTACAACATCGGGCTTCTTTACATGGAGCAGCGCAACTGGCAGAAGGCGCGCGATGCGTTTACGGAATCGCTTGGGGGCGATCTCGAGCCTTCGTGGCTCGAGGTTTGGTCGTACATTAAGCGAGGCAACGCTTGGGATGCGGAAGACAATCGTGAACGCGCCGTCGCTGAATATAACAAGGCTAAAGAGAGCGGCAACAATTACAACGGCGCACAACAAGCGGTCGAGAAGTATCTGGGCCAGCCCTACAAGAAAGAGCGCTCGGCTCAGCCAACCAATTGAACGACGAGAAAGGTGGCTGAACAGATGTCAGCAGCAGCAACCGTGCGTCCTGACAAAACAGAATATCCAACCTACGCAGGGAGCTACGTCGCGAGAGTTCCCGACGGCGATATCGTCTCGATACTAGGCAGACAACTCCAAGAAACGCTGGCGTTGATCCGCAGCATCCCTGAAGCGCGCGGAGAGTTTCGCTACGCGGATGGCAAGTGGAGCGTCAAAGAAGTCATCGGACACGTCATCGACGCCGAGCGGGTGTTTGCTTATCGGGCGTTGCGATTCGCACGCGGAGACGCGACGCCCCTCGAAGGGTTCGAGCAAGACGACTACGTTCGTGGCGGTTCGTTCGACAAGCGCAGCTTGAGCGATTTGGCCGACGAGTACGAACACGTCCGCCGCGCAACCATTTCTCTTTTCGCGAATCTCGACGAAGAGGCCTGGACTCGTCGAGGCACAGCCAACAAGAACGAGGCGTCGGTCAGGGGGCTAGCATTCATCGTCGCGGGTCACGAGCGACACCACGTCGAGATATTGCGGACCCGTTATCTGTGACCCTGCGCTTCGTTGACTGAGCACGACGCGTTGTTGGTTCTCCCGTGAGGTTGGAACCCGGGAGGGCCATCACCGGCGCCTTGGGTCCACCAATCTTCAACTTCATACTGACCACCGTACTTTCCGCAAATACATTGAGTTGATTGAGTCCAACAAGTTGACTTTGAAGCTAAGCCGAATAATAATCGGTGCCTGCTTGCGAGAGTTTGTGATTGACTAGCCGAAAGGGAGGAAACTAAATGGCGATCACCATTAGGGCAACAAAATCGGGACCAAATAATAGGCCGGCAGCTGAAATCGCGTTCGATCCCGGCACGAAGCTTGATCAGATTCTAGCAGCTCAGAAACGCGTTTTCGGAGACAAGAATCTCGCGAAGGCAATCGGGTTCAAGTTCTGCGACGGTTGCTACTCGGGACTGGACCTGGACATCAGGCAGAAGTACGAGAAAGTTGTTGAAGGTTGAGACAGAAATTCCATCCGCGCCGAAGCTGGGCGTGGGTCTTCTTTTCAACCGCGTTCTTCCTAGCTTCGTTGCCGAGCAACCTGAGTCGTTCGACTATCTCGAGATCATCCCGGATCGTGAATGGCTGGACAGCGGCGTGAATTCGACGCCGCGATATTCTGTTCTCGATAAGTCGCTCGACTTCTTTCGCCGCGTACGCGACGACAAGCCCCTCTTGTGTCACGCGATCGGGCTGTCGATCGGCAGCGCTGCGCTCTTCGATACCGGGCACGTCGAGCAAATCCAGCGCATGCATGAAGAGTTGCGATTCGCATGGCACAGCGATCACCTCTCTTTCGCGCGGCTTCCGGTGGGCGACCACGAGATGCACGCTGCCATCTCGCTCCCTCTTCCCTACGACGAGGAAGTCCTGAACATGCTCATTGCGCGAAGCAGGCACATTCGATCAATTGTTGAGTGCCCGTTTTTGCTAGAGAATAACGTCTACTACGTCGATGTGCTTGACCATGAGATGAATGAGGCTCAGTTCCTGAACCGCCTCTCGGACGAGTCCGGTTGTGGAGTTCTCTTGGATCTGCACAACGTCTATGTTAACTCCGTTAATCACGGTTTCACCGCAGAGTCTTTTCTTCGCGATTTGAATCTCTCCCGAGTTGTTGAGTTGCATATTGCGGGCGGGGACTATCTGTTGAACTTTTACACAGACGCGCATGCGGGTCCGGTGGCCGAACCGGTTTGGGGCCTGCTCGAGGACACCCTCCGGTCCGCTCCTTGGATTCGAGCCGTCACGTTCGAGTTTCACGAGTCCTCGTACTATCTTCTGAAGAGCGAAGGAATTCGCGCGCAACTTGACCGCGCGCGCAAGATGTGGGAACGGTTCTGCTGAAGTCATGTCGCTTGAGAAATATCAAGAGATATTCTGCCGAATGGTGGCGTCGGCTGCATTTCGCGAGCGTGTGCTAGGTGACCCGGACAAAGCATTGGACGGATTCGATCTGACGGAGCGGGAGCGGGGGCGGCTTCTGACGGTCGCGTCTCAACCTGGTATGCGGGTCAACACCGCCATTCACCGAGCCAATCGCCTCACGCCTTTAGATCAGACTTTGCCGCTCACGTGCTTCCTGCTCGGCGAACGACTGCGGGTGCTGCTCGATCGATATTGGTTGGAGAATCCGGCCGAGAACCTGCAGGCGCCGGCGGAGTGTGAACGTTTCTCCGCATTCCTCGAGAGAGAGATGCTAGCCGGTCGCGTAACCGATCCCTATCTTGAAGAAGTTCTGAGGTTTGAACGCACGTGCACTCAGTTGAGGTTCTTCACCGAAGCGGAGCTCGGGCGCCGCGGGCTGATCAGTCGTGGCCTGCCACCGCTAGTCAGCATTGTGACCTTTCGACATGACCCTTTGCAATTGCTTGAAGCACTCGCGAACTTCGCGATGCCGCCTGCCAACATTATTGAGGGTAAGTTCCCTCTGCTGATCGATTGCCGCTCGGGGGAAGTGGACTTTCGCTTACTCGATGCCACCGCAGTCGCCGCCATCCGTGGTTATGGATGAGAACGCATCGCCGGGTCTTAGTTCGCGTAAGCTCTCGACAACAATTGCGCAAACAGGCAAACTCTTTGAAGAACTTGCGAATGGACGGTTGTCGAGTGGACCGAAACACCGGTTCTTAGCTTAGAGGTGTAGAAATGAAATTCACAGCAAACGCAATCGTTAGTGCGGCCGCGGTAGTGCTTCTCACCATCGGACCATCGCTCGCGACGACGCAAAGCAAAAACGCCAACCGCAAACCCACCGTCAAAGGTGAAATGAAAGAGAGCGGCAAAGAAGTCAAGAATGCAGGCAAGGGCCTCGGCCAGAATGTGAAGCACGGCCGCATCGTTCGCGGCGCGAAGCACTTCGGCAAACACACAGGCCGCGCGGGCAAACACTTCGGGAAAGGCTCGAAAGCCGGCGTCAAGAAGACAGGCGGCGCGGTGAAGAATGCTACCAAGCCCTGAATCCGAGCGAATCAGCACTGCGAGCGGTAGCGAGCGTGCTGTTGGTCAACGGCAAACTCCGAAGTACACGCTCGCGGTACTGAGATCAGAGCACTTCTCACTGCGGTCGTTTGTCAACCACCAGCCGGTGATCGAGGTTGGCGACTCGCCAGCCGGTGGCGAAGATCATCTTGTCGATCCGCTCCATCTTTTCGAAGTCGATCTTCTCGACGACGTCGCTCGGCCGGTGATAGTCGCGATGCACTCCGGTGAAATAAAAAATAATCGGAATGCCGTGCTTCGCGTAGTTGTAGTGGTCTGAACGATAGTAGAACCGTTCCGGGTGCCTTTCGTCGTTGTAGGTGTAATCAAACCTCATCCGAGCCGTGTCGAGGTTGGTCTGCTCGCTGAGGCTGTTTAGCTCGGTTGAGAGCTTGTCCGCACCGATGATGTAGATCGAATCCTTGTCGGTCAGGTGAGCGTCGCGCGGATCGTCGTCTCCGGGAGGTTTGCTGCGGCCAACCATGTCGATGTTGAAATCCGCCACCAGCTTCCCGAGCGACACGACCGGTTCGTAATCGGTGTTGAACTCCGAGCCGAACAGCCCGAGTTCTTCGCCGGTGTGAAACACTATCAGGATCGAACGAGCAGGTCTTGGCCCTATCGAGAAAGCCTGCGCGATTTCCAGAACCGAAGCGGTGCCCGAACCATCATCATCTGCCCCGTGATAAACCTCACCTTTGTCGTTTGTCTTTAAGTGATCGTAGTGCGCGCTGAAGACGACGTATTCGTCTTTAAGTTTCGGATCGGCGCCGTCGAGTATGCCTGCAACGTTTTGAGCAGGCGGCGCTTCAGTCACCTCGACGCGAAGCTTTATTTCGGCTGTCGCGGCGATCCCCATTGGTTTGAGACCATTTGGAGCCTTAGTCAAGTCGGAGCTCTCTTTGCCCATCGCCTTAGCGATGGTTTTTATCAGATCTGGGCCGGCCACGATTTCGGGGAATGGTTTTCCGGACGCAGTTGGCTTGGGCGGCAAGCCAAGATGCTGCTGACTGACAACCCAGCTCTTCAATTGCTCCCAGCCGACCAGCGTCGTCGCGTCGGGAATCTTGATCGCGCCGGTCGCTCCGTGAGAAAGCGCCGCCGATTCCGCCTGTTCGTCGTCACCCAACCTCACGTTCTTAAGCGACGCGGGGACGCCGCTCAACATCACGACGATTTTCCCCTTCACGTTCGCGTCTGCATAGTCATCGTAATTATTCTTTGGCGACGAGACTCCATATCCGACAAAGGCCAGAGGACCGTTGAAATTCATATCAATCGGAACCTCCGCCAAAAACGCATCGCCATAGTTAAAGTCTCGTTTCGCTGCGTCGGCGGTAATTGTCACGCGGCTCGCCGCAAGATCGACTTTTCGATAGCTGAGGGGCACGCGTTGGAAGAACGAATGGTCGCGAGCCGCACCTCGATAGCCGTAGTATTCGAGCTGCGAAGCCAAATACCTGGCGGCTATTCGATTGGACGGGCTGAGAGTGTAGCGCCCGCCCAACTCGTCGGACGCGAGAAAAGTCAAATGCTTTTTCAGATCGCGAGCAGTTATGCTTGCTGTCGCCTCCGGAACCGGCAGCGGCAGATTTGCGGCTCGCGCGGCGGATGCCAGCACAAGCGCCGCAATCATCACAAACGCGAGCGCCCGTCTGAAACGATTCTGGTGATTCATGAAACTCCTTCTTCTTTATGCTCGTTGAACGGCCCGACGACGACGGTGGTCAGGTTTCTCGCGTCGATGTATTTACGAGTGACCCGCATTACGTCTTCGACCGTAACCGCGCGGATAAACTCGGAATAACGCTCGGCGAAATCGAAGCCAAGATCATAGATCTCGCATTCAATCAGGAACTCGGCAACTTGTGCGTTCTTTTGAAATCGAAATACAAAGCTGCCCGTGAGATAAGACTTCGCAACATCGAGCTCCTCGGCGGTGACCCCCTCCTCGACTATCCGCGCGATCTCGGTCTTGAGCCCCCCAATTGCGCGATTGACGTTCTCGGGCGCGGTCCCGATGTAAGAGATGAACCTGCCCGGATCAAGCCCCGCGCTCGAGGTGATGTTGCTGAACGTGGTGTATGCAAGTCCCTGTTCGTCTCGGAGCACGCGCGGGATTCGAGATGTGAAGCCGGGACTCGAACCAAGGATGGTATCCATCACCAAAAGCGCGTAAAAGTCCGGATTGTTGCGCTCGATCCCGACGTGCCCGACTATGATGTTCGCCTGTGCGTCAGGCCGCTGAGCGCGTCCCCATCTCCCGAACGTTGCTTCGAGTTTGTGCTTTACGACATCTTTGTCGATATCGCCGACCAGGGCCAGAATCGTGTTATCGGGAGAAAAGGATCTGCGATAAAAGTCATAAACATCTGAGCGCGTCAGCGTCGCGACCGTGCTTTCATAGCCAATTGGCGGGCGATGTTGCGGCGTGCCGGCGAACACGATCTCATTGAAGACGTCTGAGGCTTGCGTCCGAGGAACGTCCAGCCGGGCCTTTGTTTGTGCGACTCGACGGCCGACTGCCTCGCGGACTTTGTGCTCGGGGAACGTCGGGTTCATCAATACATCGGACGCTACGTCCAGGCCGAGATCGAGGTCTTTAGAAAGCAGGGCAAGCGCGATTCCGCTCAGTTGGTAATCGCCGAAGGTGTTGAGCTGCCCTCCGACCGCTTCGATCATTTCGGCGATCTCCTCCGAGCTTCGAGTGGTCGTGCCGCCGTCCAAAAGCTCGCCGGTGAGCGAGGCGAGTCCCGCCTTTTCGTCGCTCTCAAATCGAGAGCCGGCGCTAACAATCGCGTTGACCGAGACCGAGGGTGTGGCGTGATCCTCTGAGAGGAGCACTACCAAGCCGTTGGGCAACTCGGTGCGCTGGACGTCGAGTTTGGGATGAGTCGCGTGAGATTCGCTAAGCTCCAAGTTCACGCTCCCCCTCGACGACCGCGTCGTCGTTAATCAGATATCCAACAGTCCGGTTGTCTTCGGTGAAGTATTTTCGAGCGACGTTAGCAACATCTTCGACGGTGACGGCGGCGATTCGCTCCAACAGCGTGTCCAGATAATGATAGCCACGCAAGTCTGCAGGGACCCGCTCATCGAAAGCGATCGCCTCGTACTGCCCGAGCAGCATTGCTTGTTGCAGCGGCTCCTCGCTGGCTAACACCAGAGCAGCTTCGAACTGGCGCTCGGCTTTCTCGAGTTCGGCGGGGGACACAAGGCCCCGCCTGACCATCTCGATTTCCTCGTAGATCGCAGCTTCGACCTCTGCAAGCTCAAATCCCGGCTTCAGCTCGGCTTGAAAATAGAATAGCGACGGATCAATGTGATCGTGATAACTGGCGTCTGCCTTAGTCACCGATTGATCTCGCTCGACCAGCCGCCGGTAAAGGCGCGATGACTTTCCGGCTGAAAGCAGCGCCTCGGCGATCTTGAGTGGGTAGGAATCCGGGTGAGCAACCGCAGGGGCATGATAGCCAATCAGGAGGCGCTCGACCGGCGTTGGTTTCTTAACGATCACCCGCTTCTCGCCGTGCTGCGGAGGCTCGACTATGGCGAGGGGTGCGGCGGCCGCCCCGGGCGGGATTGGCCCAAACAATTCCTCGACGCGGCTGAGCGTTTCGGTCGTGTTGAAGTCGCCGACGATGACCAGCGTCGCATTCCGCGGATGATACCATTTGTCGTAATACGCCTTCATATCGGCGTCGGAAGCCGCTTCCAGGTCTTCGAGCCATCCGACAGTCGGCCAATGATAAGGATGCTGGCGGAATGCTGTCGCCCAGACCTCGTTCTCCAACGCCTCCCACGGACCATCAAGTCCAATCCGCAACTCTTCTTCAACGACGTGTTTCTCGGGAATGAACTCTTCTTCGGCAAACGTGGTGTTGCGCATTCGGTTCGATTCGATCTCGAGCGCGACTTGCCAGCGGTCGGGCGCAAACACGAAGTAGTACGCGGTAAAGTCGAGCCAGGTCATCGCATTGTTAACCCCGCCGTTTACGTGAGTGATCAGATCAATGTCGCCTCTCTGATAACGATCGGTGCCTTTGAAGAGCATGTGTTCGAGGAAGTGGGACTTGCCGGTTTGACCAAGTTCCTCGTTGCGCGAGCCGACCCGATACCAGATCATCGTAGCAACCACGGGCTTGTCGTGCAGCTCCTTCGTGAGCACGGTCAGTCCGTTAGACAGAACCAGTTTTTGAACTCCCCGAGTGATGAATGATCCCGGTGGTGTATCGGCGAGGGCGAGTGTGGTCATAGTCTCACAGAATGCGCAAGCTCTGGGGTCGCAAGAAAAAATTCTAGAGGGCTGAAAGAAGCGGTGTCAAACAGACGACCAAAATCCTGGCAAATGATCCTGATCGGTCGCCGCCTGAGCCGGCTTAATCTTGGCGGACCCGCCGGGAAGTCCAAAGCGAATTCCTACAGACGCGGTGCTGGCCGCCCGGCGTCTTTATGCCGTGCGCACGGCCTTGAACTATCCAGCGGCGGATGCTCGTAGCTTTGACCTGAAAGAGCAAGCCCGCCTGCCGCGTCGTCAGTAGTTCGGTATTGACCCGGCAGACAGGACAGGTCATTGACGAGGAACGCATCACGACCCGCTGCCGCTCAAAGGCTATGATTTCCACTCTTCTCTTCAACATTCGAGTCACGGGCATTCGAAGACCGTCTAAAAACAGGCGGACGGCGATTACGAGAAGGGGTACTTCAGATCACCGATGCCGAACAGGTCGGCGAGCGATGATTCGTGATGATCGCGGCGCGCCTATCCATAGGCCTATCAACATGGCCTCACTCATAACACAGCTCAGCTACTGCGTGGGGTTGTAGGTCACTTCATTCGATAAAGTGCCGTCGGAGTTCTGCACCCTCACTTTGTCACCCGGCTGGATAACCTTTCCGACCTTCTTGCCGATCAGCGTAGTCGTCGGGCTTGTATCATCAGGGATGGTCTTGCGTCGCTCGCCGTTGAGCAGAATCACCGCGCCGTCATCGAAGTTCTGGCCGACGACGATCAGGTTCTTGCCCTGCCGGGTCACGCCGGTGATGACCGGAACTGGTGGGGTGATGTAGGTGAAGCCTTGCGCCAGCACGCCCGTGTCGCCATTGGGATTTGTGACGAGTACGTCCACCGCTCCCGCAGAATGAAGCGGAGTCGTGGCGGTGATCTGCGTGTCACTGACGACCACGACGTTTGTGGCTGCAACGCCGCCGAAGCTCACCGTCGCGCGGTTGGCGAACTTGGTTCCGGTGATCGTGACGTTAGTTCCGCCATTGATCGAGCCTGAATTCGGGCTGACGCCGGTCACGGTCGGGGCGTTGGCGCTTACGTTGAATCTGAGCTTGGCTACGAATGCGTCTTGAAAACCCTTGTAGGCAAGGAAAGGTCCCGCTGTTACCGGAAATGTTGCCTCGGTAGAAATTGTCGAGCCTGTGATATAGACGTTGTTCGCGCCATCGAGAGCAATGCCGGTGCCCGCATCATCATTCGCGCCGCCGAAGTATCCGGCGGCGATTAGCCCCGTCCCATCGGACTTCACCACCGCCACGAATGCATCGCCATACGTGGTGCCGCCTTTGAAGGTCGAGCCGTCGGTCGCGGGAAAGTTCGCAGAGGTAGTAGCACCGACGACGTAAGCATTGCCCGCGCCGTCGAGCTTGATGTCAAAACCTGTGTCTCCGCCTGAGCCGCCGATATAACCTGCGTAGACGAACCCCGTGCCGTCGGCTTTCACCTTCGCAACGAAAGCATCGCCGAACAATGGGTTGTCGCTTCCGTTGAAGGTCAGCTTCGGGCCGACGGTAACCGGGAAGCTCGACTCAGGCGAACTGGTTCCGCCCGTCACATAGGCATTGCCTGCGCTATCTACGGCGATGCCAGAGCCGACATCTACGCCGGCTCCGCCGATGTATCCGAGATAGACCAGCCCTGTGCCGTCCGGCTTCACTTTGGCGACGAAAGCGTCACGCAAGCCGCCAAACGTCAGGCTCGGCCCGACTGTCACCGACAGGCTCGATGCAGGTGAGCCGGTTTCGCCTGTAATGTAGGCGCTGCCCGATGAATCCACGGCGATGGCAAATCCCCGATCCACGTCGGAGCCGCCGATGTAGCCGAAATAATCGAAGCCCGTGCCGTCGGCCTTCACCTTTGCAACGAAAGCATCCAGGACTCCGCCGCCAAAATTGAGCCTGGGCCCGACCGTCACCGGCAGGCTGGCCGGGCTCGAGCCGGTCTCGCCGGTCACATAGGCGCTTCCCGCTGCATCGACGGCTACTGAATAAGCGAAATCAGGCCCGTCACCGCCGATGTAGCCGCAGTAGACCAATCCCGTGCCCGCCGCATTCACTTTGGCGATGAAGCCGTCGGCAAGAAGCGCGTCCGTCAATGCCGGGAACGCCGGGAACTTTTGCGCGCTGTAGGTAAGCTTTGGCCCGACCGTAACGGGAAAGGTGCCAGGCTTAGAGTCGGTAGCGCCAACGACGTAAGCATTGCCTGCGCCATCAACCGCTACGCCGGTAGCTACCTGATTGCCTGTGCCGCCAATGTAACCGGCGTAAACCAGCCCCGTACCATCTGCTTTGACTTTGGCGATGAAAACATCGAGTACGTCATAGGAAGCGGCGCTGACACGCCTATCAGGATTGAATGTCGTATCCGGTCCTACCGTCGCCGGAAAGCCTTCCGACGTGTTCGAGCCGGTAAGCCCTACAACATAGGCATTGCCGGCGTTGTCTATCGCAATGCGAAGCGCCGTCTCACTGTTGACGCCGCCAATGAACCCGGAATAGATGACTACCGCCGGGTCAATCACCAACGGCTTGCTCTTGTCATAATTGCCTACGCGAAAGCCATAGACGATGGGATTGCGGATTGCTGATTGCGGATTGCGGATTGAATTGAGGTCGAATGAAGTTGCGATCTCGGCCTGCTTGCCGTTGATTTCTTGATAAGAGATGGGACGGTCGTCTTGAAAACTGGCCACGCGTGTAATGACATCAAGCTGGCCTGACTGGTTCAACTTCACGCCGGTCGCGCCGCTGTAGGCCAGTCTGATCAGTTTGGGATCGGCACCGGGCTTTACGATAAATTCGTACTTCAAGCGGTTGGCCGTGCCAGTGTAAACCAGGTCTATGCCGGGCCAAAGATTTGGATAGACGAGCGTGGAGTAGCTGGCCAGCCCTGTCTTCCATTGATCTTTCGGCCCTTTGAAATAGCTGATAGTAGTCGAAGTCGGATTCTGGGCTATGGGTTGGATATCTCGGTTCGCCCCGATGAAATTGAGATTCACGACCCACCGCCGCGCCGCCTTCAGCCATTTCGATTCGGTTGTTCGATTGATCGGGTTGCCTGCGCCGCGACCTGCGAGGTTGTCTGCGACCTGCTGCGCCTCGTTCTTATCCAACAAGGAAAAGGTGAGTCCCTGTGAAGAGAAGTAGATTGTGGTGTCGCGCCCTTGAACGTAATAAGCAACGCGCGGATCAACCTGCCCGCGATTCTCAACGAAAGAGACCGGACTCTTATCGAGAGCTGAGAGGACCTTTGCCCGTTCACCCTTTGTTGATGGACGAAGCGCGGGCTTTTCAAACATCCCGTAAACAGATGCCGGAATCGAGGTTGCCCTTAGATTTGAAGCGTAGCCCGGCCCCACCGTCGAACTCAACAGGAGTGCGAGCAGGCTAAGCGCGACAACAAAATTGTTAGTTGCTCGGGTTTTCATTTTCTTCCTCAACCTAATGAGTCATCTTTTTCTTGCACAAACAACCGAGTCCGCGATGTCTCACTGCATAAGACAGCAGTGCTCGATTAGTTACTGGTTTGAGACGGGGGAAATTTTTATCAATCGCTCGCAATCTTCAATGTCGGTTGCCTGGATATCAGATTGGTTGACCCCGGTCCAATCCCTTCGCGTAGATTTAATGTCCCCATTGCAATCAAGATATTGAATGACGTAGGGGCCTGCCTTGTCCGGCCTGAAATGGCATTCGTCACAAAAACCCCCGCCGCGCGCACAGCCAGAAAAGAGCAATGAGGATCCGAAGAAGAAGACGATTGCGATTAACGCGAAAGGCTTGGGTGTGGGCTGTTGTTTCATTTTGCGCTCCTTTCATCAATCAGTTTCAAAAGACGGGCGGTGGTTTCCTGGTTCAACGCCAGACCGAGGGGGCTTGAGAAGAGATAGCCGCCTGTGCCGAATGCTGTCTGCCCTTCGTAACTGATGATCTCGCCGGTATCTTCCTTCCACATTCGCTCAAGGTGTTTACTCATATTCTTCAGCTCATTTCGCGAATACGACAGAGAGTCATCACTGATGGTCGAGTAAGCGATTAGAAAAGCCTGCACCGGCGTTAGTCCTTTGTCTTGCGCCTCAGCCCATGGTTCTGGAAGGATAAGTGCTTCAACCCGGTTCCTGACTATCTTAGTGATCATCTGGCGAGCGATGCCGGCCAGCGCCACTTGCTGCAAAGGCGACTGGAAGCGCAAGCGCAGACTCTTCGCCTGCAAGATGAATACGTCTTTCGACATATGGCCTTCGCCGCTAAAACGCAGCAGGACATCCCCCGACGACTTGCACTTGCCGGAACCGGGAGAGCCATCGCCTCGATTATCGACTGCGGCTTCCGCTTCTTTTGCTTTATCAATGCGAATCGTCTTTCCTGTCGCCTTATCGTATTTAAGCGGCATCGTCTTGACGTTAACCGCTGCCTCTGCGGCTTGCTCAATCTCGGCGTCCGTGCAATTGTGCAGGCGCTCGACCAGAATGGTCGTAAAGAGATTGCCCAACTCATCGACCGCGATGCGCTGACCCTTGCCGTTCAGCACGCGTTCTTCCATCCGCGCGAGCCGGCCTTTGACCTCGTCACTCAGTTCAAAGCCGGAGCGGTAGCGAATGAATTCCGCCATCGAGTCGAGCGAGGCGCGCACGTCGTCGGTTCGCGCGCCCGCGCTGGCGAAGCGCACTTCGCTGCCGACACCTGCGCGGACGTAAGCGAACGCCTGCTCGATGAAGGCCTTTCGTTGAGCCTCTCTGTCGAAAGACTGTGACGTGCGGCTGACGACAACCACCAGAACGCTCGCGGCAAGCATGCCAATCAGCACGAGCCGGAGCCTGGGCGATAATCGCTTTAGTCTCATTGCCATCTCCCTTCCTCAGTTCGCCGGTTGCAGGACATAAAGTGAACACTTACAGATGCGGTGCTGGCCGCCCGGCGTCTTGATACCGTGCGCCCGGCCCTGAACGAGCCAGCGACGGATGCTAGGCGGCTCGACCTGAACGAGCAAGCCAGCCTGCCGCGTCGTCAGCAGCTCGGTATTGACTTGGCAGACCGGGCAGGTCACTGGCGCGGCCCGCATCACGATCCGCTGTCGCTCGAAGGCGATGATCTCTACTCTTCTCTTCTTCATTGTCAGGCGCGCCCGGTGATGTATAATTGACCTGACTGTTGCAGTCCCGAATCGCTTGAGACGGGGCATATTCTATTCGAAAGTTCCGCGCGAATCTGGAAAAGAACCGGAAAACATTTGGAAATTAGCGATATTTCGCTTTTGGGTAATCGCCGATGGCAGCCGAATTGGACAATCACAACGCCCGGAGCTACCTTCTGGGCGACTGTACGTTGGAGCCTGAAAAGCGGCGGCTCACCCGGAATGGCGCGGTCATCCCTTTAAGCAACAAACCGCTCCAGGTGCTGCTTTATTTAATCGAGCACCGCACCCGCGTCGTCACCCGCCAGGATTTGCTCGAACAGTTCTGGGACGGCAAAGATGTTTACGACGACTCGCTCAGGAAATCGGTGGGCGCGATCCGCAAGGCGCTTGATGAAGACGCTTCAGGCGAGCGCTTCATCGAGACGCACTACGGCGAAGGCTATCGATACGTCGGGCCGCTCGAAGAAGTGATCGTCGAGTACGCGCCGACCGCGTTTGAAATCGAGAAGACGCGCGGAGTGCGTATCGTCATCGAAGAGGAAGATTCACAATCGCCGGACAAGCAGGCCGCAGCCGCCAGGCTTGGCGGCCTGACCGACACCGTAACGTCGAGGCGTCTCCTTTCGTCCGTCGCCCTGGGCTTCATCCTCGTGGCCGTCGCGCTCGCCGCGGTTGCCCTCCTCCTCCTCAACCGTAATCAAACTGCCCGCTCGTCAAATCATCCGCCCGCCGCGATCCGCTCCATCGCGGTGCTGCCCCTCGCGAACCTCTCGGGCGACGCTGACAGCGACTACTTCGCCGATGGACTGACGGAAAACTTCATCACCAGGCTCTCAAATATCCCTGGGCTGAAGGTCATCTCGCGCAGCTCCGTGTTCACTTACAAGGGGAAAGCGGTTGAACCCCGCGATGTCGGCCGCCGCCTCGGCGTGCAGGCGGTCATGGAAGGGAGTGTCCGCAGGAACGGCGACACTGTGCGCGTCGAGACGCGACTGGTGAACACCGAGGATGGCAGCGTCATCTGGGCGGGTAGCACGTTTGACCGGGCCCTGAAAGACATCTTCGCCGTGCAGGATGAGATCAGTTGCAGCGTTGCCGCGAACCTGCGAGTGACGCTGTGCAGCGAACGTGAAACGCAGCCGATGAAGCGCTACACCGAGAATGTTGGTGCCTATGATGCGCTGTTGAAGTCACGTTATTACTGCAACAAGCGGACGCCGGAAGGGCTGAAGAGAGCGATTGAATACTCCGAGCAGGCCATCCAGCTCGATCCGCATTACGTCTCGGCTTATGCTGAGTTGGCCGGCGACTACCTCATGGCCTTCTGGTACATCCCGCTGGACCCGAAGGAAGCAGGTGCAAAAGCTAAACAGGCGGCGGCCCAGGCGCTGGAGATTGACGACACTTACACCGATGCTCACGAGGTGATGGCAACCATTCTTGGCTATGAATGGGATTGGTCAGGAAGCAGAAGAGAAATGGAGCGGGTCTTCGAGCTTAACCCCGCTTATAACACATACGGCTATGCTTACTCGCTCTTACGAGACAACCCCGATGAAGCCGTCCGCTGGATCAAGCGCGCCGCGGAGCTTGACCCGCTCTCGCTATTAGTCAGGACCAACGTCGGGCAAATCCTCTACTACGCGCGCCGGTACGATGAGGCGATAGACCAACTCAAACTGGTGCTCGAACTTGATCCGGACTACGCCATGGCACACACGCACCTCGGTCAGGTGTACCTTGAGAAGCGTATGTACGATCAAGCCATCGAGGAATTACAGAAGTCGATCTCCCTTTCTGAGCAGAGCATCGAGATCGTTGCCAACCTCGGGTATGCGTATGCGGCTGCGGGAAGGCGCGACGAAGCGCAGAAGCTGCTCGAACAATTGTCGAAGATGGCAGACCGAGTCTATGTGTCACCCTATATGATCGCCCGCATCTATATAGGATTCGCCGAGAACGACCGGGCATTCGCAATGTTGGAGAAGTCGTATCAGCAGCGAGACCCTCACTTCGTTGACTTTTCGTATGACCCGACGCTCGACCCGCTCCGCTCAGATCCTCGCTATACAGATCTAAGGCGGCGCGTGGGCTTTTCGCAGTAGAATCCGTGCGCCGCCCACATCTTCCGGGCTACGTGATAGAAATTACGCACTCTCACAGCCTCGGATGCTGACCCTTTTTGATCGGTTATTCTACCGACTTTAATTTGGCGCACTTAAGAAGATTTGCGAGGACTTGATTTCTGTCTTATCGCTGTAGATACTTGAGCTTATTCGATCTGATCGAGCCGGGGTTGAGAACCCCAGACCGCGTGCTGTTGTGTTTGGCTCGAGCCCGCGGCCTGAGAATTTTACGAAGAAACGCCGCCCAGGTTGCGGCTAACAGGAGAAAGATGACCAAGGCAGAACTTGTAGAGGAGGTGGCGCGCGCGGCTGAGCTGAACAAGCGCGACGCTGAAGTCATTGTCGAGACTGTGTTCGGCTCGATAATCGGGGCGCTCCACAGAGGCGAGAAGGTGGAGCTGCGTGGGTTTGGCAGCTTCCGCACGCGCGAGCGAGGACCGCGCCGTGGCCGCAATCCCAAGACTGGCGAGCCTGTAGAAGTGCCAGCCAAACGCGTGCCTTACTTCAAGCCGGGCAAGGAGCTGAAGGAGTTCTTCACCGAGACGCCCGGATCTGCCGCCGCTCCGACGGGCGCCGCCACTGAAAGCAGCCCAGCGCCCGCCGAGGGAGCGTTCGCGGTAACACACGAAGCTTCAAGCGGCGAGGGGTCATCGGGCGGTCCGGTAATTTGAGGATCCGTTTCGAGCCTGACGTGCCCGGTTTGCTTATGGAAAAGCGGATTGTTGTTTCGCCTAATGGAAAGCAGCGGCGATCTGCGCCCGAACGGCGTTCAGGTGAAAGACGCGCCTCCGAGAGAGCATCGGGACGGGGCGTGCTTTCGACACGTCGCGGCGAACGCCGAAAAAAGAGCCGACGATCAACAGAAAAGTAGACCCTCCAACCAATCCCCGTCGATCATTCTTCTTCAAAGATCGGGTCGCTGTCGGGGCCTTGAGGCTGTTGCACAACGAACTGTGGGAACGGTGGTGATAAGCGGAACCTGTACACCGACGTTATCCAAAGCCGGCTGTCGAGCGCCCGTTCATCCTTCCTGTTACACGCGCTCAACGCGAGTAGTTAAGGCTGAGTCGGGAGTCCTGTTTATCAATATCACCGCGTCATCTCCGCGGAATTTCTGAATTCTCGCACGACTTGCTTTACATCGCGCCTCTCGCCGTCAACCGCGTAATTCAACTTTCGCATGTGTTCGTTGGTAATTTTTCCCGCAAGGCTGTTGATCGCATCGCGAAGTTGCGGATACCGGTCAAGTGTCTCGCTTCGAATGATAGGCGCGGCTTCATAGGGCGGGAAGTAGTGCCGATCGTCTTCAAGCTGAAACAGCCCGAGCTTCTCGATTAATCCATCGGTGGAGTTGCCCGCAATCAAGTCCACTTGTCCGCTCGCAAGCGCTTGATAGCTCAACGACAGATCCATCTCCCGTGGCGGCTCTGAGAATTTCAAACCATAAGCGCGCGCGAATCCTGGATAGCCATCCTCTCGCGACATGAAATCCTGGCCGAAGCCTGCGCGCCACTGCGGTGCGTATCGCGCAATGTTCGATATCGACTTTAGGCCTAAACGCCTTGCGTCCTCGCCGCGGACCAGAATCGCGAACGTGTTGTTGAAGCCCAGCGGAGCCAGCCACTCCACATTAAATTGCGTCTCGTAGTCGCGCTTGACTTGTTCGTAGACTTCGCGCGCATTGCTGATCGGCTTGTGTTTGAGAATCGCGGTAAAGGCCGTCCCGGTGTATTCAACGTACATATCGATCTGGCCTCCGATCAGGTTGCGATGACAGAGGTCGCCGCTGAGTTCCGAGGCTTGATCGACCTTAATATTGGCGTTTGCTTCGACGACTTGTGCAACAAGCTCGGCGAGTATGCGCGATTCGGTGAAATCCTTCGAGCCCACTATTACGCGTTGGCCGCCAGCCCGGAAAACCCCGCCAGCCAGCGTGTAGATTATTGCGACTCCAATAACAGAACCGATCAGCCAAAGAATGCTTTTGGCGAACTTGCCGACGCGAGTCGCGCCTGGAGAGAGAACACGCTCGATCCAGCCAAGCGTGAAATCGGCGCCCAGAGCCATTATCGCGGCAGGTACCGCGCCTGCGAGAATCAGCGTACGATCCACCGTTCGCAAACCGCGAAAGATGTACGTACCCAGCCCGCCGGCGCCGATTGCCGCTGCGATCGTCGCGGTGCCAATCGAAATCACCGTCGCCACTCGCACGCCGGCGATGATCACGTTCAAAGCTAGGGGTAGCTCGACTTGAGTCAGCATCTGCCAATCGGTCATGCCCATTCCGCGCGCCGCTTCGCGAACCGCCGGATCCACTCCGTTGATGCCGGTGAACGTGTTTCGGATTATCGGGAGCAGCGAGTACAGAAACAGCGCGATTATCGCCGGCAGGCGCCCGATACCGTAAGCTCCCAGCAACGGAATCAGAAACCCGAACAAAGCCAGGCTTGGGATGGTCTGAAGCACATTCGCCACAGCTAACACCGGCTTTGCAAGAGACGTGCGCCGAGTCAACACTATGCCGACCGGTATCCCGACAATTGCGGCGGCACCTGTCGCTATCAAAACGAGCACCAGATGCTCAAACGTTAGCTGCAAGACTTCGCTGCGGTTGCGAACGAAGAAATCGACGAGTGCTTTAATGGAATTCATTGACAGTAGCCGTCTCGCCGGAGGCGTCTGGAACTCCCAAACCGGGTCCAAACGAATCGAGCACGCAAGGATGAAGTAGTTTAGGCTTGGGAGACAAACGAGGCAATCCGATGGCGCCGCTTCCGGCCTCTTCAGAAGAAATTTGAACGAGTTCAAAATTTCTCTTGACTTCATCGTGCGGGCCCGCTATTATGCGACTTGAACGTGTTCAAAACTTTACTAGGAGGCGAATTATGAACGTCGTTGTTGCTTCGTATCTCATCTATCTGGCGATAAGCATCGCCCTGACGGTTTGGGTCGCGCACACGCTGCACAAGAACGGTCGAATCTTTCTGGTCGATGTGTTTCACGGAAACGAGCCGCTCGCTGATTCCGTCAATCACCTGCTGGTCGTGGGCTTCTACTTGATCAACTTCGGTTACGTGAGCCTGGCGCTCAAGCTCGGCTATGACGTCCAGAACGTCCGACAAGCAATCGAGGCGCTGTCCTGGAAGGTCGGCATGGTGCTGGTAGTCCTCGGCGGCATGCACTTCTTCAACCTGTTCATCTTCAGCCGCATGCGTCGAAGGAGTTCGGTTGTGGACGCGCCGCCTCCGGTGGCCCCTGACGGGTTCACGTCGGTGAGAGGTTACAATCATGCGTGAGCTTACGGTTCTGTACGATCCGCAATGTGGCTTGTGCCGGCGCGCGCAGGCGTGGTTGCTCGGCAAGCCGAAGTACGTAGAACTGATCTTTGTGCCCGCGTGTTCCGACGAGGCCAGGAGCCGCTATCCGCAGCTCAATCACGACCTGTCGCTCACTGATCTGACAGTAGTCAGTGACGCTGGCGCAGTCTATTGCGGGCCGAAGGCGTGGCTGATGTGCTTGTGGGCCTTGCGTAACTACCGCGAGTGGGCGATAAGGCTGAGCTCACCCGAGTTGCTGCCGACGGCCAAGCGAGTAATCTCGACGATCTCTCAGAATCGATATCAGCTCGAAGGTCTGGGTCGCGTCGCGTTCAGAGGTGCGAGATGACGAAAGCCCGAGCAGG
>WNGG01001285.1_pt1 | contig 31740 bp, 31 predicted proteins | sample 5400661 | NCBI WGS metagenome assembly WNGG01 (sample SAMN13153372, study PRJNA577476) | soil metagenome | isolation source: 100 cm soil or saprolite under Garry oak tree replicate 1 | place: USA:California | collected 2016-06-15
GCCCTGCTTGGTACCGGCTTGGTTGGTATCGCCGGCATGGTTCGCCGCCGCTTCTATTCTTAACTTCAACGTCACCCCTTCCTTACCCCGGGAGAAATACCGGGGTTTTGTTTTTTGTAGCAGGGGTCCCACTCATGAGGCGCTGTTAATCCCGCCTCAGGATGCAACTAATCCCAGCGTGATTGGGTCGCAAACCGGCCGACACTGGTCGGAAGAGAGCTCAATACCATGGCGCGAAGGTGCAGGAACTTGCATCTTCTCTGGTTAAACCCGTCTTATCCCTGGTCTTCACGTGACGTAGGCTTTTTAACCAATTGTGTTTTCCGCAAGGTGAATGGCAGTCCTCGTGCCATCAGTAATCAGTTACTGTTACTGTATTACCAAATCGCGTCTTAGAAGGGGAATATCGTGCGAATCGCGACTCTCAAGTTCTCAATTCTGGCCTTGGTGGTCATGGGTGTTCTGGCCACCGTACCCGTCGCTTCGGCTAACAGCTTACCTTTGACAACCAACAACCTCGGGGTTTCCGGGACGATTGGGACCGTAAACTTTGTCCAGAACGGCGCTAACGTGGATCTAACGATCACGATGAGTTCCGGTTTCTCGCTCCTGATCAATGGTGGTGATATCGGCATTAACACCACTGGCGGTCTTGTACTTACCGGCAGCTCCTTGAGCAATTTCAGCATTGGTGGAATGAGCGCCAGCCTTAAGAACAACAATACGTTGGCCGGCTTCAATTTCAGCTTCATCTTCCAGACCAACGTTAGTGGGGCCAACAGTTTCCTACAACTCTGACCTTCACCATCCTGAACGCAAATGTTAACCAGCTTACCGGCTTCGGTGTTCACTTCTGCGTTCTAAGCAACGGGGCATGCACCGGCAACACCGGGTTCGTTGTCACGAGCGGCAGTCCGCCTCCGGTTCCTGAGCCGGGCACATTAGGCTTGCTCGGAACTGGCCTTGTCGGTATCGCTGGCTTGGTTCGTCGTCGGCTGATGTCCTAAACGAGAGTTGATCGTTCCTCCTTCTGTCCTAACCCCGGGAGATAATCCCGGGGTTTTGGTTTTTGCAAGAGAAGCGATCAAAATTGGCGGTAAGTATTTAACAACATACGAATTACGCTGTAGCGCTGAGTTTTTGTTTTAGATGCGCCGCGATCTGCTGGCCATGAAACCGGCCATTCTCAATGAAGATTTCATTCGTCCGCGAACCGGCTACGATGACACCAGCTACATAGACTCCCGGAACGTTGCTCTCTAGCGTGATCGGGTCGCAAACCGGCCGGCACTGGTCGGAAGAGAGCTCGATACCCATGGCGCGAAGGAAATCATAGTCGGGATGGTAACCCGTCAGCGCGAAAACAAAGTCGTTCTTGATGCTCACTTCTCCGTCCGGCGTTCGCAGCAAAACGTGGTCGGGTGCAATTTCTTGCACGGTGCTATTGAAGTACGCCGCGATGTCCCCATTCTTGATTCGGTTCTCGATATCGGGCAGGATCCAATACTTGACGTGCGAGTGCATCTTCGGACCGCGGTGAACCAGGGTCACGCGGGCGCCGTGCCGCCACAGGTCAAGCGCTGAAATTGCCGCCGAGTTCTTACCCCCGATTACCAAAATGTTACTATCGAAGTAAGGATGCGGCTCGCGATAGTAATGGAAGACCTTCAGCAGGTCCTCGCCCGGAATGCGCAGCAGGTTAGCACGATCGTAGTATCCGGTTGACACAATCACCTTCCGGCAACCATAGTCATAAACCTGTCCCAGCCGGTCGCAAGTGGTAATGTGAAAACTCTTGTCCTGCCCGGTGACCGTCTCCACTCGCTGATACTGCCGCACATCGAGCTTGTAGTGTTCCGCGACCTTACGGTAATACTCGAGTGCCTCCAGACGATTTGGCTTGGGATTCGCTGAACTGAACGGGATATCGCCAATCTCCAGCAACTCCGGCGTCGTAAAGAAGATCATGTTTGCCGGATAGTGGAAGATTGAATTCACCAGACAACCTTTGTCGATGCTGATGACCTTGAGGCCAACCTTCTGCGCCTCAATGGCGCAGGCCAGGCCGGTAGGACCGGCGCCAATGACAATTACATCTGCGTGCATGTCTGGGCGTGATTCCAGTTGCGGCTTCGGCAGGGTGTCTGGAATTTGCTTTGTGGGCAAGGCGCTGGTCCTGAGAGTGCAAGATGCCGCTGGGGAATTGTCGATTCTAGCACGGGTTTAGGCAAGCGGCTTCAGGCTCTGGGCTTCAGGCTGAGGCCGCATGCCGCAAGAAACCAAAGCCTGGGACACCAAGCTGAAGCCCAGAGCCTGAAGCCGTTCCTGCATTGCTATAATTTTAGGTTCCCAGGAGCCGATCATGACCTCTGACGGTCAAAACACGACGCGGACAGAAAAAGATTCCTTAGGCACAAAGCAAATCCCCGCAAATGTGTACTACGGCATTCAGACCGCACGCGCCGTCGAGAATTACCCTATCTCCGGAATGCGCGCCCATCCTACGCTGATTCGCGCTTTTGGCATGGTGAAGAAAGCGGCTGCCGAAGCCAACCGAGAGCTCGGGCTGGTAGACGAGAAAATCGCCAACGCAATCATTCAGGCGGCCGAGGAAGTGCAGCAGGGGAATTGGAATAGCGAATTCGTCGTGGATGTCTTCCAGGCCGGCGCCGGCGTCAGCTTCCACATGAACACCAATGAGGTCATTGCCAATCGGGCCATCGAAATTCTTGGAGGCGAGCTCGGCGACTATTCCATGGTCCATCCCAACGATCATGTGAACTACGGCCAGTCAACCAATGACGTGTTCCCTACTGGGATGCGGCTAGCAGCGTTGCTGGAACTGGAAAATCTCTATCCAATTCTTGATTCGCTCATCACGGCGCTTAAGAAAAAAGGAAAAGAATTCCACGACATCCTGAAGTCCGGCCGCACTCATATGCAGGATGCAGTACCGATGCGCCTGGGCCAAGAGTTCGCTGCCTATGCGGGGGCGATTAGGAGAGCGAAAGACTCGATCCATAGCAGTGCCGAACTGCTCCGTGAGCTTGGACTAGGCGGCTCCGCGGTCGGCACCGGCATTAATACGCATCCCGACTACCGCGAGAAAGCGATCAAGAATCTCGCGCGCATCTCCGGACAAAAACTCACCCCAGTGGATGACATGCGCTACGCCATGCAGTCGAATCTGCCTATGGCCGCGATTTCATCGGCGCTGCGGAATTTGGCGCTTGAAATCATTCGGATATTGAATGACCTACGTCTGCTTGCATCCGGTCCGAACACCGGATTCGCGGAGATCAATCTGCCCGCGTTGCAGCCTGGGTCTTCCATCATGCCGGGCAAGATCAACCCTGTCATCCCTGAGCTCGCGGCAATGGTGTCATTTCAGGTTGTCGGAAATGATGTGGCCGTGGCAATGGCAGTCCAGGCGGGTCAGCTCGAGCTGAATGTGATGATGCCGACCATGGCCTACTGCGTGTTGCAATCCATCACGATTCTGACAAACATGCTGCGGCAGTTCACCGACAAGTGCATCAGCGGAATCACCGCGAATGAGAGCCGCTGCAATTTTTACGCCCAGGCGACGGTCTCGCTGGCGACTGCACTGAACCCATACATCGGTTACGCGAAGGCCGCCGAGATCGCAAAAGAAGCGGTCGCGGCAGGACGGTCAATCATCGAAATTGCGCGCGAAAAGAAGCTATTGAGCGAGAAGGAGATCAACGAAATTCTTGATGGATCGAGTGGTGAACGATCGTGAAGTAGTTATTGTCCGGCGCAAGGGCGATCAGCGCGTAGCCATGATACCTGCCGATGAACTCTCGGGCCTTCTGGAGACTGCGCACTTATTGCGCTCGCCTAAAAATGCTGAACGGCTTATGAAGGCGCTGCAGCAGGCCCAACGTGGTAAGCGAAAGCCTCAGTCCCTGGATAAACTGCGCCGAGAGATAGGTCTTGCCAAGCCGCGTTGAGTACGGAGCCGTGTTCCAGCCTCAATTCCGCGAGGACCTGCGCTCCTGGATTGAAACCGAGAGACGAGTAGCGCTACGCGTTCTCGACCTGATCGAAGCAGTAATGAGCGATCCATTTACCGGAATCGGGAAACCGGAACCGCTCAAATACGTGCTGGCGGGTTGCTGGTCACGCCGGATTACCCAGGAGCACCGCCTGGTATATCGGGTGGCGGGCAGCCGTATTGACTTTCTCCAAGCGAAATACCATTACTGACCAATCTACTCGTACCTGAGCGCTTCAATCGGATCGAGCCTCGCCGCTTTGATCGCTGGCAACATTCCGCTGACAATGCCCACAACACTCAAAATCGCTGTGGACCATATCAGGATTGCCGAATTAATCGTGAGATGAATATCGCCTTCGCTTGCGTCTTCCACGAAAGCGCTCCACAGCGGCAGAGATCCCACGGTCCATGACACCAGATAGGCCAACACCACGCCGAGCAGTCCGCCGATCGCCGTAATCGCCAGCGCTTCGGCCAGAAACTGCACCAGAATGTGCCAGCGCCGCGCGCCCAGCGCTTTCTCCACGCCAATCTCGCGCGTGCGCTGCGTCACCGAGACCAGCATGATATTCATCAATCCCACGCCGCCGATCCCCAGCGTAAGCAGACCGATAAAGCCCAGCAAGACCTTAATCCCGACCGTGATTATGCCCAACTCTTTCAGATTTTCTTTGCTGTCGAACACAAAAACTGCGCGTTTGTCTTTCGGGTCAAAACTGTGGTGGAAAGCTAACGAGTCCCGTACCGCCCTGGTGACCTTCTCGTGCTCACCCTCATACCCCAGCGCAATCGCATCGAGGTGATAAGTATCCTTCAAATCCGACATGGTGCTAAACGGGATGTAGACCATCGCGTTCATGTTGTCTTCGCCGTTCGACAACATCTTGCGAATGATCCCGATCACCTGATACGAAATACCCTCAATCCGCACACTTTCGCCAATCGCATTCTGGCCCGAAAATAACTTCTTCTTCACATCGGCGCCAATCACGGCAACCCGCATGTGCGAGAAGTCCTGCTGGTCGTCAAAAAAACTCCCCTCCCCTACGTCGATGTGCCTGGCCTGCTGGTAACTGGAATAGGTGCCGCGAACAGTGTAGGTCGCACTGCGGGTACCGTAAGCTACACGACCCTGCTTGTTCACTTCCGGGGAAGAGCGCTTCAGAAACGGGACCTCCTCGCGCAGGTTTTCCAAATCCTTTAACGTCAGCTGCACCTGCGTCCCAGCTTTGGTCCCACCCGCCTGCAATGAAGTTCGACCGGGGAAAATGGCAATGAGATTGCCGCCAAAGGTGGTAAAGGCGGCCATCAGCCCACGTTCAAAACCCGTCCCGTAGGCGAGCAGCAGCACAACTGTGGCAATCCCCCATGCCATTCCCAGCATAGTCAGCATGCTGCGGCGGCGATTATGCCGCAGCGCGCTGTATGCCTGTTTGCCAATGTCGTTCAGCATCATCTTCCATTCCCGCTTGCGGGGTTCTTTACTCTTGTCTCAGGGCTTCTACGGGTTCCAGCAGGGCCGCTTTTCGGGCGGGATACAGCCCCGCAGCTACTCCCGCGATCGCCAGCGAAATAATCGCGGCTGCGGCTGACGCGGGCACGATTCGTGGCGTGTCAAATCCGTCAGGCGCAGGCAGTTGCGCCAGCAGAGTTACTATCGTCGTGACCACGAACAGACCGAGGCCCCCGCTCAATAGAGTCAAGAACGCGCCTTCGATGAAAAATTGCGTCATGATACTTCGATGGGTTGCCCCCAGTGCTTTGCGCAGCCCGATTTCCTTGGTCCGCTCGGTCACCGAAACCAGCATGATGTTGATGATCCCAATCGCACCGAGCCCAAGCGTCACTACTCCCACCACGCCTAGAAACCAGTCCATCGCGTCAAAAATCTTTGCCACTTTCTTCGAGTTGTCTACCGTGTCCCAATCTTCAAAGGCGTCGTCGAGCTTGGGATCAAACCTGTGCCGGCGCGCGATAATTTCGTGCACCTCCGCCTTTGCCGCCAGATGGTCGTCACGCGTGAGCGGCTGATAGTTGATGAACGAAAGCGCATCTTCCTGGCTTTCTCCTTTCAACCGGAAAAGCGTACGCATGGTCCCAATCGGGATGAAGATCCGTGCGTTCGTTCCATTGTTGGCTTCACGGCCCACTTTATCGACCACTCCAATCACATCAAAGCTCATCCCGTTAAGCAGAATCGTTGATCCGACCGCCGGCCATCCTGGAAATATGTTCTTCAGGAGCTCCCAGCCAATGACCGCAACTCGCCGGTGCTCCTGATTATCTTCATCGTTAAACCATCGGCCAGTGCTAACCGGGACCGTGCGAATCTGGTTATACGAAGGAGCGACGCCGAACACTTGCCCATTTGTGGATCCATACTGGCTGACAGCGCGAATGTCCTCCCGGTTCAGCACCGGGGAGACCGTGCGCAGATGCTTAGCTTCATCGCGGACGGCAAGGTAGTCTCCATAAGTAAAATTCCATGTCCGCCCCGACCGTTGGCTGCCCTCGACTGCAGGAATGCGTCCGGGAAAGACGAACAAAATGTCAGAACCAAGTTCCTTCAGGTTTCTCTCTTGTCCGCTGCGGAAGCCCTCCCCTAGCCCAACCAGCAGCAAGAGGGATCCCACACCCCAGGCGATTCCAAACATGGTAAGGAATGAGCGCAGCTTGTGTGCCCACAACGTGGCTAGAGACTGCCGGACAATGTCGAGAAACATTTGCATAGGCAACTCCCCCTGCTGCCGGGGAGACAACAGGGGGCCCGATTCCGGTGAGAGGTCTCAACTTCCCTCCCGGCATCACTCCGTATTACGGATTTGTGGAACTCTAAGTTCCCGGCGAAGTGGAAACCGCTCCACTTATTAGACCATATTGGCCAGCAAAGGAAAGCGATGCTGTGGGAGCCAGTGCCTGCCGAGGTTTCCTACGTTTACGCCGTGGCCTCTATGGTGAAGAAATCTTCTAAATGAAAAAGGCCCCTGCCAACGCAGGGGCCAAACATAACGAAGTCTTTCACTTGCTGCCAGACATGCCACCGGCCTCGCCTTCGTGCGTATCAATCGAAATCAGAAAAGCGTTCCGATCGGAGTAGGAGAATTTGTGACCCTGTACATTGGCACTGTGATCGAGCGAGCGGTACATTTCGAAGCCGTCGTTGTTCTGCGCCCCAAAATATTTCACGTTCTTTAATACCACGCCATTGCCATCGGCGCCCGCCTCGCGCTTCAGCTTCATAGTGGCCATTTGTCCGCCACCAAGCATGGCGCTGACGATGTCCCCAGACCGACTGACCTCGATCGGCGCTTCCTGCACTTTCAGTTCTCCCCATTCAAGACCATAGGTCTTGAGAATCATGGGGGCTAGAGCATCCCGTTGTTCTTTGTTGGTGCCTGGATCAAACGAAACCACCACCCATTCACCTTTCTTGTTCGTGCCCCACTCGTCACCAAGATCCCCAGTCAGCCAATATTTGGCCCCTGCCAGGTTGGTGTTGCCCGAGTATCCTTCGCGCACTTTGACCGCCATGTTGAACTCGCAGTGCGGGTGCTCGGCGTGCTTATTGAAATAGCAGGGACAAAACAGATGACAACTGCAGGCTTCCACATAATCAGCCTTCATCTGCCATGCAGGCTTCGCAGGAGTCGAGGCCAAGAGGATAAACACACACAATGTGAGAAGGCTTATCTGCTTCCAGCTTCTCATATACACCTCCTTGTAACCTTTCTATATCCGAAGGCTTTGACTTGCTTTGGTTAGCGGAACGATTTTACAGCGGTTTGGGCAGTTTCACCAGGACGGAGATCGTAGAGACCATGGCCCGACCCGGAAGATTCGCCGCGCAGACTCTGTGGCCAATTATGTTGTCAATTCTGATCGAGATTTTGCACCAGCGGCGCTAGCGTCACTTTGAGACCGATTCGCCGCCTTCGATTCCGCATACTCGTAGACTCCTCGGCCACTTTTTCGTCCAACCCGCCCCGCTTTTACGTACTGCACTAAAAGCGGCGCCGGACGGTACTTCTCGCCCAGTGTCTTGTGCAGGTATTCCAGAATGTGCAAGCGTGTATCAAGGCCGACCAAGTCCACTAATTCGAAAGGGCCCATTGGATGGTTTAACCCCAGCTTGAGCGCCTTGTCGATGTCTGCCGCTGAAGCAATTCCTTCTTGGAGCATGTAGAACGCTTCGTTGCCGATCATCGCATTAATTCGGCTGGTGATGAACCCGGGCGATTCCTTGACGACCACAACATCTTTGCCCATTCGCCGGCCAACTTCTGTGGCAGCAGCAACCGCATCGTCATCCGTTTCGAGCGCGCGCACGATTTCGAGCAGCTTCATCTTGTGAACCGGGTTAAAGAAGTGCATCCCCAGGCATTTCTTGGCGCGGTAAGTCACGCTGGCGATTTCGGTGATGCTTAGAGACGAAGTATTGGAAGCCAGTATCGTGCCGGGACGGCAAATCTTATCGAGCAGGGTGAAAATCTCAATCTTCGATTCCATCTCCTCCGGGACTGCCTCGATCACCAGGTCAGCTTCGCGCGCTGCTTCTTCGACGCTGCCTGCATATTCCAGACGGTCGATTGCCGCGTTGGCGTCTTCTGCCGAGACTTTCTTCAGTTCAACCGCTTTGTCGAGGTTGTTGCGAATCTCGGTCTCAGCTTTTCGCAGCGCCGCCGGAAGCAGATCTTCCAGGACCGTGCGATACCCGCCGAGAACCGCAACATGCGCGATCCCGCGGCCCATGGTTCCGGCGCCGATGACCGCAATGGTCTTGATTTCAGCCACTAACTTCCCTTTTCTAGAAGTTCAATCAACTCATTTAGCTTTGCGCCAGCGCTGCGCAGGTTTTCGGCCAGCCGCTTGCGTTCGTCGCTATCCACGCCCGGCAAGGAAGCATGAATGCGCCGCAGGGTCGTCGCTATATCGTCCACGTAATTGATGAGGCGGATTAGTTCTCCAGTGGCTGCCATGATGAGTCACGCTCCTGATGCCAATTGGCGAGAATTTTGTGAGAAAAGGGCAAGTTCTTTATTTTCAGCTTCCGCGCAGATTAAGTAAAGCCAGCATAAATAAACAAGATCAGGGCTATTGATTCTTTTTACGGTCATTTGGTTCCCGGCGTAATCTAATACTTGAATGAATGATATCTCTCGCAAGGAATACATTTTCGCCAGCGACTTCGATCAGACGCTGACCTTCAACGACTCTGGCTACGTTCTCGCCGAGTTGGTCGGCATTCCCACGTCCGAGTTTGAACGCAAGGCGACTGGTATGGCCAGGCTCAATCTAGTGCAGCAGGGCGGAGAACTCGCCTACTTGCTTCTGCACGATCCCGAGTTCAAGTTGCGCGTGCGCAAAGAGCATCTTTATGAAGTCGGCAAGCGCATTCGCCTGAAGGAAAATATCGCGCTGCTCTATCAGATTCTTGACAGCGGCATCCCCGGGTATCACTTCGATTTTTACGTTTTGTCAGCCGCGCCGGTGGAAGTCGTACAGTCTGCGCTCGAGGGCATCGTTCCCTCCAACCACATTTTCGGCACGGAATTTCTTTATACCGAATCCGGCGAAATCGATACCATTACACGCGGCAATGCGGGCTATGGCAAAGTCTTTGTCCTGGACCAACTTCAATCTCGCGCGCAGATCGGCCCGGATCACATCGTTTATGTCGGCGATGGCAGCTCCGACGTACATGTTATGCTGCACACCAACGTGCGTGACGGATTTACCATCGCTGTCTCCGAAGCCAAGCACGTATCACACGTCGCCAAGAGAACGATCCTAAGCACCAGCGCGCTTGCTGTCCTCGCTCCGATCCTTGAAGACATTGCCAAATGGAACCGTAAGCGCATTCGCGAGTTCTTCGAATCGTACGGAATCATGATTCAGGAATGGGACCGCGTGCGCACGGACTGGCTGACGCTAAGGGCTGCAGGCGTAGCGGAAACCGAAGTTGCTGCTCCGGCCAAGTGATTCTTTCCAGAGCTTAAGTTCCGCGTCGGAGTCATAAGGCGGGTCGCTCGTGCCTGCGCGGATATTAGGCGTTTGCTTTTTTAGTGGTACCTTGGTACATTGGTACCAATGACCGAAGAGCAAAGTTTCCCAGTAGAGCGGGTGCAAACCGGGGTCCGTATCGAGAAGCGGCTGCTGAAGGTGCTCCGAGCGTTCGCCGACTACCACGATCTAACCCTTGGCGATCTGCTGGAGGGAATCGTGCTTCATGCTTTCGACGGCAAGTGTCCCTTCAAGCAGGCCTCGCTCGATCGGATCAAAGAGCTAAAGAAGTTTTACGGCCTGGAGCTTGACTCCGGCGCGAGTCATCGGCTCAGAGAGACGAAACCAGGAAAACCACACAAACGCGGGGCGACTCCATGAAAGGTCAAGTGAGCAAGACTGCTTTACTCGGGCTGCAATGGTCATTGGGAGTTGTATTCTTCATCCAGGCTGCGTTGCTTGCATTTTCAAAAAGCGAAATTCAGTTTGCCGGCCACGCTGGAATACATCATTGGATTCGGATCGTGCTGGCGTGGAGTGAGATGCCGGCTTGTGTTTTGTTTCTTGTCCCTCGCGCGATGAAACTGGGGACCTTGCTACTGATCGCGGTGCTTGCGCTCGCCGCTCTCGTGCACATGCTACAGGGTAATTTTCAGATTGGAGGCCTGCTCATCTATGCGGCTGCGGTGGCTGTTGTGGCGTCTCAACTGCATTTCGAAGCACCCCGTCCAGGGCCGCAGTCATGACCAACCAGGAATTAATCGCGAGATTTGAAGGCGGTTCGATTCCAGAAGCCGACTTTCATCATGTGGACCATGTGAGGCTCGCGTTTGCGTACCTTTCCGGATATCCGGTGCTGCAAGCCTTGCAAAGGTTCTGCGCTTCGCTAAGGCAGTTTGCGAAAGCGCAAGGCAAGGAGAACCGTTACCACGAAACCATCACCTGGGCTTATCTGTTGCTGATCCATGAACGCATGGCGCGATCCGCCGAACCGCAGACATGGGAGCAGTTCGCGAGCGCAAACCCCGATCTTCTGATCTGGAAGAATGGCATTCTTAAAAGGTATTACGCAGAAGAAACGCTGCAGTCTGCCATGGCGAAAAAAACGTTTGTCTTTCCGGATCGATGCGCCTAGCCCGTCCCCGCAACTGCAGCCAACTTTGAATCCAAATTGTGCTCATTTTCATCTACCAGCCATGCGGCAAGAATTTCTTTCTACTGGTTCGATCGAGAATGATTCCGGGATTCCCGTTGGCGCGACGTCGTCTCACGCCGACTCTTCCCTGCTCGACGCCTACTCCCAAGCAGTCGTCTCTGCCGCAGAAAGAGTAAGCCCATCGGTCGCAAAAATTGAGATCACGCAAACCGCTGGCCGCGCGCGCGACGGAGAGCCTCGTGAGCGCCACGGCGGCGGCTCCGGCTTTGTCTTCACTCCTGATGGCCTCGTTCTCACCAACAGCCATGTCGTGCATGACGCATCGCGCATTCAGGTATCGCTTCCCGACGGCCGCCAATTCCTGGCGCACCTGATCGGCGACGATCCTGCAACCGACCTCGCCGTCGTCCGCCTCGATCGCATTGACAGCGACGCGTCGAATCTCACTGCCGTCACGTTCGGAGATTCTCAAACTCTTCGTGTGGGACAGCTGGCCATCGCCATCGGCAATCCTTACGGATTTCAGTACACCGTTACTGCGGGAGTTGTCAGCGCGCTAGGCCGTTCTCTGCGCTCCTACTCCGGACGCATGATTGACGACGTCGTTCAAACCGATGCTTCGCTGAATCCCGGCAATTCCGGCGGCCCGCTGGTTTCATCTGATGGCAGGGTTGTCGGTGTCAACACGGCAACCATTGTGGGAGCCCAGGGACTCTGCTTTGCGATCGGAATCAACACGGCAAAGTTCGTCGCCAGCCGGCTGCTGCACCAGGGACGCATCCGCCGAGCTTTTATCGGAGTAGAAGCGCAAACCGTGCCGCTGCACCGGCGTATCGTCCGCTTCTACGATCTGCCGAAGGAAACCGGAGTGATTGTTCTTGCCGCAGAAAACGGCAGCCCGGCGCAGAAAGCCGGGTTGCGCGAAGGCGACGTGATCGTTGCTTTTGGCGGCCAGCCAGTGGCCGGAGTTGACGACTTGCACCGTTTGCTCACCGACACCCATGTCGGCGTCAGCAGCCCGATCACAGTCCTGCGCCGCACCGAGAGGCTGGAGCTGGAAATTATTCCTCAGGAGTCGCGCGAGTAACTTGAAGCAATTGGGCGCTCACTCCACGTTTCGAACTAGGTTCCTTCCCCAGGGCGAGCCTCTAGATACGGTGTTCGGCAGTTGATCCGCTGGTACACGACCATTTGACCGTAGTGTTCCCAGCCGTGGCTTGCATATGCCACGATCAGAGCGAGGCGCTCGGTTCTCGTATTCCGTGGATCAAAGGGATGTGGAATCAACTCCAGCGCATTGCTCTTGTCGATTAGTTTGATCGCACCGCGGAGATAAGAGAAGGAATCCAGAATATATTTCACAATTTCGGGTTTCGAAGTCATGGAGAGTGGTCCGCTGTCGCCGTCGCCCACGTCCACTGGCGGGTGTTCACTGAGTAATCCGGCACCAACGACCCACTGCACTGCTCCGATGTGCCGCAACTGCTCACCAAAGCTTCGGGTCTGGGGTGTCGGCCGAAACGAATACCTGTCCGCTGGTATGGCTTCGGCGACTTCCATGAGCTGGCGCTCCAATCGAGCGTAGTTCTTGTCAATTGCGTCTCCGATGTCCATGACGGACGACTATACGCGCTCTTGCCAGTCCTAAAACTGACCCGTTGTGGGCTTCTTCTCTTCATTGCAACTCCCTTCCCCCTATGTTAGTTTCTGAAACAGAAGGGGTTCTCTTGGTCGCGACAATCCCCGCCGGACTGGACCGCAAAGAAGCCGACATATACCGGCAGCTTGATCCAGGGCGGCTCCCACAACACATCGCCATCATCATGGACGGCAACGGACGCTGGGCCCGCAAGCGTCACCTGCCCCGTGTTGCCGGACATCGCGCCGGGGTCACCTCCGTCCGCTATACGGTTGAGTGCGCCTCTCGTATCGGAATTCCCTCGCTCACCCTCTACGCCTTTTCAGAAGAAAACTGGAAGCGCCGCCCTAAAGCCGAAGTGGATTTTCTGATGAAGCTGCTCTCCCGCTACCTGAAACAGGAAGTCCCCACCCTGCACAAGAACAACGTCCGCCTGCAATATATCGGGCGACTGCATGAACTTCCCGCGTCTGTGCAGGAGAAAATGGAATGGGCGCGCAAGGAGACTTCGTGCAATACGGGCATGATTCTGACGCTCGCTCTCAACTACAGCGCGAGATCGGAATTGGTTGATGCTTTTCACTCGATGCTGACGGCTGCCGCCAGCAACGGCGGAATCGAGCACCTGAAGATTGACGAAGAAACGGTCTCGCGTCACCTTTACACTTCGCATCTCCCGGATCCTGACCTCGTAATCCGCACCAGCGGCGAGATGCGCCTGAGCAACTTCCTTCTCTGGCAATTGGCTTATGCGGAAATTTACGTCACGCCCACGCTGTGGCCGGAATTCCGTGGCGTTCACCTGCTCGAAGGCATCGCTGATTATCAAAAGCGCGATCGCCGCTACGGTGGACTGAACGAATCCCATACTTCGCGCGCCCTGCGGAGCTGATCCCAATTGGAACTGATCAAGCGAGTACTCACCGCGGTGGTGCTCATCCCGATCGTTCTGCTGCTGGTGCTGCGCGCGCCGGTGCCGGCGCTGGCGTTTGTGGCGGGTGTCGTGGCCCTGCTCGCAATTCATGAGCTACTTAAGCTTTCGGAAGCTTACGGGATCCGCCCGCTCCGCTGGCCCACTTACATTTTTGTTGGCCTGTTTTTCTTGGCGATAGCGATTCCCGGCGCGACGCCGCTGCTGTCAACTTCTGCTTTTACATTCACGGCGTTCTCTGCGGCGGTTCTGGCTCCGTTCCTGTTTCTGGCGATCGCGATGCACCGCGCCGAACTGGCCTCGGCCTTCCCTGCCGCGCTGGTTTCAGCATTCGCCTTCGTTTACATCGCACTGCCGCTCGCAGCTCTGGTACAACTCCGCGAACAATGGCAGGGCAGCTTCGATCTTCTCTATCTGCTGCTACTGGTCTGGTCGGGAGACGTCTTTGCCTATTTCATCGGCAAGCCCTTCGGCAGACATCACATGTCCCCGCGAGTCAGCCCCAACAAAACTTGGGAAGGCGCGGTTGCTTCGGTGATCGCAAGCGTTGCTGTCGGCCTACTGATGTTCAACTACGCGCTGCCCATCAGCACGGCTTTGCTTCATGCGCACCTGATCGAGTTGCGTGATGGCGTTTTCAATAACCAACCGCAATCGCTGATTCCAATTATCGTGCTCTCGGTAACGCTAAACATCGCTGCCCAACTCGGAGACCTGGTCGAATCCCTAATCAAGCGCGGCGCAGGCGCTAAAGATTCCGGCGCCATCCTCCCCGGCCACGGAGGCATTTTCGATCGCATCGATGCGCTACTGTTCGCTGCGCCGGTGCTGTGGTGCTATGCCGCCTGGAGGGTGATGATGCAGTGAGCAGGACAGGCTTCAGGCGAAAACAGAACATGTAGGGGCAGGTGCCCTCACCTGCCCAACCCCAACGGGTCGAAGATGGGAGCATTCGAACGCCCGCGTCGAAACCCGAAGCCACGAGGCGGCGGGGAACAATCTCGGCCCCACCGACGTACTTAACATTCAGGATTACTTCATGACCGCAATGCGTGTCTGTTCGCTTCTCTGGACGTTGCTCTGGCTAGTCTGGTTGGTCGCCTGGCTACGAACTAAGCGGACGCAAGAGCGCGTAGACTTCGGCTCTCGCCTGCTCTACGGACTTCCATTCTTCTTTGCTTTTTACCTTGTGTTCGGCGAGAACCTCCCTTTTGGCTGGCTACGGGCGCGCATCCTTCCGCAAAACATTTTTCTAGAGACGCTAGCGGTTTCTCTTACCGCGCTGGGAATCGGGTTCGCGATGTGGGCCAGGTTTTACATTGGGCAGAACTGGAGTAGCGCCGTAACCATCAAGATCGGACACGAACTCATCCGTACCGGTCCCTACGCCTGGGTCCGCCACCCAATTTACTCCGGCCTCTTGCTCGCCATGATTGGCAGTGCGTTGGCGCGCCGTGAGCCTCGCGGCTTCTTAGCAATCGTCCTGCTGTGGCTGGGATTCTGGATCAAGAGCAGAATGGAAGAAGGATTCATGCTGAAGACCTTCGGTCCAGAGTACGAAGAGTACAGCCGATCAACCGGTGCCCTGATCCCGCGGCTTCGTGCGTGATCCCTGGGATTCACACTTAAGGCATGTAGGGGCGGAGCCTGTCCTGAGCGAAGTCGAGGGATGCCATCACCTGCCCAGCCCAGACGAGGGCGTCTGGGCCTACATGTGCAAGCGGATGGCCACGAGCCAACAGCCAAGAACTGCTTCTAGTACCATATCGACATCCATGAAGCGCATCGCGATCCTGGGTTCGACCGGAAGCATCGGCCGCAGTACTCTCAGTGTGGTCGAATCCTTCCCCGACCGCTTTCAGGTGATAACCCTCGCCGCTGGACGCAATTTCGATCTCGCCTTCGAACAGGCGCAGCGCTGGCGTCCGCAGATAATTTCCGTCGCTTCGGAATCTGACGCCAACACGCTCAAATCCAAGCTGAAATCCGTAGGAATATCCAACGTAGAAGTTGAATCTGGTCCCACCGGCGCCTTCCGCGTCGCCACCCATCCCGACGCCGATTTCGTAGTCAGCGCCATCGTCGGCGTCGTCGGACTCGAAGCTACGTACGGAGCCGTCCGCGCCGGAAAAACCGTCGGCCTCGCCAACAAAGAATGCCTGGTCGCTGCCGGAGGGCTCATCACCGCCGAAGCCCGCCGCCAAGGAAAGCCGCTTCTCCCCATTGACAGCGAACATAACGCCGTCCACCAATGCCTTCGTGGAGGACGCATGAACGAAGTCCGCCGCATCTGGCTCACCGCTTCCGGCGGCCCGTTCCTAAATACTCCCAAATCCAACTTTGCCGATATTACAGTCGAGCAGGCGCTGAACCATCCGACTTGGAAAATGGGCAACCGCATCACTATCGATTCGGCCACTCTGATGAACAAAGGATTCGAAGTCATCGAGGCCTGCCGTTTGTTCAACTTGCCGCCCGATCAGATCAGCGTCATCGTCCATCCCCAATCGACTATCCATTCCTTTGTCGAGTTCGTCGATGGCAGCATTCTTGCTCAACTTTCACTCACGGACATGCGCCTTCCGATCCTCTACGCGCTAACTTATCCAGATCGAATCCCTTCCGAACTGAACTTTAGTCTGAGTGACTTAAGGCACCTCGATTTCTCCCCTCCCGACATGGAAAAATTCCCTTGTCTGCGCCTGGCGTACGAAGCAGCGAAGGCCGGAGGCGGAAAAACGGTTGCCCTGAACGCGGCCGACGAAGTTGCTGTTTCGGCATTTCTGGAGGGCAGCATCCGGTTTCAGGAGATCCCCGTAGTAATAGAAGAAGTGGTTTCTGTAACGCCGGTGGGGAAATTGGAATCTATTAGAGAGGTGCTAGCTGTAGACAAGAATGCCCGCGCCCGCGCCCGGGAAAAAGTACATGGCATGTCCAAGAAAGTTCATGCCGGAGTGCAGCACAATTAATCGGAGTTTATGACTCAACTTTTCTTCTACATCGTCCCCGTCGCCGTCATCCTCGGCTTCATGATTTTGATCCACGAGTTTGGCCACTATGCTGTGGCTAAGCTTCTTGGCGTCCGCGTCGAGCAATTCGCCATCGGCTTCGGCAAACGCCTGATCGGGTTCCGCAAGGGCGAAACCGACTATCGCATCAACGCCATCCCTCTCGGCGGCTACGTCAAGATGAGCGGCGAAAACCCCGCCGACGAACACACGGGCGATCCTCGCGAGTTCATGTCGCATTCTCGCCTGCATCGTTTTCTCATCGCCATTGCCGGTCCGGCGATGAACATTCTGCTCGCGATTGTTCTTCTGACCGTGGTGTACATGGTGCACTACGAATATCCAGCGTTCATGGATAAGCCGGCAGTTGTGGGATTTGTGGAGCCTGACTCACCAGCGGCCAAGATCGGGGTAGAACATGGGGACTGCATCGCTCAAATTGACGGCTTGCAAAACCCCACATGGATGCAGGTTAAATCCAAAGACATGCTGAGCCCGAACCAACCTTTGCCGGTTGTGATTCAAAGAGGCCAACGGACCATTCAGACACAGGTTGTGCCTGAACCCGTCACCGTCAACGAGGTGGGTTCTTCCGGATGGTGGCCTGACGAACCTGTACTGGTGGGTGAACTCGAACCCGATATGCCCGCTGCGAAGGCTGGAATTAAGGTAGACGACAAAATCGTCGCCATGGACGGCGAGCCAGTTTCTTCCATCAAAGTGATGCTTGACCGGTTACAGACTTCCAAAGACAAGCCAGTAACTTTCACCGTCCTGCGAGGTGTCGAAACTCTAAATCTGAGGATTCAGCCGGTGCTCGCGCCGGATTTCCACGTGGCCGCTCCTAAGAATGGTTGGTTTCAGCGTTTGCTGCGCTGGCTGGGTTTTTCGAAGAAATCACATCTTGCTGAGGAACACTATCGTATCGGATTTACCGGCGCGCATGAAATGAAAGTCGTGAGCCTTCCATTTCGCCAAGCGTTGAGCCGCTCGTGGGCTGAGAACAAATCTAATTCAGTGATGCTGCTCGATCTGTTGGGAAAGCTGGTGCAGGGAAGAATATCGCCCAAAACAATTTCCGGACCGATCGGAATTGCGCAGGTTGCAGGTGATGCAGCTCAGGAAAAGGGCTGGATGCCATTGTTCGGCATCACCGCCATGATCAGCCTGAATCTTGGGATCTTTAATCTCCTGCCCATCCCCATCATGGACGGCGGTGTAATCCTGCTCCTCTTCATCGAAAGCGTCATGCGCCGCGACATCAGCCTGCAGATTAAGGAACGTATCTACCAGGCCGCATTCGTGTTTCTCGTGCTGTTTGCTGCCATGGTCATCTACAACGACATCGCCAAAACCATCGCACAAAACTTGCCGTGAGCCATCTGCCTGCAGCGCACACCCTCTCGCCCCTGACCCACTGATGGCTGACCCCTGACCCCCATCTGCTAAAATGGTCTTTCCATGCCCCCCATCCGCCGCCGCAAATCCGTAACCTGCACCATTGGCGCCGTCCGCGTCGGTTCCGATGCACCGGTTGTGGTGCAGTCCATGACCAACACTGACACCGCCGACGTAGCTTCCACGGTCGAGCAGGTCGCTTCTCTGGCCCGCGCTGGCTCTGAGCTCGTTCGGGTTACAGTCAACAACGAAGACGCCGCAGCAGCCGTTCCGCATATTGTCGAGCAGCTCGACAAGCGCGGAATCCACGTGCCCATCATCGGCGACTTCCATTACAACGGACATATCCTGCTTAAGAAATACCCCGCTTGCGCCCGTGCCCTTGCCAAATACCGCATCAATCCTGGCAACGTCAGTGTTGGGCGCAAGGACGATTCCAATTTCGGCACCATGGTCAAAGTCGCGGTTGAAAATCAGAAGCCCGTACGCATTGGCGTCAACTGGGGATCACTCGATCAATCGCTGCTCACCCGCATGATGGATGAGAACTCGCGGTCTTCCGATCCCAAAGACGCTCGCGAAGTTACCATGGAAGCCATTGTCGTTAGCGCCCTTAACTCTGCCGCGATCGCCGAGAAGTACGGATTGCGCCCCGACCAGATTATCCTCAGTGCCAAAGTCAGTGGCGTACAGGACTTGGTCGACGTTTATCGTTCGCTCGCCGCCCGCTGCAACTATGCTCTTCATCTGGGCCTCACCGAAGCCGGCATGGGCGCCAAAGGAATCGTCGCTTCAAGCGCAGGGCTCGCAATTCTTCTCCAAGAAGGCATCGGCGATACTATTCGTGTTTCGCTGACTCCCGCACCTGGCGGCGACCGCGCCGAAGAAGTCCGCGTCGCTCAACAAATTTTGCAGTCGCTCGGAATTCGCAGCTTCACTCCACAAGTCACCGCCTGCCCTGGTTGCGGACGAACTACCAGCACCTTCTTCCAGGAAATGGCTGAGCAGATTCAGTCTTACCTCCGGGAGCAAATGCCGGCGTGGAAGGAACACTATTCGGGTGTCGAAGAGATGAAGGTTGCGGTTATGGGATGCGTTGTAAACGGCCCCGGCGAATCCAAGCACGCCAACCTCGGCATCTCTCTCCCCGGCACTTTCGAGGAGCCCAAGGCTCCGGTTTACGTGGACGGCCGCTTGCTCACCACTTTGCGTGGAAACAAAATCGTCGCGGAATTCATCACCATCCTCGACGACTACGTGGAATCGCACTACGCCAGCAGGACGGAAGTGGAAGTAAAAGTTTAGTTTCCGCCCGTCAGTTCAGGGATTGGTCACGTAAATCACAGATTTCACCCACGCCGATTTTGTGTTGTCATAAGTCTGGACTGCCACTCTGTGCAGGCCTGCAGTAGTGAGACTGATCTGAGTCCCCAGGGGCAGTTGACTAATGTTCGAGTATTCTGCGTATTTCGTTCCATCCAGATAAATCTGCATGTGACTGGCATTGTCGGGGCCGGAGGCCACGGCGGAAATTCCAAATGTCGAGGGAACATGGCTGCCATCGAGGGGACCAGTGATGTGTGTAATCTCGGTATCAGGCCCGCCAAAGGTGTTTGGAAAATTGAGCGTGAATTGATCATAGCTGTCGGTTTTGTATGCCGGGATCCCTACCGGGAAGTTTCTCGGACTGTTCGCAATTGACGGCGAATAGGTGAATACGGATACCGTCTTCCTCGACGGGCTCACGGTAAGGATTCGAAGATAACCATAGCCAAAATAACCATTGTTCCCTTGCCCCTGGAAATCAGAGAGAATCTGGATGGGGCGATAAGGATTCGAGCAAAGCGTCGTCCATGCCTGCACGCCGCAGTCCACGTGTCCCACTCCGTTGTAGTTCGGAACCGTAGGATAATCACCTGGGTTCGGATTTCGAACGTGCCCGCTCAACGTCATAAAGACGTTAGGATGGGCTCCCATGAGCTTGTACCACAAGCCGATTCCATCCGTGCCGCCGTCAACCGGCCTATAAGAAGCAAGAGAGTCAGCGAGACAACCGTAAACACTGCCAGGAAAGTCAGAACACAGTGGGTAGGCAGACCCGGGAGGATGTGTGGAGCCGAACGTGGGACCGGAGCCGTCGCTGGACAAGTAAGCATGGGTGACGACAATCACCGGCCCGGCGAAGGCTGAGATGAGGTTGTTGGCTGCTGCCACAATGGAGCTCCGCGGAAACAATTCCAGAGACAACATCATGTAGCTGGTCGAACCGATCTTCATCGTCTTGTAGAAATTTGGGGTGCGGTTTCCCGAGGAATCCAAAATGTACGCGGTAGGGTTCAAGACGGGCGGACCGAAGTAGTGGAAGTAGTTCGTTGTGCCTCTCGGTTGTGGCCGGTCGGCCTCACAGTCGTAGTCATGATTGCCGATGGTGGGTTGGTAGTAAATGCCGTGACTGGTGAGAATATTGATGGCCGCCTGAGCTTGATGCCACTGGGTTTGCCATGTGGACGGTGGATTCGTAGGGCAGGTACCGTTCATGTTGCCATTGCTGTCGATCGGATACCCTCCGCCGTCGATGATGTCTCCTAATCCAACCACCATCTTTATGTTCAGAGCTGACTGGTTGGCCACAACCCATTTCGCTTGATCTTCGAACACGTAAGCGTACTGCTCATGGTAGTACTGTGTATCCGGGAACAGCACGATTGAAAAATCCGGGTCGGCGGTCGAAATGGACACCGGCGCTGTCTGCTGCGCGCTGCTAAGAAGAAAGTTCGGTGCCCAAACTGCGATGCTGATGAGAACCAGCAGCCCCAACGTAAGGTGTTTCATCCATCCTCCCCAATCCACACGGCATCACATTTCAACCGAAGATTTGCACTCGGTTTCAAGCTGAAGTTGCTGGAAAGAATCCCTCGCTTACCATGGAGTTTTCACGGGAGCAGACATCTGATTTTTGATTGAGGGTTTCCCAACTGCTTGCACGTACATGCTCCCGCTTCCCAGGCTGTAAGGACTGAGATCCATCGAGTGCATGCCCGCTGGCAGAGTATTCAGCTCCAGCAGGTTCTGATTGTCCGCGCTGAAATAAACAACGTAATGGTCAACGGTATTTTCGTTACCCTTCACCGCCCACTGCAGCAGCGAGCCCGAAAACGAGCCGGATACGGTCAGGCAGTTGTCGATCCCGGACTCAAGCTCGGTGCCTTCTTCGTAGTCATTCCAGGTCACCAGTTGCAGGATGGGAAGCGGTTGGCCGGAGTTGTAGTAGCTGTTGAGCTTGGTAAACGTTTGGAGCCAGGTCTGTCCACACTGCTGTCCCACAATACGGTTCAGGCTCCAGGAAGCCAAAGTGTCGTTGAAGCCTTTATATCCTGCGCCCCATGCCATCTCTTGCGGAGTTTGCATGGCAGCGTTGTAGAACTTGGTGAGATAGTCCATCCCATACTGGGTTGATGTCGCGTTCATCCACGAATAGCTACCGCTACTGAACGTATGGGTGAATCCAGCAGCGCTTTGGAAAATCCAAGCTACGTTTGGCGCTGCGGCCCGTATCGCATTCCAGTCCAGGGTGAAGTGCCGGTCGAGGTCGAACTGGGTGATGAGAGGCGCTCCGTTCAGAGTTGCATACGAAGGCGAAGTCGCATAGTTCTGCAGGACATATTTCGTCAAATAAATCACTGTCTGTTGCGGAGAGCAGCCGGAGCACGGGCTCAAGGTCACCGCGCCTTTGTCAATCATGATCAGGACTTTGAAACCTGGATGATTTGCCGCGGCCGTGAGCCAAGCTAAAGTTGTGGGTTCGGTTTTGTCCGCCGGACCGTACCAGTCGATGACAACTCCGCTGACGCCACGACTTACCATGTCATTAAGCTGGTTATCGACCTGGTTCGGGTCCCAAGAAATATATCCCACCGACATGTGTCGCTTGTCCCCAAACCAGGGTTGCAGTTCCGCATAGATCTCGGTCGTGGCGGCGGGATACAGCAGCGAGTGAATATCTACTTTGCTCACGTTACTGGCTCCCAGGTTGTCGTTGGTCTGCGTTTGGAAGCCACTTGCCGCACTCGTGTTGTTTGCGGTCTGAAGCGCCAGAGTAGTGGTCGCCGCTTGCACCGTGACCGGCACGTGCGTTTTGGCGGCGCTGTTGCAGTTATCCCATTCCTGCACCACCGTATCGTACTTGCCGGGCTGCAGACGCAGCGTCGTGTCTAGCTTGGCGCCTTTAACAACGTAGGCTAACTGGTAGGGCGCGGTATAAATCCCCATCGCGGAAATACCCCTCGCGCACGTGGTGGTCGCAGCGGCCACGTAGTGGATCGATGACGGAAACAACTGTCCGGTCGGCGAGGAGACGGTCACAGTTCCGGCTGCTTTGTCCGCGGCTTCTACCGGGGCAACCGATAAACCCACCACCAGACACACGAGCAAAGCCAGAGTAAAGATTCTCTTCATCAGAGCCTGCCAAATTTAGGATTGGGAAATCCTGGTCTGACCGGTCGATCTGCAGGATTCCGGCCACAGTATGTCCGAGTCAACTGTTTTGCTTCATGTAACGAAGGTAGGTGTACGTGTGGTTAGTAATGACTTCAAAGGACACGGTACTGAAGTCGTTTCCCGCGCGGGTTGAGGCTCGCAGGAGGAACCCGGTGCAGCGCTAACACCGGAATCATGCCGATTACACGCTCGAACATGTACTTCGGAGTGCGGTCTTGTGTGTTTTTCGTTGGAAGTAAGGAGCCCCAAACATAGAATCCATCCCAATTGGACTGCTCTTTCAGCAGCCGCTTAAAGAAACTTTCGCTGGAGACGTTGGGATGAATGTTGGGAAGCTTTCTGCAGTAGTGTGTCTGTGTGCGTTGTTCGCCGCACCAGCGCTGGCGGGCGTATATGTTTCTGGGCCGGGAAGCGCCACCGTGGCAACTCCGGGCAGTGCCACAGTCGCGGGTTCCCCCATTCATTTCGTGGCCAAGGGCACTTCGCCAGCGTGTTCAAAAGGGGTAGGCTCGATGGGAATCTATACCACTCCGAATGTGCTGGCCTACACTGTCAGGGGATCGAGCCTCGATACAAATCTTAACTTGAATCCCGGTGTCTACAACGTAGCGGTTACGGAGTGGGACAACTGTGGCTGGTCATCGAAAGCGCTACTAACTCTTACTGTAGGCAGTTCCACCTCTTCGGGCAAAACTTTCTCCGATTTGCAAAGTGGCAAAGGCTGGTCAAGCTACGCGCTGCTGCCGCCGAGTTGGGGAATTTGCTCCGCCTGCACTTCGGCTGGGCCGCAACTGAAGTGGTCGTGGACACCGGGCATTAGCTCACCTTCCATGGCCGGCAACTCCACGAAGACCACGTATGGCGGCGGTACGGTGCAGTGGGGAGATGTGCTTTGGAACAATCATATCGTGGGATCATTCTCATCGCAGGGCCTGCCCGATTACAGTCACGTGCTGGTTCCCACGCTCCACAATTTTACCTACGACGTTTACTTTTGGGTCAGCAATGCAAGCGTGTCACAGGGGCTTGAGTTCGATATCAACCAGTTCACCGGCGGTCACTCCTTCATCTGGGGACATGAGTGCCGTATCGCGGGCGGGCACGAGTGGGATGTCTACGACAACATCCATCACAAGTGGGTTCCGACCGGAGTCCCGTGCAACCCCGTGAGCGGCGCCTGGAACCACCTGATTATCAGCGTTCAGCGCACATCGAGCAATCAATTGTTGTTCAAGTCCATCACCCTGAATGGAAGCACTGCGACTCTAAACCACTACGAATCCCCCAACACTACAAGCTGGAACGGCGTGACGATCAATTATCAGTTAGATGGCAACAGCGCCGGAACGCCCTACACGGTGTACGTGGACAAAGTGAACTTCACCATGCAGTAGTTCCTACCACTCCGCGTGGCGGACTTGCTGACGCAGAAGGCGTGAACGGTGACCGCGCCAACAAGATCGTTCCCTTGCGTGACGTTCTGGAGACCTACGGAATCAGCTCGCAGGATCCGGGCTAAGCTCTTGCTTTGTGTACCTTACTGCCCTTAGTGGTTAATGCCCTTCGGCTTCCGCTCGGCCCATCATTTCCCCGCACCGCTCTCCTGCGATACCATTAAGAACGGTCACTTTGACTGCCGCATACCGCATTGAACCAGCGGCGTCTATCATTGCTGAGGAGCCCTATCCCATGGCGACCGTCACCCAAGCCAATCCGGCCATCCCACTCACCAAGAACGAACACCTGCTGCGCTGGGTAGAGAAGATGGCAGAACTCACCCAACCGGACCGCATTCATTGGGTGGATGGCTCGCAAGAGGAATACGACCAGCTTTGCGAGGAAATGGTCGCCAGCGGAACATTTGTACGGCTGAATCAGGACCTTTGGCCGGGATGTTTCCTTGCTCGCTCAGACAAGAGCGATGTTGCCCGCGTCGAGGACCGCACGTTCATCTGTTCGCTTTCGAAGGACAGCGCCGGCCCGACGAATAACTGGGAAAACCCCTACGAGATGCGCCGCAAGTTGCGGGGCTTGTTCCGCAATTCAATGAACGGGCGCACCATGTACGTCTTGCCGTTCAGCATGGGCCCGATTGCGTCTCCCCTGTCGCAGATTGGCGTACAGCTCACCGACTCCCCCTATGTTGTCGTCAGCATGCGCATCATGGCTCGCATCGGGCTTCCCGTCTTTAAAGAGATTGATAAGGATTACAAGCGCGTTGTCCCCTGCCTGCACAGCGTTGGAGCGCCGCTGAAGCCCGGGCAGAAAGATGTTCCTTGGCCCTGCAACCAGGAGAAATACATCGTTCATTTCCCAGAGGCGCGTGAAATCTGGTCCTACGGTTCCGGCTACGGCGGCAATGCGCTGCTCGGAAAGAAATGTTTTGCCTTGCGCATCGCCTCGAACATGGCCCGCGACGAAGGCTGGATGGCCGAGCACATGCTCATCGTAGGCGTGGAAGACCCACATGGCGAAAAAACTTACGTCGCTGCCGCCTTTCCGAGCGCATGTGGAAAAACTAATTTCGCGATGATGGTCCCGCCTGCGCAATTCAAATCTAAAGGATGGAAGGTCTGGACTGTGGGCGATGACATTGCCTGGATCACTCCTGACGCGCAGGGGCGTTTGCGCGCCATCAATCCAGAGGCGGGATTTTTCGGCGTTGCTCCCGGCACTTCGGTAAAGACCAACCCCAACGCCATGGCATCGCTTTCCAAGAACACAATTTTCACCAACGTCGCGCTCACGCCCGAGGGCGGTATTTGGTGGGAAGGCATGACCGACCAACCTCCGGCGGAGTGCGTGGATTGGCAAGGCAATCTCTGGACTCCAGAAATCGCAAAGAAGACCGGCACCAAGGCGGCCCACCCCAATGCTCGTTTCACCGCTCCGGCATCACAATGCCCCACGATCGATTCTGCCTGGGAAGATCCCACCGGCGTTCCCATCAGCGCTATTATTTTCGGAGGCCGCCGCGCCCACACCATCCCGCTCATCTATCAAGCCTTCAACTGGAGCTCCGGCGTCTACGTCGGCGCGACCATGGGGTCGGAAATGACTGCCGCCGCCGGCGGAGAAGTCGGCAAAGTCCGCCGCGACCCAATGGCCATGCTTCCCTTCTGCGGATATCACATGGGCGACTACTTCCGCCACTGGATCAAGATGCAGCGCTCCCTCAGCATGACTCCGCGCATCTTCCACGTGAACTGGTTCCGCAAAGATGCTGACGGAAAATTTCTCTGGCCTGGCTTCCGCGAAAATTTCCGCGTGCTCAAATGGATCGTAGACCGCGTCCATGGCCGCACCCGCACTAAAGAAACACCGATCGGCTGGACTCCATTTTACGAGGACATGGACTGGGCCGGCCTCGACTTCTCCAAAGAAACATTCGACCAACTACAGACAATCGACCGCGCCGCCTGGAAGCGTGAAGTAATTGATCACGAGGAGCTGTTTATCCTGCTGCACGCCCATTTGCCACCCGAGCTGATTTACGAGCGGGAGTTGTTGATTTGCCGGTTGTAGTTTGTTGCTGAAGTAAGCGCCAGGGTGCCCCGTCCTTCTCGCGTTCTCTGCGAGAGGGCGGGGGCTCTCTTACAAGTACGCTTTCCCTGCATTGATCCTTCCACTCCTGATCGCCTTCTTGAACGCCTCATAGTCCTCGGTCGTCTGGTTTGCGTAACTCACCGAGAATTCCGCGAGGGCTTTGTCGCAGCGGTCGCTCGTGCCCAGGTATCCAGCCAGCACAGCGGGATCTCCTGAGCGTGCGTGACCCTTCGCTAACACTTCCCCGCAGGTTGTTGCATATTCGACCAGGCCTTGTCCTTTTAAATCTTCGTCTTCGATCGAGGCTTTGTGGTCGTTCAGTTGCCGCACCAGATAATCGGCGCCGCCCAGCGAGGTCCATCCCAGCAAAATGTCGGATTGCACCTGCAGCATTCGCTGTGCGCGTACAACTCGTTCTCCCTGATGTATCTTGGTTTCCGGTGACCTCACATAAGAGGCATACGCAGACTGCACCGATTCTTTCACCTGCAGAAACAGCGGATCGGCAGCGCCATCGCCGGCAAAATGTAATACCCCATAATCGTGCGTCGCCACGCTGCCCGTCCCGACAATTTTGAATGCTACATCCACCGGCCGATAGAAACTCAACACGTGCTGGCTGAACGCTGGCAAAGTCTCGCGATAATCCTTTAGTGACTGCAATACTTGCCGTGCCCTCGGTTTCGGTGGATGGGTCAAGATTGGTTTCACTTCTCTAAATACTCGGGATTTCCCCCGCGCCACCGTCAACTTTGCCAGGCTATGATCAGGGGTGGCGCGCTCGGCGCGCTGCAGAACTGACGTCCCCGGCCTGCCCGCGAACAGGCGGTGAATCCTGTACTTCGCCACTTCCAGGTACCTCATTCCGGAAAACTCCGTCATTTTCCTGCGATAAATTTCTGCGCAAGCCAGCACCGCATCGCGGCATAAGCGATCCGAATTCTGCGCTTCGCGTCCCGCCAGCACCAGGCTCGCGCCCAGTCGCTTCAAGTCCCACTCCCAGGGCGCGCGAATCGTCTCATCAAAATCGTTGATGTCGAAAATCAAACGCCCATCCGGTCCGGCATACGCGCCCAGGTTGCGGACGTGCGCATCGCCGCAGATTTGCACGGTAATTTCAGTGGAACGCATTGCCGCAAGGTCAGCGGCCATGACCGGAACATTCCCACGAAAGAAGCCAAACGGAGACAGCGCCATGCGCGCCATCTTGACCGGCACCAGAGCCGGAATGCGCTCCCGGTTCACCGCCAGGATGATTTCAATGAGATCGTGTTTTCTTCGCTTGGCGTCCCAGTGCGCATGGTCGGAGCGCCTCAACTTACGGCGCTGACCACGTCCGAACTCGATGCGTTCGCGGACACCACGGCTGGCAGGAATCATAAGAACTGGACTCTGATCTCGGGGAAGGTTCCAGAATGATAGCGGCTTCGTCCAGCATCGTCCAGCAGATATCTATTCGGATGACAAGGGAGCCGTCAAGGCTTGTATAACGCATTCATGGCTCACAGCACACGTCGAATGCGGAAGCCCTGGGGGGTCGTGCCCTCATTCTGTTTAAAAGATCGGGTAAAGGATTTTAGGCTGCCAAAGCCGGATTCGACCGCGATTGCGTGGCACGGTAGGTCGGTTTCCACCAGGAGTTGCTTGGCTCGCCGCAGGTGGCAGCGAATGATTTCGGAGAGGATCGTGCGGCCCACCGAGTGCAGGAAGCGGCGCTCGATCGTTCGGCGGGACACGCGAAGGTCTTCGGCGATCTGATCGACGCTCATGACCTGCTTGGCATGGTCCCGGATAAAGCGCAAGGCTGCCGCGACCAGGGCATCGTCAGCAACGTTAACATCGCTGGAACGGCGGGTGACCACGCGGGTGGGCTCCACTTGGACAAGCCGTCCTTTCCCATTCCGGGCGCCCGTCATCAAGTCGTTGAGCAAGCGGGCCGCCTCGTAGCCAGCCTTGTCAAGATCGAGGGCGATGCTGGAAAGAGGCGGATTGGACAGTTCGCACAACATCTCGTCATTGTCCACGCCGATGACTGCCGCGTCGTCGGGAATCCGCAAGCCCTCACTCGCACATACCTGCAGGACGTCCCTTCCGCAAGCGTCGTTGCACGCCATCACACCCACGGGCTTTGGTAGCGACTTGAGCCAGCTTGCCATGATCGGCCGCTCACGCTCCCATCTCTTGATCCAGTCGTGACGCTGCCTCCAATTAGCTGAAGTGATGTGATGGGTCGAACAAGTGCGGGACCTGGCTTTCAATGTTTCGCAGAACGACATTTCGCGCGCAGCGGACCAATAGCAGGCGGCGAAACCGCAGAAGGCGAAGTTCTGCAGGCCCGCATCGAGAAGATGAAGCGCACCCATACCGCCAATCTCCACGGAGTTGGTGCGGATTTCGCCGTAGCGGCCCGCCTGCAGCAAAGCACTCGATTCAAACAGTGACGATGCTACGAAGGGGAGCCCAGTGGCTCCGATGCGCGCTTCCATGCCCCGCGAGCTGATGCGGGCGATGATGCCGTTCCCTTTCCACGATCTGGCCTTGGGCAACGCCTGATCAAAGTGACCAGGCGCGACGCAAAGCGACCAGGGACCGTGCAAGCGCGAAAACCGCAGAATGCCACGCAACAGACCTCGGCCGTATTCGGTTGAGTTTTCAAGGAGCAGGGCTACCTGGGGCACTTCGGCACGGCCTTGTCCGGTCCTCATGATTCGCATCGTGCGAGTCTCGCTTCGGGTCTGAATCTGCCGGTACGCCACGGGTCGGCGGTCGCCCATGTAGCGCCGAATTGTCGCCCTCGCCTCCGCCGATTGTCAATACACCGACTCCTCGCATCCCCCAGGGTTGCCCGACTCCTCCCAAGTTGGCGGCAGTGGGTAATTCCGGTCCTTGGGCCCCCGGGCCACCGTGTCGCAAAATGACCATCGAATTCCGCAAGCTGGGGCTTGACCGCGGACGTACGCCCGAGCAAACTCCACGCTGGAAGTTTCGGGAGAGTTCCCACGTTTGGAACAAGGCCCCACGAAGGGAAGAAGAAAATGAAACTTCGACAATTAATATTCAGGATCGCCGCGTCGCTGGTCCTCTTCTGTGCTACAGGTGAAGCTCAGACCGTAACTCTGGACTACGCACAACCGAAACAAACTGTGGCCGGTTTTGGCGCGGCTATCACTCCGTTCAGCTGCTGCCCCGTGGCCAGCGACCTGAACAATTTTTCTGCCGCGAACCAGGCGGCGATTCTCGACGCCCTTTATTCCACCTCCGTTCCCAGCGCGGGATTAAGCATCATCCGCGCGGGTTCACAGCTCTGCGAGTTCAATACCTCGCCCGGTGTTTACAACTGGAACGATCCTCTCATTCAGAGCGAAATCAGTTGGATGAATCGAGTCAAGTCCTCGTACGGCGTCAATCAGTTTCTCGTATCCACCTGGTCGCCTCCCGCATTCATGAAAGACAACAACTCCTGTATCAACGGCGGTTCAGTTCTAACCCAGTACTATCCGGACTTAGCCAACACCATGGTGCTGTGGATGCAAAATGCGCAAGCGTCGTTGGGGCAGCAAGTGAACGTGTGGAGCGTGCAGAACGAGCCATCGAATAGCACGAGCTACGACAGCGCGAACTATACCCCGGCGCAGTTCATCAGTTTCGTCACCGGCTATCTCAAGCCGGCGATGACCAGCGCCGGGCTCACCGCGAAAATCGCCACACCGGAACCGTCTGTGTGGGGAGGCCCATCCTACTTTGACCCCAACTGGGGCTTCCCTATCCTGCAGAATCAACCCGCAATGGATGCCGACGTGGACATCATGGTCACCCACGACTATGGCGCTAACGCCAGTCTGGCGTCCCCCTCGCAAGCAGCGCTCCAGTACAACAAGCCCATGTGGCAGACGGAGGTTTACAAGGGCAAAACTTACAACGGAAGCATCAGCGATGCGCTGAGTTGGGCTGACTCCATCCATGGCGCGCTGAGCACGGGCAATTTTAGTGCTTGGTTCTACTGGTGGAGCATGGATCCCTACAACGACAACCAGGCCTTGATTGCCTACAACAATTCGAGTGGACCTACCAGATTCCAAAGCGTGTGTACGCGATCGAAAGCTTTAGCCGATTCATGCGGCCAGGCTCCACGGTCCTTACAACGACCTCGAGTAATTCAAATCTCGAAGCGACCGCGGTCAGTCCAACCAGCGGGAAAGTTGCGCTCGTGCTGACCAACACCTCGACAAGATCCATCACGGTGACGGTAAGCCTCGCCAATTTGGCGAATCCTCCGGCAAGCGTGACTCCTTATCGCACGTCTTCGACCGAGAACCAAGCGGTCCTTAGCTCAATCTCGGTTGCCGGTGGCTCTTTTACCATCACGATTCCGGGGAGTTCGATTGTGACCGTGGTTGGCTGATCAAGGTGTGGAGAGTTGCCTTCGCCGGGCATGTCTCCAACTCTGTCATCTTGAGCATTTGACCCGCTTTGGGCGGGTTAAAAGGAAATGAACATGCGGCTTATATGGGCTGTGCAGGCGAGGTGCGGCAACGATTATCCTGAATGGCGATCGTGGTACGGGAAGTAAACCGAAGCCGCAATGGTGCGTAAGAGCCCGTTCTTGAGCATGGTTCCAAGCTTCGTGATTGAAACAGTGGTGACGCTGTTGTGCTGTACAGCAGCGATCCCGTTTAGGAGAGTACCTTTGGAGAAGACGACTTGGCCCGCCCATGATCCTAGGAGGAAGGGATGAGTCGGAGACGCAAGAAACAGAAACGTGCTGGTCAAGGTGGTGGTGCAGTTCCCAGTCTCAGTTGCATCGAGCCCCATGCAGCAGGAATCGATGTTGGCGCGACAGAGATTTTCGTTGCCCTCCCGCAGGACCGAGATCCTAGCCCGGTTCGCAGTTTTGAGACTCTTACCGAGGATCTGCACCGGCTGAAAAGCTGGCTCCAGCAATGTGGCATCACGACCGTAGCCATGGAGTCCACAGGGGTGTACTGGATTCCGCTGTTTCAGATTTTAGAAAGGGCGGGCATGGAGGTGTGTCTGGTGAACGCCCACCATGTTAAACACGTGCCCGGGCGCAAGAGCGACGTCATCGACTGCCAGTGGCTGCAATACCTGCACTCGGTGGGGCTGCTGCGCGCCTCGTTCCGGCCGGAAGAGCGGATTTGCGCCATCCGTTCGCTGCTCCGTCACCGCGACAGTCTGGTGCAAATGGCCGCTGCGCACGTGTAACACATGCAGAAAGCCCTGACCCAGATGAATCTACAGGTGCATCACGTTCTCAGTGACATCACCGGGCAAAGCGGGCTGGCCATTCTCGACGCCATCTTGGCGGGAGAACGCAATCCCGCAGTTCTAGCCCAATTACGCCACGCGCGAGTGCAGGCGAGCGAAGAGATCATCACGAAATCACTGGTGGGAGAGACTATCAGCGGGAACATCTATTCACCTTGCGGCAGTCCTTGCAGGCCTATCGTTACTACCAAAGCTTGATCACGGCCTGCGACCAGGAGATTGAGGAACAACTGCAGACCCTGGACAGCCGAACTCCTC
>WNGG01001717.1_pt1 | contig 31718 bp, 34 predicted proteins | sample 5400661 | NCBI WGS metagenome assembly WNGG01 (sample SAMN13153372, study PRJNA577476) | soil metagenome | isolation source: 100 cm soil or saprolite under Garry oak tree replicate 1 | place: USA:California | collected 2016-06-15
GAAAGAAGACCACCTGATGCGTGATGAAACTTCTCCGATCCATCTGACTGATTCGCACACCGATGTCGCATGTTCGCGCCATTTCGTATGAAGCACAAGAAACATGCTCGCCAGAAACGACACCTTTATGAAGTAAAGATATTGCCTTATCTTCATAGTTGTTTATTCCCCAATGTATTGACATGCATTTACTTTGCTGATAGTGTGGATGCAATCAGATTTTGTTTAGTCCGTACCGATAAATAGAGGAGGCTGGTTGTCTTGGTCACAACTACGGGTAGTAGGGATGAAGGAGATAAACAACAAGACTCAAAACGATCTGAAGCAGATTTGGAGTTTACTAAAGGCGATACCTCATATGAAGCACAAGTTAAACGATGGGGTGAGTCGCGGCGATGGGAAGGGATTATAGCTGGATGGAATTAACCTAATAAAAACATCAGGATGACTCAGTATGAGCGAAAAAGATGAATTATCAGACGAGTTTAAAGCTTTTAAAGAAAGCCTTATTCAGAACACAGAAATTTTAGTGGTGTTCTTTAAACTGATTATGAGTTACATTGATAACGTGGAACCAGACAAAGTTAAGCTTCGGGAATTAAGCATAGATAAGCTTCGGGAATTAGACGAAAATGTCATTATATGGCTTAGAGGGTATGAACACGCCCGTTTACTACGATGGTTGCTTGGGGTAACAATAACTAGCTCAGTTGATACTTTTGGTTATTATTTATCCCCTAGTGGAGAAGTTTCCATTTGAGTTGCGTTTGTATTTTTGTTGTATCAAAATTTTCTATGTCGATTGGTCCGTTCATAGCCTGCTGTAACGTTGCTTGGTACATATTCAAGCTTTCCATCAGGATGTATTCTGCCAGTGTTGCGTTTTCGGCACTCATGACAACTTTAGCCACACATTTTGCCTCTATATGCTCTAATGCTTCATACGCTGCTATCTGTTCTTCTGGCGAACCCATGAGAATAGGTACTGCTTCCTCAAAAAAGAAAAACGTAAATTCAGCGCCTCGCTGTTGAACTATCAGATGAGTAGCATGCTCGGTTCTGATGGTATCGGAAACTACCAACTTAAAGTCCTTGGGTTGGTGCATTATTGTGTCTTTTTCTTGTTCCATATATTACTCCAATGCAACTATCTGATATCGCCATTTAATCGCCATTTAATAGTAGCATAGCCCTTGCCGAAAGGCAATTATCTAGTGTCCAGTCACTCTGTCCGGTCAACAAATGAGCCTGATTTGAGCGTGTTTTATGCTGTCCGGTCAAAGTGTCTATCAAGGTTTCTCTCGATAAAGCTAACCTGAGTGGCGCTAACTTATTCGGAGCCGACTTAAGCAAAACTAACTTGATAGGAGCCAAAGTCACTACAGAACAACTGAAAAAAGCCAAGTCACTCGAAGGCGCAATCATGCCGGACGGAACAAAACACGCCTAGCAGTAACATGTTTTATGCTTTCTTTCTGCTAATTGCCTTCCTGGTTCCTGCTCTTGCTCTTACCTCTGATATCTTCTCAGAAAGCGCAAAAGAACGCCATACATAGACACCAAAGGCTATACACGACGACATAAGCACGCCGAATATCACGACAGTAGCTACCATCCCTATCACACCTGCAAACTGTTTAGCGAACAGGTAAGCACAGTAGAGGATGTAGGCAAATGCACACGTTGCATGGGGAACCTCCAACTCTTCAATAGTCGTTTCCACCTCATGCTAGCTCTTTTGTGGCGCGCTTGCAAATGTGATTGGGTCTACTTCCATAGGGGAACGAGCGGGCGACCATAAAGGCCCACCCCGCCACTCCTCCCCACTCTCGCCCCTACAGGAAGGGGGAACGTGCCCCTACGGGAACCGAATTTTTCCCGTAAGGATGGAGATATGATTCTTTTGCTCCCCATCGCATTTGCAGGATATGTTACACTACATCAAATGAGCACCCCCTCTTAATTGCGAAAGGAATCGATCAGCAATGCGCGAAAGCATAGACAACGCCGTCCCTTCCCCGCGCCCCGACCCGGCAGCCATGCATGTTGCGGAGCAGGCGTTCCAGCAGGCCTATCCAACCTTTGACAGCACCTCCTCTCTGGACGAACTGCGGGCCAGAGAATATGCTCGCCTGGACGAACTGGACCATGTCTACCTGGACTACACCGGAGGCGGGTTATACGCCGAGAGCCAGCTCCGCGAGCACTTTGAACTGCTGCGCCAGGGCGTGTTTGGCAATCCTCACTCGCTCAGTCCCACCTCCCGCGCCTCGACCGGTCTGAACGAACATGCCCGTGCCTTTGTGCTCGATTTTTTCATGCCGATCCCGGCGAATACACCGTCATCTTCACCTCCAATGCCACCAACGCGCTCAAGCTGCTTGGCGAGGCCTATCCCTTCCAACCCAGCGGGCAGTACCTGCTCCTCTTCGATAACCACAACTCTGTCAACGGCATCCGCGAGTTCGCTCGTGCCAGAGGCGCCACGTTCACCTACCTGCCTGTCACGTCTCCCGAGCTGCGCGTGGATGAATCCCTTCTCCTCTCGCTCCTCAATCACGGGGGGGATGGCGCTCCTCGTTTATTCGCCTATCCGGCCCAGTCCAATTTCACAGGCGTGCAGCATCCCCTGGAATGGATCGAAATGGCCCAATCAAGGGGATGGGATGTGCTGGTGGATTGTGCCGCCTTCGTCCCGACCAATCGCCTGGACCTCTCCAGGTGGCACCCCGATTTTGTCCCGCTTTCCTTCTACAAGCTGTTCGGTTATCCAACTGGCGTAGGCTGCCTGCTGGCCCGCAAATCCACCCTGGCTAAATTACGGCGTCCATGGTTTTCTGGCGGCACGGTCTGGGGCATCTCGGTACAGGGTGACGGACATGTCCTGCTCGACGGAGGCGAAGCGTTTGAAGATGGCACGCTCAACTACCTCAATCTTCCTGCGGTAGAAATCGGCCTCAAACACCTGGCGGCCATTGGCATGGAGACAATCCACGAACGCGTCATGTGTTTGACAGGCTGGCTGCTAGACACGCTCTTGTCCCTGCGCCATAGCAACGGGACGCCGCTGGCGCAGGTCTATGGGCCGCGTTCCACACATATGCGAGGAGCAACCATCGCGCTCAATTTTCTCACCCCCGCTAGCTCGATCGTTGATGAGCGGGTGGTTGAGCAGCGCGCAGGTAAGTTTCACCTCTCCCTGCGTACCGGCTGCTTTTGTAACCCGGGCGCCGGTGAAGTCGCCTTCAACCTGTCGCAAGAGGCATTGCACAAGATCTTCTGGGGAGAGTCGCAGGATACCCTGCCAAAGGTCTTCAAAGGAGAGGGCATCACATGGGACCAGTTTCTTGCCGATCTAGGCATGCAGAGCGGTGGGGCAGTGCGCGTTTCGCTCGGCCTGGTCACCAACTTCGCCGATGTCTACCGCCTGGTGCAGTTCGCCCAGACCTTCCTTGACACCTTTCCCGTTGAAAGTGATCTGGCCCCCAGACTTCATTGTTAAGCTTGGTATTTGGAGATAAGCATGCTCACCACTTCCTCTAGGACAAGGAAGCGAACCTACTGCTTGTCACCCTGAGCGCAGCGAAGGGTCTCGTGTGGGGTGCTCACGGCGTCTCCATCAGGAAGCGAACCTGCTGCTTGTCACCCTGAGCGCAGCGAAGGGGAAGGGTCTGGCGACAGCGGCGCAGAGATCCTTCGCTGCGCTCAGGATGACAGCCAGGACAGCGGCCAAGTCCGCTCACGGGGAAGTCTTATCTCCAAATATCTGTTGTTAAGCCAGGAGAGTTGCAAAAATGCTCAGAGGCTGCTACCCTTAGAAGCAAAGTTATCAGTGGAGAATACTTTAGATGCGAAACATCTTCCTGACAGGACTTTCCGGCAGCGGCAAAAGCAGCGTAGGCTGCATCCTGGCGCAGCGCCTCAATAAACCCTTTATGGATACAGATGCCCTCGTCGAAGCAGCATGCGGCGCATCCATCCCATCCATCTTCTCGCAACACGGTGAAGACTACTTTCGCGACTGTGAAACCCGTGCGCTGGCTCGTGCAGCCGCGACAGAAGGAGGTGCCATCATCGCCACCGGTGGTGGTATCGTCGTGCGTGAAGAAAACCGCGCCCTCATGAAAGAACAGGGCGAGCGCATCTACTTGCAGGTTGATCCGGCCACTGCCCTGGAACGCCTGCATGCCCAACAGGCGGCTGCCCTGGCACGCGGCGACACACCCGAAACCCGCCCGCTGCTCTCCGGACCAGACCCGCTTGTTTCTTTAAACGCCCTGCTTACTGCCCGCTCTGCCTGGTATAAAGAAGCAGATTTCAGCTTTTCAACCCGGGACAAGAGCTCTGAACATGCCGCCAGGGAGATTCTGGCTGCGTTGATAGGCTCCGGCAAACTTGATGCGATTCCTTCCATCACACGGCATATCCATGCAGGTGAGGGCTACAATGCCGTCGTTGACTGGGGTGGCCTGGGACGGTTGGCGCAATACCTTGCCCAGCTGCGCCTGCCTCCGCGCATCTTCCTCGTCACTGATAGCAACATCCGCGACCTCTACGCGCCAGCTATCTTGCAGGGCCTCTCTTGCTCAGGCTTTGAGCCGCTGCTCTATACCATTCCCGCTGGTGAAGCGAGCAAGTCACAGCACCAGCTGAATGCAATCTATGACTGGCTTGTAGAGCGCCACGCGGAGCGCCGTGAAGCCATCGTCGCGCTTGGAGGCGGCGTCATCGGCGACCTGGCAGGTTATGCCGCCGCCACTTACCTGCGGGGAGTACCGTTGGTGCAGCTTCCTACCTCGCTGCTGGCCCAGGTCGATGCCGCCATCGGTGGCAAAACCGGCATTAACCACCCTCGCGGCAAAAACTTGATCGGCGCCTTCTACCAACCCCGGCTCGTCCTGGCTGACCCCGCAACGCTGCTGACCCTACCTGCGCGTGAGCGCACCGAGGGATGGGCAGAAGTAGTAAAATATGGTATGATACTCGATGCTGAATTGTTCGCCCAGCTTGAGGCAAACGCAGGCCTCCTGCGCGACTTTACTCGTCCCCCTGCTGATCTGCTCTGCCGGCTCATCGCACGTTGTATCGCTTTGAAAGCATCGATCATAGAAGAAGACGAGCGCGAACAGGGGCGCCGTGCCATCCTCAACTACGGCCATACAGTAGGGCATGCTCTGGAAAACGTTGCCGGTTATGGTCAGTGGCTCCATGGTGAAGCCGTTTCGCTCGGCATGGTCATCGCTGCCGCTATCGCACAGCAAGCGGGCATGATCGCGGAAGCTGGTGTCACTCGCCAGCGTCAATTGCTTGCAGCTTTGGGCCTGCCGGTAAGCTACGATGGGCCCGTGCAGACCCGCGCTATCCTTGCTGCCACCCAGGTTGACAAGAAAGTAGCTGGCAAGCAGGTGCGCTGGGTCATGCCGCAGTCCATAGGAAAAGTCATTGTCTCAACGATGCCAGATGATCTTGTTGAGCGCGTTATCTCAACCTTTTTCTCGCCTGCTTCTTGATCTTTTTATGGAGAAATTATTATCGTCATGTTAAAAATCGTTGTCATGCATGGGCCAAACCTCAATACGCTCGGGACTCGCGAACCCGCTATCTACGGCACAACGACCCTGGCAGACATCAACGCAATGCTGCAAAAACGTGGCTCAGAACTGGGAGTGGTCGTGGAGAGCTACCAATCGAATCACGAAGGTGGACTTATCGACTATCTCCAGCAACAAGCAAGCGATGCGCATGGTATCATTATTAATCCAGGGGCATTAACGCATTACTCTATCGCCTTGCGCGACGCGCTTGCAGCGGTAAAAGCTCCTGTTATTGAAGTACACCTGAGCAATATTTATGCGCGCGAATCCTTTCGCCATCACTCGGTAATCGCGGCTGTCTGCCGGGGTCACATCGCCGGCCTTGGCTGGCGCGGCTATCTGCTGGCATTAGAAGGCCTGGTCGATTTGTTGCAGGAGCACAGTCACACCGGAGAGGAAGAATAATGAACTCAAAGAGTCTCACTCAATTTCGTACATGGATAGCCGAGCAAGGGCTTGATGCCTTTCTCGTCACACAACTACAGAACCGCACCTATCTCAGCGGCTGGTTCAACGAAGATGACGAAGGATCAGGCTTGCTGCTGGTGAGCCAGCAACAACAGATAGTGCTGACGCATAAATTTTACAAAGAACCGGCAGAGAAAGAAGCCGTCGGCTGGCAGGTCATCGTCCCCGAGACGAGAGAGTATGGCGAGGCAATTGTATCATTAGCCCAGGAACATGGTTGGAAGAAGATCGGCTTCGAGGCGATGGCTATCACCTATTGGGCGTACGATAAGCTGCGCAGTGCCGGTGAGAACGTCTTCACCCTCCATCCTTTCGAACATAGTATCATCGACACGCTGCGCGAGGTCAAGCAGCCGCACGAGCTGGAGCTGCTCAGGCGCGCCATTGCCATTACAGATGAAACATTCACACATATTTGTGAATGGATTCAGCCCGGTATGACTGAGAAAGAAGTAGGACAGGAGATTGCGCGTTATATGGTATCGCATGGCGCAGATGAGCCAGCCTTTGATTCCATCGTTGCCTCCGGTCCCAATGGCTCAATGCCGCACGCCATTCCGAGCGAGCGCCGTATCCAGCGGGGCGAACTGGTCACCATCGACATGGGAGCCCGTTACAAGGGCTACTGCGCCGACATGACTCGCACCATCTGCCTGGGCGAACCTACCGAACCCCGTATGCGCGAGATTTATGATGCCATACTTAACGCGATGAAAACCTGCGAAGCTGGCCTGCATGCCGGCATCTCCTCGCGCGATGCCGATACTCTGGCTCGTAATGTCCTGGAAACCGCTGGCCTGGCAGAATATTACATTCACAGCACCGGCCACGGCGTCGGCTTGCAGATCCACGAGGGACCAAACCTCTCGCAGCGCTCTCCAGAAGACAAGACCCTGCCCGCGGGCGCCGTCGTCACCATCGAGCCTGGCGTCTATATCCCGGGTTGGAGCGGCGCGCGTATCGAGGATTGCGGCTTGATCACAGAAAATGGTTTAGAGGTGTTGACACAATCACCTACCACGCTAGTGATCCAACGCTAGAGGAATGTGCATATATTATGCTGGAGGCATAACATGGAGGGAAACAGCAACAAACCCCGCGATAAAGGATCGCTTTCCGGCGGCGAGTTTGGCAACGCCAGGCTCATCAGTATGGAGCAGTTGCGGCACCTGGTGCGTCTGCTCGACCGCAGCGATGTCACCGAAGTGGAACTAAGACGAGTCGAGGAAGGAACTCGCCTGGTGCTGCGCAAGGTGAAAGCGCCCGAGAATAGCGCTCAGCAGAGTATTGCCCCACCCGTCATTACAGTAAGCGCGCCGCCACCGGCTGAAGCAAGTACTATGCATAGCGTCGTTGCTCCCCTTGTCGGTGTCTTCCACTCCGCGACAAAACCCAGGGGAAAAGCATTGGTAGCCGTCGGCGACCATGTCAAGGCTGGCCAGCACCTCGCCGCCATCGAGTCTCTCAACGTGATTAACGAGGTTGAAGCGCCTGTGGCCGGCCGCGTAGTCGAAATTTTGGCGCAGGAAGGACAGCCTGTCGAATACGGACAGCCGTTGATGACCATTGATGGCGACCAGGGGGAAGAAGGAGCATAACGCTCATGCTACCATCAGGCTATGCGAGCCTCCCGCGTGTGTTGAGCGTCTCGCAAGTCACGCGTTACCTCAAAGAATTGCTGGAGATAGACGATATCTTGCAAGGCATCTGGGTGCAAGGTGAGGTCTCCGACTGTAAAACCTACCCTTCCGGTCATTGCTATTTCACTTTGAAAGATAGCAGCTCTCAGCTCCTGTGCGTCTTCTTCAAACATGCCCGCCTGCGCTCGTCGGCTCTTGATCTGCGTAATGGCATGGCTCTTGCCGTGAATGGACGTGTCTCATTTTACGAGCGTGATGGTAAACTCCAGCTCTACGTCGACAGCGTCGAGCCCATCGGCGAAGGAGCCTTATTCCTGCGTTTCGAACAACTCAAAGCGCGCCTGGCCGCAGAAGGCCTCTTCGATGACGAGCGCAAGCGCCCGCTGCCGCCTCAGCCCGCCGTAATCGGCATTGTGACCTCGCTCCAGGCCGCCGCCCTGCGTGATATACTGCGCGTTCTCCGCACTCGTTATCCCCTGGCCCGTGTAATTCTCTCTCCGGCGCCGGTTCAGGGCGTCGAAGCTCCCACCGCCATCGCCGCTGCACTCGACCTGCTCAATGCGCATGGCGAGGCTGACGTGATCATAGTTGGACGCGGTGGCGGCTCAATTGAAGAGTTGTGGGCATTCAATGAAGAGGTTGTGGCCCGCGCTATCGCTCGCTCCCGCATCCCCGTCATCAGCGGCGTTGGCCATGAAGTTGACTTCACCATCGCTGACTTCGTCGCCGACCATCGCGCCTCCACGCCGACCGCCGCCGCCACCGCCGCTGTTCCTGATATCGCCGACTGGCAGGACGACATTCTGGCAAAACAGCAGACCCTGATCGAACTTATACAAGAACGCCTGGAGGACCTGGGCGCGGACCTGGAACATGTGCAACGAGACCTGCAGCGCGCCAGCCCGCGCTACCAGCTCGAGAGCCGCCACCAGCAACTTGACGATCTCACCGCGCTCTTGCAAACGCGCATGCAGTATATACTATCCCTACAAGGCGAACGCCTGCGCGGTGCGTCGCTGCGCCTGCACTCGCTCAGTCCCTTGCTGACGATCGCCCGTGGCTACGCCGTCGTCCGCCACGAGCCCGATCACGCTCTCATCACCAGCGTACAGCAGGTGAAGCCGCGTGATGAGCTAACAATTCAGGTCACAGATGGCCATATTCACGTCAGCGTTCATTCCTAGTATAATGGTACCTCTTGCGAGAATCTTATTTAGGGGTGGGTAGCCAGGCTTATATAGCCGTCAAGTGAAGCGGCGTAGCCGCGACATTTATGGCGCTGGGGGTTGAGTAGCCAGACTTAAAGGACAGGTGAATCATGAAAGAAGCATTATCCTTCGAGGAAGCATTCGAGCGTTTGGAAGCTGCCGTAGCAGCGTTGCAAGACGGGCAGATGCCCCTGGAGCGCGCATTACAACTGTACGAAGAAGGCATGAAGCTGGCACAGCACTGCAATGAGCTGCTGCAAAAAGCAGAACTGCGTGTGCAGCAGCTCAGTGTTAACGACATGGGTGTACCGGTAGTGCAGCCCTTGGAGTTATCATAGGCATACACATCAAATTGGATAACGAACAGTCAAGCACCCATAGCTAAAGCTAGGGGCTTGCGCGAAACCCGCCTACCACGGGACTAAGGCAAGGGCAACTGCGAGACTAGACTGGGCAAGGTCTGTTGTAGCTTGCCACAAGGGGCCGTTTGAAGCCAACTGAACCACAAGCGGGTAAGACGGGATATCGGTAGGCTCGCACCGGAAACGCTAGGGACGCCTCCCTAATCTCTAGCCTCTCTCGTGGTCAGTGTCGAAGGGAATATGGAGGAGCAATCCTCCGATACAGGCGCAAGCTTGCCTTAACGGGCCAGTTCGTACGCTCTGGTCAAAAGCGTACTCCCTAACGGGAGCAATTTTCTCTTCCCTACGGCTAAAGCCGAGGGTCTCCGAAAATTGGAGATTCCAATGACAGAACTCTTGAGTAATCGCATCCTGATGGCAGCCGTCATCGGTTGGGCTGTCGCCCAGTTGTGCAAAACCATCCTGGAATTGTTCCAGCAGCGCAAATTGATACTTAGCCGCCTTGTTTCATCGGGAGGCATGCCCAGTTCGCACACTGCTCTCGTCACCAGCCTGGCCACCGCTACCGGGCGCGTAACCGGCCTTGCCTCGGCACCGTTTGCCATCGCAGTCGTCTTCGCAGGCATCGTCATGTACGATGCCGCAGGTGTGCGGCGCGCGGTAAGCATCCAGGCGCGCATCCTCAACCAGATGATAGACGAAGCCTTTCAGGGCCATCCCATAGCCGAAAAACGGCTGCGCGAACTGATCGGCCATACGCCCATCCAGGTCTTCGTCGGCGCCCTCATCGGCATCGTCATCGGCCTGCTCGTAACAATGTGATCACCTTCGTAGCATAACCCACAAATTTATAGTATAATCGCGAACAAGGTAGAGCTAAACTGCCTTGTCCGCCGTTGTATTTCCCTTATCCTCAACGTAAGGAGGTATGCCACACAAAAAGCAACCAGGCATGCATGCGCAAAATCTTCCGGAACACCCACGACTTTTCTTGTTTGTTCAGGCATAGAAGCAGCCTTTCCACCTGTCTGCTCACCAGCGCATAAAGGAGGTACATCCCATGGCTTCGACAAGTATCCGCGAGGTTACAAGCCAGGCAACTCTTGACGAGAAGAAAAAGCTCCGCAAAGAGTTCAACTACTTCGACATGATCTTTTACACCATCGCCGCACTTGTTGGTATCGATACCCTTGGAGCCGTCTCATCACTCGGAAGTCAGGCTCTTACCTGGCTCCTCATCTCCGCCGTCACCTTTCTTCTCCCCTATGGCTTACTCACAGCAGAACTCGGCAGTACCTTCACCCAGGAGGGTGGAATGTATGAGTGGTGCAAATTGGCGGGAGGACGCTTCTTTGCGTCCTTTGGGGCCATGCTGTACTGGATCTCCAATCCACTCTGGGTTGGCGGTACATTGGCGGTGACTGCCATCATTGCTATCAAAACCTTCTGGTTTGGCAGCTCGAGCTTCAAGTTTGGTGGCAGCAGTGTCTCTGATGCCATCGTCGAAATGGTTATCGCCCTTCTTTTCATCTGGGGGACTACCTGGTGTGCCATCATGTCCCTGCGCTTTGGCAAATGGCTTTCAGTCTTTGGCTCATATGTCAAGCTGACTCTTTTGGCTGTGTTCATCGTTCTGACATTTATCTTCGTCGCGGGTGGCCACGCTACTGGACAACACTTCGGCGTTGCCGATTTGATTCCCACAAATCAGTGGGGGTTTGTCGTCAGTGCCATCTTGCCCGTATTGATCTTCAACTGGGTGGGTTTTGAACTGCAGAACGGCGCCGGTGAAGAGATGCATGACCCGCAGCGCGATGTGCCGCGCTCCCTCATTCGAGCCGGTCTTGTGGCTGTCGTCGCCTATGGGCTTGTCATTTCTGTCATCCTCTTTGCCCTCACGAAGAATCAACTCTCCAGCGCAAGCGGCTTCACTGCTGCATTCCAGGTCGTTGCTGGTGTTCTGCCAGGACCTGTCGCTACTGCTTTGGGCTGGCTCGTCGCATTGGGTATCGTGATTGCCCTGGCTTCCAGCGGGGGCACCTGGGTCATCGGCGCGGACCGCACCTACGCCATTGCTGCGCTTGACCGCACTGCTCCTTCCCTGTTAGGTCGCTTCAGTGGTAGGTATGGTACACCGATCGCGGTCAATACCATGACCGGCATCGTAGCAACCATAACCATGGCGATTGCCATTTTGATATCTGAGTTTGTCTCCGGAGGAAGTATCGGAGCGCTATTCGGGCTGGTGCTCGGCTTTACCATCTCGACCACGACTCTCTCGTACCTGTTCATCTTCCCCACTTTCTTGATCCTGCGCTACAAGTATCCCCATGTGCGCCGTACATATAGGGTTCCTGGAGGAATGGTAGGCGCCTGGATTGTGACGCTGCTGCCATTGGCGTATGCAGCCATCGCCAGCTACTTCATCCTCATTCCAGGCGATTCCACGATCAGTAGCTCCACACTTAGCAGAGCAACCTACGAGCTGACCGAGTTTGCAGCACTGGGTCTTATCCTCTTGCTGACCATCGTGTTTTACGTTTGGGGGCATATGCAGGCCAGCAACCGGGATGTAGTGGTCGAATTGCACGCAGGTGAGGCGGATGTCGAGGTGCAGGCGAGTTCCGGTGAGTAATCGCTAGACGTTCGCTTTTCCATGATGGTATGCTTGTTGAGAGTTATCCATTACAGGCATACCCTCCAGTCTTCTTCTCATGCGAGGCCAGGTGCTTGCAGGAATGCCGCAACTGGCCTTTCCATGCAAGATAAAGCTGCCGTAGTCCCACGGCTCTTGTTTTTCAGGCTGACTGGGCTGAGCGCGAACAGCATAAGGATGTAACAAAACAATCATAACGGCGCATCCGTTAACGTGGCCAGTTAAACACCAGTAGTGTCGCTGTTAAACCGGGTCTATTGGTCGTGCTCGACGGACTGTCTATCGTCCACACTGTGGTGGACCCGTTGACCGCCAGGAAGCGGGCTCCGTCCAGCACATGTCCGACGGTGACGGCACCTGTATTAACGTCATACATTGCATAGCCACTATCGCTTTGCCAGAGCACAAAGTCAGTGCCTGCTTGTGGCTCCCAGGCTTGTCCGGTCGTGTTCACCTGCTTCGGTAGTGGATTATTGGGATCATCCAGCGGTACCATGAATAACATACCGCGTACCGGTGCATCGAGAGGCGCGGCGTAGATCGTAGAATCGGCCCATGAGGTCAGAGGGGTATCAGGTGTGGACGTTGGCGCTACGGTAGCCGTCGGCGTGCTTGCAGCGGGCGTTGTAGCCGGTGGGTAAGGGGCGGTTCTCAGCAGGAATAACCTGTCATCAACTACCTGTGGATGGAACGATGCTCCATCCGAGAGGAAAAGCTGCTTTACTGTATTCGTATGCATGCTTGCTGACCAGGGACCGTGGTATGGGTTTGCGACCTGGGATTCCTGCTGCGTCCAGATATTGCTGTGCAGTAGACCATCGTCGGAACGCCATTCGTCCGACCAGTAGATCTCTGCACCATCGCTGGTAGCCGTAGGTGAGGTGAAGACGTGATCAGGGCTTGCAGTTGCAATCTCTGTTGGGGTAGCACGGCCTACGCTATCCAACTGGTACGATGAGAGGTGCGAAGTGCCGTTCGCGTCGATTGCTGCCACCAGCAGGGTATTTTGCATAAACCAGATACCCTGTACAGGTGTATTGGCCCAACTGGGACTCGTGCTCTGATTGAATGTGCCGGATGTGAGCGTTAGAGGCTTCCCGGGTGCGAGCAGAGGGAGATAGTGCAGGCTCCATGTTCGCGTCAGGAGCAGCGGCTCGTGATTAGATAGGTTCCTGTGGTTATTTGCTGGTTTGGGAGGATCGAATTGTAGCCATACCAGCCAATTGTCGGAACTGCCCAGTAAGATTAATGGGCTTGTACTGGCTGTAGCGAGTAATGGTATGCTCACCCTGGTTTTGCGATCTAGCTGCTCCAGCATCCATCCATCATTGGCTCTATCTCCGTACGCTGTGTAGTAGATGTCAGTGCGATCAGCCACCGCGCTGACTATATGTTGATAAGGTGTAATTGTTGTATATGGTATTCCCTGGACGCTGGTCGGTTGGACGAAACTGCTGCTGGTGGTGACGTTCACCGCTTTCTGGGGGTTACCGTTTGATAACACGAGCAGCGTCGTTATGCCGCTCATCATCAACACCATCAAGAACGCTGCTGCCATGCCGATCACGGCGAACTGGCTCACATAGCGGCGTCGATGGCGTTTGTGCGGTGTTTGAATGGGAGCGAGTGGGCCAGTTTTCGCTGTGGAGAAGGCTACGAGCGGATCTGTTGTGCGCTGGTGCTGTGTTTGTTCTTCCACGTAAGGCTTGAGAAATTCCGGTGTACTATATGTGCCAGGCGTGGACTGCTGCATATAGCGTATATGCTCGGCAGCAAGCGCATTCATAAGTTTGGCATGCGCGTCAGGAGGAGGGGCAATCGCAGGTAGCGAACGAAGCTGTTCGCCGATCAGGCTGTAGTTAGCCAGAGCCTGCCTGCAAGAAGCGCATTCTTCCAGATGCACTTCCAACTCGGTCATGTCCGCCTTGCTCTCCCGCAATTCACGATATGCTGCAAGCAGCGCCTGCGCCTGGATACAGTTCACTCTTCACCCACCTCTTGTTTATACAGAGTAATAAAGCGTTCACGCGCCCGCATTAAACGCATCTTCACGGCTGACGCACTAATATTGAGCACTTCAGCGATCTCTGCACAAGAAAATCCTTCGGCTTCGTATAGCCATAGGCAACTGGCATACTTCTGTGGCAACTGCTCAAACAGCCGTTTGACGATCTCCTGATCTGCTACTCTATTCTCGAAACGCCCGCCATCGTAGCTGCCGCGTTCATACACTGGACTGATGGCGCTTATCCGCCCATCCACACCATCCTCGCCATTAGCGCTAAAGCCGTCCGCTGCATTGCCTCCCGCTTCAGAAATGACGCCTGCGCCGATGCCTCGATCCTCGTGAAACAACGAGAGAGGCAGCCAGGAAATCAAACGCCGCCGTCTCAGTGTATCGGTGGTCGTATTGGCTGCTATGCGGTAGAGCCACGCGGAGAGCGCGCCAGGTTGCACCACCGTACCTGATAACAGTGCCTTATATGCCTTGACAAAGACATCTTGTGTAAGATCATAAGCCTGTTCGCGGTTGCCGATCAGGTGGTAAATGAAGTTCGTAAGAGGCGTCTGGTAACGCAGGAAAATTGCCTCGAAGTCAGCCACATCCACCTGCGCTTGCGTCGTCGGGGCAGCTATAGCCTCTGTATCGAGCGTATCGTGTTCTGCGACATTTCCGTCGATCAGTGCTTCTATGCTGCCGTCACTCTCCTCTGACAATGGAGCAGTAGGACGACCTCTACATTCAGCATTCACTATAGACGGCGAACCGCCATTCGTATTGTAGAAACGGATAGAGGTATCCATTGGTTACATCAACCTTATATAGTGGAGGTAATTGCTTTTAACTAATTCCAATTCTTTTTCTAGCATAACATATTTGTGTGGTGCATGCTATGACGTACCATACACCACAGGGAATATTTTCCCACTGCAGTAACTGCAATGGGCTCTCATATTCTCTAAGTATATCATGTGAGGTCCAATTTCATGGGATAGTATTGTCCCGCAACTTGTCTTTCCCCGGCGTTTCTGCTACCATGTCCTTATGAATGGAGCACTCCTGCAGGCAAGACCCTATGAGTGGGGCATCGTCGGCCATGATTACGCTATCGACCTGTTGCGTCGCGCCCTGACAGCACAACGGGTGCGTCACGCCTATCTTTTTACTGGCCCGGAATATATTGGTAAAACTCTCCTCGCCCATCGCTTCGCCCAGACCCTCCTCTGCACGAGTGGTCCAGACCCGCGTATCGCACCGTTAAATCCCTGTGGCACCTGTCTCGCTTGCCGTAAGGTGATGCATGGTAATCACCCCGACGTGCATTTTATTTCAAGGGCCCCCGATAAACAGTTCATCGTTATCGAACAGGTACGCGTCTTACAAAACGACTCTGCGCGCAGGACATTGGAAGGGCGGCGCAACATCTTTATCATCCAGGGCATGCACGAAATGAATATACAGGCGGCGAACTGCTTGCTGAAAACCCTGGAAGAGCCGGAACCCGATGTTGTGTTGCTACTGACTGTTCCCGATCCGGGTCTGCTGCTGCCCACCATCCTCTCGCGTGTGCAGCAGGTTTCCATGCACCTGCTGACCTCGACACAAATCAGAGAGGCCCTGGAGCAGCTCTGGAAAGTGGAGCCCAGGGAGGCAAACGTGATAGCCGCCCTGGCGGCTGGGCGTATGGGCTGGGCGGTGCAAGCGGTGGAAGATGAGAACCTGCTGGCCGAGCGTAAGGAACAACTGGAAACGTTGACTAAGTTGCTGGCAGCAACCAGGGTAGAGCGCTTTGCGGCTGCACAGCGCCTCAGCGAAGATACCGGCAAGCTGAGTGCTATCCTGGAGTTGTGGCTGCTCTGGTGGCGTGATATAGTACTGGCAGCGCGCGATAGCCTTGATTTGATCGTGAACGTCGACATGCGGAGCATCATAGCAAAACAAGCCACGCAGGTTGGTCCGACCGAAGCCGAACGCATGGTGCGCGCCATCCTGCGCACTATGGAGGCGTTGGAACAGAACGTCAATGCACGCGTGGCTTTAGAAGTGTTGATGCTGGATATGCCAATGGTCAAGTAATACATCATTTGCAGTTCCTTCTGGAGGCATGGCATGACCACTTTACACAATAGAACAGCAAGGGCTACACATGTCTACTTTGATGCAGAACGTATCCATGTGGGCCTTGCCGATGGGCGCGAAATCAGCGTTCCGCTCGATTGGTTCCCACGTCTGCTACAGGCGACGGACAAGCAGCGCCTTCAGTGGGAATTAATTGGACGTGGTGTGGGGATTCACTGGGAGGACATTGATGAAGATATCTCGGTGGCTGGTCTCCTTGGATTGCCAAATGATTAAGCTTGTAGTGATCACTTTTGAGGCGACATATGCCACCTAAACTGCCCCAAATATAATAATAGGAGACCCCAATGCGAAACGATTTCCAGCACCTGCTCGTAGAGCAAGATGGCGCCGTACTCACCATCATCATGAATCGCCCCGAAAAGCTCAATGCCTTTAACGACGTCATGCTGCAAGAAATGATAGAGGTCACTGAGGCGGCAGCGCGGGATGACGCCATACGCTGCGTCGTCATCACCGGCGCTGGCAGGGCATTTGGTTCAGGGCAGGACCTCACGAGCTTTGCGCCGAGAAGTAATACAGGCAACCCACCCAGGGTGAGCGAGCACCTGACGAAATACCATCGCCTGGTGCTTGCCCTGCGCGGCATGCCGAAACCCGTAATAGCAGCGGTTCAGGGCGTCGCTGCGGGGATTTCATGCAATATCGCTCTGGCGTGTGACCTGCGCATCGCGGCCGACAATGCCCGCTTCATCGAGGCCTTTGCGCGCATCGGGCTCGTTCCCGATGGCGGTGGCGGCTTCTTCCTGCCTCGCCTGGTCGGGATGGGCAAGTCCCTGGAAATGTCAATGCTTGCCGACGAGGTGAGCGGTCCCGAGGCTGAGCGTATCGGCCTGGTGAATAAATGCGTGCCCCTGGCCGAATTTGAAGCCACCACGAAGGCTCTGGCCCAGAGACTGGCCAGAGGCCCGACACGCACCTATGCTCTCATTAAGCAACTGATCTATACCTCGGTTGATAGTGACCTGGAGACAACGCTCGAACTTGAAGGCGAACTGCAGGATCAGGCTTTCGAGACGGCGGATCATCGCGAGGGCGTGACCGCATTCCTCGAAAAGCGAGCCGCGCAATTCTCTGGAAAATAAGTTAAGTGCGCATAGATACACTGACGTACAATAATGTCCAGACACAGGGCGCGCGGCAGCGGGCATGGTTACGCCAGTACTCGCCACAGCACCTGCAGCATTGTGCTGCGCTCACGTTGCGGGCTTTCAAATTGCGCCAACCTGCTGCATCACAGAGTACCCTCGTCCTGGGCGCAGGCGCCTGCACTGAGGTCCCCCTGGACGATCTCGCTCGCGCTTCTGACGAGGTTGTACTCGCTGATTTTGACCTTGCAGCCATCCAGCAGGGGCGCGACGAACTCGTCTCGCCCGCATTGCGCAAACGCATACACTTGCTCCAGTGTGACATCAGTGGGGGCATCAGTGCCAGCCTGAAGCGTCTCGTTGAACGCCAGCCGTGGACATTGCTTGTGCCGCAGGGTCCCCAGGCCGTTTTTGATGCCGCCGCTCACTGCCTGGAGCAGTGTACAGTGCCAGATCCGCCGCAGCTAGAAGGCCTGGGCGCAGGCGGATGTGGCATCGTCATCAGCTCGCTGCTTCTCTCGCAGCTCTTCAGTTATCCCCTGCTCGATATCCTGGACCATGTGCAGCGCATTGCCCCCGACTACCCTGGCGAGCAGGAGCGCCATCGACACTACCAGGAAGCGGCGCAAGCATTTCGTATCCGCGTCATCTCGGCACACCTGCACCTGTTGCGTGAATTGGTTGATATAGGAGGCGTCGTTGTCTTACTCAGCGACGTACGCGGCTTCGCCTTCAATGTCTATGGCACCGATCACGATGCTGAGCACCGCCGTACAATCCCGATCGTTCCTCGTACCCTCCCCGACCTTGTACGAGAAAATTTTGCAGTAATCGAGGAGGCTCGCTGGGATTGGCTGACCGATTTACCGGAGAAGAACAAGCTGGGGCGTGGGTATGAAGTAATCGGGTTGGTGCTGGTGCCTGCGCCGGGCGGGACAGCAGGATAAGTCCAGGTCTCAGCCAGAAGGGCTATCTGGTAGATACCGTTGCAGAATCTCAACCGCCCGTGCTACGCCATCCTCTGCCCTGACACGTTCGCCCAGTGCTGCTGCCCGCAAACGCATGTTCGCATCGCTGGCGGCAGTAGAGATAGCATCTGCCAGCCGCTCCACTGACAGCTGTTTGCGTGGGATGGGCCTGAGTCCAACGCCCAGCTCATAAACGCGGTGCCCCCAGAACGGCTGGTCACCGAAGAAGGGGATAATAACGGTAGGGATGCCAGCGCGTAGTCCTGCTCCCGTTGTTCCGGAGCCTCCGTGATGGACGACCGCCGCCACCTGTGGGAACAGCCAATCATGAGGAACGGCATCGATCTTGAATACATCATTGGGCAAATCAATATTGCTCAGACCGCCCCAGCCCGTGAGCAGGATGCCGCGCTGCCTGGAACGCGCCAATGCTTTCAACACCATCTCCGTCATCTCTCGTGGGCGGCGGCTGTTCATGCTGCCAAAACCGATATACACCGGCGGAGGACCCGAGGCCAGGAATTCCACCAGGTCAGCGGGAGGATGCCAGTCAGGTTGATGATCCAGGAACCAGTAACCGGTGACGTGATTCCAGTTGCCCCAATCGGGAGGTCGCGGAACAACGCTGGGGCTGTAAGCATACAGAACGGTAATGCGTCCCTGCCGCACCTGGCTGAGGAGCCACCCCGGGGGAAGTGGCGGCATGTCCAGCACCTCGCGCAATGCCCTATTCACGGCTGGCCGCACGAGCTGCCAGAAGGCAAACATCGCCAGCAGATGGGTTTGCCGGTTATAATAGCCCCTACCGATAGGAAGCCAGGTCGGTGCTGCCGGGAAGTACGGACTGGCAAATGTGCGAGTAGGCGTTACCGGATATGGAGCGGCCATTAAGGATGGCACGCCCAGCTTCTCAGCAATTGGGTGCGCAATGCAGAATCCGATCGTTGAGAATACAATCGCTTCAGTGCCCTGGCAGGCATACCAGCAATCGACCACGGCCTGCAGGATCAATAACTCCGCGATACGGGAAAACTGGCGGAAGAAGAGGAGCGCGTTACCGCCACTATTCAACCAGCTCTGTCCTTCCTCGTTTTCCAACAGGATGCGTGGATCAATATCTACGGGTGCGAAGCATAGCCCTCGCTCGCGCACAATCTGCTCAAAAGGGGTATGCGTCACTACCAGAACTTCGTGCCCTGCTGTCTTCAATCCCAGGCCAAGAGCGACAAAGGGGTATAGATCGCCAAGCGATCCCAGTGTTACAAGAGCTATACGCATGCTTCTTCAATAGGCCCGCCAAGTTCGCTGTCGATATAATGTGCCACATCGCGCAGCGTCATCAGCTCCTCAGCCGACTTGTCGGCAATGGAGACCGGGGCGAACGTCTCCTCGATCTCTAAAATGACCTCCATGATATCAAACGAATCCAGGCTCAAATCTTCAACCAGAGATTGATCCAGCGGCACCTGCTCGGGTAGCAACTTAAGTTTCGGGGCGACGATGGCCTGTAGTTTTTGTTCGGTGGGAGTGCTCATCATCGCACCTCTTTCGCTTGATAGCTAACGGAATGTGTATGATGAAGCGGGCTCCTGCTATGTTCCAGGAACGTGGACAATGTTTCGTCGGTAACCAGGTTTTTCCCCCGGTACAGAGGCGCAGGTTGAAAGCCATGAGCGTGTGCCAGGGCGAGGATGTTATCCATTTTCTCCTGCGTGATGCAGCCCTGCCCGATGGAATAGCTCTCGTAGCGGCCTGCGATTGCCAGGATCATGGCCTCGCTGAAACAGCCATACATGATATTTGCGGCCGGTAGGCGTGTATAGTAAGTGATATCCAACTCGAATGGCATCTGGGCAAGACCACCGGAGATAGCCAGCACGTCTGGGCGGGGGTTTGGCGCGTACGACAGGTTTTTAGGGTAGCCAACATCGCATGCCACCGTACCGGTCTGCAGGTCTGCCTCGGCCAGAATCGGCTGGGCGGCGCTGGTGGCCGCGACGATCACGCTGGCCTGGGTGGCATCCTGTACATCCGTGCTGGTAAACACCTCGACGCTTGCAGGCATTTCGTCGCGCAGTTCCTCCAGCTTGGCCTTGTTGCGAGCGATGAGCAGGATGCGCCTGGCCTGGGTGGCCAGTTCCAACGCACAGGCGCGCCCGATGTCACCGCTGGCTCCCAGCACCGCTGCCGTCCTGTCGTTCAACTCCCAATCCAGCCGCTTCAGCAGGATGTTGAGCTGGGCAATTGCCAGCGCCGCCGTCAGCGAGTTACCCGATGTCACCGCGACCTCGAGTTCCTGTGCCTCCTTCTCCCCCTGCGTCCCACCCACGATAGACGTAAAGCCTCCCAGGCCTATGATCTTTGCTCCCAGGTCCTTTGCCACGCGGCAGCCATCGCGGATTTTCTGATAAGTGGCAAGCATCTTACGCGGTGTATGGATCGTTTCGGGTAAAAACGTACAGAAAACCAGCCGCCCTGCTATCTGCCTGCCATCGGCCAGGTTGATCGACAGGGGATCCCTGGCAGCATAGCTCGGCGTCCATTCGAATATCTTCTCTAATGTGGCTTTATACTTTGTCATCTTCTCGCGATTGAAATCAGGGCGAGAATGCACAAAGATATCACCCAGGTGCTCGTAGCTCGCCGGGTGGCCAAGCAGCGCAAAATCAGTACTCTGGCTCGGGGTACCACTGCTCATGCTATCTCCTCAACCCATTTCTCGATGGCCTCCAGCATACTCTCGGCATTCTCGATCATGCGCTCGCGCAGAATCGGCCCAACAATATCTTCTATCTCAGGCAGGCCGATTTCATAGGTCAGCTCAAACGTGACCCGGCTGCCATCGTTTACTGGCTCTACCTGCCAGTAGCCGTCAAAGCGATCAAACACCCCTTCAAGCGAACGAAATTGTACGAGCATGTTCTGTTTATCATAAATGCCCTCTTCAATCCAACTGAGCGGCGCGTCGTCAATGGTTATATCCCAGGCGGCTACCTTGCGGTTGCCCTCCTCCTCCAACAGAGTGAGCGAATTGACATTGGGCATAAACTCGGGGAAGCGTTCCAGGTCCTCCACCACCTTGTATGCTATAGACGTTGGTCGATTTAGCTGCCGGGACATGGCAATCTCATACGTCGTGTTGGGCATAATCACTTCTGCCTTTCGAAATGTGTTTACACATCTGATTGCGGTGAGAACGTCCGCACACCGCACTCTTCAAAGAGTGGGTGGCCCGGGCCGGGCAAGGAACCGCTGGTAGATGTTGACCGCACTGTTCTCGTCGCGGTCCATCACCAGGCCGCAGTTCGGACAGCGATACGTCCGCTGCCACAGTGGCATGTCTTGCTTGTGTTTGCACACATGACACATCTTGGTCGTATCGCGCTCATCCATTATAGAGAGTTCTTTCCCAAAGCGCAAACATTTATAGACAAGCATCTGCACGAAGCCGTAGATGTTCCAGTCATTATACACCATGCGGTTGCGAATGAGCCGCTTGCGCTCTTCTTTGAAGGTCTCGTGCTCTTGCTTTTTGATGACCATCTGCCGTTGGGAAAGATCGCCAATGACAACAGCCCTTTCAGCCAGTTTGCCAGCGATGAGATGGGAGGCTTTGTGCAGACAGTCGCGTTGTTTGCGCCGCTTGCGTTCTGAAACGCGTCGGTACACTTTGGAGAGGTAGATATACCGGCGGGACTTCTTCTTGCAGCGGTCCCGCTTGGATCGAATCTTGTCGAGTTGCTTGTTGTACCAGCGGTAGCCCTTGAAGCCGCCGATGTGGTAAAAGCGCCCCTGGTCGGTATAGCCGGTTGCCAGGGTTTTAATGCCCAGGTCAAGGGCCACGATGCCGTCATCGCGCATGGGTTGCGTCATCCGTTTTTCCCGCCTCTTGCGGGGCTTGTGCTCATCGTCTTTGTCGCCATGCCCCGCATCATCGTACACGAACGAGCAGTAGTAGTTACCGCGGGCGTCCCTGGACACCGCCACTTCCCGAAAATGCGCGGGCGGCGGCTCCGTGAGATGGGCGACGATGTTGGGGAAGCGTTTGGGCCCCCAGTTGCCGCCTCCGCCTGTGGGGAGGGTGATGGTGCTCCCCTCTACCTCCAGGTACATCGCCGGGTAACAGAGTGTGAAGAACTGGTGCCGAGGTTTGACCCGGGGAAACCCCGGTTTCTTCTCGCCTTCAGCCAGGCGCCGGAAGAAGCCCTGCACGGCGTGATCGAGGCGGAAATAGACCTCGTGCAAGAGCTTGCCGTAGACGGCATTGAGGTCGGGGTCATGCCGCCGACTCGCTTGGAGCGTCTTCTTGGCTCTCTTCCACCCCGGCCAGCGTTCCCCGGCGCGCAGGCGCATCACCCACCAGTTGTAGAGGCTCCGGCACTTGCCTTGCATGTATTCCAGCGTCGCGGCGTCCTGCTCGCTCACCTCGATCTTGATCTTCTTAGACAGCAGCATCTCATCCTCCTTGCGCCTGCCGCCCGTAGCGGCGGTGCGTCCTGGTCTTCCTGGCTCGTCCCTTGTGGACCAGGCCCTGCCGCAGCGCAGGGCGAGCGACCAGGATGGAGCCGAGTTGGAACACATTGAGCACGTCCAGCCCCATCGCGTTGAGCTTGAGCCGGGTGCGCGAGATGGCGTTGCGCACGGGCCGCATCTCCTCCTCCCAGCCTCCCTGCTCCAGCGCCGCTTGCAGGTGGGGGCGCGCCTGGGTGACGGCCACCTCCTCGGTGGTGTTCCAGGCGAAACTCGTCCAGAGCACTTCGTAGGGGCCGTGATGGGGGTAGTTGTCCAGCAGCGGCACCAGCAGCGTGATCTCAGCCTCGGTGAACTGCTGGCAGCAGGGCACCACCGCCCGGCCCTGCTGGATGGTCAGGTGGGCAAGCGTGCCCAGGCCGCGGTGAAAGGCCAGGCTGTGCCCTGGCGGCAAGAGTCCGTCCAGTGGATAGTGGGTGATGGACGCCTCCGCCTCGTCGTCACCGCGCCTACCGGAGAGCGGCGAAACCGGCGTGCCTGGTGCTGCACGCAGCGTGTGACTGCACATGGACTCCCTCCCTTTCCTGTTCCTGGTAGAGGATGACGATCTGGATCGTGTCCGGGTCTGCCGGGAGCGTGGCTGCACTGACCGTGGCGCTCTGGATGCCCGGCAGCTGCAGCAGGTCGCTGAGCGCTTGCTGCCTGCTCGCCCCGGCGAGCAGGTGGCGGATGGAGCGCACTTCCTGCTGGGAGAGCTGGTACGCGTAGGTCGCCTCGGCTTGCACCTGGATGGTGGCTACGCCCGGCACCTGGTCGGTGATGGTCGCCTGGAGGACGGTCACCTGGATCGTGCCCGAAAGCGTGTACCCCCGCTCGAGCTGGCGAGCCGCCTGTTGGGCGAGCGCCTGCTGTGCCGCCTCCTCGATGGCGTGCCTGGGAGAGGCAAGGCCGCGACAGATTGCAGTGATGGTCACCTGGAGGCTGGTTGCGGGGTCGCCGACGCGGTGATCGCTCGTGAGGCGGGCCTGGCAGGGCGGGCTGAGGAGCGCCTCCTCCCCGTTCACCTGCGCCGCCAGGGCCCCGTGTTCGACCGTGTTGAGGCTCGCCTTGAGGGTGGTCGCTGCCGTGTCGAGATCGGCCCGGGTGACCACCATGTCATCGCGGGCATCCTGCCCGCCGGTGAAGGCCGCCAGATTTTCCGCCACGACGGAGGGGGCGCAGCAGGCCTGGTGGATGTCGCCCGCGCGGAGATTGCCCCGCGGTCCTGGCAGGAGGGCGTGCGCCGGAACGGTGACTTCCCCGTACACCGGCGGATTGCCCGCCGGGATGAAAGCGGCGCGCTCGGTGACGACCTGCACGCCAGAGGAGCCGGTGAGCACGGTGCCTGCGGCGATGGTTTGAGCGGTGAGCAGGCCGTTAAAGAACGTCATCGCGCCCCTGGCCGGCTGAGCGTCCTGGTGCCGGTGCCCGGTCGCCGGGACCCTCGCCGCCTGCGCGAGCGTGAGCGGCCCCAGGGGACGGCCTTGCAGAGAGAGCGTGGTGACCGTGACGAGCGCCCGGCTCATTGGGATGATCGTCACGGTGGCGGGTGGCGCGAGGAAGGCAGGCAGGAAGAGGTGCGCCAGCAGGACGGCCAGGCAGATCACCCCGGTCACCACAACCAGCAGGGCGTAGGGCCTGGGTGGTCGTGGGGCGGGCGCTTCCTGCTCGGGCGGTACGTCCACGGTGATCTCGCCGTGCGTCCCCCGCTGCCCGGCAGCGGGGGACGTGGCGTCTGGCTCGGCTGGCAGTTCCAGGGTCACCTCGCCATCGATCACCTCCGGCTCGGCTGGCGCAGGTGGGGGCACGGGGCATGCTGACTCGGCTGCTGGTGACGGTTCACCTTGCGGTGGTAGCATGGTTTCCTGTTGCGGTCTTGCTATCATGAGACTTCCTCTCTCTTGAGTCTGGAGAAGCGGTGACCAGACCGCTCCTCCGAAAACACGCTCCAGGTGGGCGACAAACCTGGTCCCGTTGTTGAACCAGACCCAGAAGGTGCCATTGACGAAGACCAGCAGGTCCGGTTTGCCATCTCCGTTCATATCGCGAAACGAGACGGTGGCTGGCACCAGGTCGGCTCCGTCCAGCGCGAGCCGGATGATGAGGTACAGGTAGGGCTGGTGCCGTTCGGGGTCGCCTGGGATCTCCAGGACCCTCATACTCCCGCTCCTCTCCCACGTCATAGCCTGCCTCTCCGCGCGTGGGCGCTCGGTAGGGCACAGTGCTCGTGGTCAGCGGGTTATCTTCAGGATGCAGGCCAGGGTGGTGACCCGCGCGATGACGGGGAGCGGGCCAGGCCTGGGTGGCGCTCGCTCGTCGTTTGATGGGTTGGGGTTGCTCGGCGATCTGCTCGCTGAGGCCGCGCCAGGTCATACGTGGCCTCCTCGCTGGGGTGAAGGCCCGTCTTGCGGCATGGGAGACCCCTGTCCCCTGGGGAGAGAAACCGCCATCCGGCCGGGCGTGCGCACCGTGCCACAGCGCGGACAGAGGAGCCAGCCGGGGCAGGCGGTCTGCTGCCAGGAGTGCCCCAGCAGCGCACAGCGTTCGAGCAGGGTCATCTGCTTCTTCATGAGGCTGTCCTCCCGGTGGCTAGCGGTAACGGGACCACCCGGGTCTCCTGCACCTCACAGTGCAGCGCCCACAGTCGTTGGACCTGCACCAGGGCGTGTTCTAAGAACTGCTGGGCAGTATCGCACTGAGCGAGCTCTAGCGGCTCATGATGGGCTAGTTGTTCGAGCCACGAGACCGCGCTTTGCCAGCACTGGCGGGCTTCGGTGAGGTCCTCAAGGGTCCGGGTGACGTCCTGAGACGACAGGTGGATAGGCAACGGCACGCCCTCTGAAGACGGTTGCTGGCTCTGGGGTGCTGCCTGGGAGGCACGAATAGTATGACGGAGCGCAGCGGCCTCCCAGGAGAGCGCGGTAAAGGCCATGCCGACCGCGCCGAAGGCTGGGCAGGTCATGGCCTCGCGACCGAAGGTAGCCCACTGCTGGGCCAGTGGCTCAAGCGGGAGCCAGTAGGTGCTGAGATCGGCAGGCGATGGGTGTGAGAAGGAGGCAGCAACTGGATATGCTGCTACCTCCTGAGTGGATGTGTTGAATGAAGTTACCATGAGTGTTCCCTCCTGGTGGCTTGACATGCCGGGACCTCATGTGCCTATCTAAGGCTGAGAGGACCCGTAGAACTTCCTTAACGACGACTACGTGTGTGCTCTCGCTCGCTACCCCTACCGTTGTCGGACGGTGGGGGTAGTACAGTACCACCTGCCTTTTGCCTAAACAAGGTAATACGTTGCTAATCATTTCTTTTCTATGAAAAGATCGGATATGTAAGAGTATACATAACTTTTATCGGAAGATCAAGGTTAAGAGCGTTATGGAACATGATGTTTGACTATGGTTCGGATATTCAGTATAATACGTCGGGAGCGGGAACCAAGCCCAAAAATACAAGGTTACGAGGCCAGATATGACAAATGAGTGGCTATCTGTTGAGGACATCGCAAAAGAATTGGGTGTGCATGTTGACACGGTTCGAGGATGGATAAGAGACAGAAAGCTCAGGGCAACGAAACTAGGCCGCGACTACCGAATTAGGCGAGTAGACTTAGACAAGTTCCTTGAAGAACGTACTACCAATCCTGATGAACCCGAACGCGACTGACCCGATCACGCTCACTTAGGCCTTCCTGCAACTAGCATCTGCCGACCAGCTTTATTTTCTCCTGACAGATACTAAGCTTGCAGGTTTTTATAAAGTGAACTTCCCAGTAAGGTATAGTATAAACAGTGGGTCATACATTATGATCCATTTGATTAGCTACGCTATTTTCCCGGATTATCAGATCGGTGTAATGAAAGTTTCCATGATCATGGTTATATAAAACTCTCTTCTATCAAAAGGGACCTTTTAGACCGTATTTAGGCGGTTTTTAAATTCCTTGTGCTCCTTTGGTTCTTCTATTTATCTAAGTGCGCGCCATCAGATAAAACACCTATACTAATCAGGGATTCACGGCAAATCTAAAATTCCGGACCATATCTGAGGTCATCCCCCGGGGTGTGCCAGGGGGAAAAGCCTATATTAACAAGACTGGTCGGGGTGCGGTGCTCCATCTCCCTGGCACCACTTTCGCTTAGCACGCCAGCGAAATCAGGTAGGCCTGTCGCTGGCGCTCACTGAAGTATTGACTTGCCGCTCTTAAAAGTTCCAGGGTCTGAGTATCCAAAGAGTCTCCTGCTGCAAAGTCTACGCTGGCGATGCCTACCTGCGCTTCCGAGCCTCCTCGCGGATCGTTTGCAAGTTGAGCAATTCAGCCACCTCATAGCTCGTCACAGGCCCAGACTTCGGGCGGAGACGTATCAATGTTGGAAAGTGACCAATACGCCCATGGAGTTCTGCGAGTAGGACGAATGCAGCGGGCGCATAGCCAGGTGGGTTAATGAGCAAGGAGCGGGTTTGCCACTCTTCGGAGGAGAGGCCAACGGCGTCTACAATGGCGGTGATCTGTCCTTCGAGCGGTTCAGCCTGGTCAATCTGCACTGGAATGGTGCGTACTTCCTCGATAGAAGTATGAGCGAGCGCCTCGATCTGCGCTCGCTGTCCCGGTGTGAGCGGGTGGGTGAAGTTGAGTATGAGCATTAGTTAATCCCCAGTATTTCTTTTATTGTTGCTGCGACTTTAAGCGTTTGAGGTCCTCCTATTGCTGTGGTATGTACTATTAGCCTGGTTGCCTTTTCGTTGTCTGCCCAAAGTAATATTATCGTTCCATCTTCAGAGACCTTTCTGATCCCTGACAGAAGTGTAGGCTCGAAGAACCCACCAGTGATTAGCTCAACTTCCTTACGTAGAGCTAATCACTGGTGGCAGGCATCGACGGTGTTTTTAGGATAATGATGTTTCGTTTCTAACAGAGACGACGCAATTTTATCATCAATGTTTACTACATTGACTTGCGGAGGGTATGGAACTTGCGCTGCTTCTTCTACTTCACGCTCGAATCTCCGGCGTAGTGCATCACCCATTGGAGACAAAAATACATACCCGTCTTTATCGGGGAGAGTCAGCAAGGTTCTAACCACTTGCACCTCTTCTGTGTCTCTTTGGGGCATCCTGATAAACTGCCTCACTATCTGTCTGGAAGATGAATGGTTCACAGCGCTGCGGATCAAGCTGTGCGAACCATCAGCATTGCCTGCATTCGTTACGCGAGACCCCGATGTATTTCTTTGCAAATGCCGCTCAGCGATTTGGGAAACTTCTTGCGTAGCAGCGAGATAATTATGCAGCAGGAAGGGCACTCAATCTGCCTTTCGATCAACTCTAGGAAGCATTATCGACGAAGTATTGCAAGGTCAACTGCCCCGCCCCCTGCGCGCTGGGGTCATAGTTGGGAAATGAAGCATTACAAGGGTACCCTGGTTGATCAAAATCGGTGGGATCTGCATAATTCCAACCACGGATAAGCAGACCAGGGAACAGAGCCCAGGCGATGAGCCCGATATGGCGTGCTTTAAGATAGCTCAGGAACCGTGGAACTAGTGCTGGTGCCTGGGGTATGCATTCAGCATTAGTGGATTGATATTCGCTCCATTCATCAGCCACGATCGGAAAATTCGCTCTCAATGCGACCTTTCCGAACCAGCTGTCCCACTGGTTCTTTGTCTGGTGCTGCACTCCAAAGTATGGATGTATCGCATAAACGATGTTATCACCTCTAATTCGATGTGCCGGCACGCCATTCAGGTCCTCCCCAGCGGCTAACCCGTCAACAAAGATGAGGTTCTCAGCTCCATTCTTGCGAATCGTATTGACAAGTTCTTGCATTCCAACATAGCCATCCCCACCTTGCTGCCACAGCGGCCAGGTCTCCGCTTCCGACAGCCCAGGCGGTCGCACCGGTTCGTTAAACACATCAAAGAAGACCCAGGGATCATCCCGATAATGCGACGACATAAAGTCCCAGAACCGTATGCTATCCTGCGTTGGAAGCGGCTGCTGTATCATAGCCTCATACTGCAAGACCAGCAGGATGTTCATGCCTTCCTGGTGCGCCCAGGTCACTTCCTGATCAATCCTTGCCAGGTATTCTGAGTCATAAGGAGTAGTGGCAAACAGATTGGCAGATGCCAGCTGGATGCTCACGGTATTTGAATGCCAGATTTTCCGGGCGGCGACCATCTGATCGCGATTGAGATGTGCAATACCCAGGGCATGGTGCCAGTCAGTAGTGTATAACCCCATCAAATGGACCCCGTAAGGCAAGAAAACGTGCCCGTGATTATCGAGTATTTTCGCACCCGAAATATGATAGGTCACAGTGGGCAGACTGGCTGTGGGGCTAGGCAATGCTGGACTTATTGACGTCCCGCACCCCACCTCCAGTATAATAGAGCACAGCAAAGCCAGCTGAAAGATGCGGTGATAAAATGGATATCTGCGAGTCAACCAGTTACTCATAATCATCGAACTCCGCGCTGTGACAGCGTAGGAACATTCGCCCCTACTCTACATACCCAAGGCCTCTCAGTCGTGTTATGATCTCCTCTTCATCCTCCTGGGATAGGCTAGAGCGCTGTTCCGCCCGCTGAATTGGAAACTGCTGCATAAACGTTGGCACAAAGAGATCGGTTATCACCTCAGCCTCTATGTCCATGGGAATCGGCAGGCCCAGTGCGTGTAAAATTGTCGGAGCAATACTCGTCAATGGAGCCTGGGCGATGACCTGGCCAGCGGCAAAAGGAATACCCACAGCAATCGCTAGTCCGGCGACCGTAGCAGGATGCAAGCCGGCTGTGGTATGTGTATCAACCGGTGCCGGTCCGACTACATCATCATCAAAGCCGAGTAGCACACTGTTGGGTGACGGAGCATACCCCGGTCGCAAAACCGCAACCAGGTCCGGCGCCCTGAAGAGATAATCTCCGTGGTAAAGTTCATTGCGGCGATAAACTCGTTCGATCACCGGTGCACCGGTTTGCGGATCCAGCAGCTTCCTGGGCAACGAGGTAACCAGGGCCTGGCACGTCTGATCATATTCGTGATACGCAACAATACCCAGGGGTTCGCGGCCCTGGAGATTGATCCAGAGTTGCCCATGGCCGAGATGGTAAGCGAGTGTCTCCTCCCAACGCATGATTTTCTGCTCGGAAACCTCCAGAACGTCCAGTGAGTGTAACCCATTGTTAAGGTTCACATAACGCTTTACTGCTGTCTCGTGATGGTCTGAAAGCAGCAAGAAGGTTCCACCAGTACCGACCCGGGCTTGTGCCGCTGTGATGGCCTGATCGATCATCGCTATATCATCCCCAGCTACCGTGCGAACGACCAGGCAATCAACGCTTGCCTCCAACTCGCTTAAATAGAGCGGCACATCAGCCAGTGCCAGGTTCACATATGTAGCCATGCGATCTGCTGCTGCAATAACCTCGTGCAGCATCGGTACCGTAGGCTCAGCAACGGGCTGCATTGTGTATTGCTGCGGCATCCAGCTATCAAAATATCCGGTGCCGCCGGGATTTCGACCGCTGATCATCTGCCATGCCTGGGGCTTAGGGCCAGTAATCGGCAATGGCTCCAGATTTATTACCGCAGCACCCTGTGCTCGCAGCAGAGCTACACCGGGCACCTGGTCTAATACATCCCATGTCAACCCACTTATCCACAGTACGATCATACATTTAGGCACTTCCATGATGTGTCTTTGCTCCTGTTTACTTCAATTGATGTTTAGACCAGGCGATCTAGTAGAATCGATTACGGCTTAGACCCGATTCAATCATCATAGTACGGATTGGTATACTTCACCGCCACATAGCATGTGCGTAGTTTTAAGATGAGCGGCATTCGTGGACTCTGCGTGAAATCGAACGCATTCAGCATATTGTTGGCCTCATTGTCGCGTTTCGTTAGCCTTGGGAGTCCCAATATGTCCTCCGCAAAGCGGAGCATCGATGAAAATTCGTACCGTGTGTGATCTATGTATCCCCTTTTCGAGTAGGGTGAGATGACGAGCAGCGGGACACGAAAACCCAGACCAAAGCCATCGACCTGTTGAGGTGATACATGATCGTAGAACCCGCCGAAATCATCCCATGTGAGAAACACCGCTGTTGATGACCAGGCAGGCCCCTGCATCAGCATATTGAGCATTTGTACAGTCCAGTTCTCGCCAACGCAGACACTGGCGGCTGTATGCTCACTGTATTGTGCCGGGCTTACAACCCACGAGACTTTCCCACTCCTGGCATCGGTCAAGAACTGCCTCGCCGGGACAACGTATTTCCAGTCAGGGCCATAGCGGATATGCCTGACTGCATCAAAAGTCGACCAGATGTAGCCATTTGTACCTGCTGGAGGCGCATAGTATCGCCAACTGTAGTTTTTGGTATCCAGTTCGTCGGCAAGAGTTCGGAAGTTGAAGCATGCCTCCTTCTCACTAATTGTTCCATCATTGCCCTGCATTTGGACTAACTGGTGAGGAACATCGCATCCCCAACCTTGCGCAGCGTTGCCCAGTGTTCCAACGTTTTGATCGGTGATAGGATTATTGATGGCTCCCCCAGCCTGAGCCGCCACTGTATAGAGATGATTGGGGAAACTCGGCCCCATAAGGGACGAGAACATATTATCACCTAGCACAAAGTTTTGGGCATAGGTCCAGTAGTTCGGGATATCAGATTGCCAGAGTTGGGTAAGGCTATTATTCGCATATGGATCAATCCCTACCTTCGACCGCCTTTTACTGTTGCTGTACAACAGGTCAAAGTGGTCCATCTTCCCGTTATCATATGCCTTTCTGGCCGCTTGAGCCGAGTGGTTGATGTCTGGAACCTGGTCAGATTCATGTTGTAGTAGCACAACCTGGCCTTCAGAGTCTGTAGCTGTTATCGCGCCATTAGCATATGGGTAGGTGCCGAAATAGTTATCAAAGGTGCGATTCTCTTTGATAAAAAACACGATGTGCTTGATATGTTGATTTGCCACCTTTAGACGAGACGGTGGAGCATTCACTGTACTACAGGTGCTTAAAATCAACATTAATCCTATCAAGGCATAATTAAAGAGATGCGATTGGAGTAATCT
>WNGG01002138.1_pt1 | contig 31714 bp, 30 predicted proteins | sample 5400661 | NCBI WGS metagenome assembly WNGG01 (sample SAMN13153372, study PRJNA577476) | soil metagenome | isolation source: 100 cm soil or saprolite under Garry oak tree replicate 1 | place: USA:California | collected 2016-06-15
GGTGACGCGCTACGAGCAGCGCCGCGGCGAGCAGCTGGGGAGCCGCCTGCTGATCGCGGACGCGGCCCACACCCGCACCGACGTCGTGATCACCATCGGCGTGGTGATCGGCATGCTGTTCGGCCGCCGCGGCTGGTGGTGGGTCGATCCCATCCTCACGTTCGTGATCGCCGTCCTGATCGTGCGGGTCGCCTACCAGATCCTCCACAGCGCCGTGCCGGTGCTCGTCGATCAGCGCGCGATCTTCGCGGGAGACATTCAGCGGGCGGCGGAGGCGGTGGCGGGCGTCAAGGGCGCGTACGGGATCCGCTCCCGGGACGGCGCGGCGGCGCGCTACGCCGAAGTGACCATCGCGGTAGACAAGGACGCGAACGTCGCCGCCGCGCACGCCATCGCGGACGAAGTCGAGGAGCGGCTCAAGCGCGACCTGCGGCTCGACGAAGTCACGGTGCACGTCGAGCCGTGCTGACCTCGCTCTCGCACGAAGCGCGCGGCGGGCTGCGGCGTCCGCCCCGGTCGCTCAAGCAGGAGTATCAGGAGTTCCTGCTCGAACGCATCGAGGAGTACAAGAACACGCTGTCGCGCGAAGAGCTGCTGCGCATCGGCGACGAGGCCGTGCGCGAGCTGGAAGCGAACGCCCACGACCAGTATCTGCTCACCGAGGTGCTGCTGCTCGAGCACGTGGACCGCGTCATCGCCCGCCGGCTGCGCCTCCCGTCGTTCCAGCGCTGGCGGCAGAAACACCGCGCCCTGCGCGACGCCCAGCGCCAGCCCACGCACTGGGGACTCGACGCCGAGCATCCGGTCGTGCCGTGGGCCCCGCGACTCGAGGCGGGCGACCTGGCGCTCGTGATCGGCGCGGCCACGCTGCCGGCGGCCTTGCTCATCGCCGCGCACGACGTCGCCGTGCTGCTCCTCGATCAGGAGCTGGCCGCCGTCGAAGACGCCGAGAGCCGGGCGGTCAGCGAGCAGCTGGCGGCGCGGTTCGAGTCCCTGGTCGTACGCTTCGGGAGCTGGCTCCCCGACGTCCTCCCCTCGCTCGTGGTGATCGACCCGGGCGCCCTCGCCTCCGCCCGCGCCAGAGATCGCCGCAGCTTCCTCACCGACCTCCAGGCGCGGACCCGACCGGGCGGGGTGCACATCATCCTCCCCGGGCCCAAAGGCGAAGCCGTCATCCCGCTCGCGTTGAAAGGCCTCCAGGGCGAGTACGACGGCTGGCAGGTCCAACGCCACCGGCGCGGCAAGGGCGGAGGGTTCACGGCGTTGAAGCCGGCGCGTCAGGCGGACACGCGGGCGAACGTGTCGGACTAGCCACCCCCCGCGGCCGCAGCCCTGTAACACGTTCCAAGACGCCAAGTTGCAAACTGCCCCCCCTGGCAGGGTCTTTGCCTTGGAGTACCGACAACCGAAAACCGACGACCGATCATGACCAGCTTGCCGCTCGTACTCGACGACGAACCCCTCGGCATCATCCTGCGGGCCGGCCAGCTGGCCCTGCGCCCGGCGAAGATCTGGGCCTATTGCTGGTTCGCTGATGAGGGCGAAGACGGCGATCATACCCACCGGCATCTGCCTGTGGATCCGACGCTGTAGGAACCAGGCGATTGACGAAACGACAGGGGCCGGCACACAGCCGGCTCCTTTCGTTTCAAATGGGGTACTTCACCACGAACCCCAGATCGAGGGCGGGTTTATGCGCCTGCGTCTCATGTTGGTCGCCTTGCCAGCGGCCGTCGCCTGCAGTCCCATTCCCTCTTATCAGTGTCCGTCCTGTCTCGGGTCCGTCGTTGTGTTCGGCCAGGTCAGTGTGCCCGACGGACGCCCGCTCCCCAGCGCAACCGTGGTCCTCTCCGCCAATCGTCTGGACGAGGCTTGGGGGCGCGTAGCAACCAAGACGGACGCTGCGGGCTTCTATCGCGTTGAAGTGCCGACGTCCCCGCAGCCGGGCTACGGCAGGGTCGAGCTTCGCGTCCTACTGCCTGCGGGCGGCGGCCTTCGGGACACGGTGGTCTACAGCCCCATCGTCCGAGTCGGCGTGACGCCCCCGGACACCGCGCGCGTCGATGTCAGGTTGACGGCTGCAGCGCCCTAGCCCGTCACCTCGACCGTCGTCTCCGTCTGATAGTCGGGGACGCCGCATAACGAAGCGCGCACCGTGTAGCGCCCCCGGTCGGGCAGGGCGCCGCGCGGCAGCGGGACCATCGCCCAGAACACCGTGCCGACGCGGACGGTGAGCCGCGTGTCGGCGGCCGGATAGCGCCACTGATAGCTCCACACCTCATCGCCATCCGCTGAGAGCACCGACACGCACACGAACTCGTTCGACGCGAACTCGAACTGCAGCTCCGTTTCGCCGTGGTTGCCGATACGGAACAAGGCGACCGGCGTGACTCCGCTGGGACGGCCCTCCACCTGCCACGCGAAGCGTGGCGGCAGTACGGCCAACGACAGCAATGCCCGCTGCGAAAAGCTGAGCGACACCGTCTTGCCGACCGTTCCCTCGGGCTCCACCTCGCGCACCCGCTCCGGATAGAACGGCACGCCGTCGGGACCCGGCGCGCCCACCGCGCCGGTCGCCTGGACGTAATGACTGTCGTAGCGCCGCCAGCGCCCCGCGTCCCCCTGGATGATGAGCGCGTTGACGGAGTGACCGTCCAGGAGAAACGGAGCCGGCACGACGATGATCGCCCGGGCCGGGCGGCCGGCGGAATCGAGTTGCAGCTGCAAGATGCCCCGCACGGTGATCGTGGTGTCCACCGGCGCCCGGGCCGTGAGCAGTCCGGCCGCCAACGCGAGTATGGTATGCATCGTGCATCCTCCGTGACCACAACGTGATGCGACGGTTGCCGCCCGCGACGTAATCCTCTATATCTACCGGACGATGCCCGCCCTCGCCATCGACGGCCGCACCCTCACCGCCAACGCTGACGCCACGATCCTCGACGCCGCGCGCGCAGCGGGGATCGACATCCCCACCCTGTGCTGGTACCCGAAGCTGCCCATCGTCGGCAATTGCCGCATCTGTCTCGTGTCGGTGGAGGGGCAGCCGAAGTTGGTGCCGGCGTGCGCGACGAAGGTGGCCGATGGCATGGTGGTGACGACCGAGTCCCACGCCGCCGTCGAAAACCGCCGTGGCGTGCTGCGGCTGCTGCTCGAGCGGTACCCCGCCGACCACCTGCGTAACGGCGGGCGGGCGCGGCCGCGCAACGAGTTCGAGCGGTATGTGGTGCGCTACGCCGTCGATCCCACCCCGCTCGCCGGCCGCGACCTGCCGCTGCGCAGCGGTGATGAGCGCCCCGGGGACCCGATGATCCGCCACGACATGTCCACCTGCATCCTCTGTACCCGCTGCGTGCGGGCGTGCGCGGACATCCAGGTGGTCGGCGTTCTCGATGTCGCGTGGCGCGGGGAGCACGCCGAAATCGTGGTCGGAGCCGACGGCGATCCCGATAAGGCCGGCTGCACCTGGTGCGGCGAGTGCGTGCGCGTGTGTCCCACCGGGGCGATCTTCGAGGCCCTGCCGCGCCAGCGCTTCACGCCCGAGCAGATCCGGAACCCCGAGCGCGTGGTCCGGTCGGTCTGCCCCTACTGCGGCGTGGGATGCCAGGTCGATCTCCACGTGGCCGGCGGCCAGGTTTCGCGGGTCACGTCCCCGGACATTGAGCTGGACACGCCGAACCAGGGCTCGACGTGCGTGAAGGGGCGCTTCGGCTATGACTTCCCGCAGCACCACGACCGGCTCACCAAGCCCCTGATCCGCAGGGGCTGGGAGCGGGAGGGGGGGGGCGGTCGTTGGGTGTGGAAGGGCGGTCGGGGCGCGGCGCGCCGCGGCGGGCCGTGGCAGACCATCGAAGGCGAGGGCCAGCGGTCCAAGCCGGGCACCCCGCCCCGGGCCACCGGTAAGTCGGTGCGCGAGCTGCCGCTGCTCGAGCGGCTCGACATGGACATCCGGGACCGCGTGGCGACGCCGCCGTCCTGGTACCGGCCGTTCCGGGAGGCCACCTGGGAAGAGGCGATGGAGCTCACCGCCCAGGAGCTGCTGCGCATCAAGCAGGCCCGCGGCGGCGACGCCCTCGCCTGCTTCTCCTCGGCGAAGTGCTCCAACGAGGAGAACTACCTCCTCATGCGGCTGTTCCGCGGCGCCCTGGGAACGAACAACGTCGATCACTGCACGCGACTGTGCCACTCCACGTCCGTCGCGGCGATGCAGCGGGCCCTGAGCACATCGGCCGCGTCGGGGTCGATGCGCGAGATCGAGGCCGCCTGCAACGTCATCTTCATCGCCGGCGCGAACACGACCGAGTCGCATCCGGTGTTCGGCGCCGCCATCAAGCGCGCGCACGAGCGCGGAGCCACGCTCATCGTCGCCGACCCGCGCCGCACCGAGCTCGCCGGCCGCGCCGACATCCACCTCCAGATGCAACCGGGCACCGACGTCGCTCTCTACTCGGCGATGCTCCAGCACATCATCGCCCAGGGGCTGGAGAACCGGGCCTTCATCGCCGAGCGCTCCCACGACTTCGACAAGGTCCGCACCGGCGTCCAGCCGTATACGCCGGAGCGCGCTGCCACCATCACCGGCGTCCCGGCCGACGTGATCCGCCGGGCGGCAGAGACCTACGCCCGGGGCCCCAACACCAGCACCTTGTGGGCGATGGGCCTCACGCAGCACGCCAACGGGACCGACATCGTGACGTCGCTACTCAATCTCATGCTGGCGTGCGGCATGATCGGCCGCTGGGGCGCCGCGATGCTGCCGGTGCGCGGCCAGAACAACGTGCAGGGCGCCTCCGACGTGGGAGCCATTCCCTTCGTCTACACCGACTACCGCTCGGTCAAGGACGCGGCCAACCGCGCCGAATACGCCCGCGCCTGGGGCGTGGCACCCGAGCGCCTGTCCCTCAAGGAAGGGCTGATGGTCACGGAGGTCGTCAAGCCCGAGAGCGGCGTGAAGGGCATGTACATCATGGGGGAAAACCCGATCATCTCGGACCCCGACATCGCCCACGCGGAGCATTGGTTTCAAGATCTGGAGTTCCTGGCCGTTCAGGATCTGTTTCTCACGGAGACCGCCCGCTACGCCGATGTCGTCCTCCCCGGGTCGAGCTTCGCCGAGAAGACAGGCACGTTCGTCAACACCGAGCGGCGCATTCAGCTCGTGCGCCGCGCCGTGGACCCGCCCGGACAGGTCCGGGAGGATCTCGAGATCCTCCTCGAGCTGTCGAACCGGCTCGGACTAACAACCGCCCACCGTACGGCGGAAGACGTCATGGAAGAAATCGCGACGGTGACGCCGAGCTGGCGGGGGGTCACGTATGCGCGGCTCGAGGGCGCGGGCCTCCAGTACCCGGTGCCGACAGCCGACTCCCCCGGCACCGCGTTCCTGTTCGCCGACCGCTTTCCCACGCCCGACGGCAGGGCCTGCTTCGTGCCCGTCGACTACACCGACCCCGCGGAGCTGCCGGATGACGCCTACCCGTTCATTATGAACACCGGCCGCCAGCTGTATCACTGGCACACGGGGACGATGACGCGGCGCTCCACCGGCCTCGATGCCCGCGAGCCCACCGCCATCGTGGAGATCCACCCCGCCGACGCCGCCGCGCTCGGCGTCACCGAAGGCGACTTGGTGCGGCTCACCTCGCGCCGGAACTCGATGGTCACGGCGTGCCGAGTCTCCGACCGCGTGGCGCGGGGGCAGGTGTTCGTGCCGTTCCACTTCCGCGAGGCCGCGGCGAACCTGCTGACCAATCCGGTGCTGGACCCCTACGCCAAGATGGCCGAGCTCAAGATCTGCGCGGTGCGAATCGAACCGGTGCACGCCCCCGCACCGGTGTGACGACGTCGGACCCTCCCCCTTCCCCGTCATTCATGCAAGCCATCGTCAAGGAGCAGCGCGCCCCCGGTCTGACGGTCACGACCGTCCCCAAGCCCTCCGCCGGCCCCGGCGAGGTGCTGATCCGCGTGCGCCACGCGGGCGTGTGCGGCACCGATCTCCACATCGCGGACTGGGACGCCTGGGCGCAGGGGCGGCTCAAGCCGCCGGTCGTCGTCGGACACGAGTTCGCCGGCGAGATCGTGGCGCTGGGTGACGGCGTCACGGAGCTCACCGTGGGGCAACTGGTCACCGCCGAGGGGCACATCGTCTGCGGCCACTGCCTGCAATGCCGCACGGGGAACGGCCACATCTGCCGCAACACGCGCATCATCGGCGTCGACCGTGACGGCGCGTTCGCCGAGTTCATCGCGATGCCCGCCACCAACGTCCTCGCCCTCGACGGCATCCCCACGGAAATCGGCGCGATCATGGACCCCATGGGCAACGCCTTCCACGCGGTGTTGACCGCCGAGATCCCCGGCAGCACCGTGTTCGTCGCCGGATGCGGGCCGATCGGCTGCTTCGCGGTAGGCATCGCCCGCGCCGCCGGGGCGTCGCGCGTGATCGCCTCGGACGTGAACCCCAAGCGCCTCGCGCTCGCCGCGAAGATGGGCGCGCACGTCGCCGTGAACGCGGCCAAAGAGGACGTCGTGCGCGCGGTCCTCGGCGCGACGGGCGGCGAAGGCGCCGACGTCGTCTGCGAAATGTCCGGCGTCCCGGCGGCCGTGCACCAGGCGTTCGCCGCCGTGCGCATGGGCGGCCGCGTGCAGCTGCTCGGCCTCCCCACCGGCGCGGTGCCCGTGGACTTCGCCAACGAGATCATCTTCAAGGGCCTGCTCGTCTACGGCGTCATCGGCCGCAAGATGTACCAGACCTGGCACCAGATGCGCCGCTTCCTGTCAGCGGGCCTCTTCGATCCCCGCCCCGTCATCACGCACCGCTTCCCGCTCACCCGGATTGACGACGCGCTCGCCACGATCCGCGCCGGCGACGCCGGCAAGGTCATTCTGGAGATCGCATGAGCTTCGCCGCCCGGCTCGAGACCGAGCTCGCCCAATTCAAGAAGGAAGGCGTCTACAAACGCCTCAACTACCTCGACGCTCCCCAGGGTGCGCGCACCGTCATGGAGGGACGTGGGGAGGTCGTCATCCTCTCGTCCAACAACTACCTCGGGCTGTGCAACGTCCCCGAGGTGGTCGCCGCCGGGAAGGCGGCCCTGGACCGCTACGGCGCCGGGACCGGGTCAGTGCGGTTCATTTGCGGCACGTTCACTATCCACCGTGAGCTCGAAGCCGCCCTGGCCCGCCTCGTCGGCTGCGAAAGCAGCCTCAGCTACGTGAGCTGCTGGAACGCAAACGAGGGACTGTGCCCCACCCTGCTCGGCGAGCAGGACATCGTCATCTCGGACCAGCTGAATCACGCGTCGATCATCGACGCCATCCGCCTCGCCAAGACGATCACCAAGTGCCAGACCGCCGTTTACCAGCACTCGGACATGGCGGACCTCGAGGCGAAGCTCAAGGCGGCCACGGATCGCCGGCTCAAGCTGGTCTTCACCGACGGCATCTTCTCGATGGAGGGCGACATCGCCCGCCTGCCGGAGCTCCTGGAGCTGGGCCGCAAGTACGACGCGGTGGTCGCCGTGGACGACTCGCACGCGACCGGCGTGCTCGGCAAGTCGGGACGCGGCACCGCCGAGCATTACGGCGTGTTGGGCGAGGTGCCCATCATCACGTCGACGCTCGGCAAGGCGCTGGGAGGCGCCGCTGGCGGCTTCACCGCCGGCGCTGCTGCCCTGACGGATTACCTCACCCAGCGCTCCCGTCCCCAGCTGTTCAGCAACGCCCTGCCCCCGACCGTGGCCGCCAGCGCACTCGCCGCTGTGCGCCACCTCGAGGCGCACCCGGCGCTCGTCACCCGGCTGCGGGAGAGCGCGACGTATTTCCGCGAGCAACTCGCCGCGCTCGGCTTCCGACCGCTCCCGGGCGCGACGCCGATCATCCCCGTCATCCTCGGCGAGACGGCCAAGGCGATCCGCATGAGCGAGCTGTTGCTCGACGAAGGGGTGTTCGTCACCGGCTTCGGCTATCCCGTCGTACCGCAGGGCCACGCTCGCGTGCGCTGCCAGATCTCCGCCGCCCACACCAAAGACGACCTCGATTTCGCGCTCGGCGCCTTCAAGAAAGTCGGCACCAAACTGGGGCTCATCGGATGAAGAGACTGCTCGTGCTCGCGCTCCTGCTGGCGGCCCGGCTCAGCGCCCAACAACTGCCGCTCCCGTCCCCCTTCGCCGGCCTGGGCTTCGAGCCCGGCACGGATTCCGTGCTCGCCGACTGGGGCCAGATCACGACGTACCTGACCTCGGTGGCCGTGGCGAGTCCGCTCGTGCGATTGGACACGCTCGGCCGGACGACGCTCGGCCGGCCATTTCTGCTGCTCACGATCACCTCGCCCGCCAATCAGCGGCGGCTCGAGGAGCTGAAGCGCGGCCAGCGCCTGCTCGCGGACCCCCGCGGGCTGACCCCCGCCACGCTCGCGGAGCTGCGGGCTACGCAGCCCGCCGTGGTGCTGATCGACAACAACATCCACTCGACCGAGATCGCCTCGAGTCTGATGGGGATGACACTCGCCTATCAGCTCGCCACCGACCCGGCCCTGACTCGCCTGCTCGATTCGGTCGTGGTGCTGGTCGTGCCCTCGATGAACCCCGACGGCCTCGACACCGTCGTTGCCTGGTACCGCAAGTACAAAGGGACGGCGTACGAAGGGGGGCCGCTGCCGTGGCTGTACCACCCGTACGTCGGCCACGACAACAATCGCGACTGGTTCATGCTGACGCAGGTGGAGACGCAGCTCGTGACGCGAGTCCTCTACCACGACTGGTTCCCCGAAGTCGCCTACGACGTGCACCAGATGGGGAGCAACGGCCCGCGGCTGTTCCTGCCTCCGTTCGCGGATCCCGTGAACCCCAATCTGGATCCGATGCTCGTCGAGGCCACGAACCTCGTCGGCACGACGATGGCGAGCGCCCTCTACGACTCGGGGTACACGGGCGTCGCGCACCAGGTCAGCTTCGACCTGTGGTGGCACGGCGGGTTCCGCTCGGTGCCGGCGCGGCACAACATGATCGGCATCCTGTCCGAAGCGGCGAGCGTCCGCCTCGCGTCCCCCATTACGCTGTCCACGGAGGCCCTGCGGCAACCCGCGCGGGGGGTGAACTATCCTGGCCCCTGGCCGGGTGGCACCTGGCGCATCGGCGACATCGCGCGCTACGAGCTCGTGGCCGCGGAGGCGCTGGTGCGATTGGCCGCCCATGAACGCGTGGCCTTCATCGACCGGTTCGTCGCCCTGGGCCGGCGCGCGGTCGAGGCCGGTCGGGAGGGCGATCCCTTCGCCTATCTGCTGCCACCCGGCGCGCGTGACCCGGAGGCCCGCGCCGGGCCTATCCGGCTGGCACCCTGGTGGTTCCCATGGCGCAGCCGTTTCGCGCGCATGCCAAGGACCTGCTCGAGCCGCAGCGCTATCCGATGATCACGGGACAGCCCCCGTACGATGTGGCGGGCTGGACCCTACCCCTCACGATGAACGTGCCCGCCGTGGCGGTGCGGGCGCCGTTCACGGCACGGCTTACGCGAGTGGACAGCGCGGCCGTGCCGCCGGGCCGCGTTGTGGGCAGCGGCGACGTCTTTGCGCTGGACAACCGGACCAACGGTGAGTCGAGCGCGATCGCGGCGCTCCTCGCCGCCGGGCAGCAGGTGATGGCCGTCGGTGAGAGCGTGTACGTGCGCGGGCCGCGGGCCCGGTCGATCCTCGCCGACTTCGCGGCGCGGCGCGGCTTCACGGCGACGGCCACCCGAGGGCCGCGCGGCGCGGTGGTCCGCCGCAGTCGGCCGCGCATCGCGATCTATCAGCCGTGGACAGCGACGATCGACGAAGGGTGGACGCGGTGGTTGTTCGAGCAGTATGGGATTGCTTACACGACCATCCACGACAGCGACTTGAGAGGCGGGCGGCTCCGCGACCGCCTCGACGTAATCGTGCTACCGGACGAGTCGGCCGAGCGGCTGCTCCACGGGCTGGACTCGACTCGCATTCCCGTGCAATACGCTGGCGGGATGGGGGCAATGGGAGCGTCAGCGCTTTCGGCATTTGTTCGGGAAGGGGGGACGTTGGTGTGTCTCGATGGCGCCAGCGATCTCGCCATTGATCAGCTCGAACTGCCGGTCACCAACGTCCTCCGAGGGGAGGCCTCGGGGCCGCAGAGCTCGCGGTTTTACGCCCCGGGGTCGGTGTTCGCGGTCACGCTCGAAGGCCCCCGCACTCCGGTCACCGTCGGCGTTCCCGACTCGCTCAACGTCTACTTCCAGAACGGTGGCGCCTTCGAGGTTCGCAGCCCAGCTCGCGTCCTGGCCCGTTACACGCCGGACCCGCTGCGGTCCGGGTACGTGCAGCACGCCGAGCGCATCGAGGGGAAAGCGGCGTTGGTCGAGGTGCCCGTGGGCCGTGGTCGGGTGATCCTCTTCGGCTTCCGGTCCCAATTCCGCGGCCAGACCCAGGGCACGTTCAAGTTGCTGTTCAATGCGGTGCTCCTAGCATCGCCGTGACCGTGCAAACTGTCGCCACCATAGCGACAGTGTGCCCCAGGAAGTGGACTTCAAGTAGTTTCGCGGTATAGTGCCTTAAAATGCTTGTGCGCAACAGGCTAGCATCTTATCTTCGGAGCCTCTTAGTGGCAGCCCCTTCGAGCGGCTGCGGGAGGATGTCCGATGAAGCCGGGGTCGCGTTTCCTCACGAGCGTCCTGCTGCTGGGTCTGCTGGCTGGTCCCGCTTGGGCCCAACGCGCCGAGCAGATCGAGATCGGCGGGTTTGCCTCGTTCACGCGGTATGACCGCGCGTTCCTGCTCTCCAACCAGATCGGCGGCGGCGTACGCATCGGCTATTACACGAGCAACCGGGTGGGGATCGAAGTGGAGGGCGGCTACCAGAATCCCATCAACCTCTCCAAAACACAGACGGCGACCCTCTCGCTGGCGAGCGCCAGCCTGGTGTTGAACTTCCCGTACGGGAAAACGAATGAGTTTTACCTGCTCGGCGGGTTCACGCGGCTGACCTTCGGCGACGTGGCGCCGTACAGCTTCACCGACAACGGGCTGCACGGCGCCTTCGGTGACCGGCTCTTCTTCAACCAGCACTGGGCCCTGCGCCTCGAGGGGCGGGCGATCTGGTCCCCCAAGACCAACTACCCCGGTGGCACCTGGGGGGGACAGGTCATCGGCTCGGCGGGGTTGTCCTACTTCCTGATCCCCCCGCAGGGGCGCAACCGCATCGCCGCGAACAACTACCAGTGGTTCTGGGGAGCGCAGGGCGGAGCCTTCATCTCGAAGACGAACGTGCAGGGCACAACCTACGACCCGATGGTCGGGGGGCACTGGCTGATCACCGCGCGACGCACCGCACTGTACGTGGCGTACGAGCAGGCGGTATTCCTCGGGGACGATCCAGCCATCATCGCAGATCCCAACTCCAGCACCGGCTTGCGCGACGTCACCTTCCACGACATGCGGCGGTTGATGTTCGGCGTGCTGGCGTTCCCGACCCAGAAGGTCATCGAACCCTTCGCCGGCGGCGGCTTCGCCCTGATGCAGGTGCTCAATCCGGTCGTCGATTGCAGCGGCGGGTCCCCCAACGCCGACTGCCCGACGTTGTCGGACGAGATCACCGCCCAGGACCGCGCCGACGAAGCGTCCAGCAAGGCCTTTTTCTGGCTCTCGGGCGGCGTGCAGATCAGCTACGGCAAGCTGTCGGTGTTCGGCCAATACATTCTCACGTCGTCGGCGCGCGGCTTCCTGCTCGATGGCACCACGCACAGCCTGCAGGGCGGCATTCGCTACACGCTGGGCACGTCCAAGGAAGGGATCACCGAGCGGAACTGAGCACCCGCAGGAAGTTCTCGCCGAGGATTTTCCGGACGTCGCTGTCGCCGTAGCCGCGGGCCTCGAGGGCCCGCGTGAGGAGCGGCAGCGACGTCACGTCGTTCATGGGGGCCGGGAGGACGGCGATGCCGTCGAAATCGCTTCCCAGGGCGACGTGGTCCACCCCCATCACCCGCACCGCATGGTCGATGTGATCGACCAGCCGCTCGATCCCCGGCACCTCGAGGCCATCGAGGTGCGCGGCGCGGAACTTGTCCACCTCGAATTCCGCCAGGCCCGGCTGATCCTTCCAGTGCGCGCGGATGGAGTCAAGTTGGGGCCGCAGGCGCCGGCCCTGCGCCGCGTAGCGCGCCCGGAAGCCGTCGTCCAGGAACGCCGGGAAGAAGTTGATCCCGACGACGCCGCCCGTCCGGGCCACGGCGCGGAGCTGGTCGTCGGTCAGATTGCGCGGGTGGTGGGCGAGGGCCCGGCAGGAGGAGTGCGACGCGATCACCGGTTTGGTGGTCGCGGCGATCACGTCCCAGAACGTCGAGTCCGAGACGTGCGAGATGTCCACCAGCATTCCCAACTCGTTCATGCGCTGGACGACCTGCCGGCCGAAGGCCGTCAGGCCGCCGCGCCGGCGGGGATCCATCGACGCCCCGGCCCAGTCGTTGCCGTTGTTCCAGGTGAGCGTCATGTAGCGCACGCCCAGGTGGTAAAGGCTGTCGAGGTTGGCGAGGGAGTTCTCGATCGCGTGGCCGCCCTCGACTCCCATGAGGGCCGCGACGTGCCCCCGCGCCACGGCGGCCCGCACCTCTTCGGCTGTCGTGGCGAGCTCGACGGCGGGATTCGTGTCGGCGAGCTGCTTCACCGCTGCAATCAGCGCCAGCGCACGCTGGAAGGCGGTGCCCGGGCCGTAGCTGTCGCTCACCCAGATCGAGAAGAACGCGGCGCTGAGTCCACCCGCCTGCATACGCGGGATGTCGATGTGCCCGTCGGGGAGGCCCGCCGAGATGTCGGCGCGGGCGTCGAGCATGCGCTGCGGCGTGTCGATGTGGCCGTCCACGATGATCGGCGCCTGGAGCATCACGAGCAGCCCTAGCGGGAGACCCACGGCGAGTCCTCGAGGAAGAAGCGCAGCGGCCAGTCCGCGGCCCGCGACACGCCCACCCGCGGACCGACGCGGACCGGGCCCCGCGAGCGGCGGCCGTCGTCGACGATCTGGAGAGTCCCCCGCCACAGCGGCGCGCCGTTCAATCGTCCCGTAATGCCCAGGGCAGCGCACAGCCGGGCGGGGCCGGCGCACAAGGCCGCATCAGGGGCGCCGCGGCGGCGGCGGCGCATCGTCGGCACGCCGTGGAGCGGCTCCAGCGCCCGGATCAGCACGGCGGCCGGGTACCCGTCCGCTTCCGTCACCGCGTTCAGGCACCAGTGCATGCCGTAGGTGAAGTACACGTAGGCGGTGCCGGGCGGGCCGTACAGGGCCTCGGTGCGTCGGGTGCGCCGCGCGCCGAAGGCGTGGCAGGCAGGATCGTGTGGGCCGACGTACGCTTCCGTCTCGACGATGCGCCCGGCGGTGCGACGGTCACCGACGCGGCTCACGACGATCCGCCCCAAAAGCCGACGCGCGACCTCGGGCGTCGGTCGCGCGTAGAACCGCGGTGAGAGCGGCCGGCCGGTCACGCTCCGCCGGTAAGCCCCCGCTTCACGCGGGACCAGAAGGACTCCGACTCGTCCTGCGGCTCCGGCTTGGGAGTCGGCGGGGGTGGAGCAGGCGGGCTCGACTCGCGTGCCGCGCTGTCCGGCATCGGGATCGCGTCCCCATTGTCGTGCGAGCGACCGCGGCCGCCCCGACTCCGGCCGCCGCGCCGGCCGCGGCTCCGGCCTTCCTCGCCGTTACGCTCTCCGCCCCCGCCCCGCTCGCCCCGCTCGCGCCCCTCCGCGGGTCCACTCCCGCCATGCCCGCGGCCGCCACGCCCGCGCCCCCCGCGGCGGCGACCGCCACGGCCCCCCCCTTCACCACGCTCTCCCCGATCCGCCGGAGCCTCGCCGTGCGGCGGGCCGGCCGGCGCCGGGGGGGGGGCAGACGTGCCAAGCACCTCGACCCGCGGGGTGGCCGGCGGCCCGACCCGCGGCCGGTAGTTCGGATCCACCTCGACGACGCCGACTTTCGGAATCTCGGGCGACCCGGCGCGAGGACCCCCACGCGAGCCGCGACGGAAGCGACCGCGGGAGACCCCGGCTATGTGAGGTGGGGACGGCTCAGGAACCGGGGCCGGGGTGACCGGTTCGGCTGCGGAGACAGCCGGCTGCTCCGCCCCCCCCCCGTCCCGCAGCCGCACCGAGTACCCGCCATCCTCTTCCTTGGCGAGGTCCACGAGCTCGCGATCGTGAGCCTGCCGCAGGATCTTGTTCACCTGTGCGGGCGCCACGGGCTCGTCGCCTTTGATCTCGGCCACGGCCTCCCGCAGCTCGTCGGAACTGACCGGATGCTCGGAGCCGCCGAGGCTCTGGAGCGCCTGCTTGATCAGCCCGAACCCGAGCGAGAAGCCGCCACGGCGCGGCGCCGCTGGCTTTTCAGTCGGCTCGGCGCGCGGCGCAGGCGCCTCACGCTCCCGACCACCGCGGCGGCCGCGATCGCCACGGTCACCGCGCTCGCGCGGGGCGGGGCGCTCGACCACGCCGCCCTCGGGTTGCGCGCGCGCGCCGGGCACGTCGGGCCCGAGGGCGATCTCGTACTGGCCGTTGTCGCGCTTGGTGAGCGCCAGCAGGCCCCGGCCCGCCGCCGCGTCGACGAACTTGCTGAAGCGCGAGTAGCCGTGGTCCTTTTCATCGAAGGTGGGGTCGATCTCCTGCATCACCTGTTTCAGCCGGTCGGAGCGCATCACGTCGTTGTGGGCGGTCATCTGCTTGACCGCTTCGACCACGAGCTCCCACGGATCGCGCCGCGGGTGGACGATGTCGCTCTCCTTGGTAAGCCCCGCGAGCTCGCTGTAGGAGTAGTACTCGTCGCAGTTCTGGATCAGCAGGTCGCTGGAGGACTCGCGGATCCCCACGCCGATGACGTACTTGCCGTACTCCTTGAGCTTCAGCACCATCGACGAGAAGTCGCTGTCGCCCGACAGCAGGATGAACGTCCCGATCTCCGGGCGCGTGAAGACCAGCTCCATGGCATCCACCGCGAGGCGGATGTCCGTCGCGTTCTTCTTGTTGGAGCCGTACGCGGGAGCCCAGATGAGGTCGATCGACGATTCGGAGAGCGGGACGACATACTGGGGATAGCGGCGCCAGTCGGCGTAGGCGCGTTGCACGGCGACTTTGCCGCGGATGATGTCGGATTGCAGCAGGCGTTTCAGCTCGGTTTGGAGATCCGAGCGGATCCCCATGGTGACGTTGTCGAAATCGATGAGCAGGGCTGCGTTTGGTGCGTGGGAGGTCGGCTCCGGACGGGCCGAACGGACCAGGTGAGGCGGCTGCGGATTCATGTCGGTGTACTCAATTCCAGCTCGGCCGCACGCGCGGCCAGGCACATGGCGGTCGGCGACGAGGCCCCGGCGGAGGGCCGGCGGCGCGTCGTCAACTCGGGTTCGCGGCGCCTCAAGCGGCGCACGCGTCGCCGATGTGTGGGGGGCCTGGAGGACAGCGGCTCAAGCGCCGCGCGGCTGTCTGTTCGCGCATGCGCGAAGGAGATCCAGCGGCTCTAGCCTCTCTGCGAGGCGCGGAGCACCGCCAGATGACCTGGCACCATCTCGTCGTCCACCCTGCCACAACATTCGGACGCGTTGAAACTAAACGACTTGCGCGGAAAGTGAAAGAGCGCACCAGGCCCGGAGTGGCGTAACGTTCGGCCTCCCAACGGCATTCCCCGCTCTACCGCCGATACACGCCCACCCCATACCAGCACGGGCTCACCTGGCACGCTGCCATCACGACCTTCACGCGATACGCCACCGTCGTCCTGGGCGTGACGTGGAGCACGGGAAAGTTCTCGCTCGAGCGCTCGCTTGCGATGTCGTTGTTGGACATCGTGGCGAGGGTGAGTCCGAGACTCGTGCAGTCGTTGTCGCAGACGCCGACGATTTCGTACGACACGCCCGCCTGCAGCGTGACGGCGAACGATTCTGACTCCTCGGCGTTCAACGTCCCGGTCCGGGTCAGCTGGGCGGGGCCGGCGCGCGCGTTCTGCAGTGTCGCGGCGGCGCGCTGCAGCTGCTCGCGAACTTGCCGCTCCCAGCGATTGTCTTGGGCGCAAAGCGGCGCAGCCGGGAGGAGTGCGAGGCCGCCGATCTCGACGAGCGTCCGGAGGCGCGTCATCGCACCTGCCGGCGTCGCACCGTGACCGCCGTGCTCGCGACGGCAACCGCGCCGAGCAGCGACGCGAGCAGTGAGGCACCGAGCGGTGCGGCCGCGCCCAGCGGCACCTTCGGGACGTAGCGGCGCTCCCAGCGTTCCGTCCATCGCCCCACCGGCGCCTTCAATGCTTCGGCCAGCGCGGTATCCACCGGCTGGGGTGAGCTCCAGAAGCGGAGAAAGCGATCGCGCCCGACCTCGCGCGCCACGTCGGCCAGATAGCGTTCCCCCGGCACCAACCCTTGCCGCAGCCACCAACGACGCGCGGGCGCGATCACGCGCGGCAGAGAATCGTCGAAGCCGTACTCCACTCCCTTCAGGACCGCCTCTCGGCAACCCGCGGGCCGCCCGCCGAGGCAGGCGACGGTAGACGGCGGATTGCGGTAGATCATTTCCCACCACCAGTGGCCGGTACGGAAGTCGGTCAGCCACCACGTGGTGTTCTCGAGATTCCCGGGGGCGTTCCAGCTCGGGGACAGCGCCACGTCGAAGTTCCGATTGGCCAGCCAGTGGCGCACCGGCTTCCCCGGATTGCCGTAGGCGGCATAGAAGGCGCAGGGGCCGAGGCTGTTCTTCAGCGATTCGCGGAACTGCTCGATGCGCTCGAGCCGCCCGGTCCGGACGAGGGTGAGGATCAAATACCCGGCTGGGAGGAACACGCCGCACGTCGTGCGGTCGGTGGAATCAGGGAGCAGGTAGGACGCGCCTCCAACCTGCTCTTGGACCGGGGTCGCGGCTCCGAAAGCGCGGACAGTTGTAAACGGCAGGGGCACGATCACGACGACAGTGACTTTGGTCGCGCCGAGGCCGAGGCGACGCCACGCCGTGTCCAACTCGGCCCGCAGCACCGGACGCACCAGCGAAACGGCGGAATCAGGCCCGTCGACCAGCAGCGTGGGGCCGCTCTCGGCCGAGTCGACCCGGTCCAAATCGTTCGCGAAGCGAGACCGGGCTTCTCGCAGCCGCACCTCGGCCTGGACGGCGCGCCAGGCGTCCGCCAACTCCTGCGCTCGTAAGCGTGCCGGGGTTGCCTCGGGGAGCCGCATGCGGAGGAGCTCCGGGGGCGCCCGCACGCCACCGCGCGGCGGCAGGTACGCCAACGCGATGACGACGCACGCCGCGGGCGCCGCCGCGAGCCAGAGTCGCAATCTCAACCCAGGCGCCATCGGGAGCTCCGCAGACCACAGCCCGCGAACACCACGACCCAACCGAGGGCGAACAGGAACGCCCAGGGCGGAAGCGCCACCGCCGACGGGCGGGCGGCGAGGATCTCCTCCCGCCAGCGCGCGAGGAGCGAGTCCTGGCTCACGCCCGCTGCGGACGCCAGACGCGCGCCGATGGGCGCCTCCCGGCCCGCCAGCAGCCGGTGATAGGCCTCGCGCCCGCCGAGCCGCAGCGCGAGGTGGACGAGCGTGACGCGGGCGTCGGCCCCGAGGGGGCGCGGCAGCGAGCCCTTCGGGAGCGATCGCAGCAGCCCGGTACACGCCGAGTCGCTCCCGGTGGCGCACGAGCGGTACGCCGCAACGGTCGCGCCGTGATCGAAGTAGTCGGTGAACGCCGTCATCACGAGCGAACGCCGCTCGGCCGCGCTCGGATACCAGGCCTCCAGCGTCGGCGCCGTCGCGAGACCCAGCGCGAGCGCGCAGCTGTCGAGTCGTCCCTGGAAGCAGCTGCGAGCGGCCTGGGACGGGGCGGTGACGAGCTGCACGTACACCCCGGCCCGGTCTCGCAGCGCGCGCACCGAGGGGTGCACCGGGCCGCCCAGCCAGCTTTGCAGCGCGGAGTCCGGCGGCGCGACGGGGACGTTGGAGATCAGCAGCAGGACCAGCGACGCCTCGGTCATGTTCCACGGCAGTTCCATGCCGACATGGAACCGGGACCGCGGCACGGTCGTGTCGGGATCGATGGCCTTGATGATGTAGGGGCGCTGCGCCAGGTCCTGGGCCGCGCTGCCGTAGAAGCTGTCGATCACCGGCCAGGCCCGCGCGGCAGCCTCGCGCAGAGGCAGGGGTGAAGGATTCGCGACGATCCGCAAGGCGCCCACGGCGACCGTATCCCGCCCCGTGACGGCGCGCTCGTGCTCCAGGCTGTCGGCGAGATCGGCGATCGCGTTCGCCTGGCGCCACTCGCGCGCGAGACTGTCGGCGCGGCGCTGGAGTTTCGCCAACACGCTGTCCTGGGCGGACAGCGCCGGCGACAGGAGGAGGAGGAAGAGCGGCGTCCGGAGGTTACACATCCACGAGCATCCAGCGTCCGGTGAACACCGCCAGGGGGCCCGGCCAGTTGAGAATGACGAGCGCCAGCTTCCCCCACAGGTCCAGCTCGACGTTGGCGACGCCTGCCACGATCTGCACGACGATCACCGCCGCGATCACGCCGAGGATGATGCCGGCGGTCCGCGTCGTGCCGGCCGAGACGGCGAAGAACACCGCGTACGCCACGAGCAACGCTAGGGCGAACCGCAGCGCCAGCGCGAGCGGGTAGCCCTGCAGCCCCGGCGGGATGGTCGCGAGCGCGGTCGCCAACACGGCTCCCAGCAGCACCGCGACGATCGGCCCCGCAAGGACGGTGACGCCCGCCGCAAAGCGGAGGAAGACGTAGCGCCAGCGGGGCAGCGGGAGCGAGAGGGCGTGGATGTGGCGTCCGCGGTGGTCGGGCGCCCACGTGGCAATCGCCACGAGCAGCCCCAGGGTCGTGGCGAGCACCGGGTAGAGCGTGCCCCACGACTGCACCGCGCGCAGCAGCTCCTGGGCCGCGAGCGGGTTGCGGTCCGCCGCCGCGGCCCCCTGCAGGGAGATGATCGGGAGGGCGAACCCCGCGATGGTGCCGAGCAGGACGATCAGGCGGGACCACTTCCACTGGCTGTAGAGAATCACGCGGTACATGGCGGGCTCCTAGCGGCTCGACGAGCGGAAGGTGCGCAGCAGCTCCACGAAGCTGTCCTCAAGATCCAGGTCGATCACGTCCTCCAGCGCCGCGCCGACGGACTCGAAGTACGAGGCCATCTCCTGGTCCCAGCCGCGCACGACCCACGTTTCGACGCCGCCGTTGCCGGGGGAGGACTCGCGCGCCAGCAGGGCAAACGGTGCCGCTCCCACGTCGGCCGGAGGGCGCGCCACCCGCAGCCGCTTGATTCCGTTCTTGAGCTGCTCCATCGGGGACTCGGTGACGAGCCGGCCGTCGTCCAGGACGGCCACCCAATCACAGATGCGCTCGAGCTCGTGAACCAGGTGGCTCGAGATGAAGACGGTGGCTCCCCGCTGGGACACGTACTCGAGCAGCGCCGCGAGGATGTCACGCCGCACCACCGGGTCGAGGCCATCAGTAGGTTCGTCGAGCACCAACAGCTCGCCGCGCTGCGCCAGGGCCAGGAGGATCATCAGCTTCGCCTTCTGCCCCTTGGACAACCGGCCGAAGAGCCGCCGTTCGTCGAGCTCGAACTGGCGCAGCAGCTGCTCGGCGTGCGGCGCATCCCAGGTCCGGTAGAACGCCGACTGAAACCGCAGCAGCTCGCGCACGGTGAGCGTGGGATCGAGGTGCGGTTGCTCGGGGACGTAGCCGATACGGCCAAGGATGACGGGCGCGTGCTCGGGCATCGGCTCGCCGAGCACCGCGATCTGGCCGGCATCCGGACGGAGGAGGCCGAGGGCCAGGCGGATCGTCGTGGTTTTTCCGGAGCCGTTGGGACCGAGGAAACCGTAGACCGAGCCCACGGGAACGCGCAGGTTCAGATCGGCCAGCTCGAACCCCTTGCCGGGGCGGTATCGCAGATTCGTGGTCTCGATCGCGTTGCTCATGGTGCCTTCACCCCCATTTCCGCGTCGAAAGCTCCCTGCAGATCGGCGGGCGAGACGCCGATCCGGCGGGCGTCGGCCAGCAGGCGACGGACGAGAGCCCGCGCCTGGCGCGACCGCTCGCGGGCCTTCCGACCCGGCGCGAGCTCCCGCACGAACGAGCCGGTGCCGTGGCGGATCTCGACGAAGCCTTCGTGCTCGAGGTCCCGGTAGGCCTGCACGACGGTGGCGGGATTGACCCGCAGCTGGGCCGCGAGGTCGCGGACCGACGGCAGCGGGTCGGCGGGTCGCAGCTCGCCGGCGGCGATGGCGCCGCGGACGCGCTCGGCGATCTGCGCGTACAGCGGCGTGGAGCTCCGGGGATCGATGCGCTCGAACAGAGAACCACCTGGCGTATTACTGTAGTAATACAGTGACTACTCCGCCCGCCGCTGTCAAGGCTACTCCCCCAGTACCTTGATGATCACCCGCTTCTTGCGCCGGCCGTCCCACTCGCCGTAGAAGACGCGCTGCCACGGGCCGACATCGAGCGCGCCCTTGGTGATGGGCACGATCACCTCGTGCCCGATGGTCAGACTGCGCAGGTGCGCCGCGGCGTTGTCCTCCCCGGTCTCGTTGTGCTGGTAGCGGTGCGGCTCCCACGGCGCCACCGTGTGCTCCAACCAATGGAGGATGTCCTGCCACAAGCCGGTTTCGTGGTCGTTGACGAACACTGAGGCAGTGATGTGCATGGCGCTCACCAGCACGAAGCCTTCCCCCACCCCGCTCTTCTTCACCTCCTCCGCCACCGCGTCGGTGATGTCGATGATCTCCTGCCGCTGCTTCGTGTTGAACCACAGGTAGTGCGTATGGGACTTCATCCCGAGCCTCCCCGTGTCGAATTGTCACGCCGCGGCTAAATCCATAGATTGACGCTTCAAATATGGCCCAGCCGTTCCACCGCCGGATCTTCGTCATCCTCGTCGTGATGACGGCCGTTCCCACCATTCTGGCCGTGGCGGGCTGGGTGCTGTCGGTCCGGACGCTGGCCCCGTCGGCGGGAGCGCGCGCGTCCCTGGAGGAGGTCGTGAACTCCGCCCGCGTGGTGTTGCAACGCGTGGACACGACGCAGCTCCCGCCCGACGCCCGCGCTGCCCTGCGCCACCATCTCGAGAGCGTCTCCAGCTCGGCGAGCCTCGCGCGTCGCGGCGAGACGTACCTCCGCTACTACACGGCGGGCTTCGCGATCGTGATCGTCGGCCTCGGCGCGGTGGTGTTGTTCGCCGCGGTGCGGGTCGCGGGGCACCTGTCGCGGCAGCTGTCGCGGCCGATCGACGAGCTGGTGGGGTGGACCCAGCTGATCCGGGTGCACCAACCGCTGCCGGCGGGGTCGCCGGCGCGCGGGGCGCCGGAGTTCGAAGCGCTGCGCCAGGCGCTGCGCGACCTCGCCACGGCGCTCGACGTCGCGCGCGACCAGGAGCTGGAGGCCGAACGCCTGCGCGCGTTCCGCGAGGTGGCGCGCCGCGTGGCGCACGAGATCAAGAACCCGCTGACGTCGATGAGGATCGCCGTCGATACGTTGGCGCGGACAGGGACGGACAGGGGCGGACAAGGGCGGACGGAGATGGCCATGCAAGTCATGGCCGCGGAAACCGACCGACTCGAGCGGCTGGCGCGCGAGTTCGCCGATTTCGGGCGGCTGCCCGAAGGGCCGCAGAGCGAGGTGAACGTGCAAGAGCTGCTGGAGGAGCTGGCGCGCACCGGCGTGCCCGACGGCGTGGCGGTCACCGTGCGGGGCAACGGCGGCCGGTGCTCCCTGATGGGGCATTACGAGCCGCTGCGTCGGGCGTTCGCCAATCTGTTGCGCAACGCGGCCGAAGCGATGCACGGCACGGGGGCGATCGACGTCGGGGTCTCCAGCGACACGCTGGGCGGGGGGAGGGGGCTCGTCGTGACCATCGCCGATCACGGGCCGGGGATCGAAGCAGAGCTGCGCCTGCGGGTGTTCGAGCCGTACTTCACCACCAAGGCCGACGGCACCGGGCTGGGGCTCGCGCTGGTGCGCCAGACGATGGAAGCCCATCGCGGCACCATCAGCGTGGGGGAGACGCCCGGCGGCGGGGCGACGTTCACCATCGTGTTCGCGACGTGAGCCCGCGCGTCCTGCTCGTCGACGACGAGGCCAACATCCGCCGCATGGTGGGGGCGCTGCTGCAGGCCGAAGGATTCGAGACGGCCGAGGCCCCCAACGGCACCGCCGCCCTGGCCGCGGTGGAGCAAGATCCGCCCGACGCGATCCTCCTCGACCTGATGATGCCGCCGGGTCCCGACGGACTCGCGACGCTCGAAGCGCTGAAGCGCCGCGACCCCGACGTCCCCGTCATCATGATGAGCGGCAAGGCGACGCTCAGCGACGCCGTGAAGGCGACGAAGCTGGGCGCCTTCCAGTTCCTCGAGAAGCCGCTCACGCCCGAGGGCGTGCTCGTGGCGATCCGCAGCGCGCTGGAGCTGGGGCGCACGCTGCAGCAAAACCGCCGCCTGCACGAGCAGCTCGGCCACGCGGACCCGCTGGTGGGCGTGAGCGGGGCGATGGAGGAGCTGCGCGCGTGGATCGCGCGGGTCGCGCCCACCGAGTCGCGCGTTCTGATCACCGGCGAATCGGGCACGGGCAAGGAGCTCGTCGCCTCGGCGATCCACCGGCAGAGCCGGCGCGCCGCGAAGCCGTTCGTGACCGTGAACAGCGCGGCGATCCCGAAGGACCTCGTCGAGTCGGAGATGTTCGGCCACGAGAAGGGTGCCTTCACCGGCGCCGCGGAACGCCGGTTGGGGCGGTTCGAGCTGGCCGACACCGGCACGCTGTTCCTCGACGAGGTCGGGGACCTGGGGGCCGAGGCCCAGGCGAAGCTGTTGCGCGTCCTGGAGAGCGGCGTCATCGAGCGCGTCGGCGGCGAGCGGCCGATCCAGGTGGACGTGCGCGTGATCGCGGCGACCAACAAGGAGCTGCAGCAGGCGGTCCAGCAGAACCATTTCCGGGAGGACCTGTTCTTCCGCCTCAACGTACTCCCGGTGCACGTCCCGCCGCTGCGCGAGCGACCCGAGGACGTGCCGCCGCTGGTCAAGCATTTCACGGCACGGCAGGCCGCGCGCCTCGGGCGCCCCGTGCAGGTGGACGCGGGTGCAATGCAGCTACTCGCGGCCCACGCGTGGCCCGGCAACGTCCGCGAGCTGGCCAATATCGTCGAACGGCTGGTGATCCTGTCGACTGAAGAGACGATCACCGCGGAGCAGGTAGTGCAGGTGCTGCCGCTGGACGGCGCGAGGCCGGCGTCGCCAGGGACGGACGGCGACGCCGGTGAGTGGCGCGACGTGGCGCTCGCCGACGCCCTCGACTCGTACGAGCGGACGCTCATCGCCCGCGCGCTCTCGGCGGCGCAAGGAAACGTGGCGGAGGCGGCGCGCCGCCTCGCCACCGACCGCGCCAACCTGTACCGGCGGATGCGGCGGCTGGGGCTCGAACCGCCGCGCAACGTGACGGGATGACACGCTTGCACCCCGCCCGGACGGGCCGCGCGGCGCGGCTCGGCCCCCGGCGCGCGGCACGACCATTGCACGACCGGCTGTCGCCTCCAACGCGGATCCCATTCATGCGTGCAGCCCTGCTCTTCGTCCTCGGCCTCACCGGCCCCGCGGCGCTCGCCGCGCAAGACACGGCCATCGTCATCCACCCCGAGAGCACGGGAGTGCACCTCGTGCCCTCCGAGCTGCCACGCGTCGTGGCCGAGGAGGCGATCCGGCTGTACAACGCGCCCGCCACGACACGGCTGGCGGGGTTCGCGCATCTGCCGCGCGGCAACGAGTGGCGCGGCGACGTGGCGGTGCGCAACGGCCCAGTGCTGATCGAGGGCCGCGTGCAGGGCGCCGTGCTCGTCGTCAACGGCGACGCCGCGCTGACCGAGACCGCCGAGGTGACCGGCGACCTGTTCGTCGTCGGTGGGACGGTGAGCCGCGCCCCCGGCGCGCGCGTGGGTGGCGAGGTGCGCGAGTACCGCGACCCCCTGCCCTACCGCATCACCGGCGAAACGCTGGTGTACGCGCCGAACCTGCGGCGGCGGTTCCGGAATCCGCAGGCGCAGCTGACGTTCGGTACCGCGGAAGCCCGCTCGGCCCTGACGCTCGCCACCGGCGGCACGTTCAACCGCGTGGAAGGCCTGCCGATCGTGTTCGGGCCGGTCTTCGACTGGCAGGTCGCCAGCACGACCTATCTCCGCTTCGACGCGCTCGGCGTGTTTCGCACGGCGGGCGACCTCTCCGACAAGCGCTCGGACCTGGGCTACCGGCTGCGCGCCGAAGTGCGCGCGGGGACCGGGGAGAACCCGACGATGGGCTTCGGTCTGCGCGCCACCGACGTCGTGACGGCGATCGAGGACTGGGGACTGCACGCCGAGGAAGTCGGATGGGCGGCGTTCCTGTTCCACCGCGATTACCGCGACTACTTCCTCAATAAGGGATGGGCGGCGCGGGCCTACCTCCAGCCCGAGCACCCCCTGACGGTGAGCCTCGAGTTCCGCCGCGAGTGGATGACGTCGGTCACGCCGCGCGACCCGCTCACCCTCACGCGCAACGATCAGGTGTGGCGGCCCAATCCGCCGATCGACGACGGCCACTTCAATACCTGGGCCGCGACCGCGATCCTCGACACCCGCAACGATCACGACAACCCGACCGCCGGCTGGCTGGTGATCGCCACCTTTGAACGGGGCGGCAGCAAAGACGTCGCTCCCCAGCCGGGCGTCCCCGTCGCCGTGCGGGACAACATTCCGACCGACGGCTCCTACCGGTTCAACCGCGTCTGGCTCGACCTGCGTCGCTACAGTCGTGTGAGCCCGAGCGGGCGTCTGAACCTGCGGCTGGTGGCGGGCGGGTGGGCGGGGGGTGACCCGCTGCCGCTGCAGCGCCGCGTCAGCCTCGGCGGGCCGGAAGTGCTGCCGGGTTACGGATTCCGCCAGGGGGCGTGCAATCAGTCGATCATCGCGGTGGAGTATTTCGACACGCGGGTCGCCGCCTGCGACCGGGTGCTCGCCGTGCAGGCGGAGTACCGCGGCCACATCTCCCTGCACTGGAGCTACAACCCGGGCCGGGAGGAGGCGGGACGCGGCGAGACGCTGATCCGCCTCGAGGGCCCGGACCTCGTCGTGTTCAGCGAGGCCGGGCAGGCGTGGCTGGTCGGCAGTGGGCCCGGCCGGGTGCCCTCGGGCAGCATCCCGGGCCTTTCGAGCTGGCTCGCGGACGTCGGCCTTGGGGTGGACTGGGGCGGATTCGGCGTGTACGTCGCCAAAGCCGTGACGGTGGGGCAACCGCTGCGCTTCACGCTGCGCCTCGAGCACCGCTTCTAGCGTGCGGCGCGGGCCGGCGGTCCTGCCGCTCGCCCTCGCCGCGGTCGCGCTGACCGGCGCGGCCGCGGCCCAAAGCCCGTCGTTGTCGCTGACCGTGGAGCGCTTTCAGCCGCGCGTGCAGGTCGCCGGCCTGCTCGCCGATGGGAAGTTCGTCGGGCTGATGCGGTCCGGCTTCCCGCTCCGCCTGCACTACCGGCTGGAGCTCTGGAAGGTGCGCTCGGGCTGGTTCGACCAGTTCGTGCGCGAAGTCTCCTGGGATGCGCTGGCGCGCCACGATCCCCTGGCCGACGATTTCGTTCTCATCCGCACCGGGGGGAGCCTCACCCGCTACCCCTCGGCCGAGGCGCTGGAGCGGGCGATCGAGCTGCCGTACCTCATCACCCTCTCCCCGCAGGGGAGCGGAAAGTTCTATTTCCTATGCCGGCTCGAGGTGACCACCCTCAACGACACCGATCTCCAGGAGCTGGAGCGCTGGTTGAAAGGCGACGTGAGCCCGGCGGTGTCCGGGGGTGGAAGCTTCGGTGACGCTCTCGTCCGGGGGGCCCAGCGGGTGTTGGTGCGGATTGCCGGGCTGCCCCGGCTCAACCTCGAAGCGCGCTCGGCGGAGTTCCGCCCGGAACGCTAGGCTAGCTTCCGAACTGCCGGTCGATGGCCTGGCGGATCTGCCGCAGGGTGCTGCCGCGAGCCGCCAGCTGCGACGCCAGCAGCGCTTCCCCTGTGCAGATGTCGCAGTAGGCGCCGTGCTCGCTCTCGAAACACGTGAGCAGCGAGCGGTGGCCGACCGTCCGCGAGCAATTGCAGTGGCAGTAGATCCCATCGAGTACGGCGGGAGCCCCGCGCGCCGCCGCGTACGCCTCCGCGGCGGAGGGGGTGTTGGGCACCATGAGGGGCGGCAGGACCCGTTCGGCCGTTACGCCGGGGCGCGGGTCGGGGTGGTTTGCCCCCTTCGCGCCACCCACCACCACCAGCACCGCCACCAGCCCCAGCGCCGCTCCCCCGGCGATCAGCCAGGGGAGCTTACCGCCACTCACATCGCCTCGAGGGTGGCGAGCACGTCGCCACCGTAGAACAGCCGGATGTAGCGGTTCTGGATCGGCGTGAGCCGCCGCACCGCCCAGGAGAGGTGCACGAAGTGCGGCTCGAACGGCACGCGGATCGGGTGCATCCCCGCCTCTTCCGGCAGCAGGTTGCCCTTGCGCGTGTTGCAGGAGCTGCAGGCCGTGAGGACGTTGGTCCAGGCATTGGTGCCGCCCCGCGACAGCGGAACGAGATGGTCGCGGGTGAGGCACTCCCGCGGCTTGAGCTGCAGCTGGTGGCGGCCGCAGAACTGGCACTGGTATTGGTCGCGGGCGAACAGGAAGGTGTTGGTGACCTGACGGCGGAAGCGCCTCGGGACGTGAACGAACCGGACCAGGCGGATGACGGCCGGCCGGGGAATCTCGAGGCGCTCGCTTCTCACCACCGCGCCCTTGTCGGCCTCGACGATGACGGCCTTGCCGTCGATCACGAGGCGCAGGGCGCGGCGCACCGGCACCATGGTGAGAGGCTCGAATGAGGCGTTCAGGGCTAGGCAGCGCATGGCCCTGATATGCTACCTAGGCGCCTAACGCACGGCAAGACGAGGCCTTAGAGCCCTGCGGCGGGGGCGAATGCGCGCTTCAGCTCTTCGATTTGCTCCTCGCAGGAGGCCCGGGAGGAGCCACCGGGAGTTCCCCGCCCTTCAACGCTGTCCTCCCAGGTGCCCAGCTGGGCGACGGCGGCGCCGAGCTTGGGATGGATCCCGGCCGCCGCCGAGGGGGGCACCTTGTCGAGCGGCACGCCAGAGCGCTCCGCCTCGCGGACCAGGCGACCGACCAGCCCGTGGCTCTCGCGGAACGGAATGCCCGCCTCGACCAGCAAGTCGGCGAGATCGGTGGCGCGCAGGGAGGCGTCGAGCGCGGCGGCCATGCGCTCGGCATCGATCGCGAGGGAGGCCACGGCGCCGGTAGCGGCGGGCAGCACCAATCCCAGGGTGTCGATCGCGTCGAACAGCAGCGACTTGTCCTCCTGCAGGTCCTTCTGGTAGCCGGCGGGGAGCCCCTTCAACGTCGTGAGCATGGCGACGAGGTCGCCGAGCAGGCGCGCCGACTTGGCGCGCGTGAGCTCGAAGACGTCGGGGTTGCGCTTCTGCGGCATCAGGCTCGAGCCGGTCGAGAACGCATCGGAGAGGCGGACGAATCCGAACTCGCTGGAGGCGTAGGTGACCAGCTCCGCCGAGAGACGCGAGAGGTGCGTGCCGACGAGCGTCAGCACGAACAGCACCTCGGCGACGAAGTCGCGGTCGCCGGTCACGTCGAGGGCGTTGCTGGAGACCGCGCGGAAGCCCAACGCTTCCTTGAGCAGCACCCGATCGACGGGGAATCCCGAGCCGGCGAGCGCGCCCGAGCCGAGGGGCAGCTCGGCGACGCGACGGCGGGCGTCGGCGAGGCGCTGGCGGTCCCGCACCAGCGGCCAGGCGTGGGCGAGCAGCACGTAGGCCCAGCGCACAGGCTGCGCCCGCTGGCCGTGGGTGTACCCGGGCAGCAGGACGTCGACCCCCTCCTTCGCTTTCTCGACGAGCACACGGCCCATCGTGGCGAGGTCGGCGTCGAGCTGGTCGACGGCGTCGAGGGTCCACAGCCGCAGATCGGTGGCGACCTGGTCGTTGCGGGAGCGGCCAGTGTGCAGCTTGCCCGCGGCGGCGCCGACTTCTTCGTAGAGCAGGCGCTCGACGAGCGTATGGACGTCTTCATCCGGGGCGCCGGCCGCGGCGCCGTCGGCGAGGCGTTCGGCGACGCGGTCGAGGCCGTCGAGCAGCTGGGCTTCTTCTTCGGCCGCCAGCACGCCGACACGGCCGAGGGCGTGAACCCACGCCTTGCTGGCCGCGACGTCCTGCGGCCACAGCCGGTGATCCACCGGGAGACTGCGGTTCAGGGCGTCGAGCGCTTCGGCGGGACCGAGCGCGAAGCGGCCGCCCCACATCTGATAGGGCGGAGTCGCGGTCTTCACTCCGCCTCCGCGCCAACTTGTGGGCGGCGCTGCGCCTCGAGCCCGGCGGCGATCTTGATCGCCAGGCCGTAGAGGTGAATGAACCCTTCGGCGTCCTTCTGGTCGTAGACGTTGTCCTTGCCGAAGGTCGCGTAGGAGGGTTGATACAGCGCGAAGGGACTCTCCCTGCCCGCTAGCCCCACGCCGCCCTTGAAGAGCTTCAAGCGGACGGTGCCGGTGACGTGCTTCTGCGTCGCGCTCACGAACGCGTCCAGCGCCTCGCGCTCGGGGGTCCACCAGCGGCCGTCGTAGACGAGGTCGGCGTAGCGCAGGGCCAGCTCGTCCTTGAGCCGCAGCGTGCGGCGGTCGAGCACGAGCTGCTCGAGCTCACGGTGCGCCGCGTGCAGCAGCGTGCCGCCGGGGGTCTCATAGACCCCGCGCGACTTCATCCCGACCAGACGGTCCTCGACCACGTCGGCCCGGCCGACGCCGTGCTCACCGGCGACCTCGTTGAGGGCGGTGAGCAGCTCGACCGGCCCGAGCGGCACGGTATCGACGGAGACGGGCGTGCCTTCCTCGAAGCCGATCTCCACGATCTGCGGCGTGTCCGGCGCTTCGATGGGATTCGACGTCATCACAAAAATGTCTTCCGGCGCTTCCCGGGACGGATCCTCGAGGATGCCGCCCTCGTGCGAGCAGTGCCAGAGGTTGCGGTCGGTGGAGTACGGCTTCTCCGCCGTGGCCAGCACCGGCACGCCCTTCGCCTTGACGTAGGCGATGAGATCTTCGCGGCCCTTGAACTCCCATTCGCGCCACGGCGCGATGACGCGAAGCTCGGGACCGAGCGCGGCGTAGGTCAGCTCGAAACGAACCTGATCGTTGCCCTTTCCCGTGCAGCCGTGGGCGAGCGCCTGGGCGCCGACTTTTTGCGCGAGCGCGACCTGGCGGGCGGCGGTGAGCGGGCGGGCCATCGAGGTGCCAAGGAGGTACGTGCGGGCGTAGACCGCGCCGGCGCGGAGCGCGGGGAAGACGAAGTCGCGCACGAACTCTTCGCGCAGGTCTTCGACGACGCAGTCCTCGGCGCCGGAGCGTTTGGCTTTTTCCGCGAGGCCGTGCAGCTCGCCGCCGCCCTGCCCCACGTCGGCGGCGAAGCAGAGCACGCGAGCGCTGTAGCGCTCGCGCAGCCAGGGAACGATCGCCGACGTGTCGAGACCGCCGGAGTAGGCGAGCACCACGAGCGGGCCGGTGCCCGCGGCTGGAGTTTTATGCATATGTGTGCATAAACATACAGGCGGCCGGCGGAAGGTGTCAAGCGGGCAAGCCGGCGAGCTCCTTGAGCCGCGTCATCACCGCGCGGCACGCCCGCTCCGAGCGGGTGATGACGAGCACGGTGTCATCGCCGGCGATGGTGCCGATGATCTCGTCCCAGCCCGCTCCGTCGAGCGCGAGCCCCAAGGCCTGCGCGCCGCCGGCGGGGGTCTTGAGAACGATGAGCGCCCCGACGCCTTCGAGCGAGACCAGCGTCGCGGGGAGCAGTTGCTCCAGGTGCGGGCGGATCGCGGCGCCGGACTCGGAGGCCGGCGCGTAGTGGGAGCCGCCGTCCGGCGCGGCGACCTTGGCGAGGCCCAGCTCGCGGATGTCCCGGGAGAGGGTCGCCTGGGTGACGTCGAACCCCTCCGCCTGGAGCCGCTCGCGCAGCTGCTCCTGGCTGGCCACCGACTCGCGCCGCACGATCTTGAGAATGGCGGCGTGGCGCTGGGTTTTCATGGGGCGGAAATCTACTGCCCCACTGAGGATCCGGCTTCCGGACCGTGGACAATGCGCCCCGCTATGACCGTCAACAGGGCGGGCGGAGTCGGGCCGGGTCGGGCAGGGACGGGCTGCGCGAACACCGCGAGGTCCGCCCATTTGCCGACATCCAGCGACCCGATTTCCGTCTCCCAGCCGAGGACGCGCGCGTTGTCGAGGGTCAGCTGCCGCAGCGCGTCGCCTCCCGTCAGGCCCGCCGCAGCGGCTTCGGCCCAGAGGTCGATGCTTCCCACACTGACCACGGAATCAGTCCCCAAACCGACCGGGATGCCCGCGGCGCGAAACGCGGCGAGCGGCGCCGTGCCGTGGCGGTGTGCGCGATTGGACAGCGGGCAGTGGGCGACGACCGCCCCCGCCTCCCGCAGCGACCGGATGTCGGCGTCGTCCACCTGCACGCAGTGAATACACAGAACCCCCGACGCCAAGACGCCTCGTTGCACGAGAAACTGCACCGGGGAGCAGTGGTGTGGCTCGACGGCGATGCCCCGCGCCCGCAGCGCGTCGGCGAACGGCCCGGCACCGTCGCGGATCAGCTCCGTTTCCTCCGGCGATTCCGCCAGGTGTACGGCGACCGGAAGTCGCTCGCGGCGCGCCAGATCCGCGACCGCGCGGTACAGCGGCGCGCTCACGGTGTAGGGCGCGTGGGGGGAGACGCCGATACGAAGACGCTCAGAGGCCAAGGGGCGTAGATGTCCCAGAGCGTGGCCAAGCTCCGCGAGGCTTTGATCGCAACTCGCCGGGTCGGGACCGAACACTTCCTGGTAGACGATACCGCGGCCGCCGAGCCGAGCGATGCCCAAGGCGACCGCCCCGGTGCTGCCGGTGTCGGCGACGGTTGTGACGCCCGCTGCCCAGCATTCCCGCAGGCCACGCTCGGCCGCCGACGACAAGTCGTCAGGCGTGGTCGCGTCCTTGAGCTCGCGCACCCGCCGCAGCCACTTCGGGAACTCGACTTCGTCGTTGCGCCCGACGAGGTGGGTGAGCTCCAGGTGCGTGTGGACGTTGACGAGGCCCGGCACGATCACGGCAGCCACAAACTCGAACGACTCCACATCGGAAGGCGTGGGGACGTGGGGATGTGGGCCGACCGCTGTTATCCGACCGTCGTCGCCAACCAAAACGGCGCCATCCGGAATGGGTGGCGCCGTCACGGGGAAGACCTGTCCGGCGCGGAGACGCAGCACAGACGCGCGCTACGGGGAGATCGGGCCCAGCCCGCTGTGGATCGGACAGAGCTTGGTGGGCTCCGTCCCCGGATAGAACCAGTCCACGTGGTAATCGTTCTGAGGGCAGAACGGCGTGAACAGGTATCCCGTGCTCCAGTCCACCTCGCGCGAGATCAGTGAATCGGGCCGGATCCAGTCGGCGGGCGCGGGGCGGCGCTCGTAGACGTCGCGCATCAACGCCGTCCAGGCGGGCGCGACGAGCCGGCCGCCGCTCGCGTTGCTCATGATGCGCTGTGGCGCGTCGTAGCCGACCCACAGGCCGGCCACGATCTCCGGCGTGTATCCGACGTACCAGGCGTCGGTGTAGTCGTCGGTGGTACCGGTCTTGCCGGCCGCGGGGACCGTGAACCCGGCGCCCCACACC
>WNGG01002657.1_pt1 | contig 31694 bp, 28 predicted proteins | sample 5400661 | NCBI WGS metagenome assembly WNGG01 (sample SAMN13153372, study PRJNA577476) | soil metagenome | isolation source: 100 cm soil or saprolite under Garry oak tree replicate 1 | place: USA:California | collected 2016-06-15
GTTTTTGCCTCTGCAATCGCAATTGGCGTCGCAAAACGGCGCCCGGACGGGCGAGGACGCCCGTCGCTCCACAGACGCTTAGACCATGTTTCGCGGCAATCACCCAACTCGCGTGGACGAAAAAGGGCGGCTCAAGGTCCCCGCGGAATTCAAGCGGGTGATCGACGAGAAATACGGTCAGCAATTTTACATCACCAGCCTGGATGGCAAGGTTGCACAAGTTTATCCCTTCGAGGAATGGGAGCGGATCGAGCAGAAGCTGGCGGGGCTCTCCACGTTCAATCCTACGAAGAAAAAGTTTCTGGATCGGGTGAACTACTACGGGCAGATGGTCGAGATGGATGGACAAGGCCGGTTGCTGATGCCGCAGATTTTGCGCACGTCAGCGGAGATCAAGGGCGAAGTAGCAGTGACCGGAAATTTGACGCACCTGGTAGTTCGCAACCTGGAGCAGTATCGCCGGGAGATCGAGGAAGACAAGTTCACGCCTGAGGATGAGAAGACGCTCGACGAATTGGGCATCTAGTGGGCGAGGGTTCAACAGACACCCCTCAGGGGGTTGGGCATGGGCAGGGTGGCCATGTTCCGGTTCTTTTAAAAGAAGCGATCGACTTTATAGCCGTCCGGCGTGGCGGGACTTATATCGACGCCACGGTGGGCTTGGGCGGGCACAGCTTAGAAATCGCAAAACGCCTAGGCGCACCGGGTCATTTGATTGGCTTCGATAAGGATCCGCAGGCGCTGGAGATTGCAGAAACCGTCGTCGGGCGTCGGTGGTTGGTCGTTGGCGAAAAACAAAATCAACAACCTGACTGGCCCACGGTGGAATTGCGGCATGGATCGTTTGCAAGCTTAGCCGACGACCGACGACCGACGACCGAAATGGTTGACGGGATCTTGGCCGACCTTGGCGTAAGCAGCCTGCAATTCGGAGATGCCGCGCGCGGCTTTAGTTTTCAGGCGGACGGGCCTCTCGACATGCGGATGAATCCGCAGTCGGAGCCGACCGCCGAACAAGTGGTAAACCAGTTCGACGAGCGCGAGCTTGCCGATCTGATTTACGAATTCGGTGAGGAAAGGAGGTCGCGGAGAATCGCCAGAGCCATTGTCCGGTCGCGGCCGATATTGACGACTGCCCAACTAGCAGCCGTGATTTCGACCGCGGCCCGGCCAATGAATCAGGCCGAACGCAGAATTCATCCCGCGACGCGAACCTTTCAAGCTCTCCGAATATTCGTAAACCGCGAACTGGACGACCTGCGGAAGTTGCTCGAAGCAGCGCCGCAGTTGCTCAAACTGGGTGGGAGGTTGGTGGTGATCAGTTTTCACTCGCTGGAAGACCGCATCGTGAAAGACGCGATGCGCGAAAGCGCGAAGCGGGGGCAATACAGGTTGCTGACGAAGAAGCCTGTGACGCCCGGAGAAGAAGAGATTGATCGCAACCCCCGGGCCCGCAGCGCGAAATTGCGGGCGGCGGAGAGAGTTTGACGGGAGGGCACGGCTTTCAGCCGTGCCGGAGACAGCAAGTGGGAGGGGTTAACGGCACGACTGAAAGTCGTGCCCTCCCGAGAATAAAACGAGTCCCCAAAGAGGGACGCAAGCAAAACGGTTCTAATCGGTGGGAATACGGGCCAATGGAGAAAGCGATGTACAAGGGAACATTGATTGACGATCTGATGGCAGCGGTCGAACGCACGGAGAACAGCTTCTGCCTTGACCAGGAGCAGGAGTCCAAACTCGCCTACTGGTACGCGGTCGCGCAGAGCGAGCTGGCGAACCTAGATCTGCAGAACCTGGATTTTCAGAATCACGATTTCCAGAACCATAATCTTGCGGGGGTGGCATAGCTATGGCGACCGTGGCGATCCAAGCATCTATCGCGTCTCAAAGACGTTCGTTCTGGAGCGGCACTCCGGAAATTTATTTTGCCAAAGGCGTCGATAACTCCCGGCTGGTCAAAGTCGAGGATCCTCGCCGCACCCGCGAAATGCGGCAATTTGGTGTCGCTCTCGGCTGCCTGTTCCTGTTGGTAATGGCCTACGCCTTCCAGCATTTCAAAGCCATTGAATACGGATATAAGATCGAAGCCCTGAAGTCGCAACGCGAGGGCCTTGTTGAGATGAATCGCGCTCTGCGTTTGGAAGAGGCCTCACTGCGCGATCCCGAACGCATTGATCGCATGGCGCGCGAGTTGGGATTGCAGTCGCCGCAAGCTGGCCAGGTGATCCACATGGATGTGGCTGTGCCGGATGCATCGAGTTCCGTGGTCGCCAGCATGACGCCGGTCTCGGTAGTCTCAGCGAGGTAAAAATCAGTGTAGCCCCGGACGCCCTCGTCCGGGGTGGGCGGACGAGTGCGTCCGCCACTACACGAACAGAGTTTTGGGGCTTTGCCCAGAACTTGGCGGCTAACCGGCCGCTATATTTATCTGAGGAACGAATCGGTGGCCGCCAGCACAGCCCGCAACGGCACGAATCTACGACTCTACCTCCTAACAGGCATCTTCGTTCTTTGGTGTGGAGTTATCTGTTTTCGTCTGGTCTATCTGCAAGTCTTCCGTTATGGCAGCTTCGAGCAGCGTGCCCAGCACCAGCAGCAGCGGACCGAAGAAGTTTCTGCCCGGCGAGGCATCATCTACGACCGCCAGGGGCGGGAGCTGGCTATGTCCATCTCTGTGGACTCGGTATTTGCGATTCCCACCGAGATGCCAAACGTAGCCAACACGATCTCTTTGATCGCGCGCATTACGAAACAAGATCCGCGTGAACTTTTCGCGCGCTGCCGCGCGGCTCGGACTTTCTGCTGGCTGGCGCGCAAGCCGGATGCAGAAATTTCAGAGCGGATTCGCTCGCTGAATCTTCGCGGCGTGTACTTCCAGAAAGAATCAAAGCGCTACTATCCGAAAAATGAACTCGCGGCCCAGGTGCTCGGCTATGTCGGGATGGACGATGCAGGCTTAAGCGGAATCGAACGCGAATACGAAGATCAGATGCATGGCCGGCCCGGGCAAATGGTCATTTCCGTAGACGCGCACAAAAAGTGGTTCGGCAGCGTCGAGAAGCAGCCGGAGCCGGGCCAGAACGTTGTCCTCACGATTGACGAAAAAATCCAGTACATCGCCGAGCGCGAGCTCGCGATCGCCATGCGGGAAACCCATGCCATCGCGGGCACGGTTGTGGTCGAGAACCCGCGCACCGGTGAAATTCTTGCATTGGCCAACCAGCCGACTTTTAATCCCAATCTGTCGCGCGAAATCACTCCTGAGAAGCTGAAGAACCACGCCGTCAGCGATGTCTATGAACCCGGCTCGACCTTCAAGCTGGTGACTATTGCCGGAGCTCTGGAAGAGAAAGTTACGCGGCCCGACGAAGTCTTTGACTGCCAAATGGGATCGATCGTCTTCAACGGCATGCGCATCCGCGACAGCCGTCCTCACGGTTTGCTGACGGTGTCGGATGTGCTGGCCGAGTCAAGCGACGTTGGTTCGATCAAGATTGGCATGAGACTCGGCGAGGATCGCTTCTATAAATACATTCGCGCCTTCGGCTTCGGCCAGCAGACGGGAATCGAACTGCCGGGCGAAACGCGTGGCATGACTAAGCCTGTGAGCCGCTGGTCGAAGGTTTCGATTGCCGCGATTTCCATGGGCCAGGAGATCGGCATCACTCCGCTGCAACTGGCCGGCCTGGTTTCTACCATGGCGAACGATGGCGTATATGCCGCGCCGCGCATCGTGGCTGCGACCACGCAGCCGCAGAGCGCGCCGCAGATGATCGCCTTTCGTCCGGTGAATGAGCGTCGCGTGATTTCCTCGTACGCCGCAGCCGAGATGCGGCAGATGATGCAAGGCGTTGTCCTGCACGGCACCGGGACGAAAGCCAAGCTCATCGGCTACAGTTCAGCCGGAAAGACGGGCACGGGGCAAAAAGTTGATCCCGCGACCCACGCGTACTCGCGCACTAAATACGTCGCCTCATTTGCTGGGTTTGCTCCGATCAACAATCCTGCGGTGACCATAGCCGTTGTTCTCGACTCAGCGGTTGGGCTGCACCAGGGCGGCCAAGTCTCGGCGCCGGTATTTAACCGGATTGCTCAGCAGGTGCTCGAATATCTGCACACGCCGCACGATGTGGAAATCCCAGCCAATCGCCAGGTGCTGCTGGCGCGTAACAAGAGCAGCGATAGAGATTTGGAAGAAGGATCGCCGGATCATCCTGGAGAAACGATAGATGTCGCTGATGCCCTTCCTGGCGCCGAGGCACCTTTGAATGGATCTTCGGGCGTCGCCGCCAGGATTGACCGGCGAGACGCCCGTCAATCCATTGCCACCGGGATCCTGCCCGCGGCACTTCGTCAGAAGGAATTAGCGGGCAGTCAGCAGCCGGTGCCAACTCTCCCATCCGCTGCCGACGCTCCTGTTCCGCCGCCCGCAAACGGAACGGTCGTTCTGGATGTGGAACAAGGGGGAATCGTGGTGCCATCGTTTATAGGCAAGTCGGTGCGCTCGGCAATCGAACTTGCCGAATCGAGTGGGCTTGATCTCAGCGTCGGCGGCAGCGGGTTGGCCCAGGAACAATCACCAGCACCGGGCACACACGTCGCCAGTGGAGCGAGAATCATGGTGAGGTTCGGGAGATAGTTCACTGGCAGGACTCAGTGCTTGCACTGCATTCGGGTTCTTACTGGCTACGGGGCGACGGTAGATCACCTTGCCATGAAGGAGATGCAAGTCGCGACCTGTGCGGGCGCCCATGGATGCGCCGCCAAGCCCGAACATATACGCAGAAGGTCCCCTTGCACCGGTGACGAGTATCGCGCCCAGGATAGCTCCGAGGCTTCCTGCGCCTCCCGCACCAGCCAGCATATTAGCGCCATCGCGTCGCTCGACGCGCACCTCGTGGATTCGATCGCGGCGTACGCGAATCTCGTCGGGCTCGACAGCCACTCTGTTGCGCTGCGCGACCTTGCAGATCAATTCTTCGTCGGTCGCGTGCGCGAAGATGCAAGGAAAAGTGAATTCTGTTACCACGGTGATCTGCCAGCCCGCTGGTATGTCCTGTACCGATTGCCAATCGCCGACCGAAGACCGTGCAAAAGCAATGCCGCTGAAGAGGTCCACGGCGAGGAAGAGAAGTATTAGTGGTCGTCGCATGAGACGTACTTTAGAGGCGGGGAGTAAAACTTCGGGGGTGTCTCTGTGACACTTTCGCGAGTGTCACATTTAAGGGGCGAGTGGGCTGCGGATAAATTCTTCGTATTCGAGAAGTTCCTTGAGCGAGGATTCGGCAAGTAGAGGGAAGGTAAGGACCCGGCGGATGCCGTCCAGCTTTTCAGCCGTAAGAGAGTCACAGACAACCGCGGAAATCTGCTTCAGACCACGCCGCCAGTTCGGCTTCGAGGAGTCACGCAGAACCAGGCAGTCGGGATCGAAACCGGCAGCAACCAACATTGTGTGGGCGGTTTTCAGGAAAGTCGGCCATCGGGACGCGACACCTACAAGGGTGTTTGAGGGAGCGGGCAAGTACGCGGCAAGCGAGTCTCCGGCAGAGCGCAGGTGAAGCACGAGTAACTCCGGGTTGTCTGGCAACAGATCGCGCGTGGTTTTCGCTTTGAGGGAAAGAGCTACCAGGACAGCACCCTCGAACAATGTGCCATCCTTGCATTCGTCGAGTCCGCAGTTTTTGACGGGCAAGGTTAGGACTCGCCGCATCTCCGTGACGACGATACGCGCGAGCTCTTGATCCGGCTCAATCAGAAGAAAGTGGTCGGGAGGCTGCAATTCCAGCCACTGCCTTAGGCGCGAGCGAACGACCGACAGCCGGCCTTCAATCTGTCGTGCGGAATGAAGGAAGCTCGCGATGAGTTGATCCAGGTCAAGCTCCGGCGCCTGCGCTCTCAGTTGTTTGGGTTCTCGCACGTAGATGCCACTGCCTTTGCGGAATTCCACCCAGTTCTGGTGTGCGAGTTGGCGGTAACTGGCGCTGATGGTGTTGGGATGAAGATGGAAGCGCCGCGCCAGATCGCGCGTACTAGGGAGCCGCTGTCCGCGGGGGCCAGATCGCCGCTGAGGATACTCAGAACGATCTGGGGTAACGAGCTGGTCGCGAATGCTGATTTCGCTGGCGCGAGAGAACCAGAGGCGCATGCCGGTGTATCTTATCGCGGTCGGCGGTTTTCGTGCGCTTCTTGGTTCGCGCTTTCGCTGTGTTTACCAACTTGCAATACAATCACTGCAATGACGTTCCTCGATCTCCTGGACGGTGTGGAAGTTCTCGCCCAGAGCGGAAATCCCCACGAGTATCCGACGATTACCGGCGTCGAATACGACTCGCGCCGGGTCAGGCTAGGCAACGTGTTCGTGGCCATGCAAGGTGGATCGAGCGACGGGAACCGGTTCATTGATCAGGCCATCGCTGCGGGCGCGGTAGCAATCGTAACTGACGTACACCAGACGCCGAGATCTGGCGTCGCCTGGGCGGAAGTGCCGCATGGCCGCCGCGCGCTCGCAGGTCTGAGCGCAAACTTTTATGGGCGTCCGGCGGAGAAGCTTGCCGTGACGGGCATAACTGGAACCAATGGCAAGAGCACGACGGCGTTCCTGGTGGAGTCCATTCTGGCAGCGGCGGGGCGCAAGAGCGCGCTTGTGGGGACCATCGAATATCACGTGGCGGGGAAAGTTCTTCCTGCGCCCCACACCACGCCGGAGCCGCTGGAACTGCAACGGCTATTCCGTGATGCGTTGGACAGTGGCGCCACTGAAGCAGTGATGGAAGTGTCTTCCCATGCACTTGCCCAGCAGCGTATTTTTGGCACCCCCTTCGAGGTTGCGGTGTTCACCAATCTGACGCGCGACCATCTCGACTACCACCTCAGTATGGCTGAATATTTTTCCGCCAAGCGAATTCTTTTCGCAGGCTGCGGGGCGAGGGAACCACAAGTGGCTGTTCTGAATACCGACGATGAATACGGCCCGCAACTCACGAAATTCTCGAAGGGCCGTAGTGAGAGAGTGGTCACTTACGGACTTTCGAAAGCTGATTTTCACGCAGCGAAACTGGAAATCAGCCCGCGAGGCACGCGGTTTGATCTGGTCACTCCGCATGGAACAATTCCCATAGTGTCGCCGCTGATTGGAAGAGTAAACGTTTATAACATCCTTGCCGCCAGCGCTGCGGCTTATGCGCGCGGATGTACCAGCGAAGCCATCGAAGCCGGTGTTCGAAGTCTTGTCCGTGTTCCAGGGCGCTTCGAGCGAGTGGACTGCGGCCAGCCGTTCACGGTAGTCGTCGACTACGCCCATACAGATGATGCGTTGAGGAATCTGACCTCGCTGGCCCGCGAATTTGTGAAACCGGCTGGCGGACGGGTGGTCACAGTTCTTGGCTGTGGCGGCGACCGGGACCGCAGCAAGCGTCCACTGATGGGCGAAGCGGCAGGCGCAGGCAGTGATTTTGTTGTTCTTACTTCTGACAATCCGCGCAGCGAAGACCCGCTGGCGATCATTAATGACGCGATTGTGGGCTTGCAGCGATCGGGAGTGAGATATAAGACAGAACCTGACCGCCGTGCGGCGATCCATCTCGCAATCAGCGAATCCCGGCCTGGTGACATCGTGCTTATCGCCGGAAAGGGCCATGAGCAGGTGCAAATCACAAACCGAGGCGCGGTTCCCTTTGATGATGCGCAAGTTGCTGCGGAATCCTTACGTAACCTCGGGTACGATTGCACCAACGGCAGAGCTGAGAAGACCGCATGAAGCTGCCGCTCGCCCGAGTTGCAGACGTTCTTGGAATGGGTCGAGAAGGTGCGGGCGGAGATTTCGACCGCCAAGCCCTGGCCCTTGGCTACTCCATCGATTCTCGGACCATCCGCCCCGGCGAACTTTTCTTCGCCGTCAAAGGCGAGAAGATGGACGGGCATGACTTCGTTCAACAGGCGCTCGAAAAAGGGGCGGTCGCGGCTGTAGTGTCTCGCGAAAAACTCTCAAGGATTGGTCAGCGGACGAGAGCGCCCGCCGCTACACAACCCAGCCCTCCTCTGATAGTGGTTGAAGATCCTCTGGTCGCCTTTCAAACTCTGGCCACGGCGGTGCGCCGACTGTGGGCCCGGCCTCTCATCGCCGTGACTGGCTCGGCGGGAAAGACCACAACCAAGGACGCCATTGCTCACGTTCTTTCCACGCGCTTTCGAGTGCATAAATCGGAAGGCAACTTCAACAATCATTTCGGATTGCCTCTGATGCTGCTCAAGCTTGAGCCCGAACACGATGTGGCAGTCGTGGAGTTGGGTATGTCGCATCTGGGCGAGATCACTGCGCTGGCGCAGATCGCGCAGCCGGAAACCGGTGTTGTCACCAACGTGGCGCCAGTCCATCTGGAATTCTTCAACTCCATTGCGGAGATTGCGCGCGCTAAGTACGAATTGATCGAATCGCTTCCCGCTGGCGGTACTGTCGTGCTAAATGGCGACGACGAATACGTCTCGCAGTTTGGCCGCGACTTCAAAGGCAAGGTCCTCACTTACGGATTTGGACCAGCTTCCACCGTACGGGCGGAGAATCTCAAGCCTCTTGGAGGCAAGGGCTCGGCATTCGACATTGTTGTTGGAGACCGCCGCGAGCATGCAACCCTATCTCTAGTGGGAAGCCACAATGTTTACAATGCGCTCGCTGCGGTTGCCTTGGCGATTGATCGCGGACTGACTCTCGGAGACGCAGTTTCATTACTCGCGAGTCTTGCTCCCGCCGATAAGCGAGGGCAGGTTGTTCGCATCGGCAACATCACGGTCATCAATGATTGTTACAATTCCAATCCGAAAGCCCTGGCGGCTATGGTGGATGCACTGGCTGCCATGCCGGCGGAGCGCAGGATTGTTGTCGCGGGGGAAATGTTGGAACTCGGGCCGCAAAGCGAGGCCATGCATCGCGACTCCGGCCGGCACATTGCTGAGAAGGGGATCGATATTCTCATCGGCGTGCGAGGATGGGCGGAACAGATGGTGGATGCGGCGCAGCAAGCGGGCGTCGGCGCTGAGTTCGTTGCCACTCCTGAAGAAGCTGGAAGATGGCTGGCAAGCGAAACGAAGGACGGAGACGTGGTTCTGCTGAAAGCGTCGAGAGGGGTAAAGCTGGAGAAGGCGCTGGAGACCTGGAAAGAACAGCTATCAGGCGTCAGCTATCAGCCGGCAGGAAAACACGAAGACAACGAGTGACTGCGCAGACGTACTGAGACCTAACCGGAGGCGGATTGCTCTACTGGCTGCTGTATCTAAAACTGTTTCATTATTTTCCGCCTTTTCGAATTTTCCGCTACTTGACCTTTCGCACCGCGTTTGCCAGCCTGACAGCATTGTTCACCGGACTGATTATTGGCCCGCTCGTAATTGACCGGCTGCGCGACTTCCAGATTGGCCAGTACATTCGCGAAGAAGGCCCCAAGGCGCATCAGAAGAAAGCCGCCTGGTAGTACCCTTCTTCAAGCATTTCCAGCCGGACTTGGTGATCGACCGTCTGACCAACAATCCTAGTCTGTGGCCGATTGCCTTTCTTCCTTTTATCGCTTTTGTGGTGCTCATCATCGTCGGTGCCAGCAATGCCGTGAACCTTACGGACGGACTGGACGGTCTGGCGATCGGCTGCACTCTGATTGCTGCCGGAGCGCTGACCGTGCTTACGTATGTCAGCGGACACGCCACTTTTTCTACCTACCTCGAATTGCAGCGTATGCCTCAGGTCGGCGAGGTGACCGTTTTTTGCGGGGCGATGGTGGGCGCGGCCATCGGGTTTCTCTGGTACAACGCCCATCCCGCCGAAGTGTTCATGGGTGACGTAGGCTCGCTCGCACTGGGGGGAGCAATCGGAACGGTTGCGGTGATCATTAAGCAGGAATTGCTATTGCCGTTTATTGGTGGCGTATTTGTGATCGAGGCCCTCTCGGTCATTTTACAAGTGGCCTCCTACAAGCTGAGGAAGAAGCGCATCTTCAAAATGGCCCCGATCCATCATCACTTTGAGCTTATGGGGTGGTCGGAGTCGAAGATCATCGTGCGCTTCTGGATTGCTTCCCTGGTATTTGCCCTGTTCGCGCTGACCACGCTGAAACTAAGATAAAATTCGTTTACCCAGAGGACACAGAGGAACGCGGAGAAAGGTCGGTGATCCTGACTTGTCTCTGTGCTCCTCTGTGTCCTCTGTGGTTGAGCTGTTTTCATGGATCTAAACGGCAAACGCGTGCTGGTGGTGGGACTGGGGCGCTCGGGCGTGGCTTCGGCGTTGTTTCTGAAGTCGCGCGGGGCTCGCGTGACTGTGTCCGACGCGAAGTCGGAAGACCAGCTTCGCAAAGAGATCCCCGCATTGCTCGATCACGGGATAGCAGTCGAAACCGGCGGCCACGGTGAGCGGACCTTTAAGAATCAGGATCTGATTGTGGTAAGTCCCGGCGTTCCCGTAGATGCCGAGCCGATCAGTCAGGCGCGGGCACTGGGTCAGGACATCCTGGGAGAAATTGAGCTTGCAGCGGAATTCCTTCAGGGCCAGATCGTCGCGATTACCGGATCGAACGGGAAAACCACGGCCACAACCCTGACCGGCGAAATTCTTTCGGCTGGCGGTTTGAAGACTCTGGTCGGCGGGAACATCGGGACTCCTGCAATTTCCCTGGTTCCACAAGCGACACCGGAAACGGTCACTGTGCTTGAGGTTTCCAGCTTCCAACTGGAGACCATTCGACACTTCCGGCCCAAGATTGCAGTTGTCCTGAACGTGACCCCTGACCACCTCGACCGGCATCGGACGTTTGCGGCGTACGTGGACGCGAAAGCCCGTGTTTTCGAGAACCAGCAAGGTGAGGACTTCGCCGTGTTGAACGCAGATGATGCCACTTGTGTCGAGCTAGCGGGACGAACTCGTGCCCAAGTGTTCTGGTTCAGCCGCAAGCGCGAAGTCGAACAGGGGGCGTTCGTGCGCAAAGGTGACGTGTTGTTCCGAGGCACAGGAGGGCAGCGGGAAGTGATGTTGGCCTCGGAAATCCCGCTGAAAGGCTCGCATAACCTTGAGAACGTCCTGGCTGCCGTGTGCGCCGGAGCGCTCATGGGATGCGAAGCGGGCAAGATCGGCGACGCGATCCGCGACTTCAAAGCTGTCGAGCACCGGCTGGAATACGTCGCCACGCTGCGCGGCGTCGAGTACTACAACGATTCCAAGGCCACGAACGTGGACGCCACCATCAAGGCCCTGGAGTCATTTCCGGCCAATGTGCACCTGATTCTCGGCGGGAAAGACAAAGGCAGCGACTACACGGTGCTCAACGATCTCTTGCGGGAGCGGGTGAAGTGCGTTTATACGATCGGAGCAGCGGCGGAAAAGATCCAGTCGCAGATCAAAGGGCCGACGGCAATTGTGCACACTGGCACTATTGAGTCCGCCGTAAAGCAAGCGGCAGCTTCCGCCAGTCCTGGAGACATAGTTCTATTGGCTCCGGCATGTGCGAGCTTCGACCAGTTCCAGAATTACGAGCACCGGGGAAGGGTGTTCAAGGAGTTGGTACTGGGCCTGCAAGCCGATACGCCGCCCGCGAACCCTAAGTAGCGAACCAAAATAGTTATCTCTCAGGCAGAATCTGTGGCGAACAATCCTCCGTACCCACGTGTCTCCGTGGTGAAATGGATCTTCCATGGCAAAGCGCGTCAGCGTAGACCGGCTGCTGTTCATTGTGACCTTGCTGTTGGTTTTCGTCGGCCTGGTGATGGTGTTCAGCGCCTCGGCAGTAATGGCAAAGGAGCGATATCACTCCGGGTACTTTTTTCTGCTGCGGCAATTGGGATGGGCAATGGCCGGCTTCATTGCCATGATGATCGGGATGAGGATTGACTACAAGCGGCTGAAGCATCCGGCTGTTGTGTTTTCGCTGCTGGGATTGACGACCCTGATGCTGATCTCGGTATTTTTTCTTGACCGCTCGCACAATACGCATCGCTGGATCCATTTCGGCGGATTCTCCTTCCAGCCGTCAGAGCTGGCAAAGCCCGTGCTCATTCTGTTCCTCGCCTTTTTTCTTGAGAACCGTACCAGATCCATGGACGACTGGCGCAACACTTTGATTCCGGCGTTGCTGCCGACGCTGGTTTTCGTAGGGCTGATTGTATTTCAGCCGGATTTGGGGACCGCGATTGCCTGCGCGGCAATCACAGTTTGCATTTTGTTTGTCGCCGGCCTGGAAACAAAGTACCTGGCGTATGGATTCCTGGCATCGCTGTTACCGCTTTACCTCTTGATTTTTCATGTGGCTTACCGTCGCGATCGGATTCTAGCTTTTCTGAATCCCTATTCCGATCCGCAGGGGCGCGGCTTCCACATCATTCAATCGCTAATTGCGGTTTCGACCGGCGGTTTGACGGGCGTCGGGCTGATGGAAGGCAAGGAGAAGCTGTTTTACCTGCCAGAGCCGCATACGGACTTCATATTTTCTGTTTTGGGTGAGGAGCTGGGCCTGGTCGGCTGCCTGATCGTGGTTTTTCTGTTTGCGACGTTCTTATGGCGCGGAATTCGAACTTCCCTGCGCATGCAAGATATGTTTGGAAGATTTCTGGCGGTAGGCATCACCAGCATGGTTGTGGTGCAGGCATTCATCAACATCAGCGTGGTGCTTGGACTAATGCCCACCAAAGGTATCCCGCTGCCACTGATCTCCTACGGCGGGTCGTCATTATTTATTACTCTCGCGTGCGTGGGCGTACTGCTGAATATCACCAAGCAGGCGGAATAAGGCGCACGCGCGGGCCCTCATATATAGTTCCTCTCATGCGAGTCATTCTGGCGGGTGGAGGCACGGGCGGACACGTAATTCCCGCCATTGCCATCGCGCAGGAACTGCGCAGCCGGTATGGGGCGGAGGTGCTGTTTATTGGTACGGCGCGCGGGCTCGAGAACCGGCTGGTTCCGGCGGCGGGCTTTCCTCTGCAACTAGTGAAAGTGGGCGCGCTGAATCGCGTGAGCCTGGCGACGCGGCTGAAAACGGCTTTCGATCTGCCTCGCGCAGTATTTGCTGCCCGCAGAATGCTGATCGACTTTCAGCCGGACGTGGTCATCGGCGTCGGCGGATACGCGTCGGGGCCAGCCATGCTCGCGGCCCTTCTCCGGCACATTCCGACATTGGCATTCGAGCCAAACTTTGTTCCCGGGTTCGCTAACAGAGTGGTAGCGAGGTTCGTCTCGGCAGCGGCCGTACACTTCGAACAAACGGGGGACCACTTCCGCAATCCGGTCGTGACTGGAGTTCCGGTGCGTCCAGCTTTCTTTCAGATTCCCAGGAAGCCCTATTCTCAGGCATCACCAACCTTGCTTGTGTTCGGGGGAAGCCAGGGAGCGCGCGCGATCAATCAGGCGGTGGTTCTAGCTTTGCCGGAATTGATCAAGCGAGTGCCAGGGTTACGAATCATTCATCAGACCGGAGAGCGTGAATATAATGAGGTGCAAGGCGCATACACGCAGGCCGGGATTCCAGCGGAAGTTCACAAGTTCATCGACGATATGCCGGCATTTTTTTCTCGCGCCGACCTGGTCTTGTGCCGGTCGGGAGCGAGCACAGTGGCTGAAATTGCAGCCGCGGGAAAGCCAGCGATATTTGTTCCCTTTCCACTGGCGGCAGATGATCATCAGCGGCGCAACGCTGAGGCGCTAGAGCGAGCGCAGGCCGCCGTGGTGCTCGAAGAAACCAAGCTCGACGAAGTCTGGCTTGTGGATACGATATGCGCGCTGCTGGAAGATCCGGCGAGACTCGCGCGAATGAGTCAGGCGGCGCGAGACATGGCGCATCCGAATGCGGCTAAAGACATTGCGGAACTGGCAGAGAACCTGGCTGGAAGCGAAGAACTGGCCATGGATTAGCCCGGATCTTCACGGATTTTTTTTGCTCTGTAGATTTGGGTTTTGATCCGTGTGAATCCGTGTAAATCCGTGGCCAAGAATTTGATTTATGTTTGCCAAAATCCAACGCATTCATTTTGTCGGCATCGGCGGTATCGGCATGAGTGGGATTGCCGAAGTGTTGCTGAACCTTGGCTACAAGATCTCTGGTTCCGATCTTAAGCAATCTGCCGTAACTGATCGCCTCAGGGCCCTCGGGGCGATTGTTTCCGAAGGTCACTGCGCAGAAAACCTTGCTGGCGCCGAGGTGGTGGTTACCAGCTCTGCGATCAATGCGGGAAATCCAGAGGTCGAAGAAGCGCGCCGATTGCATGTTCCGGTCATTCAGCGTGCGGAAATGCTGGCCGAGTTGATGCGGCTTAAGTACGGCATTGCCATTGCTGGAATGCATGGCAAGACGACAACGACTTCCATGGTCGCTGCAGTGCTCGCGGCAGGCGGACTCGATCCGACCGTCGTTGTGGGCGGACGAGTGGATGCAATGGGATCGAACGCGCGGTTGGGACGGTCGCAGTATCTTGTGGCGGAGGCTGATGAAAGCGACCGGTCGTTCCTGAAACTCTCGCCGATTCTCGCGGTTGTGACCAACATTGATCGCGAACACATGGACTGCTACCGCAACATGCATGACATTAAGCGCGCATTTCTCGACTTCATGGATCGCGTCCCGTTTTATGGGATGGTTGTGCTTTGTAGCGACGATCCTCTTCTGCGACGGATGCTGCCGAAGATCCGGCGCCGCATGGTCAGCTATGGGATGCGGAAGGGGTCGGATTTCCTGATCACATCAAGAAACAAGGAATTGTGGAGCGCCGAGCGTCCCCGCCCGGCTGGGGATAAGAATGCACGGGCAGGGACGCCCGTGACTCCACAAGTGAGTTTTGGAGTGAAATTTCGCGGTAAAGACCTGGGCGAATTCCATCTGCATGTACCTGGTGTGCACAACGTACTGAACGCTACAGCGGCGATTGCAGTGGGGATTGGACTCGATATTCCGCTTTTACAGATTCGAGAGGCACTGGAAAATTTCCGGGGTGTGGACCGGCGTTTTCAGGTGCGGGGACAAGTGGCAGGCGTGACTGTAGTCGACGACTACGGCCATCATCCGACGGAAATTCGGGCGACGCTCGCAGCGGCCCGGCAATGCGGCTATCGCAAAATCCATGTCATCTTCCAGCCGCACCGCTACACACGAACCCGCGACTTGATGGATGAGTTTGCCGCCGCATTCGACGACGCCGACTCGCTACAGGTGCTGGACATTTATCCCGCCAGCGAACAACCAATCGAGGGCATCAGCGGAGAAGCTTTGGCGCTCCGGATTTGCGAAAAAGGAAACCACCAGGCTGCCTATGCCGGTTCGTTTGAGGATGCTGTGACGGCAGCAGCGGCAAGGGCACGTGATGGTGACATGATCTTGACCCTGGGCGCAGGATCAGTATCGCAGCTCGCGCCGATGCTGCTGGAGAAGTTGCAGGCGGCGCCGGTGGGAACGCGAGAATCGAGCCTAACTGACAATCGTGCTGTACTGTAGCTGATCGTGTCTTTCACCAGTATTATGGGCCGGGAGTTTCTGTCACGTTCGGCTTGCTATGTTGTCTAATTGGGCTATGAGAAAGCTTGCGATAGTACTCGCGCCAATCGTCGTCGCTGCCATTGTGGGCATCCTCTTAGGAGCAGCTTGCCTTCGGCATTACAACAGCGAAGCCGTGGCGCGGGCACAAATGATTGCGACCGATATCCAGAAGTGAGAGTTGGTGCATCGGATTACAAAGCGGCGCAATCGATTGCAATGAAGTTCGGAACGGTCCCATACGAAAATGACTATGACGGTGTACGGGACTGCACCGGCGGCTACTTTGATCGCTGTGCATACATGATCCCAACTAACTTCAGCCGGATCCGCAGGCTGGTGCTAAAACATCCGTCTTTGAGTCGCTTAGTCTCTAGTGATTGGAGCGGGAGTGCGTTCGTATACATCGAAAACGGTACTGTGCAGGAATACTCTTTCGGGATCATATACAAGGCCTCGAACGCCCAGTGGCGCGGATTCGGGGCGGAAGAAGGCAAGACGCTTCCGGAGTCTCGAGCTGTTCAAGCGCGCATTTCCGGCTCGTATTCCATAGAACGCAATGACGTGCGTATGGGAGAGAGAGCAAGCGACTTGGGTTTTGCACTCGACTCGTCCCTGGTCCCTGTGGCAACGGCGGCTGAACGAAAGCGCGCGTGGCATTTCGAGTTCAGCTGTCTTTCGCAACGTCATGGCTGCGGGGAGATCTGCGATGTAATGCCGAATACCTGGCGGGATTTCTATAGCAGTCGTGGCCATTTCGATGTAGACAAATACGGTTCCGCTTACCTGTTCTGCAACAAGTTGCCGATGTAGGTAGGAAATTACTCGTGCGAGCCCTCACCCCGAGTGCCGGATGTGCATCACGTCCCCATCCTGCACGATGTAGTCTTTGCCTTCCAGGCGAAGAGTGCCGCGAGCGCGGGCGTTGGCCTCCGAGCCTGCTTCAAGAAGTTGGTCCCAGCGGATGGTTTCGGCGCGGATGAAGTGGTGTTCGAGATCGGAATGGATGGCTCCGGCGGCCTGAACTGCGCGCGTGTTTACGGGGATGGTCCAGGCGCGGCATTCGTCTTCGCCCGCAGTGAAGAAGGAAATCAGACCCAGCAGCGCGTAGGTTTTGCGGATCAGGCGGGCGAGGCCGCTCTCGGTTAAGCCGTAGCTGGAGAGGAATTCGGCGGCATCGGCGTCGCTCATTTCGGCAAGCTCGGCTTCGACCTTTCCGCAGATGGCAGTGGCTCCAACATTTTTTGTCGAGCGTTGCTCGACCGGACGGGCGAGGGCGCCCGTCCCCAGGTGGGCATCTTTCACTCCATGGGCGTCTTCCCCTCCATGGCCCGAGATGAGATCGGTCAGGCCGTACTTTGTAACCGCGGCTTCCAGGTCTTTACCTAATTCCGTGCTCTCGCCGATATTCAGCACGTAAAGAATCGGCTTCTCGCTCAGAAACATGAAACCGCGAAAGCGCTTTTTATCTTCCGGAGTCATCTCCATTTCACGCAGCGGGCGTTCAGCTTCGATCTGCGCTTTGCCGCGCTTCAGCAGCTCGAACTCTTTTTCCAGATCGGCCGAGCGCATTTTCTTCAAATCTTTCTCTACACGCTCCAGGCGCTTTTCGATCTGGCCGAGGTCGCTGACCATCAAATCGAATTCCACATTCTTAATGTCGCGAAGCGGTTCAATTGGGCCGGCATGGGGAATAGATTCGTCTTCGAAAGCGCGCACCACGTGGGCTAGCGCGTCCACATTGCGAAGGTGTCCGATGTAGCTGGATTCCTTCAAAGCTTCCTGGCCGATCGCGCCGACGTCCACGTACTCGACGGAAGCGTGAGTCAGTTTCTCGGGATTGTAAAGCGCGGCCAACCGGTCGAGGCGGTCGTCGGGGACTTTGGCGACTCCAACGTGGGCTTCGCGCGGATTAGCGTGTGCAGGCGAGAGATGCGCTTTGGTGAGAATTCGGAACAGAGATGTTTTGCCTACCTGAGGCAGGCCAATGATGCCAGTTTTCATAAAGAAGGTTCTAGCCGTTAGCTCCTAGCTTTTAGCTTGAATCCCTTTATCGCCAAGTGTGCGGAAGGACGATTTAACAGAATAAATGATTCGTGACGTTCGCACTTACTGGCGCGAAGAGCCGATTCGGCGGGATGTGGAATACAAGACGATCAATCCGAACAGGAGCACTGTTTCTTCGACTCGCGTGGACCAGGTGTGGAGAGAATCGAACTGCTGGCGGATCGGGTTATCAACCGACAGCGAAGCAATCTCTCCGGCAGAGGCGCGAAGAGAATCCATGCGCGGGATGATCCTGAATTGCGAGACAGCAGTGAGGGACAGCATTGCGGCCACGAGAATATGGGGCAACCCGAATGCCCGCGTTCTTCCGAGCATTGCACGGTTGTAAAGCAGAGAACTCGCGAGGAACACCACGCCCGAGACAAATCCCATCCAGTGCAACTCGCGCAACGAATCGCGCACCATTTCTCCTGCGAGATGCGACGACGGCAGTATGGAGAATGCTGTTTGTGCGACCACTGGGAAGAAGATCAGGCCGCCCAGCCAGATGGCCAGCGCAAGCAGCATGAGGAAGCGCAGGAGCTTCATGCGGGAATAGTAGCAGGCGCGGGAGAACTCGAAGCAGATGGTACTTCCGTGGAAGAGCGGCCCTTTCAGGGCCGCGTCACAGCGATCGCTGTGACTACGCGGCGCTGAAAGCGCCGCTCTTCTACGGTGGGTCTATGGGTCTCGGTATGTTCACACCGGCACTGGAACGGAATCGACGATTTCTTGTATGACATCTTCGGTGCGCACGGATTTTTTCATGCCGGAAGAGTTCATCCCGTGGATGGCGACGCGGTGAGCGAAGACTGGAACTGCAAGCGGCTTGAAATCTTCGGGGACACAGAAGCTGCGTCCGTCGAGGAAAGCCATGGCCTGGGCTGCGCGATAGAGCATCTGCGAGCCGCGCGGCGAGACTCCGAGGGTGAGCTTTTCGTGCTTGCGGGTGCGGGCAACGATTTCAAGTGCGTAGCTGACCAGAGAATCGTCAACTTCGACTTGGGTGACAACTTGCTGCATCTCGAGCACATCCCCGCCCGTCAGCACGGTTTCCAGGTTCTCCAATTGAGCCGCGCCGGCTTCAGCGCGAAGAATTTCGCGTTCGGATTTGATGTCGGGGTATCCCATTTGCACGCGCATCAAGAATCGATCGAGCTGCGACTCGGGCAGCGGATAAGTCCCATGGTGTTCAACCGGATTCTGGGTGGCAATCACCAGGAACGGTTGCGGAAGCTGGTAGCAATTGGCATCAACCGTGACCTGGCCTTCGTTCATCGCTTCCAGGAGGGCGGACTGCGTCTTCGGAGTAGTGCGGTTGATCTCATCCGCCAGCAGCACATTGGTAAAAATCGGGCCGCGCTTGAACTCGAATTTCTGCTCGGTTGCGGAGTAGATGGAAATACCAAGAATGTCGGACGGGAGCATGTCGCTGGTGAACTGCACGCGCTGAAAGCTGCAGCCCAGCGAGCGCGCCAGGGCATGGGCCAGAGTGGTCTTGCCCACGCCGGGGACACCCTCAATCAACAAATGCCCGCGCGCAAGGACCGAAACCAAAGCCAGACGGACGATGTCATCTTTGCCGCGGATCACCTTTTTAAGTTCATTTTCCAGGCGAGAAGCCCGATGCGACGCGGCAATCACGGTTTCGAGCGACATGGAGGCGATTTTACTATGCGGCGGTGAGTCCGCCGTGGTTACCTTGGTGACCGGAAAACCGTGCTGTTGGCTGTTGGCAAAATAAAGTCTTCTCAGCCACGGATTAACACGGATTTCCACGGATCAAAACCAGGAGAAACAAAAATCCGTGAAAATCCGTCGCCAAGTATTTGACTCTGTCCTTTTTACTGCACGAATTCTGCTGGCCGTCCGGTAAGTCGCTCAATTCGCTTCGCGATGGGCGGATGCGTCGAAAACAGGCTGCCAAAGCTCATTCCCAACAACGGTTGAATGATGAATAAATGCGCCGTCGAGGGAGTCGCAACGAGCGGCATGCGCTTCGAATACGCGTCCAATTTGGCGAGCGCGCTAGCCAAAGCATAAGGATTTCCGGTGAAGTGCGCGCCGGTTTCGTCGGCTTGGTACTCGCGTGAGCGGGATACGGCAAGTTGAATGAGCATAGCTGCAACCGGAGCCAGGAAGAGCATGAATATCGCCCCCAGTCCTCCGCCGCGATTGTTGTCGTCGCGTTCGTAGCCACCGAAGATCATGCCCCAACGCGCGATGTCGGCAAAGTAAGTGATCGCGCCGGCAATGGTTGCTGCAATCGAACTGATCAGGATGTCGCGATTGCGCACGTGGCCGAGTTCGTGCGCGAGTACACCTTCCAGTTCTTCGTCATTGAGCAGGCTTAGAATTCCTTGAGTAACTGCTACCGAAGCATGTGCGGGATTGCGTCCCGTGGCGAACGCGTTCGGCGATTCGGTCGGGATCACGTAAATCTTCGGCATCGGCAACCCAATCTTCTGGGTGAGTCGCTCCACAATCTGGTACGCGCGCGGCAGTTCTTCGCGCGTGACTGGCCGTGCGCGGTACATGGCGAGGGCCAACCTGTCCGAGAAAAAATACGAGACGAAGTTCAATACACCTGCGATCACCAGCGCGATCAACATGCCATTCTGGCCGCCAAATATGCGCCCGATGAACATTAGCAGCAGGGTGAGCGCGGTGAGCAGGAACGCGGTTTTAAATGTATTCCCCATGAAATTGCCCTAAGAGAATAGATGCAACCGCAGCCGCTCGGATGCATCTCTTCGAAGAACGCGGACGACAGGAACTCTTGCAGAGAAAACAGGATCAGCGATTCCGCTTGACGGCTCGGGCGAGAGTTTGATCAAGCGCAGCTTTGGCTTTTGAGTACTCCTGATCGGAGACCTGCCCTTGCTTGTGCTCCATTTCTAGTTGGAAGATCTCTTCTTTTAGAGCATCCAGCAATAGGCCCGCATGAGTGGGTGCGGCCACTGCTGGTGACGGAAGATTAGGCCTGGAACGGCTGGTGGTATAAAAAGCGCCGGCCGCAAGGACCACGCCGAAGCCAGCGAGAATCCACCAGCGGTATTGATCCAGCTTATCGGGGGCGTCAATGGGCGCGCCCAGTCCGCCACCCGGACGGTTGTCCGTAGAGGCGGAAGCTGTTCCCGGAGCGCTATTTGAGGCGTTCTGACTCTGGTCTTGCAACATGCCGTCGCCGGAAATTTCAAACGCCAACTCTTGTCCGGGCTGCGGATTGCTGGCGACTTCGGCAATGGCATCGGGTTGATCCGGAGGCTGCTTGTCTTCATATACGCCCGATTGCGCAGGAGTGAATCCGATCGAGCGTGGCATGATGGCAACAAAGTGCTGCAATGGATAGACGAGCCGCGGATCGATTTTGGCTTTTCCGCCATAGGCCATGTGATAGCTGACCTGAAATTCTGTTTGTCCTGGACGCAGAGGGAAGACAAACGCATACCGCCCTTTTTCGGCCTGAGGCGTGGGAGCAATGTTCACGTCCTGTCCGCCGGCAGTCCGCGCCGACGCGGCATCAATGTCAGTGCCTTCGGGAACGTAGAACTCGAAGTTCGCGTCGTTCATCTGTGTGCGGGGAGGCTTGGAGGTGTTGTCCACCGCAAAAATCCGCGTGATGCCGAGCTGACCTTTTGAGGCCTGCAGGTACATGAGGTCGGCGACCGCGTGCACCCCGTCGACTCTCGCGCTTGAGTCATAGACTTGAACTTCGACCGAAATCGTTCCGGGAGGCGCTGGACGATGGTAAGTGACTCCCTGATGAATGGCGCGCACCAGATGCGGCGCATTACCCTCGTCGAAGGTGAAGCTGAATTTTCCCTTGGTATCGGTTTTGGTGTGGCCGACCTCGTCCATTCCGGATGCCAGCTTGATGAGGATCACTTCGTCGCCGGGGGAAGGTTTGTTAGTGGTGCCGTTGGTGATGGTTCCGTTGAGGGTGGCGGCGAATGCAGAAGACGCGATTAACAGGAATAGGATTGCCGCGAGCGGGATGTTCTCTGGGCGGCCAAGGAACTGGCAGATTTTGGATAGAGTCGGCCTTCCGGGCCTTCGTAAAGCAGTGCAAAGGCCAGATTCAGCAGCGCTGAAAGCGCTGCTCCACCCAAAGTCGAGCGCTCGATTCTTTGCGAAATACGCTGAGATGCTCAAACTCTTTGTCCCTTGTTGCTTCGAACTGTAACGGCCGTCCTCGCGTCCGATTCCAGACGCGCGATCTCCGCCAGAATCGTAGCAGCCTCTTCTTCGAGAGAATTCTTCATTGTCTGATAATCGTTGTCGGGGAATTTGCCAGCCTTGTACTCAAAGTTCAGATCGCGCAGGTTCTCGTAAACCGCTTCCTTTCTTTCCCGAAGATAAGCGACGCGAGTTTTTTCCGTCCCGACGGCCATGAAATCGGGAACGTGAAAAATGTAGTAGAGCGCCGCCGCGGTAACGATGGCGCAGGTCAGAGGGATCACCGGTCGGTCTCCTTGCGGGCCTGCTCCCGAAAGTGCTCGAGCTCAGTGCTCTTGACCTGGGGACTGTCCGCTAACGGAGGCCCTAGAGGCCGATTCCGCCAGGCGCGCACAACCAGGACGACACCACCGATTCCGAACACCAGCGCGAAATAAGGCATGATCCAGGCCACCCGGTTGAACCCAGTGGTTGTTGGAGTGGCAAGAACCGTGGTCCCATACGTCTGAATAAACCATTGCAAAACGGTGTTGTCGTTGTCCCCGCGATCCACTGCCGCGACTAGTTCGTCACGCATCTTCGTGGAATATGCACAACCGACGTGGTTACACTCGAGCAAAATCTGATTGCAACCGCAAACACACATCATCTGATGGCCAAGCCGGACTATGCGAGCGGAATCGTCTCCGGCGCCAATCAGCAAGAGCACTCCCAGGAGCAGAGCGGGAAGAAGTCGTGTCCTCCCAAGTCGTGATTGAGACTGATTCATCAATCCGCTACTCCGACGGGGACGCCCTCCAAGCGCGCGGGAACGGCAACACGCGCCGGAGCCGCATTGGGAACCAACGCCACGATTGTGCCGAAGATCATTACCAACACGCCGATCCAAACCCATGAGACCAACGGGTTCAGGTGGGCCTTGATGATCGGCCGCCCAGTATCCGGATTCTGGCCCTCGTAAACAATGTACAGATCTTCCTTTAAGGTGGAGCGGACGGTCGGGATGTGCTGCTGCTGTTGGCTGGCGGTGTAAAAACGACTTTCGGGATAGAGAGTTTCCAGCAAGTTGCCGCCCTTAATTACTTCCATGATCGCTTTTTCGGTGGTGTAGTTCGGATTCTCTTCCTGGGTGTAGGAGCGGCAGACCAGAGTGTAAGGGCCGATGGCCAGCTGGTCGCCGAAGCCCATCTCCTTCTCGGTATCTTGATTGAAGGCCGACCCGGCAAACCCGATCATGATGATGATGACGCCGACGTGGACGATATATCCGCCATAGCGGCGGGTGTTGCGGTGGGCCAGGTGCAACATGGAGGTGATTAGATTCTGGCCGGTGTGGCGGGAGATGACGCGCCCGCCGCGGACAAACTCAGAGGCAACCGTAAGGCCTACCAGCACCGATAGCATGATCACCATCAATGAGTAGAAATAAGAAACGTCGTTCCAGGGCCTCAAGCCAAACGGTGAACCCCACGCACGTGGAGTCGCCATTAAGAAGACCCCGGTCGCAAGCGCCCCGAGGGCCGGCCATAGGAAATTCCGCTTCAAACTTTCCAAAGAGGTCCTGCGCCAAGCGAGAAGGGGGCCGACCGCAGTGAGCAGCAGGAGCAACAGTGCTACAGGAATAGTCACCTTATTAAAGAAAGGAGGCCCGACCGTGACTTTGTGACCCTGCACCCACTCAGACAGAACCGGGAACAGTGTTCCCCAAAGGACCGTGAAGCAGGCGAGCAGAAGCAGGAGATTATTAAATAGGAAGCTCGATTCACGTGAAACCAGCGACTCCAGTTTGTGCTCGCTCCGCAAATGGGAGCGGTTCTTAGCGTAAAAGTAAAGGCAGGTGGCGAGAATCACCGCCAGGAAAGAAACGAACCAGTCGCCAATCGACGACTGCGCGAATGCGTGCACCGAATTTACAACTCCGCTGCGAGTGAGGAACGTCCCGAAAATCGCTAGCATGAAAGTCGAGAAGATCAGCCACATGTTCCAGGTTTTCAGCATGCCGCGCTTTTCCTGCATCATCACCGAGTGCAGGAAAGCGGTACCTGTGAACCAGGGCATGATTGACGCATTCTCAACCGGGTCCCATCCCCAGTAGCCGCCCCAGCCGAGCACCGAATAGGCCCAGTGCGCGCCGAGGAAGACCCCGCAGGTGAGGAATCCCCACGTCACCATCGTCCAGCGGCGAGTGATGTGAATCCACTTTTCGCCCGGATATTTCATGGCCAGGGCGCCGAGAGCGAATGCGAAGGGAACGGTGAAGCCAACATAGCCCAGGTAGAGCATGGGCGGATGAATCACCATCTCCGGATACTGGAGCAGCGGGTTCAGGCCGCTGCCATCATCGGGAAGCGTTCCTTGCATAATCCCAAACGGTTTGGCGGCGAAATTCAGCAATAACAAGAAGAAGACCTGCACCGCGGCAATGATCACAGACGCGTGAGCGAAGAGGCGCTCATCCGTCTTATGGCGTAATCGGAGGACCAGTCCATAACTTGAAAGCAGCAACGACCAGAACAGGAGCGAGCCTTCCTGTCCCGACCACAGCACAGCGAATTTATAAGGCAACGGAAGAGAGCGGTTGCTGTGATGGAAAATGTAGGCGATGGAAAAATCATTGCGGAATGCGGAAACGACCAGAACTAATGCGGCAAGGAATACAGCGCCGAAACTTGCGATTCCGGCACGCCGGGCGGTCTCGCCCAGTCTTTCCGATCCGGGTTGCCTTTTCGCCAGAGCTAGCAATCCGGCGAGAAAAGAGTACCCGCTGAGCGCGAGAGCCAGCAGAAGAACAAAACTGCCCAATTCAGACATGTAGAGGCTCTATTTTTTCAGACTTGCCGGGGTGGAGGCAAATGGGCAGCGCCTTGGGCTGGCGTTTAACCACATCGCTTCAACGCTTCGCGAACTTCTGCGATGAGGACCTCGGGCGCACATGGCTTGTGGAGGAACGTAACCCCCAGACCGGCATATTCCTGCTCGGCCTCATCCATCCCGCTGATAACGAGCACTGGCACGGATGGACTGAACTTGCGCAGTTCGCGGACAAAGACATCTCCGCTGGCGCCTGGCAGGACATGGTCGGTGAGGATGACCCGCAACCCGGAACTTGCCACTTGGTTCCTGAGTAGATCCAATGCTTGCTCGGCACTACAGGCGGTCAGAACGGACAGCCCGGCGCCGCGCAGCACGGCCTCCCGGACACACAGTTGTGTTGGGTTGTCGTCAATGACGAGAACTTCAGGCAAGCGGGACTCCTGTTTCCAAAACCGCAGCTGTGGCGCCGAGTGCTCCCGAACGGTAACTCAAGCTGTGTGCTTCTGATTGTTGCGGCGCGCCAGCACTTCGCGCTCGGCCGCGAACCAGTCCTGTTCGTCCTGCCCCGGAGTGCATCCTCGCTGTTGGTACAGCTCATAAGCGCGGAACCGGATTTCTGCTTCCAGATCCGCAGGCGAAAACTGATGTGCATTGCCATTGCCGCTGTCAGGCATGTGCAGAAGTTTCTTTTCGGCCTTTGGTTTGGTGGTGCGAGGGGTTTTTGCTTTGGCCATTTCTTTACTCCTTAAATTCTCGTCAAATGGTGTTTGGGCCACACACTGACGCAACAACCTAGTGGCTGCATACATCTTTAGTGGCTGGATATGTTCCTATGATAAACCGGAGTGGCTGTGGAAGGGTGAAGTAGAGTGATTAAAAATTTCTCTTGAGGCCAGCAGAATTTTGACCGGTGGTAGCGGTTTTTAGTGAAAATCGTGGGAACTGGTTTGCGCTTGAGTGATATTAAGAGACGAGACGCTGCTGGCTTTGAGCGAAATGACTCCGTCCTGGTTTTGCAATACCCCTTCCACCATCAAAAACTGCTCGGCAGTAAGTAATAAACGATTTTGCTGGAACAAGGCGGGAGTGACGATGGCATTGGCGACTCCGGTTTCATCTTCCAAACTCAAAAACATAAAACCTTTTGCTGTGCCAGGACGCTGGCGTGCGATCACGCAGCCCGCGGTGCGCACTTTGCGTCCGCTTGGGATTTGGCTGAGGTCGATTGCGCGGTGGACGCCGAGTTTCTCCATGCGCACGCGGTGGTAGGCCATAGGATGCGGGCCGACCGTCATACCTGTGCCGCGGAAGTCGGCGATTAGGCGTTCTTCGTCAGACATCATCTTTAATGGGGATTTGCTGTCGGGCTGAGGGATTCTCTCCAGCAAGGGTCCGGAGGGATTTGCAGCGACGCCTGCGTTCCAGAGAGCATCGCGACGGTGAAATGGGATTGCAGGGCGAAGGGCGATTTCAGATTTGAGATTGCAGATTTTAAATTTTTGAAGATTTTCAATCTGCAATCTAAAATCTGAGATCTGCAATCCTATTGAATTCAACGCCCCAATTTCCGCCAGAGTATTCAGTTCGTTTTTTCTTAACTCCGGCACGCATCGCATCAGATCATGGATGGACTCGAATGGCGCGCGCTTTTGTTCACGCGCGATCGCCTGCCCGGCTTCCTCGTGCAGTCCACGCACATAACGAAGGCCCAGGCGAAGCGCAATTTGTTGTTTCTTTCGTCCCTCCGGGACTTGCTCATCATCCCCTTTGACCCAGGGCTGGCGCCCTGGGCTGCAATCTGTCGCTCCTTCGGAGCTGAGTTCGGTACTTTCCCCAACGGTGTCTTGGCCAACGACGAACGACGAACGACCACCGACAGGGCTCTCTGAGTGCTGATTGCTGAGTGCTGAGTGCTCAAGCGTACATTTCCACTCCGAACACATCACATCCACCGGCAGCACTTTCAGCCCGTGCCGCTGCGCATCTTTCACAATGGTCGCCGGACTGTAGAAGCCCATGGGCTGATTGTTCAAGAGGGCGGCGGTAAAGGCCGCTAGATAATGGCCCTTCAGATAAGCGCTGGCATAGGCGATCAGGGCGAAGCTGGCGGCGTGCGATTCGGGAAATCCATAGAGCGCGAATGAAGTAATGGAAAGCACGATCTGCTCTTGCGCCTCGCGCGAGATGCCATTACGCTCCATGCCGGCCCGGAGTTTGGCTTCGATTTCCTGCATTCTTTTTTCAGAACGCTTGAATCCCATGGCGCGGCGCAGATCCTCCGCTTCGCCTCCAGTAAATCCTGCGACTACCATGGCCATGCGCAGAAGTTGCTCCTGAAAAAGTGGGACACCCAAAGTGCGTTCGAGCACAGGTTCGAGCGAGGGGTGAGCGTAAGTCACTGCCTCACGTCCTTGCCGCCGTTCTAAATAAGGGTTCACCATCTGGCCTACGATCGGTCCGGGACGAATAATCGCGACCTCGACTACAAGGTCGTAGAAGCGCTGCGGACGCAGTCTTGGGAGACACGACATCTGCGCCCGGCTTTCGACTTGAAACATGCCGATGGTGTCCGCCTTCTGCAGCGTGGAATAAACCTGCGGATCGTCTGAGGGTAGATGGGCAAGGTCTATTTCTTCGTCATAGTGATTACGAATGAGTTCGATGGAATCTTTGAGTACTGCCATCATGCCTAGGCCGAGCAGGTCAACTTTGATGATGCCGAGGTCGGCGCAATCTTCTTTGTCCCACTGCACGACGACTCTTCCCGGCATGGACGCGGGTTCAAGCGGAACCACGGAATCCAGTTGTCCCTGACAGATCACCATGCCGCCTGAGTGTTGGCCAAGATGACGAGGCAAATCCTGTATGGCCTCGCACAACTCAAAATATTTCCGGATACGAGGATGGCGCAGGTCGAGGCCGGCATCGCGAAAGCGGTGGTCGAAGGTGTCATTCGCATCGCGATATTCCCACTGCGCGACTGCAGCAGAGACTTTGCTCAAAGTTTCAGGATCGAAGCCGAGGACTTTGCCAATTTCGCGCGATGCCATGCGGCTGCGGTAAGTAATCACATTGGCGGTCATGGCAGCGCCGCGTTCGCCATAGCGGCGGTACAAATACTGGATGACGGCTTCGCGATCGTCACCACTGGGAAGATCGAGATCAATGTCAGGCCACTCACCGCGTTCTTCGGAGAGAAATCGCTCAAACAGCAGGTCCATGCCGACGGGATCTACGGCCGTAATACCGAGTGAATAGCAGACTGCGCTGTTGGCGGCGGATCCACGCCCTTGGACGAGAATGTTTTGCTCATGGCAGAAACGGACCAGGTCCCAGACGATCAGAAAGTATCCGGGAAGCGCGAGTCTTTCGATCAGCGCAAGTTCGCGCTGGATCTGGCGGCGGGCGCGGTCCTGCAAGTCCGCAGGAGCGCGGCCATAGCGTGATTGAAATCCCTTGCGGGTACGCTCGCGCAGAAACGACATCATGTTTTCGCCTTCTGGTACGGGATATTTGGGAAATTCGTAGCCCAGGTCTTCAAGCGTGAATTCGAGTCGTGAAAAAAGCTGGACCGTATTGGCAATTGCTTCTGGCAAATCAGCGAAAAGTTGCGCCATTTCCTCCGGTGATTTCAGGTGACATTCGGAGTTGCGCGCCAGCAGGCGTCCGGCAGTGCTCAGCGTGGAATGATTGCGAATCGCAGTAAAAACGTCGCAAAGCTCGCGGTCTTCTTTCGTTGCATAACGCACCCCATTGGTGGCGAGTAATGGCAGCCGGAGAGAGCGAGCGATTTCGATGGCTGCACGGTTTCGCATCTCCTGGTCACGATCGAAATGCCGTTGTAATTCGACATAGACATTGTCGCGGCCAAAAATGTGAATCAGACGTTCGACAGAACGGTGTGCCTCTTCGATGCCGCCGTGCGTGAGTGCACAGGCAAGCGGTCCACCATCTCCGCCGGTCAAACAAATCAACCCTTCTGAATATTGTTCAAGTTCTTCATCGAAAACTGCGCCTTCGTCTTTTTTGGCGCGGAGCTTCATTTTTGTGATTAAGCGGCAGAGGTTCTGATAACCAGTACGGGAAGAAACGAGCAGCGGAATGCGAAATTCACCACAGGGGTGTTTCCGTGGTGAAAAATCACTTTTGATCTCCGCTCCAATGTGCGCCTTGATCTTTGCTTTCTTCGCTGCCATGTAAAAACGCGGCGCACCGTAAACTCCGTCACGATCAAGCAGCGCCATGGCCGGCATGTTTAGTTCAGCGCATCGCGCCATCAGGCTTTCAGGAAGGGAAGAACCCTCTAGAAAACTGAAAGCCGAACGGGAGTGGAGTTCGATGTACAAAATCTCTTAGCCCTTAGCTGTTAGCTTTTAGCCAAAAGCGAAGAGCTAAAAGCTCGAAGTATTTAGTCATAGCTTCCTTCCAATAGCCATCGTCCGCGCACCAGATCGTGAACCAGACGATAGAGCGCAATGCCGGGGTCCTCTTTCACCGCGATGTCCCATTCGTCGCGCATCCAGGCATCCTGCTCCCACCAGTCTCCTGAGGAACGCCATGGCCCTGCGGCCCACAGCACTTCGCCGCCAATCTGTTTTTTGGATGAGATGTGAGACGGACTGCCGCTCTGATAATTGACCGTGACCGCAACTGGAGGACGAAATATTCTCAACGCGGTAACCAGATGATTGGGAGCAGAACAACTCCCATTCTTTCCCGCAGGAGTGAAATGTTGTATGCGGAATGCTTCTCGTCGGTGCGTGTCCAGTAGCTCTGGTGATCCTGCACGCCCTTCACCGACAATTCCAGAAATCTTCGCCAGCGTGAGTTCAAGCTTTTCCGGTTCCGGCTTTTCCGGTTCCGGAAAGGAAGGCAGAAAAAGTCCGTCCTGCGCCAGGCGCGGTTTTGCAGGCTCGATCCGCAAATGGACTTTCGCAACCGGAGCACCGGGAGGGTGCGTTTTCAGGTCAAGCTGCAGAAGCTTGAGAAAAATCTTGGCGTCGAGCAGCGGCACCGGTAGATGGATGGTTCGCTGAAAGCAGGTGAGGTTATCTTCAAGACTCGATTGCCGGCCATTTTCCAGGATCAATTCCAAATACAATTCCTGCGCAGCCAGTGTCCGGGCTTGCAATCGCGAGCACAGTTGATCGAGCATTCGACTCAGCACAAATGCGAGAGGCTCTAGCAGGACCAGCGGAGACTCCAGTTCCATCGCTTCTTCAAAAACCAACGGCGGGTCAGATGGAACCAGAGTCCGCAAACCCATGCCCTGGGCTTTTTGCTGAAGTTCGAACCCTCGCTGTCCCAGTCGCTCACTCAGCGCCACACCGGGCAGGGCAGTCAGGTCGCGGAATTTGCGGACACCCCAGCGCCTGAAAGTCTCCAGAAATTCCTTGCTCACTTCGAGGTCAGCCTCATCTGCAAAAAGAATTTCAATCGGCAAGCTACCCAAAAATTCCAATTCTTTTCCCTCGGGCACCACAGTGACACCACTAAACCCGTGTGCGGCGAGCAGAGCGGCTTCTAGCGTGAAAGCCACAGCTACGTTCGTTTCGAGGCCCATATCCGAAGCGCGGCGGGAAATCGCGCGGGCAATGTTAGGCAAGGTGCCGAAGAGCTTGTCGAGACCAGACAAATCGAGTAAGAGCGTGTCTAGCGCGGTATCCTCGACCCGCGGTGAGAAAGATTGCGCGCAATCGAGCAGCGCCCGATGGGCAGCGGACTCCTGGAGTTCAGAGCGGTCTCGCAACACCATTCCATCGCACCTTTCAACCTGCAGCTTGGTCATGCCAGGCCGGACGCCGGTGCGCCGGGCTTCTTCGTTTACCGCCAAAATGTTTTCAAGAGGCGGCTTGCCCTCGAGCACGGCCACTGCTTGCGAACGTAGTTTCGGTTCCGCCCGCAGGACTGCCTCCACGGGAAAATCAGGAACGAAGATGCATCCGAAAGACATGAAAAACCCGTCGTTGGTCGTTAGTCGTTGGCGTAAATCCAAAAAAGCCGAGCTCGGCTTCATCCCACGCGCACTGCTTGCGTCCTGAAAACTGCTGTGACTGATTGCACTGGTTTGCGTTCCAGACGCGACCGAACCACCTCTGCTTCTATCCGCATGCCTTCCAGAACCTGCGCATGCGCCGGGTTTTCTGACGACGGATGGCTGAGAGCTGAAGGTTTATGAATTGAAAGTTTCATCACCAACGTCGCGCAAGTCTGTGCGCATGGGAATTCGCTCACCACCAGCAGCGCTGTTTTCTTATGCTCGACCGCGCGCTGAAATCGGAACCAGGAAACCAGTGGAATGCGGCGCACAAATTGTCCGGGAATTCCAGCGAGATCGAGCGCGACTAGCCCGAAGCCGCCGCTTTGCAGGATGAGGTCTGTTGTCTTCAGGACCTGCTCGAGTTTGAGCGCGGGCGATGACGCTCGTGCTTCCATAAAGCTGGGGTTGGGAGATACGGGCCTCCCTGCCCGTGCTTTGTGCGAGAGTTCGTGCTGGCTGCACCGCACCCAGAGCAGTTTGCTGAAATCCACACCGACGGCCTGTCCCGAAGCAGGATCAAAGCTGTCGGCGGCATCGATTAGGACGCATGTTTCCTCTCGCCGTGTGGCCGCAGCAATCGCTGCCACGAGCACGCTGGTTTTCCCGGAAGAAACCGCGCCGCAGATTTCAGTCAGGCAGCCGCGCGGGATGCCGCCAGTGATTGCGTCCACTTCAGCGATGCCGGTGGAAAGCATCTCAGGCCGTGGCCGTACTTCCAGTCGCGACGCGGGCCCCACTGTAACCAACCGCTCCGAGTGCGCAATGTGCTTGAGCAGTGCGGCTTTCTTGTCCATTCGGCTTCGCTCAGAGCAAACCTGAAACTCCACGGGCAAAAACGAGGGACCACTGATGTTGCTAACATTTACTGGAACGGGGAACATGCAGACCTCGTAGGGCAGAAAAAGATCTGGGCTGGCTGCCCGGCGCGCGCGAACCAGAGTTAATTCGCTTTTTATTCGCCTACGAGATTCTGCTACTGACAGCCGGAGTTGTCAAGGGTGGGAGCCGGATCAAACAGAGGGTCAAAGTTTGGTAGCGCTAACGGGAATCGAACCCGGGTTTGAAGATTGAGAATCTGTAAGCCGGGAAATTTCTGTTAGAGCTGCCATGTTGTAAGTAGC
>WNGG01002937.1_pt1 | contig 31680 bp, 27 predicted proteins | sample 5400661 | NCBI WGS metagenome assembly WNGG01 (sample SAMN13153372, study PRJNA577476) | soil metagenome | isolation source: 100 cm soil or saprolite under Garry oak tree replicate 1 | place: USA:California | collected 2016-06-15
ACGAGACCGGCGTGCCCCACCGATTCCGCGAGGTCGCCTCGCTCTCGTTCGGCAATTGGATCTCCGGCCTCGCGTATTCCCTCCCGAGTCGCCTCGGGCCCTCGATCATGCTGATCTTCGTCGGCGCGAGCCCGGTGGCCTATTTCTTCATCGCCTTGCAACTCGCCGAGATCCTGAACTACATCCCGGAGTCCGTGTCGAAGTCTCTGTACGCCCACGGCTCCCTCCATGACCGCCTCCCCGCCTCGCTCACGTCGAGCATGCGTCGTCTTCTGCTGGCGATCCTTCTCCCGATGGTCGCGCTCGGTGTCCTGCTCGCCCAGGTCGGCATGACGATTGTCGGAGGGACAACGTATGGAAACCACGGACTCGCCTTGCAGCTGTTCCTCCTGGCGACTTTGCCAAAGGCCGGAATCCAGCTCTACAAGGCCCAGTTCAACGTGGACCGCCGCCCGCTCGCCCTCATCGTGATGGGGAGCGCTCTTGGTCTTTCGACTCTGGCGTTCCTGGCGGTTGGTTTGGTCCGTCGCGTGGACCCCGATTGGCTACCGCTGGCGTGGATCCTGGGTGGAATCCTGGCGTTGGGGGTCGGCTGGTGGCTCTCTCGAAGGAGGCTTCCGAGCCAACCGGAGGCCCGTCCGAGCGAGAGCTGAAAGGCAACGGCGTTTGCGGCATCCCTTCGGCCCGCATCCGGGCCAACCCGCCGCGAATTCGGTCATAGACCGCGACCCAACCGAAGAGCGAAAGCACCGCAAGCACGAACGCCGCAGGGGCGAGAAGCGGTTCGACCTGCCCCCGCACGAAGTCGGCGGGAACGGTGGAGGCCACCAATCCGTTGTAAATCGCAATCAGCATCCGGACCGCCCCGGCGAACGTGCCGACGACGAACGCGGTCGTTGCAAGGCCGCTCCCCGATCCAGGGTCGATTCGCGCCGCCGTGTCGAGCAGATACAGTCCTCCTGCGAAGACGACGACGAACCGAGCGGTCATACGAACCGAATTCCAGACGACTACAGCGGGCTCTCGGGCTAGTGCCAAGGCGAGGCCGGAACCGAAAAGGAACACGGCGGCCGCGAAGGCGACAAACAACGCGGACCGAGCCCGCTCCTCTTGCCACTTGCGGGTCCGGCCGCGGCCTCGTTCAATCCGGAGGATGCCGACGAACCCGATCGGACCGATGACCGTCGGTAGAGCGACGCTGAGGACCGATACGTAAAGCCGGTAGGACGCCCCGCCCGGCAGCCCGCCGAGGCCCGGGATGAACGCACCGAAATAGTACGGCACGTCCAAGACCAAATCCCCCACGGCGGCTAGCACGAGCGAGATCAAGAGCCATCTCACCCCGGAAGCGGTCGCTGAGTCCCCGAACAATCGATGGCCCATTCGGATGCACGAGAACCGGCGTTCTATTTATCGTATATGTTTCCAGGGCGGGTCTAGGGCTCTACGTTCGGCGGGGCGAACCGCCCGGCCGCCTTTCGCCTCCGGAAGAGCAAGACGAGCAAAATGACCGCGAGGATGAGTGTCACCCCCGCCGTCACCTGTTCGGATGCGGTCGGGTCTGCGGCCCCGAGGATTCGGACCGTCACGCTCGCCGACGCGTCGGGGTTCAACGGGGTATTGTCGTTGTTCACCAGTCGCGCGATGACCGTGCTGTTCCCGTCGGGCATGTCGACGATGAATCCGAGATCGTAGGCGCGCGGTTCCTGGTGGAGCACGCCATTCAAGAGCAGCTGAATGTGGCCTTCGTTCGGGGCGTTCGGTTGGCCATGTGCGTCCACGAGCGTGAAGTTCGTGACTTCGATTGCAAAGTACAGGTCGTGGGAAATGGTCGGACCGGGTTTCGGTGATACGATTGTAATCGTCGGTGTCCCTACTGCGGGGCCATGGGTCGCCATGACCCGGACGGATCCATAGACGTCGGGATTGAGAGGCGTCCCATTGTCCTGAACGAGCTGCAACCGAATCGTGTGCGGACCGGATTCGAGCGGGAGCGAAACGGGCTCGACTCGGGTGAGCAGCCGGGAATAGACGCCGTCCACGTACAGGTCCACATGGCCTTCGGTCGGACTACCGATCTGACCGACGCGGCCAGGCTGCACGAGGACGAAGTTGGCCACCGCGAAGCTCACGATCACCGGGGTGCCATTGCCAACGACCTGATCGTTCGCCGGCGTGAGGATTGACAGCGATGGCACCGCTGCCGCGGCCGGGGGACTCGTAACCGCGAACACCAAGATCCCGAGGAGCAGGCATAGTCCGAGCCGTGCCATGCGTCCGTGGGAGGACCGGCTGGGGGCGGGTCGCAGGGGCGTGCGCACCATCAACGGGCCTCCAGCTTGCGGTAGATTGCCGCGAGGATCCCGAGCCCGATGAGCAGGTTTGCCAGGGCCAAGAACGGGGTCGCATCGAAGGGGGTGGCTCGTCCCACGAGCGCTTGCACCGTGATGTGTAGGCTCACCCTGACGTCGGGATTCAGCGGACCGCCGGTGTTGTCGACCAGTTGAAGCGTGACGTTGTGGGGGCCGTCTTTCAGGTTCAGATGCAACGGCGCGAGGTCCGTGAGGTCGGCGTAGTACGCATCATCGAGGAACACGCGGACATGGCCCTCATTCGGGACACCCGCGGGCCCGCCGGGAGGGACGACGGCAAAATTCGTGACCCGGAAGGAGATGGTCGAGTCGGTCCCGACGACGGCGCCTTCGCGGGGGAAGAAAATCGACAAGGCCGGCGTACCGCCCGCAGGTCCCTGGGTCACCATCACAGCGACGGACGCGGTGACGTCCGGATTCAGGGCAGACCCGTTGTCCGTCACGAGCTGCAGACGAATCGTGTGCGGCCCGGAGGGAAGCCTGAGCACGATCGTGTTGACGCTCGCGTTCGCGGTCCATCCGCCATCTACGAATACGTCGACGTGGCCAGAGTCGGGCGAAGACGTTCCGTTCCCTAGATCGGTGAGATTGAAGTTCGTCACCGCGAAAACGACCACGACCGGGCTGCCGTTGCCGATCACCGCGTTCGAACTCGGCGAGACGATCGACAAGGTGGGAAGCGGAGCCGCGCGGACGTTGGGTGCAGCGATTCCGGAGACGATGAGCATCCCGAGCGTCGCAATGACGAGAGTGGGTATCCGCGCGTTCATGTCAGGGAATCCCCCCGCGACCGTTCGGGGGTCGGCCCACGACCTTTCGGCGCCGCAAGATCAGGACGACCAGGATGAATGCCAGGAGGAGCGCGACTCCTCCGTTGGAGACCAGTGGCAGGCTGACGGCCGAGGACGCGACGACGTGAATCGTCACGCTCCAGGTCGCATCCGGGTTCAACGGGGTGTTGTCGTTGTTCACGAGTCGCGCCCCGATCCAGATGTCCCCCTCCGGCAACGACACGAGGAGGACCGGCTCAGACTGGATTACCTCCATCACGACCTGCATTTTTGCCAAGTCGGTCCCGACGAGAAGCTGGACGTGACCTTCATTGGGCGCGTTCGGTTGGCCTCGCGGTTCCACCATGGTGAAATTCTCAATCCGGTACGAAACGTAGATTCCGTGACCCGTTGATTCGGCCGGCGTCGGGGAAAGGATCCGGATACGCGGGACGCCGGCACCCGGTCCCTGGGTCGCCACCAGGTGGACGGACGCGCTCACGTCTGGGTTCAGGGGGGTGCCGTCGTCCGCGACGAGCTGGATCCGGATCGTATGGGGACCGGAGGTCAATGGGAGCGAGAACGGCTCGACGTCGGTGAGAAGACGGACGAACTGCGCGTCGAGGAACACGTTGGCGTGGCCTTCGTTCGGGGACCCAATCTGTCCCACCCGCCCCGGCTGGACGAATGCGAAGTTCGACACGAGGAATTGGACGAGGACGGGTGTGCCGTTGGCAACGAGCGCCCCCTCCGTCGGAGAGACAATCGTCACGATTGGCGACGCCGCGGCGGCTGGCGAACTCGAAATCGAAACAGCCAGGAGACAGGCCAACGCGAATAGGGCCAGCGTGGTCGAACGCCGCCGCGCTTCCCAGGGCGGGGTCGCGGAGGGCTTCTGCGGCTTCACGGGCGCTTCCCCCGGATTCGGTCGGAGAGGGTCGTGAGGAGATTGCGACCCCAGCCTCGGTAGAACAATACAACGAAGATCGCGCCCGCTAGGATGATCTGCGTAATCGAGAGATACGGGTTGATGTCGACGATCGCGGCGAATTGGATTCGGAACGTGACCGAGTCGTTTGCGTCCGGGGTCAACGGCTGGCCCGCGTCGTTGACGAGCTGAACTGTGACGTTGTGGTCTCCGTCGAGGAGATCGGAGAAGGGGATGGGTCGGAAGGCCATCACGGCCATGACGTAGACTCCGTCGAGGAAGACGGCGACGTGCCCCTCGTTCGGGACGGCCGCGCCGCGTCCCGGGGGCACGAGGGCGAAATTCGTGACGTTGAAGGAAATCGTGACGTCGCGTCCGAGAACGAGATTCGGGGTCGGATACGTGATTTCGACGTAGGTGATGTGGATCCGCGGCGTTCCGACCGCAGGCCCTTGCGTGACGGTCAACGAGATCGAGGACCTCACGTCCGGATTCAGGGAGGTCCCGTTATCGGAGACGAGCCGCAAGAGGATCGTGTAGGTACCCGATGCGAGCGGAAGCTCGAGGGTTTCCTGGCTCGTGGCCATCGTGAGCAGCCCGTCCACGTAGACGTCGACGTGTCCTTCCGTCGGCGACGGCCCTCCTTTCCCAGGCGGCGTGAGGTTAAAGTCGGAGACGACGAAAATGACCGAGACGGCGGTCCCGTTCCCGATGATGGCGTGGTCCGCGGGGGCGAGGATCGTGAGGGTGGGTACCGCGGCTCGGACGCCCGGCGCGGTGAGCCCCAGCACCAGAACAAGGAGACCTCCGACGAGGACGACTACCGCGGTTCGCATGCTGAAGGTCGTCCGTCTAGAACGCTCGATCGCGCACTCCTCCGCGTTTCCCTGAAGGGATGAACCGGCTTCGATATTAAACCTCGGCGTGGTGCGCTGTGGCCGTTTGTATCCGGATTCACGTCTCTCGGGGCAGGGTTTAAGAAGTAAGCCTCGCCTTACGAACGTGTGCACATCGTGAAAGTGTCGAGTAAAGGCCAGATTGTGATTCCGAAGGAAGTTCGCACAAGGCACCGGCTCGGTCGGGATACGGACCTTGTGCTTCTCGAATCCGGAGACGCCCTCGTGCTTCGCAAGAAGGCCGACGTCGAAGGGACCTTGAACGACGAGTTCGCCCCGCTTCTTCGCGCGACGGAAGACGCGCTGAGGGGCTTGTGGGAGAACCCGGAAGACGACGTGTGGGACGGCGTGTGAGGCGGGGTTCGATTGGCTCTCCGCCCGGGCTCTCTGGTCACGGTCTCGTTCCCTGCCTCAGACCTTTCGGCCATCAAACGCCGCCCCGCCCTCGTGCTCATAGTCCACGGCGAGGATCTCATCGTCTGCGGGGTGACGTCGAAGATTTCCCGACGCCGCGATGCGATTCCGTTGGACGATCGAGAGATGGCCGAGGGTCGGTTGCCGAAGCGAAGCGAAATCCGTCCTCTGAAGCTGTTCACGATCCATCGCCCCCTCGTCCAGACTCTGGTGGGCCGCGTCTCTGACGAGATCTTTCGGCGAGTCGTGGCTCTCCTGGTCTCGGACCTAACGCGAGGGCGCCGGCCCGGAACGTCAACTTGAGGCCTCGTCCGATCCGGAGCTTCCCCCGGGTGTGGCGCAGGGTAATCGAGTCGATGCCCAGGACGAGTCCGACGGCGTGGTCCGATGTGGCGGGTTGTATCGAGGCGTGACGCGCCGAGCCTCCGATCGTTCCCATTTCGACGAGCGTTCAACAACCCTTAACCCGGCGCCGAACCTCGACGGAACTGAGGAGTGGAATGTCGAACGCTTTGTACGCGGTTCTCGCGATGGCCCTCGTGACCTCGGTCGGCGCCGGCGTCGCCATCCATGTGATGGAGTCTGAGTCGCCGGAGAACCTAGTGACGGTAGAGGGCACCGTGAGCGCGGTGGATTGGAATCCGCACTTCAATGAGAGCGTCGAACTCACGCTGACGACGGCGAACGGGACGAACTACAGCGTCGAGCTGGCGCCCCCGTGGTGGGCTCAGCAGAACTTCCCGACGATTCACGTGAATGACACGTTGAAGGTCGAAGGCGTGCTCGACGACGGGCATGAGATCGAGGCGTTCACGGTCTGGATCAACGGCGGGAACGCGATCGTGCTCCGGACCGGCGAGATGCCTCCGTGGGCTCAGGAGCGATCCGGCCACACCGACGACGACAACGAGACCGACGACTCCGGTTCCGACTGAGCACGGCGGGGACCGAGAATTCGGTCTTCCCCGGATCTTGGATTCCTCGCTATTGGGCTGGCATCTGGGGCATTTCCGGAGGCGGCGGTGGGTTCGGTGCCGGAACGATAGAATCCGGAGCCGCGGCCGGGTTCGAGACCGTGACTCGGCCCTCCGCGCGGTTGCGCGAAGTCGCTCTCTCGGCGACGGCCCCGTTCCGGTAGCCTGTGTACCGACCCTTCCGGTACATGAGGTATCCGACGGTCACCGCGAACCCGAGGACACCGCCGATGCCTTTCACGATGTCCGGAGGCCACGGTTGCCAGAACTGCCGGAGCGGCTCGATGTAGATGCCGGCATAGGCCATGGGCCCCAGGGCCGCCATGAAGCCGAGCGGCAAGCCGATCAAGAAGAACAGGACCCAGGCGGTGCGAAGGGCGCGAGCCCTTTTCGGCAGGTTGCGCCTCGGACCTCGAGGTAGCGCGAACGAGGGGAGGGGCCGCCTCCGGGAGCCGGCCATGAGGACTCCTGAGCACCCGGTGTGTGCCAATAAAGGCCACGGCGATAATATCACGAGAGATAATCGCGACCCGGCTCGCTAGTCGAGAGGGCGCCCCGGACACCTGCTCTGACCCTTTCGATTGCGTTCCGAGCGGAAAGGCTGATACTCCCGCGAGACGATGCGCTTGCACCGCGACGTCCGACATCGTGGGGGGAGTGCGCGCGAGAGCCTCGGTCATCATCCTGCTCGTGGTCGCGGTGCTGTTCGCGATCATCGGGACCTTCCTCGTCGTCGCGTCGACCGCGCCACAGACGAAGAACACGAGCTTCCACCTCCCGATCGGGAACTACTATACGTACATCCGATTCGACGTCCTGACCGGGGGGACCCTCGACGTGACGTACCAGGTCAGTCCGGGCGTCGTCGAACAGCGCGTGATGACGGGGGCCGAGTTCTCCGTCCTGCAGAGCGGAGGCACGCCATCCGCGATATTCGATGACATGGGTTCGAGCGGTGGGTTCCATATCGCGTTGCCGTCCGGCGGGACGTACTATCTCGTGTCGACCCACGGGACCGGATTCGAGAACACGGATCAGAGCGGGACCCACACCATGACGGTCCAGGGCATCTCGCCGACCCCCTTCATCGGGGGTGTGATTTCGTTTGTCGTCGCCAGCGTGCTCGTCGTGATCGGCCTCTGGCTCCGAACACGACCGCCCCGGGCAAGATTGCCAGCCTATCCGCCGTACGCCTTCGGCGCCGGGGTCCCACCCCTCGGTGGCTCGATGGGTCCCGCCCAAGTCCCAAACGTAGGCCCGGCGTTCGCGCCAATCGCGTACGGGACGGTGCTCGTGACCCTGGAGAATCCGGCTGCCTTGGACGCGAATGTGCAGCTCTTCGTGAACGGCCTTCTGGTTACCTCTCTCCCGGTGCCGGCCGGCCAGACCGGCCAGGCGACGCTCCATCCGGGACTCTCGAACCCGTACGGTACCTCGGTGCGCGTCGAGGCCGTCACCATGGACGGCCGCCGCGCGAGCCAAGACGTGACGGCGACGGCGGATGCCGCGGTATCCGTCGCCCTCCGAATTCAGTGAGGCGGATCCGCGTCCACAACGGATGCGCTTTGCCGTCTGGAAGAACATCACGGTCCGGATCTTGAGACCGTGACGCGAGAATCGGTTTCTTCGCGACAACGAGGTGAAAAGACTAAATCTCTTTCGGTCATATCTAATCGAACACACCGGGATTTGAGGGTTCCTCGGGGTTTCAGGTTGGAGGGCATGCAAGTCGTACGCTGGACCGGGTTCTGGGCCTCATCGGTCGCGATCGTCGTTTTCGTGACGACTCTGGCGGCCCTCCCGTCGTTCGGGGCGGGTGCGGTTCCCTTCGGTCCGACTCCTCCGCTCGGCGTGCACCTAAGCTACCTCGATGACCCGACGACGGCCGTGCTCACCTGGTATACCGCCAGCGCGAGCACGTCGCGCGCGGAGTGGGGGCGTTCCCTTGGGCCACCGTATTCCTTCCACACGACGGGCACGGACTACGGCTCCCCGGGCGGCAGCTTCCTCCATCGCGCCAATCTCACACTCCTCACCCCCGGGGCGAGGTACTATTACCGGGTCGGCGACGCCGCCATGAACTCGGTCTTCGGCCAGGCGTCGTTCCGCGCCGCTCCCCCGAAAGGCTCCGCCGACACGTTCACCTTCGCAGCCGCGGGCGATTGGGGCAACACGACCCAGACGCTGACGACATCGAATGAGATCGCGAAGCGCAATCCGAATCTCGTCCTGCCCCTGGGGGACCTCTACTATTCGCACACGGAGCCAGGGGTCAAGGGGACGTACGACAAATGGCAGATCTTCGCGCAAAGTGCCTTCCTTCAATCGGCCGCGGGAAATCACGAGGTGGATGAATCGGGGAGCGACAACACGCCGACCGGGATCCATTGCGCGTACTCGAACCTCCTTGGGAACGAGCGGACGTACGCGTTCACATGGGGGAACACGTACTTCGTGACGATGGACTGGGGCGGCAGCACGACGAACCAGAGCGACGGAGTGGACGGGACGCCCGGTGGGTGCACCGGCCTCACGGGGTCGGCAGCGATCCGCGGCTGGGTCGACGGGAAGCTCGCTGCGGCGAACGCGAATCCGACGATTCGATGGATCATCGTCTATCATCACTTCCCGTGCTACGACATGAGGTCCGACCTCTCGTTCCCGCTCCTGTGCACGACCGACGGCGGCGCGGAACAGATCGAGGACATCCTCACGAACCGCCACGTGGATCTGGTCCTCGCGGGCCACGACCACACTTACGCGAGGTCGCACCCGGTCGCCTTCAAGACGGTCGCCCAGACCGGGAACGCGTACGACACCCCCGGTGCGCCGATCTACCTGATCATCGGGACGGGCGGGCTTTCGGGCGGCGTTCCCGCCTGCCGGACCGACGCCTGGGTCGCCGCATGTCGCGGCGCGAAAGGCTTCGGATGGTTCCAGGTCTCGCCGACGACGATCCGGTACGAATTCAAGGATAACACGGATGGCGTCGTGGACGCCTTCACCCTGACGAAGAACCCGGCCGCCGGTTTCGTCGTGTCGACCGATCCCAGTGCTGCCCATGCGCAGCCGGGCGAGACGGCGTCGACCATCGCTTCCGTGATCGGGACATCCTCGGACCCGGTCGGCCTGACGGTTTCCGGATGTCCGCTCGCGGCGACGTGCAGTGCCTCGCCCTCGAGTGGAACTCCTCGGTTCACCTCGACGGTGTCCGTCGCGACGACTTCTTCGACGCCCGAAGGTAATTACCGCGTCACGGTGACCGCCTCGAACGCAACTGCGAGCGTCGCAACGCCGTTCGATGTCACGGTCGCGCGGCAAATCTCGCGCACCTACCAGAAGGGCGACGGAACTCCGTACGGCGAGACGGACGATGCCACCCTCGACAGCGGAAATCCGAGTACGCCCCAAGGTGGAGTGGCTACGCTTCAGGTCGACGCCAGCTGTCAGGGCACCACCGGGCGGGTTTGCCGGAGCTTGATCAAGTTCCCGTCGTTCCTCGGGACGGGCGACGGGCAAGTGCCCCGCGGAGCCCGGATCCTGAGCGCGACCCTGCAGATGCGGATTTCCAATCCGGGGCCGACCGAGGATATCATCCAGCTGCTTGACGCCTGGGACGAGGCCACGGTAACGTGGAACACGTTCACCACGCCCGGTCTGCCGCGGACGGCCGATCCGGTCTTCACGTTCGCACCGACCCCCGCGGGGACATTCTCGATCAACGTGACGTTCATCGTCCAGAAGTGGGCGGATGGGGACCCGAACAATGGGGTCCTCCTGACCTCGACGAACGGCGACGGGGTCGTCTACGACTCGAGCGAGGGCATCGTGGCCAATCGACCGAAGCTCATCGTGCTCTTCGAGAAGCCGATTGCGCCGAGCCGCGATCCGCGTTTCTGGCCCTTCTCATCGGACAGCGTGTGGAACCTGCCGATTGGCGCCTTCGCCGTCTACGTCCCGGCGGGGATCGCCCAATCGACGGCCCGAGGGATGACGACGGACCCGGACATCCTCATCCTCGAACCCGCCGCGCCGATTGCGCCGGTCTACCTCAATTCGGACGCATGGACGGGCCGGAGCCGATGCGACGCGCAAGGCGGCATCCTGTTCGAGGCGCCGATCCCTGCGGGCTTCGTGGTGCCGGGGGCGGCGCCCGGTTCGACCCCGAACCACGCCGTGGCCATCCTCGATGCGGACGGCGAGACGCTGTTCCAAGGACAACCGTACACGCACTGCACCGCGGACGGCCCCGTGACCATGTGGTGGTTCCAAAACGCTGAAGACCTCGACGGCAGCGGGACCGACGGCGGCCATGGCGGGTCGAAGCTCTCCTCGATCGGCGGCACGATCCGACTCGGGGAACTCGTGCCCGGCGGCGTCATCCGACACACGATGAAGGTGAGCCTGGATGGCCTGGCGAACCTGTACTTCAACACCTCCAACCAAGGGTTCCGCTGGCCCGCAAAGACGGCGGACTTCTGTGCGTCCATATGCTACGGCGGCACAAATCCGGCCTTGCGGATGGGGGCTCTCCTAGCGCTGCCCGCCTCGCTCGACCTAGACGGCATGGGCCTGGAGACCGAACCCGCCAAGATCTTCGCCCGCGCGTTGCAAGACTACGGGGCATACGTCGTAGACAATGCAGGATGGTCCGTCTACGGACTCGATGTGGAATTCTCTCCGACTGGAAGCGTCGAAGAGGAGTTTGCCTCCAGCTGGGGTTTCTCGATGACTCCCGATTCGAAGGACGTTCCCTGGGCAAGGGACATGGACCGGATCTTCAGTGCCCTGAACGTCGTGGACAACTGGGATCTCTCAAACTGGCAGACGGTCTCCGCCTCGGGCGGGACGCTCGGTGTGGGCCTCGGGGCGCCGCGTTCCGCTTGGGCCCCTACGCTCGGTGTGACCCCGTCGCCCGTGCCGTTCGATTTCTCCTTGACGAGCAGCACGTCATCGGGCTTCGTTGCGTTGCATGGAGGTTCGGTGAGCACGACTGTGACGGCTCAACGAACCTTCGGTCCGAGTCATAGTGTCCAATATTCCTGCACATCGCTGCCCGCGGGGACGACTTGCACATTCACGCCGCCCACATGCAGTCCCACCTGCACTGCGAGTCTTGTCCTCGCGACGTCCTCAGGCACTCCACCGGGGACGTATGTGGTGAGCATCCAGGCCACCGATGGCACGATAACACGGACCTCTGGATTCTCGCTCACGGTCGGCGATCCACTCTTGGCGTACGACATGGAGACCCTCACTGGAACCGGACTGATGAAAGATTTCTCGGGACTTGGAAATGATGGGACGATCACCGGTACGAGCGGCATCCCCGGAGTCGTCGGTCAAGGGAGGCAGTTCAATGGCACCTCGGACTATGTCCAGTCGCCGATCTTCACGTTGGCGGACAAGGTCACGGTCAGCGCGTGGGTCTACTTTGTTGACGGACAGCCTGCCGGAGAGTATGGCGGGATCGTATCAAACCTGAATGGTCGAGGTAACTCAAATCGGCTTCTGCTATACAGTTCGGCCACCGTACTCTGGCAAGTGAGCATCGGGACGGTGACTTTCAATCACTTTTTCACGTTGCCGAGCGACCAACGGAACGCGTGGCACCACTATGCCCTCGTCTACGACGGCACTGCCGTCTCGTTATTTTGGGACGGAATTCAGATGGGGTCGCCCCAACCTCAATCAGGGAGCCTCCGTCGGTCAAGGGAGGCAGTTCAATGGCACCTCGGACTATGTCCAGTCGCCGATCTTCACGTTGGCGGACAAGGTCACGGTCAGCGCGTGGGTCTACTTTGTTGACGGACAGCCTGCCGGGGATTACGCCGGGATCATAACGAATTTGAATGGTCGCATCAACCAGAATCGACTGCTTCTTTATGGAGGGACAACGGTCCTGTGGCAGATGCAAGTTGCCGGCGTAATTTTCAATCACTTTTTCACGTTGCCGAGCGACCAACGGAACGCGTGGCACCACTATGCCCTCGTCTACGACGGCACTGCCGTCTCGTTATTTTGGGACGGAATTCAGATGGGGTCGCCCCAACCTCAATCAGGGAGCCTCGAAGTTATCTGGCCTCGTACTACCATTTCAATGGCACGATCGATGAGGTCCTTGTCTACGCCCGCGCCCTCACTGCCGCGGAGATTGCCGCACTCGCATTCGGCTAGACCCACCAACTTGAGGACTCGTCTGCGACCCGCCCGGCATGAGACACACTCACCATCGGGAGGATCAAAATCAATGGGTGCAACGGGCCTCAGGGGAAGTGGTGCTGTCTAGCTCAACGCGACTGACGTCCGGCGCGCTAAGTTACGAGCACGAATAGGTGGAGTTCCCTGTAGATGGACGGGTCGCCACCCGCAAATAGGAGGAACTGGACCTTCCAGGTGCCCGTCGCGTTGATTGCAAACGTGTAGGGCTGGACCCAGCTCTGGCCGTCGGGTAGCGTGACGTTAAACCAAGACCACATGGTGCGGTTCATCTCGACAGTTTCATTGGCTCCTTCGGTCGCGTTGTAAACTATACCTACCCCAACGAGGTCAACGCGGACGGCATAGTTCTCGCTCGCCGCCTCGTGACTTGTGATGCCCATGATAACGCTACCCGGCTGCAGGGCCCTAAGCCGCGTCGGATAGTTGCTCGCACTCCCATCAGGGCCAAGAATGTAGAACTCGGTATAACGCTCGCCTGGGTGGAGACTTAGAAGGAAGTAAGTGATGGCGCCCCCGGCGACGACCAAGCTTGCCGCGATGGCGATCGCCACGCCTTTGTCCGGGAAGCTCAATCTCGTCCATCGTCCTCGAAAGGATCCGAGGGTAACCGAAATTCGTTCAGTTGCGGGGAGACGGAGTCTACGCCACCATGCTACGAGGCTCACTACGAGGGTGAAGGAGACTATCGTTGCAACGACTGGCAGGAAGCGAATTCCGAACGGGGTGAAATTCAGCAAGAGAACAAGGAGGGGCACTACGGCAGCGCTCAGTCCTATGCTCAAGGCTAGTCGCTCGATCCAGTCGGCGTCAGCCTGGCGAGGCAGGAGCGCCGCCACAAGAACGTAACCAGGCACAAGGAGAACGAGCAGCAGAGAGAGGTAATTGCCCTCCTCCAAGTACAGCAAGATTGCTGTCGTCACAAGCGTGTACCCAATGCAAATGAACAGATCCCAAGGTCTTTCTTGGAAGCGCAGTTGCGGGCACCTCGTTTTCGGTGCAAGCTCTTACGTCCTTTAACGATTTTCTTCCAATGTGTTGAGGCGCTATCGGGACGCGGTTTCGCGGCTGGGACTAAACGTCCTCCGAGTTGACTAAGGTTGATCGACACGTGCTCGTCCCTAGTGTTAGGTGAGAAGGTGCTCAACCTGTTTCAACAGGACCGGCTAACTCATGTCTTACGGCGGTGAGTGGTCTGCGTGTACCAGTCGACGTACTTCTTTAACCCCTCGTCAAAGGATGTATGGGGCTCCCATCCAAGATCCGCCTTTATGCGGTCGTTCGGGACGATTTTCGACCTGTAGTCCCCGGGTCTAGCATCCACAAACTTGATTTCAGTTGGTCCGAGGAGAGCGTTGACTTTGTCCGCTATTCCTATGATGCTCACCTCTTCTGGGCCGTCGACGTTGTAGATCTTGTTCTCGGCCATATCCATTAGTGAGTGGACGTTAGCCTCTGCCAAGTCTTCAACATAGATGAAACGCCGTTTTTGTCTTCCATCACCATGAATTACGAGAGGTTGGTGGTTGACCGCTCGTCTCACAAATTCCGCCACTGCCGTTCCTGATCTGGCGCGTGGTCCGAACGGGACGCCGTAACGCAAGATCGTGTACTTGAGCCCGTAGAGCTTCGCGTACGAGCATGTCAGCATTTCAGAAGCAATTTTGGTCGCCGTATAGACATGGTCCACTCGGTCGACTCTGAGAGGGGTATCCTCTGGGCATGTCTCGGCCTCGGAGGACGAGTAGACCCACACCGTGCTCGCAAGAATTAGGCGAGGGATGTCATGGCGCCTTACCGCCTCGAGCACGTTCGCGGTGCCGGTGACATTCACTGCAACCGCCTCCGTGGGGCTCTTGAAAACGTCACCGACGTTTGCCATTGCAGCGAGCATGTAGACGGAATCGAACTCGCCGGCCAAGGCAATTATCGTTTTCGACTGATCGAGGATGTCTACGTATATGTGCCGAACACTTGACTGACGGGGAGGCATGATGTCGAAGTCTGTGACAGAATTACCGTCTGCTAGGAGCCGATCGAGGATGTGGGAACCGATGAATCCTGAACCACCAACTACACCGACGTTCATGTCAAGGCCTTCATCAAGGAATCCACCACATATCCGGCTTCCGCCTCGGTCATGTCGGAATAAACCGGAAGGCAAACGTGATGGGCACACAAGTCCTCAGCTACCTCGAGCTTGCCCTGGGTGGCGATCTTGAGTTTCTGGAACACGGGTTGCAGGTGACAAGGAATCTCGTAAACCTCGCCGCTGAGGGAGACGTTGTAGTCATGCTTCAGACGGGTTTTTAGCTCAGCTCTCGAAACACCCTTCTCCAGGATTAATACGAATTTGTAGAAGTTGGGGCGGCTTCTCGGAGGTGGCTCCAGGAGGAAAATCTTTGAGGTGTTTTCCAGGCCTCGGTTGTAGACTTCGGCGATCTTCCGCCGCACAGAGACAAATTGAGCCAGACGGCGGAGTTGATGAACTCCCAAGACCGCGCTAATTTCAGGGATCCGCCAGTTGTACCCAAGATCAACATGGTAGTTCGTACTAAACTCGGCTTTTCCCTGGTCACGGAGGATCTTCGCTTTCGTCGCGAGTTCAGAGTCATTGGTTGTAATCATGCCGCCTTCTCCGCTGGTCATGACTTTGGTCGGGTAGAACGATGATGCGCCCGCAAGACCAAAGGTTCCCGCAAACTTTCCGTCCAGCGTACTGCCCTGGGCGTGCGCCGCATCCTCTACGAGCGGGACGTGATTGTGATCGCAAATCTCGCGCAGCCTGACGATGTCAGGATGAACGTATCCGCCGATGTGGACGACGACGACGGCGCCGGTATTCTTGTCTAGGGCCTCCTGTACAGCGTCCACGTCCAACATTAGATGGCTGGAACTGTCTAGGAATACCACCTGACCGCCAGCATGCAGGGCTGCTGCGGGCGTGGCAAAGAAGGTGTTCGTGGGCAATAGGACCTTCTTCCCAGCCACGCCAATAGTCCTTAGAATAATTTCAAGCGCGCTGGTTCCGCTGTTAACCGCCACTGCGTGCCTTGTTCCGACTGCTTCGGCGTAGTTGCGCTCGAACTCTTCTGTGAAGGGTCCCAGTGTCAGACGACCTGAGCGGAGAACTGTGTCCAAGTCCGAGAGGATTTTGGATCTGTCTTCTTCCGGGATGGTCACCCGAGCCGCAGGTATTTTCATGGTTTTGCCTCGAGTTCAGTATTAGGTTCCGCTTCAATTAAGAAAAGGTGAGTCAAATTCGGGAAACATGTGTCGAGCCTCTCAAAGCGCACGGCGACTCCTCTGGTCAGGATAGGGACTCTGAATTCCGAAAAGAGCGAGATTGGGGTGAGAAAACCGACACCTGTTGCAAACGCGAGTTGGTACCCCGCGTTCTTCACGATTTTGGTCAAGTCCCGGGCAGTATAGTTCACAATAAACGGTGCCTGAAACCGTCTCAGTCTAACCCACACGCCGTGGAGCGACCTGCTGTTAGAGACGTTCATGATAACTCGGCCAATATTCGGCCTAAGTGCTTCGAGCAGTCGCGCGAGTTCGATATGCGTCAAGACCTGGCTTAGTTCAACGCATGTGACAAGATCATACTTCTCCGTCGGTTCCCACTCTCGAACATCCGTCGAAATCACCGTTGCGTCCGGAAAGTTTGCTCGCAATTGTGTTGCGAAATTGGGGTTGAATTCGATCGCGGTGACTTCAAAACCGGCTTCAACAAGCATTGACAGAACTCGGCCATGGCCGGAGCCCAGATCGAGGGCCTTTCCCGGACGCTGGAGACTGATCCGCTTTTGAACAATTCGGTTTAGTCTCTCGAAGATAACCCCTCGGATGTCACCTTCGTTCTCCCACCATCGCTCGTAGTACCTCATCACGGAGTTGTCCAAAGCTGATGGCACGCGAGAAGTCGCCGAATCCAACTCGTACCGTCGCGTATCTTCCAAGACTCCCGACCCCTAGCTACCTGTGACGACCCAGACCTCGAACTCGCCGTTCGAGTAGACCTTCGAAACTGTGGAATCACTTGCGAGCCGCTCGAAATCAGACGGCGTGTACTGGTGGACCAGCGGACGCACATTATTTGGGAAATCAAGGGGGCTGAGTCGGCCCTCCTCGTACGTGAGAAGGTAAGCAGACTGAGTGCCGAGCGTCTGAGCTAAAGAAGCGTTGTTGGGATAGCCAAAGTGAGACGGCACAGGCTTGTCGACAACGTTCGCAAGCACGCTGGCAAGACATGTGTCCACTCCACAGTTGAAAGCTTGGAGCCTTTTTATGTAGTCACTCCCGGTGAGCGTGTACGTGGCGAAGGAGTTTGTTCCATGGTCAGTGAACCACATCGCGCCCGACAGCTCTTTGCTACTTACCTGCCAATTTCCCTGCACGTTGAGTGGCGAGCCAAAGATTCCGACAGTGCTGAGGATGACAGCGAGTAAGAGTAGGGAGCTAGCGATAGTGAGAGTCCCTCTCGAACCGTTTGAAAGCCTCGATGACTTCCGCGCTGGCTTTTCTTTTAGGTTGGTGACTCTACCCAGGACAAGACCGCATAGCATGGGCGTGACGAGTAGAAAGAATCGTGAGATTCGTATCGGGTCAGTCTCTCCAGTGAACCCCAAGAGAGAGTACGCGGATGCGATGCCCCCCACAACAAAGGCCGAAGCGTACTCAATTGTTATCGAATCAAGTTGACCGCGCTGATGCATGCCTCTCCAAACAACGATTACGAGGGCGAGAACAGATGCCACAAGGTACAAAGCGATGCTCCCATAGCGGAACGTAAAGAGCTCGATAGTTTGGACTGGCGTGAGCCCTGCCAACGTCAGGAGAGACGTTTGTTGTCCAAAGACCGAGTTGGCTTGCGGGCTCACCAGCCATTCGTAGACGGCCCGGACGCTTCGTGTGATAGAAGCATACGAGAGATACCAAATGAAGAACGTGACCAGCATGACGGTCGGAATACCATAGCTCGGCTCGCTTCTGACGGGAATCGTTCCGATTTCCTTGTGACGACCTAACAGCCAATTGTGTAGTCGCGCTGAGCCCGTCAGCGACGCGAGTAGAAGCGCCGCAAACACGGCGGTCACCGGATGAGCGAAGGTGACGGCGAATGACAGGATCAAGAGGGCGAGTGTTTGCTCTACTTGACGGCTCCGAGAATGCTGCTTTCGATGATAAAAGTACAGGATCAACGGAATAAGGAAGATGGCGAACATCGAAGGATGAATCACCGTCTGCATGTTCGAAAACAGGAGTGGGCTTGCAAAGGCGAGGATAAGGAAGCGTTGCCGAGTGGAACTCGCGACGACCTTAGACAGTACGGCCATCCCAAGCAGATAAATCATCGACCAAGAGGTGTACAGAAGCACCGGTAATGGCCCCCGACCAACGCTGCTCATCTCGTTGAGGCTCGCTCCGAGGACGTGCACAATCGGATAGAAGTCATCGCCCCCGACGTGTCCCGTCTGTACAATGTCCTTTATGTAACCGAGGTGGGTCAGAGCGTCTCCCTTCGGGTATGTGGCATATCCATGTACGACAGGAAGAGAAAGTAAAATCGCGTTCGAGGCGGCAACCAGCCCCAAGCCGAGAATCCAACTCCGGCCTCCCCGGCTCACAAAGCTCTGGAGTACGATGATCAGAATTCCAGAGGCCGAACCCGCGGCGAGAAGGACCCAGAAATAGATTGGAAACGCGTCCAGAATGGACAACTCATAGCCCGTTGCCGCTGGAACAAGAACCGCCACAAGCAGGGCTGCGGAGAGACAATTTGATCCCAGGGCAGCCAGAATTCTTTGCGCCGTTGACAATTTTCCGTCGTTCATCTCGATCGCGTCCAGGTTGTTCGCAGACCCCTGAGAAAACTCAGCTCGCGTGGACCGAAGCGGGCATTTCGGTGACTGCCACCTTGAACAGACTTTCCAGCTTGCTCATCTCTCTGCTTCCCTCTGATCTCTTCTCGATCTTGGTTCTGGACCTGTGTCCAAATTCGTTCCTTTGTCGTTCTGACTCAAGAAGTTCGGTAATCCTTTCAGCAAGCGTATCAAACCTGCTGCGTGGAACGACGAATCCGTTCTGGCCGTTTGAAATCCATTCCGTGTTGGCCGGGACATCCGTGACGACTGCAGGGATTCCGCATGCCATCGCCTCCTGAAGGCTTATGGACGTGCTGTCCGAAAGCGAGGTTGAGACATAAATGTCGCATGATGCCAAATAGGACGCCATCTGATCGTGTGGAATCCGTCCCAGCCAGCGGATCCTCCGCGCCACGCCCAGACTAGTCGCGAGCTTCCGCAGGTGTTCTCTTTGCTCACCGTCGCCTCCAATGACAAAAAGCGCACTCGGCACGCGTTGGAGGACGTACGGCGCTGCCCGGATGAGCATTTCGACGTTGTATACCGGCTTGAGGTGCCGGATGGAAATTACAAGGAGCGAATCCGCACCGCCGAGTTCGCGCGCTAGGTTCGTGCTCCTCTTGGACGGACTAAAGATCTGAGTATCTACGCCCAGGCCGATGGCCCGGATTTTTGAAGGGTCCGCTCCAAGTCCAACAACTGCTCGGCTCATACTCTCCGAATCGCATACTATGAAATCGGCCCTCCGGAGGACCGAGGTTGTAAGGGAGCGGAAAAGCGGATTACGATGCGGGTCGCGAAATACGTCGCTGCCCCACGGAGTGAGAACGAACGGACGGTAATGGGAATACGCGGCGAGGTAGCCCCACACCGTTATCTGGTGGCAGTTGAGCACATCGGGTTTTATGCGCCGTAGCAACCATTTTACGTGAACTGCCCATGCTGGAAGGATCACCGCCCAGATAGCGATTGCAAGCGGCCCATGGAGAAGGTCCGGTCGTGGGAGAACTGCGCCTACCTGGTGTACTTGAACAGCCTCGTCGAACCGTTTGCAGCGGTTGTCGAGTTTCCCAGTAACCACATGCACTTCATGCCCCCGCTTCGAGAACGCGTTTGCGACTTTTTGCAAGTGGACGCTTGAACCCTCGCCTAAGAAACAGATTCTCATTGCGACCTCCTAAGTGGGTCGCGACGTTGATGAATCGGTTGCTCGATTCGAGTGGATCCGTCACAAGCAACTTTCCGCATTCCGCGAAGATCACCCATCAGACACTTCCAAGACATGACTAGGTACTAGTGAGTTTCCAAGTTTTGGAGGAAGTCGACTATTCGAGCTGTTATTCGTTCCCAGGACTGGTTCTGTTCGACCCACGTTCTGCCTCGAAGACCTACCTCCTCCGAGAGGATTGGATTCTGTAGGAATTTCAATAGGGCTGAAGCCATGTTGTTGGTGTCCCCATACCGGACGACGGCACCTAGCCCCTCGGTTGTGACAATCCCGGCCAGCTCTACGGTGTCGGTAATTACGATTGGCTTTCCCGCGGCAAGGTATTCGAACACCTTTATCGGCGAAGTCATCCGTGTGGGATTCTTGGGAGCAACGCAGACTTGAGCCACCCTGAGGAAGGTCGGGACATCTTCGTAACGGATCGGTCCATGGAGAAGAATGTTATGTCTCAGCCCCCTGTCGTCCACGATGCGTCTCAGGGGGCGCAAGTCAGGCCCCCCTCCGACGACAAGCAGACGCGCGCACGGTTCTTTCTCGACCACGATTTGCATGGAGTCTAGGAGCCAGCGCAAACCTTGCCATGGCACCAACTGGCCGACAAAGACGATGTAGTGCCCGTCAGGGAGTCCGAGCGAGGACGGAGGAACTTTCCCAGGCGTAAAACGTTCAACGTCCACTCCATTGCCCGCGACAAGGACAGCCGACTCACGACCCCCGGCAATTTCGCTTGCAAACGTCGCCAAGTCACTCGTTACACAAACATAACCCGAATGGCCCCGCAGGAAGGAGCTCTCAACCCAGCGGATAGCACTCCCCCTGCGTACGGTTGCGGGATCGAGCTCCCCCCGTTCATTTGCGACGAGACCATTCAGCTCTGACACGGATGGAATGTTCGTGAGCCGGGAAAGAAGCGGCCCGATGTCAAGGAAAACATGTCGCTCGTAGATGAAGTGAGGCCGGAATCGCCGGCAAACACGGCAGGCCAAAACGAACGCTCTGGTGAGGTTGAGAACGTATTGTATTAGGTCGGCGGAAGAGTTAAAGGTCCTCCGATAACCCGAAGCCCGAACCTTGATCCGTGATGGGAGGAACGTGCTCCCTTGGCTCCGACCAACAATGAGAAAGACTTCGTTTCCGAGCCGGGAGAGGCAACGGGCTTCTTCTCTTACATGGGTGGCGTCGCCTGTTCCGCTTGAAAGATTCACAGTTGGCGCAAGGAATAGGACTCTCATTTGCCATCGCCCCCACCTGTGACACGCCGGTGCGTCACGGCCGAACCGATCAACGCTGATTCGCCCGCGACCACGCCCCAAGCCATCGATGATGCACCTCGGTAGGTTAGAGAGAGATGAGACCTAGCTCTACGATCCGGGTATTCGCCGTTGACCGCTTGGCTTCGCGATCAGGTCGAGGAATATTTGTTCCCGGTTCTTGACAGTCGCCTCCCAAACAAATTTCCTGTCGACGAGATCGCGCCCGCGTTTCCCAAGCTCTATGAGTTGATTTCGATTTCCTTCTGCCCAAACTATTGCGTCCGCGATTGCGCCCACGTCTCCAGGCGGGAAGTATATTGCGGCGTCTTCCAGCGTCGCGGTAAGTTGGGGCAGGGACGAGCAAAGGACGGGCATTCTGGTCGCAAGGGCTTCAATCACCACCCGCGGGAGGCCCTCGCTTAAGCTCGGGAGAATCATCACGTCATGAGAGGCCAAGACTCGTGGGACCTCTTGATTGTCTACCGATTTTCGAAAACTCACCATTGTGCTGATCCGATGTTCCTCAACATATTGGCGGAGCAAGGTCTCCTCAGGGCCCTCCCCCACAAGCGTGAGATGGACCCTGGCCTCGAGGTTCTTGACTCGAGCAAGCGCCACGAGCAATTCTCGGAGACCCTTTTCACGAACGATTCTACCGAGCCAAACGAGTTTGAGCAGCCCGGTGGATGCGCGCTCGACTGGGTGGAAATTGGAGGTATCAACGCCATTAGGAACGATAGTAATTCGCGAGCGGTCAGCACCGGATGACACGAGTCGGTCAGCGTCTGCTACCGAGAAACACAGAATGCGGTCACACATTGACAGAATTGTCTTCGAAACCAAAACTATCCAGAGGTGTTGGAGCGGGATTGGTTGTGAAAACGAGATGAAACCGTGATTGGTGAGGACAACATGCGTTCCTCGCAGCTTCGCGAGGACGACCGCAATCGTGGAACTCAGAAATAAGTGAGAGTGTGCGTGGACCACATCGAAGTCTGCGACATGCGTGAGTAGCCAGACGAACATACGGACGGAGATTGGGTTGCCTAGAAGGACGAGCCTGGTTGGGAACGTGACAAGGTTGTACCTCCGATCAGTTGGCGGACGCGTTGAACCCATCCAGTTTGCAACGACTGTCGTTTCGAACTCGTTCGACAAGGCCGTAGCGAGACCGTTGACGCTAAGCGGAATTCCTCCAACCACGTCCGGATAGAGGTGGGGCGTCACCTCCAACAAAGTGTGGGCCCTGACCGTCCCCCTACCGGGGGCTGACCCGTCAGTCATACCTACCTAGCGCAGGCGCCCGGTCGCATTCACCACGGCGTGCATGATGAGGCCAGTGAAGGCAAGTAGCAGGCCCACCACTGTCACCAGAACCGTGACCATCGCGAGGCCGAGGGCAGGGACACCAGTCCGGTTGTAGCTGTCCAGCACGTAGAGACCGAGACCCAGGCCTATGAGAAACAGGATCAGGCCCGGAACGGCAAAGACCAAGAGCGCGTGCTTCGTCTCCACGTATCGGATCATCGATCCAATGACGCTCAGGCCATGCTGGACAGGTCCGCGAGTGGAGCCAGCAGCGTGGTAATCGATGGTGATCGGCACTTCAACAATTCGCAGCCCCTTACGATCGGCCTCCCATAGGATCTCTGCACTGGCACCCATGTCGGCCTCGAGGGGATCAATCACCGAGATCGCTCTGCGGGAGTAGGCTCTGAATCCGCTCTGTGCGTCCGTGATCTTTCCGCTGTGTCTCGTGCCGAGGTTCGTCAGTTTCGTGAGTAGATGAATCCCAAATTTCCTGTACCCTGGCACCCCTCCCGTTGTGTTCCCATCCAAGAATCGAGACCCGATGCTGACATCCGCTCTTCCTTCATCGACGGGGGCCACCACCAGCGGGATCATCTCGGGCCGGTGCTGACCATCGCCGTCCAGGATGACCAACACCTCGAACTCGCTCTCCCGCGCGTAGGCAAAGCAGGACCGGAGCGCGGCCCCGTACCCGCGGTTCACAGGATGACGGATGACGGTCGCTCCGGCTTGCTCGGCAACCCAAGCCGTTTCGTCTTCGGAGCCGTCGTCGATGACGACGACCTTTGTGGCGTATCTCTGAGCCGTCAAGACCACGCTGCCGATGGTCTTCTGCTCATTGAATGCGGGAATCGCAGCTAGGACACTGACGGCTTCCCGTTTCTTAACCAAGCCTTGGCTGGTCGCAGGGCGGTAGTCAGTGACCGCCACGAAATCCCTCCATGGGGGCAAGGCGCAGTTTCCGTGAGGGTATAAGATTGTTTTGCCCGAAGCGCGTCGCACGCTGTCGTGGCCGTTGGCGCGGGGAAACCCTTCGCGCTCGGTCATCTCGATTCGTCGGATGCCCGGTTTCGGGTCTGATTCTCGGTACCGAATTCAATCGCGTCGGACGAGGAGCCGCCGGAACGATTATATCGTCACAACTCCTCTGTAAGACCGGAACGAGGGGATTCGCGGCTCTCACGCCCGCGCCTCGAGTTCTGGGGGAGTTCCGCCGATGCGGACCGTGACCGAAGCGCGCTTTCGTCGATCGCCCTGGGGGCGGAAGAAGCATCTCTTGCCGCTGCCCATCTTGTCCGTCGTCCTGATGGTCACGGCGATGGCTTCGCCTGGCGTCTTGCGGATGACCGTCGTCGTCTTCAACGACGACAATCTCACGATCTCCGCATCCATCCAGAACGTCGTCCATCCGTCCGGAACCTCCGGCATGATCGTCGGAATCATGCGGGTCACGAACCACGACTCGATGGCGAACCGGATCACCGTGGCCATGGCGACATTCGAAACCCTGACGGACGGGAACTCGGACGGCCGGTTCACCACGACGATCTCGATTCACGCTTCGTTCACCGTCCAGGCCGGCGACACCGTCACGGTCGCGTTCTCAGGCCCGTTCACGGGCAGCGTCTCGGGCATCCACCCGGACGGCGACTCGTTCCTGGTGACCCCTTCGGTCACGTGGTTCACGCTCCCGACGTCCGGTCCGGCCCTCGGTCCGTTCTCGTATACCCAGTCGAAGCTCTGCACCGTGTCGGTGGCCTCGCTCTCCGAGAGCGACGGTTGGAACACGGCGTGCAGCTAGGGCCACCGACGTCGATCGCCTCGTCCTTCCCGTCGGGCGACTCGACCGAGATCCAAGCTAGAAACGTACCCAGAGATCATGATGTTCGGGGCTACGAGGAGCTTTCCCACGGCCCCGGCGACGAACGTCTGACCGGTCAGGCCTCCGGCTAAGACCGGGAGTAGCGCGGCGACGATCAGGATCGTCGAGACGAAGGACAGACCGGTCCCAACGACCCATACGTAGGCGGGCGCGCCCAAGGACCACTCCGTCCCGGACGCGCGCCGGTAGTCGACGGCGATGAGGATGTGAACCCCGAAGAAGAGCCCCGCGGCTGCGATCCAGACCCCGAAGATCTCCAGCATGCTGGGCCCCTCGTTCCTCGCCAGGATCAAGGCGCCCGCGTTCGCCCCGATAAGGCCTTGCAACAGATCTTGCACGTCCGTCCCGGTTACGAGCGGGAGCGCGAACCGCCAATACGCCGACAGGATCGCCCAACCGACGAATCCCCAGAAAATCGCCACGCGGAGGATGCCGCGCGTGGATCCGGCCTCTTGCTTCAAGCGGCCGTATGCCGTTCCCAACAGGATTGCGCCCGGCAAGTCCAGCGTGAGGGCGACCCAAGCCAAAGCCCCGGCGTTCAGGAAGCCGAGCGGCCCGAGCAGGTCGAGTGCGACCGCCAGGATCCAGATGAGATTCGTCGCGAGCAGGAGTGCGGACGCCCACAAAAGCCGAGTGGCCGAATCGCCCAGCAACCCATGGAATCGTCCGCGGTATTCCAAAACGGTGTCCCGTCCCAAGACTCCGGACTCGCGACGCGTAGTAAAGGGTTTTCGCCGCGTGACGGCGTGTCTGTGTCTTCTTGGGGATCGGCCGCGTCGACCGCGAAACGGCGGTCGACATCGTCTGTCTCGTCAAGTCATCGCTTCCGAGGACCGAGCCACCGGCGGATCGCTTCGCCGGTCGTCACACGGCGGATCACACCGGCTCGCTCGAGCGCATCGAAGTCGTGGTCGTTCGACACGAGGGTCGCCCCCAGCTGCAGGCAAGTTGCGGCGTGCACGCAATCCTTTGCGCTCTTCGGGCCGAAATAGGGCGCGCATGCGCGGACGAAGCGTTCCTCGACGTGAACGATCTCCATCGATTCGAGGATCGCTGCGGCGAGAGCGGCCGTCGTGGGCGAGGGCGAGAGCTGGGCGTAGCGTAGGTACTCCCCCGCGAGGACCTCATTGCCGACGAGGCGAACGCCCGCATCCAACAGATGCACGAGGAGTCGGAGCGAGTCGGTGACCCTTGGAACCGGCTTGATCGCCGAGACGAAGACGTTCGCGTCGAGCAGGATCGCCGGAACCGGCGTGGCCACTGAGGCCCTCCACGTCTAGCGATGCGCCGCGGTCGGGTATTTCGACGCCGCGAGCGCGTCGATCTCCGCTTCGACCTTCGCGACGAGCGGGGCCAGATCGATTCCCTGGAGTTCCTCGTGAATGCGGCGGGCGAGCTCCTGCGGGTCCAGCCGCTGGAGCCACAGACTTCCATCCTTCCCTTCGATGAGGAGGAACTTGGTCCCGGGGGCGATGCCTTGCGCCTCTCGAGTCTCCTTCGGGATCACGATCCTTCCGGCGCGGTCGATCGGCACCACCGTCGTCATTAATGGTATGGATACCATCTCGTCTATATGATGGTATCGGAGCCATGATTCATCGCGGATTCCGGTTTGAGGATTTCCTCGCCGCTTCCCTCGGAGCGAACGCCGAGACGACGCGAAACGGTCAGGCTTTATGTCGGACGCCCAATACCGAGCGGATGTGGGGCGAGCTTTCGACAGCCCTCCTCGTCGGACTCGCGCTCGCCTTCTATGCGATCGCCGTCTACCATACGATCCTGATCCTCCTCGGACTCCGGATGACCCGGGGTGGCCCGAAGCCGTTCGACAAGGGATCGTTGCGCAACCCGGTCGACCTCCCGTCCGTCAGCATCGTCATCCCGGCCCGGGACGAGGAGATCGTCATCGAGGGCGCGCTGCGCTGCGCGGACCGCCTGCAGTATCCGAACGAACTCAAGGAAGTCCTCCTGGTCGAAGACGGATCCCGCGATGCCACTCCGACGATCGGCCAGCGGATGGCCGCCATCCTCCCGAACGTGCGATGCCTCGCCGGCGGCCCGTCGAAAGGCAAGCCGCCCGCCCTCAACCGGGCCATGGCCCACGCCCGCGGAGACGTGATTGGAGTCTTCGACTCCGACACGCGATATCGGCCGGACCTCCTCCTGCGCGTCGCGAAGTACTTCCACGATCACCCGGACGTGGGCGTGGTGCAGGCCATCCCCCGGATCATGAACCAGCACACGAACGCCATCACCCGGCTGAACTACTACGAGACGAGGTTCTGGTTCGCGGGCTTGCAGGCCGCGAAGGAACGATTCGGACTGTTCATGCACCTCGCGGGCACGGGCATGTTTCTCCGTCGGAGCGTCCTCAAAACCGTGGGGCCCTGGGACGAAGCCTGCCTCACGGAAGACCTCGAGTACTCGCTCCGTCTCTCGCAATCCGGCGTACGAGTCGGCATGCTCGACGCGAACGTCTGGATCCAGCCCGTCTATCGCGCGACGCACCTCGTCCGGCAGCGAGAACGATGGTGGAGCGGCGCCTTGCAGGTGTTCGCGCGGGCCGCCCGGCGGGGATTCCGCGTCGGTCGGACGCGGCGGGAACGGATCGACGCCATCCTCTACACCTGCTCTCCCCTCGTTTTCCTCGTGAGTTCCCTTCTCTCGTTCGGCTCCCTGACCCTGTTCGCAGTATCAGGAACGGTACCAGCGGCCCTCGTCGCTTGGTTGTACGGCCTCCTCGGATCCCAGCTCCTGCTGGCCCCGTTGGTCGTGGCAGAGGCCATCCTGACCCATGATCGAAGAGTCCTCTGGCTCCTCCCCGGCCTGTACATCTACTGGATTCTTCAGCTGGCCGCGTTGATCGGCGCCGCGTTCAACCTCGTTGTCCGCCCGCGAGACCTCCGGTGGCATCGAACCCCGAAGTTGCCGTCCGACTAGTCGTCGATTCTGCGCGTGCGGTCGCCAACTCTACGGCCCGTGTAACTGGAGGGTTTCGGCAACAAATTCTTATAGGCACACTTCCAACCGCTATCAAGGTAGGGGGAGTGCAGTCATGGCAGGCACGCAATTCACTCACGGTTCCGCATCGTGCGTCGGCCTCCTTGGCTAACCTTCCCAGGGGGAAAGACATTGTCCGGGCCGGGTTCCACGAGAGCACACTCGCTCTCGTCCGACGTCGCAGGGCTGGGAAGATCGGAATGGGATGGCCGCAAGGTCGCGGTGACCGGCGGCGCGAGCTTCATCGGAAGCCACCTCGTCGAGTCGCTCATCGCGCGCGGCGCAGACGTCTCCGTCATTGACGACCTCAGCAGCGGCCGCCTCCAGAACCTCGAGAGTGTGAATGGACGTTACAAGTTCCACCAGATCGACCTGGAGTACAGCGGCATCGAGGAGATCACCTCGGCTTTCGAAGGGAGCGAGGTCCTGTTCCATCTCGCGGCGATCCACGGAGGCCGCGGATACATCGACTCCCACCCCGCGGACGTCTGCTCGAACCTGGCGATCGACCACCACGTGTACGAGGCCGCGCGACGCGCGGACGTCTCGCAAGTCGTCTTCGCGAGTTCCGCCTGCGTCTATCCTCCGGCGCTCCAGGCGACCGAAGGATCGAACTATCTGTTGCGCGAAGAGGACTGCGACCCGCGGAAGCTGGGCGAGCCGCTGAGCGCCGACCTCGAGTACGGCTGGGCGAAGGTCTTCGGAGAGATTCAGCTCCTGGCCTTCATCCGGCAGTACGGCATGAAAGGGTGCAGCGTCCGCTTCATCACGGCGTACGGACCGCGCGAGAACGAGACCCATGCGATCATCGCCCTGATCTACAAGGCAGTCCGCCGGATGGACCCGTACCCGATCTGGGGCAACGGCCGGCAGGATCGGGACTTCACGTACGTCACGGACATCGTTGAAGGGACGGTCCGCGCCGCAGAGCGGATCACGGACGGCAGCGCGGTCAACCTCGGCAACGGTCGTCGGTACACGATGATCGAGGTCGCGAACACGATCTTCGACCTCGTCGGATGGCGCCCCCGGGAGATCTTCTTCGACACCTCGAAGCCGACGGGAGCCGTGAGCCGCGCCCTCGACATCCGGAGGGCCCGAGACGAGCTCGGCTGGGAGCCCCAGGTCTCCTTCCGCGACGGTCTGAGGAAGACGATCGACTGGTACCTCGCGACGCACAACGTTTCGGCTCCAACGGACGAGCGCATCCTCCTCGAACGAGCGTGAGACCATGGAGCTGCAGACGACGCCCGCAAAGCCCGCTCGACCGCAAATCGCGGTCGTGATGCCGGTCCACAACGAGGCCGATACCGTGCGATCGGTCGTCGAGGAGCTGGCCGCGACGATCCTCGCGGGCCACCCGGCGACCCTGTTCGTCTTCGAGGACGGCAGCTCCGATGGCACGGGCCAGGTCCTCCAGGAGATGGCAGAGTCGATGCCCCGCCTCCGCGTGTCGACGTCTCCGGATCGCAAGGGCTATCCCGGGGCGGTCCGGGACGCGATCCTCTCGATCGATCCGCAGGAGTTCCCGCTCCTCCTGTTCCTCGATGGGGACGGACAGTACGATCCGCGGGACTTCGAGCGACTCTGGAACGAATTCCAGACAGGCATGGCGGACATCGTCCAGGCCCGACGCACCCATCGGACCGAGCCGTTGTACCGCTCCCTCCCGTCGAAGGTCTTGCGACGCCTCGAGGGCCTGCTCTTCAACCCGGGGACGAAGGACGTGACGAGCGCCTTCCGCATTATGCGGACGGAGGTCGCGCAGGCCGTGGCCCGCAGCGTGCGCTACTCGCCGTACAACTTCTGGCTCGAGTTCACCGCTCGCGCGAGCGTCGCCGGATATCGGCAGGTCGAGGTGCCCACCTCCTACCGGTCCCGAGCCGGCGCGACGAAGGTGTACGGACTTCGCAAGATGCCGAAGATCCTCCGGGCGGAGCTCGGCGCCCTCATTCGGACGTGGCTCGACGATCGGAAGGCGGAAGTCGCGCGGTTCGCGACGGTTGGGTTGAGTGGCGCGCTCGTGATCCTCGGATTGCTGTGGGCTCTGACGGCCCTCGCGGGCATCCCTTACCTGGTCTCCGCCGCGATTGCGATCGAGGTCAGCATCCTGTGGGCCTTCGCCTTGCACGAGCGGTGGACCTTCCGCAGCGTAGCCAAGTTCCAGTCGCTCGTCCGTCGGTTCGCGGCATACAACCTCGTGGCCCTCGCCGGCCTCGCGGTCAACCTCGTCGCCCTGTTCGCCTTCACAGAACTGGCCCGGATCTTCTACCTCCTCAGCGAATTCCTCGCGATCGTCATCGCCTTCGGTTTCAACTACTTCGCGAGCCGCCGGTTCGCTTGGACCGGTCGTCCGGGAGCAACGTCCCGAGGGGAGGATACCACCCGTGCCCCGCGTGGCATCGAAGACGACTGACCCGAGTCACCGGGGTCGCAAGTCCCACACTCCGCTTCCGAAAGCGCTCGCGGTCTCGCTTGCCGTCTTCTTCCTCCTGTCCCTGATGCTCGTTGCATCGCGGCCTGCTACCGCGGTGTCCGGGACTCTCGAGGTCATCCAATCGGGGTTGAAGGAGCCGGACTCCCTCGCGTTCGCTTCCGACGGCCGGACTTTCTTCGCCGAGCGGCCCACCGGGAAAATTTGGATTATCGAGAACGGCTCGGTCTTGCCGGACCCGTTCTACGCGTTCCAGAACGTCAGCGACTATCACGACCAAGGTCTCCTCGGCCTCGCCCTGGACCCGTCCTTCCCTTCCACACCTTGGGTGTACGCCTTCTACAGCCTCAGGGACGGCGCCAACGGAACCATCTACGATCGCATCGTCCGGATTCAGGCGACCGGCGATACGGGGGGATCCGTCGAGATCCTTCTGGATCGGATTCCTACCGGCGAATGGCACATCGGCGGTCCGATTAAATTCGGTCCGGACGGCAAGCTGTATGCCCTGACCGGCGACACGTACCAGCCCGCGAGCGCCCAGAACCTCTCGACCTTAGCCGGGAAAGTGCTCCGGCTGAATCCCGACGGCAGCGTGCCAGGCGATAATCCGTTCGTCGGCAATGCCAGCGCCAATCCATACATCTACACATACGGCCACCGGAACCTGTTCGGGATCGCGTTTCATCCGATCACGGGGAAGGTTTACGTCACGGAGAACGGCCCCGAGTGCAACGACGAAGTGAACCTCCTCATTCCGGGTCGCAATTATGGCTGGGGGGCCAACTACACATGCTCCCATCCGCCGTCAGATCCGCTCAACACGAACCGGGACGGGCCGGATCCCGTGCTGCCCCTCCTCTGGTACACGCCGCCCATCGCGCCCACGAATGCGATCTTCTACGATGGGCCGAGTTTCGCGGCCTGGCACGGTGATTTTTTCTTCGGGACGTGGAACTCGCGCAACGTCCATCGCCTACACTTCGCGGCTCCTGACTACGAGACGGTCCTATCCGACGATGTCGTCGTCACTCTTCCAGCGAGCGACCCGTATGGGATCATCGGCCTGGAACAGGGCCGTGACGGGGCGATTTGGATTGGCAGCACGACGACCATCTACCGCTTCTATGATTCCTCCGTGCCGCCGATCGCTTCGTTCACAGTGTCTTCTTCCACGCCGCTGATTGGAGAACCTGTGACGTTCAACGGGTCGGGCTCGTACGATCCGGACGGCTCCATCGCGTCGTACGCATGGGACTTCGGCGATGGGTCCTCGGCGTCCGGTTCCGTCGTCACCCACGGTTATGCGACGTATGGGGCGTACCCGGTGACGCTCGTCGTCACGGACTTCGACAACCTGACCGGATCCCAGACCGCGACAATCCGGGTTCTCGCACTCCCTTCGGCTGCCTTCGCCTTCGGTCCGCCGAAACCCCTCGAAGCCACGTCCGTGAGCTTCGACGCGTCCAACTCGACGGATCCCGACGGGAACGTCACGCAATATGAATGGAACTGGGCCGACGGTTCCAACTCGACCGTTTCCGTTTCGTCGATTGCGCAGCACACGTTCGCGACGTTCGGACGATACACGGTGGGCCTGATGGTGACGGACTCCGACGGGCTCACGAATGCGAGCTCGGCGGAGGTCCATGTCTTCGCCCCGCCCTCGGCGTCTTTCACGATCTCGCCGACGTCGCCCCGCGCGCTGCAGGCCGTCACGCTGAACGGTTCCGGGTCGTCTGATCCGGACGGAACGATCGCGCTCTACGAATGGGACTTCGGGGACGGCGCGAACGGGACCGGGCCGACGGTCCAGCACACGTTCGCCGCCGGAGGGAACTATTCGGTCGAGTTGACCGTGACCGATTCCGACGGATTTTCGGCCACCTTCTCGGACACGGTTTCCGTGACTCCCGTGGACGCTCCCGAGGCGTCTTTTACGGAGAGCGCGACCCTCGTCTCACCCGGTACAAACGTGACGTTCGATGCGTCAGGTTCCTCCGACGTCGACGGCACAATTGTCGGATACGCCTGGGACTTCGGCGACGGGACAACCGGCTCCGGTGTCACGGCCGTTTACGCGTACCCGGTTTCGGGATCGTACACCGTCACCCTCACCGTCCTCGACAACG
>WNGG01000986.1_pt1 | contig 31662 bp, 27 predicted proteins | sample 5400661 | NCBI WGS metagenome assembly WNGG01 (sample SAMN13153372, study PRJNA577476) | soil metagenome | isolation source: 100 cm soil or saprolite under Garry oak tree replicate 1 | place: USA:California | collected 2016-06-15
GAGGAGCGGCGCGACGGCCCGCTCCAGGAACTGCGCGACCGGGCCCATGGACCGTTGGTTGAATCGTATCGGAACGAAGTCCGTGAGGCGCGCGATCGCATCTTGCAACCGACCGCCGTCGATAGGACCCGGCTGCAGGATCGGATCCCCGATCTGCCCCGCGTTCTCGTTCGCGAGGACGTGGTTGTTCGAGAGGATGGCGGGACGCCCATGCCGGTGCACGAGGACTCCCAGGGTCCCCGCCGTGATCCGGTAATGCCCGATGCTCACGCCGCCCGAGGCGGGACGCATCCGGTGCGTGCGGTTCTCGTCCATGCTCTGCACGGTCGGGATGGACGTGAAGCGGCCCGTCTCCACGACGTCGGTCAGGACGCCGTCGATCTCCTTCGGGACCACATCGTGATGCCGGAGCTCGTCCTCCGGCCGCTTGCGTTCGACGAAGGCGACGATGCAGCGTTCTTTCGTGTCGTGGCCATGGATGATCTTGCTCCCGACGGCGACACCGACGACGTTCGCCCGGCCGAAGATCGCGTTCTCGTGGACCGCCTTCGTGGCCCGCACATCGAAGGGCATCGTCACCCCTTCCGTTCGAGCGCGCTGATCTCGAGCAGGCCTTCGCCGAGCTTGCCGCCGGCCGCGGTCCCGGCCACGCGGACGACCATGTTCGACACGAATCCGAGGAAGATGCCGATGCCGTAGTAGGCGAGGAGGTCCCGCGCATACAGGAAGGACATCAGGCTCACGCCGAAGACGATCGCCATGAACGAGGCGAACGCCCCCCACTGGACCTTGTACCGGCGGACGGCGAACATGAGGAACCATCCGAGGACGCTCCCCATGAGGATGACGCCGACTTGGTTGATGTCCATCGGATTCCCTCGGAAGAGGGACGCCATTCGGAGTCGCGGGGATAAAGGAACCGACTCCGTTCTCACTCGAAATAACTAGGGGCGTTTGGGAAGCCCGCCGGAAGGCTCAACTACCTAGGTCCCCGATTCCCGGCGGAGAGGGTCCGCTTGTCCGCCTCGAAGGCCTGCCCGGTCTGCGGCGCCTTGAACGATCCGACGAACGCCTATTGCATCCAATGCGGGAGGCCGTTGTTCGCTGCACCCACCACGTCGCCTCCCCCGACGGTGTATCCGTCGACTACTCCGCCCGGCGCCGTCCCTCCCATGGCGGCTTATCCGTATTCCCCGAGTCCGCCTCCTCGCCACGCGACTGCCGGGGCGATCCTCTCCGGCGTGTTCGACGTCTGGACGAAGAACCTCAAGGAATTTTTCGTCGTGTTTTTCGTCCTCGCCCTCGTGAACGGCCTACTCGGAGGGCTCGTCGCGCTCGTGATCTTTGGTACGTTTGGACCTAGCACTGGTTTCTTCCCCGGAGGTCCGCCTTCGGGCATCCCGACTGCCGCCCTCGGCAACCTGCTGCTCTTCGCGATTATCTCTGTCGTCGCTGGCGCGATCCTCAACAGCATCGTCGCCGGCGGAATGACCGAGTACGCGGTGCGGAGGTTCCGTGGAGAGTCCATTACCTTAGAGCGGGCCCTCCGGCGAGGCCTGGACCGATTCCTCAGTATCCTCGGCGCAGGCATCCTGCTCACCCTCCTTTTCCTCGCGCTCGTGTTCGTACCGCTCCTTTTGATTCTTTTGGCGTTCGCCGGTGGGACAATAAATCCGGCGACCGCGATCGGTGCGATCTGCGGTGGCTTGGCTTTGCTCGCCGTCGGAGGCGTGATTGCCCTCTACGTGTATGTCTCCACGAACCTCTATGCGCCCGCCATCATGATGGAGAACGCGAACGCGACGGACGGCCTGATGCGAAGCTGGAGACTCACGAAGCGCCATTGGTGGTCCCTCTTCGGCGCCATCCTTGCCACTGGGATTCTCGGCGTAGTCATCACCGCGGTAATCACCACCCCTATCGCGTTCCTCCGAAGTCCCTTGGCGAGCATGCTGGCCGCGGCGCTCGCGAACGGCTTCGTCGGAGCTTGGTCAGTGATCCTGGCCTCGGTGGCGTACGACCTCCTGGCGCGCCAGCCGTCCTACGGACCGCCGTACTGGCCCAGCGCGACGCTGCCCCCGCCGGTCGGAGCGGTGCAGAGTCCCCGGCCGCCGGCCCCTCCTTCGCCTCCCGGCCCATGAGCTCTTAAGCGCGCGGCGGATGCGATCCGCGATGGCCTGCGACCGTTGTTCCGCCGCTGCGGTCGAGTGGATTCGCTACAGCGGGGAGCATCTTTGTCGCGACCACTTCCTTGGTTTCATCGAACGACGGGCGAAGCGTGAGCTACGGGCCCAAGTCTATCTCCGGGGCCGGGAACGCATCGCGATCGGCATGAGCGGCGGCAAGGACTCGAGTACCACCGCGACGCTCCTGGTGGAATTCTTGAGGAGCCGACGGGACATCGAGCTGATCGGCATCACGATCGATGAGGGCATCGCCTCGTACCGGCCCGCGGGAATCGACTTCGCGAAGCGGCTCTGCGCCCGCCTCGGAATCGAGCATCGGGTGCTCGCGTACCAGGAGACGTCAGGGCACACGATGGACGAGGTGGTGACCCTGGATCCGGAATCGATCCCATGCAGCTACTGCGGCCCGTTCCGGCGACAGGCCCTGAACCGGGCCGCCGTCGAAGTCGCGGCGGACTATGTCGCAACCGGCCTGAATCTGGACGACACGGCGCAATCGATCCTCATGAACGTCGCCCGCGGTGACATCGAGAAGCTCGCCCGCCTCGGTCCGCACGAGAGTCGCCAGCCCGGGCTCGTGCCGAGGATCCAGCCCCTGCGGATGATCCCCGAGAAAGAAGTCTATCTGTACGCCCTCTTGCGCGGCATCGAGTTCCATGACGCGACGTGTCCGTACGCGGAACGCGCCCAGCGGGGACGGTTCCGAGAAATCCTCCACCGCCTCGAGGAAGACAGCCCGGGGACACGCCACGCCATCGTCAGCGGGTACGATCAGATGCGACCGCTCCTTCAATCGGCCTATCCGCCCGCCACCCTAAACGCCTGCGCCCGATGCGGCGAGCCGACCGTCAGCACGGTCTGCAAGGCGTGCCAGCTCCGGGAGCGCATCGAGCAGATTGGGGCCGCAGACGTGACGGAACCGCTCGTCTAACTGCTCGGATTACCGGCCCATCGTCGCGGCCCGCGACCGACCCACGGACAGGATTCGAGCGGGCACCTTGATTTGCGATTCGATGAAGGCGACATATCGTTGGGTGGTCTCCGGAAGCGCACGCCGCCCGCCGCTCGCGATCCCGATCCACTCGTCCTCCGGGAGATCCGGCCATCCTTTGAACTCACGGTACACGGGCCCGCTCTCGGAGAGGATCCGCATGCTCGCGGGGAACTCCTTGAGGATGCCGCCGTCGTGGCGGTACCCGGTACACACCCGGATCCGGTCGAGGCCTCCGAGCACGTCGAGCTTCGTCACCGCGAGGCGCGTGAGGCCGTTCACGCGGACGGCCATCCGGAGCATCACGAGGTCGAGCCACCCAACCCTTCGCGGACGTCGGGTCGTCGTCCCGTACTCGCCGCCGCCCCGCTCCCGCAGGTGTTCCGCGATCGGCCCTTCCAACTCGGTTGGGAAGGGGCCCGAACCGACCCGCGAGGTAAACGCCTTCGCGACGCCGATGATGTCCGTGAGGTACTGCGGCCCGATGCCGGCCCCGACCGTGGCGGCTCCCGCGACGCAGTTGCTCGAGGTTCCGTATGGATAGACTCCGTGGTCGATGCAGAGGTGGGTCCCCTGGGCCCCTTCGAACAAGATGCGCTTCCCCCGTTTCAGCGCGGCATCCAACCACGCCGACGTGTCGGTCACGAACGGGGCGAGTCGCTTCCCGTAGGCCTCGTGTTCCGAGAACACCGCGTCCGCATCGATCCGGTCGCTGCCGCCGTACGCCTCGATGAGCCTCTGCTTGATGGGTACGATCGCGCGGAGTTTGGCGTGCAACACCTCCGGGTCGATCAGGTCGCACATGCGGATCCCGAACCGCCCGACCTTGTCCTCGAAGGCGGGACCGATTCCCCGCAGCGTCGTCCCCGCCCCCATGTCGCCCTTCAATTTCTCCTCGAGGCCGTCCAGGATCTTGTGGTACGGCATCACGACATGCGCCCGGTCGCTGATGCGAAGGTTCGTGACCGGATGGCCGCGGGCCCGCGTCTCGTCGATCTCCTTCAGGAGCTGCGCGGGTTCGATCACGACGCCGTTCCCAATCACGTTCATCGTCCGCTTCCGCAGGACCCCGGAGGGGAGCAGGTGGAACGCGTACAGGTCCTTCCCGACCTGAACGGTGTGGCCCGCGTTCGCGCCGCCTTGGAACCGCGCGACGACGTCGGCGTGATCGGCGAGAAAATCGATGATCTTGCCCTTGCCCTCGTCCCCGAATTGGGCCCCCACGACTACGCTCGCGGACATCGCGCTCTCCGAGAGGGCATCACGAGTCGGGTAACGATACTTTCGTAAGAAGCTTATCTCGTGAACGTCACGTGCTCCGATACCGTTCCCCGGGACCATCGTTCGAACGAGGATGTGCACGGATCGGTGTGCAACTCCGGGATTCTGCTGTTCGCCGTGCGGGCATCTTCCGGACTTTGCCGCGATAGCATTTTATCATGCGCGGGCCTTTCGCATCTCGCCGTCTCTTGGCGGGGGCGGGAGGGGTTCCAGCGTTGTCGCAGGCCACGGACAAGATTCCCACCTACGTGGTGGGCTTGGACGCTCGCCTCAGCGGCGGCATCCCTCGCGGCCATATCGTCCTCGTCGGGGGCCCGCCCGGTTCCCTGAAATCGTCCTTCGTCTACCGCATCCTGTTCCACGAAGCGAAGGAACGTGCCGCCTCCGGGCTCTACCTGTCCATGGAACAGAGCCGCGCGTCGCTCGTCGCGCAGATGACCTCGCTCGGGATGGAACCAGGGCAGGCGAAGGGCGTCCATGTGATCGATGTGCGCGCGCTCCGGCGGGAGATCGAGGAGGTCCGGGAACAGCCGCGGTGGCTGCTCGGGCTCCGTCGGCAGCTGGCCCGATACAAGGAGGAGATGGGATGCGACCTGATCGCCCTCGACAGCCTCGACGCGCTCTACGCCCTCGCGCCGTTCGAGAGTCCGCGGAACGAGATCTTCCAGTTCTTTGAGGAGCTGCGGGACCTGAACGCGACGACGTTCCTGGTCTCGGAGATGCCCCGCGACGCGACGCGCTTCGCCCACTTCGGCGTGGAGGAGTTCCTCTCGGACACGATCATCCATCTGCGACTCCGCGAGGTCGACGTCGGCATGAGCACGTCCGTGCGCCGATATATCGGCGTCGTGAAGATGCGCGGGGTCGAACATGACCTCGACTACTTCCCGCTCCTCGTCGAGCACGGGACCTTCGAGATCGTGTCCGAATGACCGCCGGTGCGACCGTCGCATTCGTCCTGAACCTCGGGGCCCTCCTCCCGATCATCGCGCTCTTCGTGAGCGCGTTTCTCGGTGCGTACGTCTTCGGGCTGAATCCCCGCGGCCCGGCGAACCGGTCGGTCCTCCTCGTCATGATCGCGTTCGCGTTCTGGGATCTCGGCGAGGTGGTCCAGCGGTCCCTCGCTCCCGGCACATCCCCGGACGCGCTCTTCTTCTGGGCCCGCGTGACCTGGGTCGCGATCGCCTTCGTGCCTGCGACGTTGTACCAACTCGCCCTCACCTATCCGACGAAGGCCGACTGGATCCGACGCCCGTGGGCCCTCGCGGCGATCTACTTCCCTGCCCTCGCATGGGCCTCCTTGATCTCGATGACCGGGTTGATCATCAGCGGGATGTCGTCGAACGCCTTCGGTCCCAGTGCCCGGGTGGCGCCGACCTACGCCTATCTCGCGCCCGTGTTCTTCGTCTGGATGTTCACCTCCGTGATGTTCTTCGTCCGTTCGTGGTGGCAGGTTCGCAAGACACCGAGCCGATGGATGTTCGGCGTGGTCCTCCTCGGTCTGATCGCGGGCACGGTTCCAGCCGCGGTGACGGAGCTCCTCTGGCCCATCATTTCTTCGAACGACACCCGAGTCGGTCTCGGATCTCTGTACACGCTGATGTGGTCGATCTTCATCGCGTACGCGGTCGTCCGGTACCGGTATCTCGTGATCGAGCCGGTGACCGAGGCGCGTACGGCGAGGGCCCCGCGGCACCGCCTCGAGCGAGGCCTGAACTACCTGGTCCTCGAGAACGGGCGGAGCTCCGCGATGGGTGCGTTCCGAGACATCGTGTCCGCGACCCCGGGGCTGTGCGTCACCGGCCTCGCTCCCTCTCGCGTCTCCGTCCGATTCGGCCTCGAGCGCACCCCGATTCTCTGGATCACTACGGTGTCCAACGAAGAACGGACCGTGCGACCGAATGCGCTGGACTTCGAACTCGTCCACACGGTCGTGAAGTTTCTCCGGGAGAATCCCGGGACCGCGGTGCTGCTCGACGACCTCGACTACCTGGCGACCCTCGCGGGTTTCGACGCGGTCGCGCGCTTCCTCAGGCGGGTCACGAACCAGGCGAGCGCCTCAAAGGGCACCGTGATCGTCGCGGCAGGCTTCGGTACCTTCCCGCCGGAACAGATCGCGCTCCTCCGGGGTTCGGTGGACCGGGTGCTCGAGGTGCAGGAAGCGATTGCCTCTTCGACCCCGGGCGCCGAGCACGTCCTCATGACGATCAACGCGCAGGACGCCCCGGTGGCCCTGCCCCTTGTCGGCGCGAGGCGCGGCTTGCTCCTGACGACGGAACATCCGACGAAGGCGCGCCTGCGCTACGGCGACCGTTTCGACATCGTGTGGGTCACGGAGCAGCCAGAACCTGGGGTCCCGTGCGTCCGGCCGAATGCCCTCGATACGGAAGGGCGCCGGGCGATCGGGAACTACGCCGCCGCCCACGAAGGGATGGACATCGTGCTGGTCGGCCTCGAGCAGCTCGCCCTCTACGTGGACCTGCGCTCCTGGCTCCCGTTCGTGAAGGACAGCCTCGACATCGCGAGCCTCCACGGTTGCCGCCTGTTCCTGACAGTGGCTCCGGAGGCGCTGTCGCCGCAGGAACTCGCGGTCCTCGCGCGGCGCTTCGACACAGGCCTCTCGCCGTCCATGTTCAAGGGGTCTGCGCCTTCAGGGCCGACCACAGCCGCTCCTGAAAATCGAATTCCTTATCGAGAACCCTCTGCATGAACAGCACGATCTGTCCCTGGGGATCGAGGCCGTTGCGGCGGCAGTATTCCCGGAATCGCGAGAGTACCTCGCCGTCCACGCGAATGTTGAACTGGACCTTTTCCGCGGGCTTCGGGACGACGGTTCGCGCCACGGTTCCCGATCGTCCTCGACCTATTTCATCGTTTCTACAGAAACCGCAAATCCGTAGCAATTCGTAGCCTTGGTAGCACTTAAATAACTGATAATCACTCCTGGGAACAGTGGGATAGGGTTCTTTCCGTGACCGCCAACAGCTCGCCGAAGACGTCGCCGGCGCCCCCCGAAGAACCAGGATTGGAACCCCCTGATTCCATCGACGCCGAGCCCGTCGACGACCGCCTCCAGGAGGACCTCTTTCAGAGCCTCGTGGAATCCGCGGACTACGTGGACGGACAAACGCCACTCCCGGCCCGGAGTGAGGGGGCGCTGCAACTCGCGACGCCGGAGGCGATCCGTGCTGCGTTTGCCGAGTCGTGGGAGGCCCTTTCCCATTCCCTCGGGCTCGGGGTGGACCCGGACCAGGCGCTCCTCGGCGTACGGGACCTCGTCATGTACGACATCCCGGACGGGACGCGGTCCACGCTCTCTGTGCCCGTCGAATACGATGTGGAAGCGGATGCGGGCTTGTACTGCCTCGCCTTGGTCCACAGCCTCGCGAGCCTCGGTGCGAAGTCGAACGTGATCCTGACGCATACGGCGTACAACCGGGAACGTGGCCCGGAGGAAACGAAGCGATTCCTCGACGTCCTCGCCAAGGGCATCGATCCGTTCCGGCACTATGCGCGTCGACACGGGATCGCGATCCACCTAGAGGGGGTCGGCTCCGGCTACGAGCTGGAGGGCGCGTTCCGTCGGGCCTTCCCACTGCCGGAAGAACCGAAGTTCGATGCGCACTTCCTGATGGACTACGAAGAGGAATGGTTCCTCACGCCTCACGGCAGGGAACTGCTCGACCTCCTCCCGATGGTCGACGTGGTCGTCCGCCACACGAAGCTGGGGATCGCGGGCGGTTGGATTCCGACGAGGATGCGACGCGCCTCCTACGTATATTCGCAGAACGGGTCCGTTCACAGCAACTGGAACTTCGACGAATACGCGGCCATGGTCGCGGTCACGTATCTGTCCAAGCTGCTCCACCAGGGAGAATCGCTGTCGAAGACCTACGCCTCGGTCGACGAGATGAAAGCCCGATACCGCGACCGGGAGATCAAGCTCCGGCAGAAGATCATCCGTCTCCGGCCGAAACCTCGGAAGCTGTTCGTCCTCGGCTCGCCCGTGGGCCTCATCCAGGTGTACGCCTAGAGGAGCGGGGCCTCCGCAAAGAACGCCGACAACATGCTGTCGGTCCCCTTGGCTTCCTCGGGCATCCCCCGCCACTGCGCGAGGACGGCCCGGTTGTTCGTTTCGAACTCGAGGAGCAGATCCCGCATCTGCCTTCGGAGCTGGTCCGTCTCCTCGCCCTCGAGGACCACGGTGAGATATGTGTGCCGAGCCCGCTCCACGACCAACGTGTAGGTGCCATGGCTGATCGAGCTTAGGGCCTTGCCCCGGAGGATCGGAAACGATGTTCGCATGAAGTTCTGGATCACGTCGAGCATGGCCCCGAACAGATCCTGGTCGATGATGGTCTCGCCCGGCCGGGCCTTCGAGCCGATGAGGGTTCCGTCCTCGAACGTCAGGAAGGACGCCTTGATCGAATATCGGCGGGATTGGAAGCGGCGGACCGCTTCGGAGATTCGTTGCGTGCTTCCTGGATACAGGGTGTAGATCGTCGCCGCTGCGATCACGAGGGCGAGCGTCGAGAACGGTGGCGGGACATTCGAGCGGAGGGCTCCCAGCGCCCCATTCGTGCCGAGGCCGAGGACGATGACGAGGGCGAACACGATCAAGAAGCCCCGGGTCCTTGCAGCCAACGCCGGGCTTGCCGTGCGCACAATCCTGTGCAGTCGATACAAGTTGACGATGCCACCGAGGCTGTACGAGCCGATGTACGCAAGGACGATCAGGAAGACGACCTCGTTGAACACCGGAACCCACACGGGCCTCACCTGTACGACATCCTCGAGTCCAAAGAACCAAACCAGGAGAAGAACACCGATTGCCAGCACGCCGAACGACCAGTACACGCGGCGCATTCGATCGATGTAGACTAGGGTGAAAAGCAGGAGGAACAGACTGGTGACGATCGCACTCGACAGAGACATCAGGCCGGCGAACTTTGCGAAGGCTTTGTCTCCGGCCGTGAAGAAAAGAAAGTCCCACGTCGCGTAGAGGGCGGCGAAAATGCATGAAAGCAGGAAGAACGTCTCGGTCCAGGTGTGGATCCGGTCGCGGTACACCTGGAGGCCGGCGAGGACGAACCAGGTGGCTGCCGACGCTAGGGGGAGGACGCGCAGCAGATCGTAGATGTCCATCGGTTCACGTAGGCCACAACAGGATCGAAAGGCCGTTGGGGAGCGATTTCAATATGAGGTAGGCCATATATAAACCGGGGTTCCTGAGTCCGTGCGCACCCTGCTTTCCGGGGCGAAATCGTAACATCTGGCAAGGGAAGTTTATTTTGTCTCGGAACGATGCGGCGGTCGTGGTGGAGAAGGTCCACATCGCCGGTGCGGGGGTCGCCGGACTCACCGCCGCGATTGGACTCGCGCGGGCCGGCAAATCGGTCGAGGTCCTCGAAATGAAATCGCGTGTCGGCTCCAGCGCGGGGACCCACACGGAAGGAGTTCGAAACTACCTTGGACGCGATGGCCTCGAGGATCTTGCGCGCTTTGGTGTGAAGGTCCGTCCGTTCGCAGTTGCCAATCGGGTCGTCCGAAGATCCCGCCGGTCCGTGAGCGTGGTCCGCGGCCCGTCGTACTACATGGTGGACCGCGGGGGCGGGCCTCAATCCCTCGAACGGCAGCTCCTCGAGCAAGCGCTCGACGCCGGAGCACAAGTTCGATTCAAGACGAAAGCGGCCCCGTCTGATGTCGACCTTCTCGCCACGGGCGCGCCGAAGAACTTGGTGAACATCTTCGCGGGCGGGTATCGATTCTCCCATGAAGGATCCAATCTCGAGTCGGACGAAATCCATGCCCTCTTCGACAACGACCTTGCCCCGCAAGGCTACCTCTGCATCCTACCGGGACCGAGTGCACACAGCATCTACACCGTCTCGTGGCGCGCGTTGCCCTACGGAGAACTCGTCGCGAAGGTGGACCGCGCTCTCCGGCTGGACTGGGTGCGAGAGATTTTGGGGACCGCGACGAAGGTGGGACGAATCTACGGGAAGGGCTACTTCCACCCGGATCCCTATTCGGTCGCTGCCCAAGCAGGCGTCCTCCGGTTGGGCGAGGCGAGCGGCATTCAAGACGCGGTGGGCGGCTTCGGTATCCGATATGCGGTCGGGAGCGGAGCCCTTGCCGCAAAGTCGCTTCTCACCGGCTCCGACTACCCTGCCATGCTCCGCGAGGAGTTCCAGGACGATTTCGAGGTGGCGATGAAAAGCCGGGCATGGCTCGAGCGGGCGACCGACGAAGATTACGATCGATTCCTGGAGAAACTCGGGCCCGAGGTCGGGGTGAGCGATTACGCCTCGTGGCGCGGCGTCCGATTCCTCTGAGGCGGACCTCGGATGACCGATCGCGACGTGTTCGTCCTCTTTGATCTCGGGGAGACGTTGGTGGACCTCACCGACTTGGTGGGACGGATCGCCGACCGACTTCGACGAGAGATTCCTGGGATGGAGCAGGATGCGGAGAAGACCTCCCACGACTGGATTCGTCGCACATCGGCATCCCTCCCGCGAGAAGAAGGGACTCCGTTTGTGCGGGAGATTGACGTTGCCGCGACGGTCCTCCGCGAGCTGCTCGCCGCGAGAGGAATTCCGATCACCGCATCCGGTGCCGACGAACTTCTGCGCCGCGCGTGGAATGATTTCGAACCGAGCGTGCGGTTTTGCCCCGGAGTGAGCCGGGAGTGGCTCGAAGAACTTCGGCGAGTGACCTCGAGCCTGGCCGTCGTGACGGACGGCGACATCGTCAACGTGAACCGACTCGTGAAGCGACTCGATCTCGAGAGGTATTTCGGCGCGATCATCACGTCGGAGGCGGTTCGCGCCTACAAGCCGAATCCGCGAATCTATCGGGCAGCGCTCGAAGCCCTCGGAGCCGCGCCCCGCGACAGTGTCTTTGTCTCCGACACTGCCCTCGACCTTCACGGAGCCGCGGCGGTCGGCATGCGGACAGCCCTCCTTCCGAGGGGACTCCTCTCCGAATCCGCGAACCTGCCACCGGGCGCGTGGCGACTCTCGAGCCCCCAGGACTTGCACGACGTCCTAGCGGGCTGGTCGAAGGAACCCCACGGTCTCCCGTGACTGGGCCTACGTGGGTTTCCTCGTTCGCTTGATCTGGAGATTGTACATCTCGAGCAGTTCTTTCGTGGTCGTCGCGTCCTCCGGCTTTTTGTCCTCCCGCCATCGGCTCGTGAATCGGGGGAACCGAATCGCAAGCCCCGCGCCCGGTCGGACTGTGTCCCACGCCGCGGTGTGGACCGGGCTCACCGTGATCTCCGCTCCCCGGACTTCCAACACCGCCTCGGGGTCGAACCACGTGTCCGCTTCGAGCTTGGAATCCACCCGTGGCGGTCGCCGCTCCCGTTGCGAGACCTTCAACTTGTCCGGTAGTTGGCGTAACGTCTCGTCATCGAATCCGGTGCCGAGTTTGCACGTGGTACGGAAGACATCGGCCTGTTCGTCGTAGGCGGCCATGAGCAGGGCGCCGTACGTCCCCGCTCGTTTTCCCCGGCCCGCAAAGGCGCCGACGACGACGAGATCGATCGTGTCGCTCAGGGCGGCGCTGTATTCCTTCTTGAATTTGATCCATTGGAACCCTCGCGCCCCCGCGTCGTACGTCGACTCGATCGCCTTCGCCATGAGACCTTCGCATCCGGCCTGAAGCGCTTCGTCGAAGAAGTCCTCGGCTTCCTTCACGGAGTCCGTGATCCGCACGGTCGCCAACCGGATGCCGTCGTTCGGGCGGAGGATCGAGTCCAAGGCCTTGCGTCGCTCGCGGTAGGGCCGCGGTGTGAGATCCTCATTTTCTCGGAGGAGACAGTCGAATGCGAAGAGGGTGACCGGGAACTCCTTCGCCATCTTGTCCACGTCCGTCTTGCGTCCGCGTCGACGGCTCACCTCCTGGAACGGGAGGAATTCGCCCGTGTTCGGGTCGACGGGGACCGCCTCCCCTTCGAGGATGGCCGCGCGGTCCTTCACCGTGGAACGCAGGCCTTCCACAATCTCGGGGAACTGTCCCGTGATGTTCTCCAGGTGTCGCGAGAAGAGCTCGATCTTCTCCGTCCCGATGTGGGCCTGGACCCGCAGGCCGTCGTACTTGTACTCGAGGGCGCACCTCCCGAGCCGCGAGAGGATCTCGTCGAGCGTCTCGAGCCGCTCCGCGAGCATGGCTCGGATGGGCCGGAAGAGCTTCAGGTGGACGGACTCGAGCCCCTTCAGCCCTTTCGACGCGAGGACCCGGGCCACCTCGCCGAGGTCGGAGGACACGTTGTACGCGCGTTCCACGCGGTCTCGGTCTCCTTTCGTGGCGAAGGTCGCGGCGAGCGCGTCGACGATCGTCATGTCCGCGACGCCGAGGCGCATCTTTCCGACGACCATCCGGACAATGTACTTCGCCTCCCGCGGGGTCGCGTCGCTCAACAGATCCGAGAGGAGGCGGATCTTGCGGTCCTGGCTGCCCTCTCCACCCTCCTGGGCGATCGCGTCGAGGTTCGCATAGACCTTGGCGACGGTCAGGGGGGTCGACTCGAGCGGTTTCAGCCGGCGGCTCGCGATGACCTGTTCTGCGACGAGTCCGAGGTCGCCCTTCTCCTTCCACAACTTCTCCACACGGGCCTCGTCGAGGCCCGTCGCGTGTGCGAGGACGCGGATCACCATTTTTTCCGCGAGTCCGAGCTCGACTCCCAAGTAGTCGGGATGGATCCGGCCCCGGGTCAGGTACACGACCTTGTCCAGGTCCTCGGGAGGCGTGTCGCGCAGCAAGCTGACGAGCAGGCCTGTCATCTCCAGCCGTTTCGTCGTCCCTTCGATCTGCTCGTAGACCTCGACGGCGCGCGCGAACTGCATTCCTGTTCGGAACCCGAGGACGCCACTTAAGGGTTCGCGGAGGTTCGCGGGCGCTGGGCTAACGCAGGCGCTTCAATGTGGCGTCGATGATCGCTGTGCTCTGTCCCAGGTAGGCCGTGGGATCCATCGCGGTTTCGACCTCGCTCTTCGACAACAGTTTGGAGATCCGCGCCTCCGCGACGAGGGCCTCACGCAGATGGATTCCCCTCGTCCGCGCGTTCTGCGCCGCATCGCGCACGAGCTTGTGGGCCTCCTGCCGACCGAGTCCTTTCGCGACAAGGGCCATCATCACGGCCTCGGCCATGACTTGGCCCTTGGTCGCCTCGAGGTTCGCCTTCATCCGGTCCGGAAACACGCGGAGGGTCCGGAAGATCTCCGTGGTCTTCGCCATCATCTCGTCGATCAGGACGCATGCATGCGGGATGAGAATCCGCTCCGCCGCACTGTTCGTCAGATCGCGCTCGTGCCATAGCGGCACGTTCTCGAGGGCCGGGGTCACGAGCGACCGCACGATGCGGGCGAGCGAGCATACGTTCTCCGAGGCGACCGGATTCTCCTTCTGGGCCATCGTCGAACTACCGACTTGGCTCTTCGCCTCGAAAGCCTCCGCCACCTCGCCGATTTCGGTCCGCTGCAGATTCCTCACCTCGGTGCAGAACTTCTCGAGGGACGCGGCGAGGTTCGCGAGGATTCCAATGAACTCCGCATGTCGGTCCCGGCCCACGACCTGGGTCGCGGCCTCCTCGAATCCGATCCCGAGCTCCGTCATCACGGAAGTCTGAATGTCGAGAGCCTGGGGACCGAACGCGGCTCCCGTTCCGACGGCCCCAGACATCTTGCCGACAACGATTCGGGGCGTGGCCTGTCGCATCCGTTCTCGCTGCCGCGCCACCTCGGAGGCGAAGACCGCGACCTTGAGTCCGAAAGTGATCGGTACAGCGGCCTGGCCGTGGGTCCGCCCGAGCATGATCGTTTTCTTGTGCTTCGTCGCCAGATCCGAAAATGCATCGACAAGACCATCGAGCCCTTCCTCAATGACGCGGATCGCGTCCCGGAGCTGGAGGGCGGTCGCACTATCCTGAATGTCATTGCTCGTCGCGCCCAGATGGACGTACTTGCCGGCGTCGCCCGCGCACGCCTCCGTGAGGGCGAGGACGACGGCCATGAGGTCGTGCCGCGTCTCTCGTTCGAGCTCCTCGACCCGCTTCACCGTCACGAATTTCGTCGTCGCCTTCTTCGTGATTTCCGCCGCCCCCTCTCTCGGGACGAGGCCGACCTTGGACTCCGCGCGGGCGAGGGCCGCTTCCACGTCCAGGAGCCGTTGGAGGCGGGCCTCCTCCTCGAAGATCCGTTTCATCTGCGGTCGGCCGTATCGAAAGTCGATCGGACAGAGGAGAGACATGCCCCTCGATGACGGCAAGGTCCCCGGCTATTAAGGAGCTTTTGTCGATGTCCGCGGCGCGGCGGCCTTCGTGACCTTGGCCGGGACCGCGTCCGATGGTTTCGGCAACGTGATCGTGAAGGTGGATCCGCGTCCCGGCTCGGAGACGACCTGAATCGAGCCGTCATGGCCCTCGACGACCTGCTTGACGAAGACGAGTCCGAGGCCGAGTCCTTCCGACCGCGGTTTCGTCGTGACGAAGGGCTGGAAGAGGCGGGCCCGCATCTCGGGGTCGATGCCCGACCCGGTGTCGAGGATGGCGATCGTGATGTGGTCGTTCTCCGATCGCAGGCGGACCGTCACCGACCCCGAGCCGGTCGCCTGGAACGCGTTCTTGAGGAGGTTCACGAGGGCCTGCTGCATCCGGAGCGGGTCCACGCGGGCGATGAGCGGGTCCTTCGGGAGCTCCTGGACCAGTCGGACGTCGGGCATGCGGAACGCGCCGGTCTGTTCGATCGCGGCCTCGACGACACCGCGCAGGTCGACCGGGATGCGCGTCACGTCCTGCGAGCGGGTGAGCGAGAGGAGTTCCGAGACAATGTTCGCTGCCGTTCGTCGTTGGGCATCGATCTTCACGAGTTTGTCGACGACGACCGGATCTTTCGCCGCGCGAGCGAGGTTCGCGGAGAGGAGGGAGATGTTCGTGAGCGGCGTGTTGATCTCGTGCGCGACGAACGCGGCGACCTGGCCCATGGAGGCGCGGCGCTCGCTCTCGAGCAACCGCCGTTGGTATTCTTTCTCCGGGGTCACGTCGCGTGCGACGACCTGCACGTAGGGATCGGTCCCTTCTTCGCGGATCACCCGCGAGCGGACATGGAGGAACCGTCGATCGGAGCCGGCCGGCTCCAGATGGATCTCGAAGGGTTCCACGATCGGCCGGTCGTGGAGCAGGTCGCGGAGGTACTGGCGCGCGCTCTCGAGCTCCCGCGGGGGTAACAGCTCGCCGAGGTTGATCCCCCGGAGGGCCGCGGGATCCTTGACGCCGACCAGCGCGGCCCCCGCGGGATTCATCTCGAGGATCGTGCCACGTCGGTCGATCAGGAACGTCGCGTCCGCGGCGACCTCGAACAGCTGGCGGAACCGGGCCTCCGATCGACGGACGAGTTGCTCCGTCCGCTTCCTCTCCGTGATGTCCCGTGCGATCGTCGAGCCTCCGATTAGGCGGCCCGCTCCGTCCCGGAGGGGCGACACGGCTACCGAGACCACGATCTTGCGTCCGTCCTTCCGGAGCCGCACGGTCTCCAAGGGCTCGATCTTCTCCGCGTTCCGAAGACGTGCCATGATCCGCTCGAACTCCTTCCGTCGGTCGTCCGGCACGAGCATCTCGACTTGCTGCCCGACCGCCTCCGACGCACTGTACCCGTACATGCGTTCCGCGCCTGCGTTCCACGTCAGGATTTCGCCGGTGAGGGACTTCGCGAAGACCGCATCCTCGGAACTCTGGACGATCGCGGCGAGCCGTGCCTGCGCCTCCCGCGCTCCGACGAACTCGGTGATGTCCACGAGCGTCGTGATGATCGTCGGCTGGTCCCTCAGGTCGAGGTACTCGATCGACATGAGCGCGCGCCGGACCAGGCCGGCCTTCGTGCGGACCTGGACCTCCGCGTCCCGGATCGACCCACGTTCCTTGAGCCGCTCTCCAAGCACCCGCCGTTGCTCTTGATCGACCCACATCTCAAGCTCGAGGGACGAACGCCCGACGACCTCGGCCCGTTCGAACCCGAACAACCGGAGGAACTGCAGGTTCGCTTCGACGAAGCGCCCGTCATGGAGGGAACTGATCGCCATCGGAACGGGACTCGCGTGGAAGGCCTTCTGGAACGCCTCGACCGAGGCGCGCCGCGAGGCCTCCACCTTGTCCCGTTCGAAGATCTGACCGATCCGGCTCCCGATGTCCGCCAAGAGGTCCAAGAGAGGCTCGTCCGGCTCGCGGATCGCCTGGCTGAACAGGACCGCGACGGCTTCGACGCCGGACCGAGCGCGGATCGGAAATCCGACGGCACTGCGCAGGCCGAACCGCTCCGAGTACTCCGCCCAACCGAGTTCCTCTTCCTCGCGAAGGTCGCGGATCCAGACGGGCGAGTCCCGCTGCCAGACGCGGCCCACGAGGCCGACTCCCGGACGGATCGTGAGGCTGGCGGACGCGAGCTCGATGCCGTGCACGTCGCGCAGACCGGGTGCATGCCACGTTCCGTCGAGCCGGAGCACAGAGGCAGCGGCATCGTAGAGCCAGACTTCCCCGAGGGCCCATTCCTCCGCCTGGCAGATCGCGGCGATCGCCTGCGGCGCCGCCTCCACGAAGGACTTCGCATCGATCAGGACTCGCGTGACGCCGATTTCGGTGGCGCGATGCCGGTCGCTGCGCATCCGCTCCGTCACGTCGTTCAAGAGGGCGAGCCGGGCGCGCCGCGTGAGGATCGTGACCTCGGTCGAGAGGACCTCCACGTCGAAGACGGTCCCGTCCTTCTTGCGGTTCCGCCAGATTCCGATCATCCGGTCCGTGGGCTTGAGGCTCCTCAGGGCCTCGCGGAGGCGCGGGACATCCTCCTTCGGCCCGATGTCCCCGAGCGTCATCGCGAGGAACTCGGATCGAGAGTAGCCGTACTTCTGGACCGCCGCATCGTTTACGTCGAGGAATCGAAAGGATTCGAGGTCGAAAACCCACATCGGGAGCGGATTCTTTTCGAACAGGAGTCGGTACGACTCCGTTTCCACCGGGGAGCTCCCCTGCTTGTGCCGATCTTCCGTCTCCGTTCGGCCTCCGCGACGGCGACTCGCCCTTGCCCTCGGTGGGCGAGGAGGGCCCGCCGGTCCCTTCGCCGGACGCGGTTTCCCATGCGGACCTGGCGGCTTAAACATTTCGCGCGAGATGTTCAATCTCGGTTACGTCCTAACCAGACCGCACGACCCCGTTCGATGGAGGAAGTCTCCTCATCGGGGCGGGAGCCCGCGGATCACGTCCTGCCCGCCCAGGTGCGGACGCAACACCTCCGGAACGGTCACGCTCCCGTCCGCTTTCTGGTAGTTCTCCAGGACGGCCACCAATCCGCGGGAGGTCGCCATCGCGGTCGCGTTCAGCGTGTGGGGGACGAACTTCTCTCCACCGACCTTGCCCGCCCGGATGTTCAGCCGCCGGGCCTGGTAGTCCGTGCAGTTGCTGCAGCTGATCACTTCGCGGTACGCCTGCTGCCGTGGAGACCACGCCTCGATGTCGTACTTCTTCGCCGCGACTGTGCCGATGTCTCCGGTGCAGACGTTCACGACACGGTACGGGATCTCGAGGGCCCGGTAGATCGCCTCGCCGTTCGCTCGGAGTTTCTCGTGCCAGGTCCAGCTGTCCTCCGGGCGGCAGAAGACGAACTGCTCCACCTTGTTGAACTGGTGCATCCGGAACAGGCCCTTCGTGTCCACGCCGTGGGCCCCGATCTCGCGGCGGAACTGAGTCGCCAGGCCCGTCAAGGTGAGGGGGAGTCGGCCGACGTCGATCACCTCGTCCATGAACATCGCGCCCATCGGGTGCTCCGACGTCGCGATCAGGTACAGGTCCTCGCCGTCGATCTTGTACATCACGCTCTCGAAGTCCGTGAGGTCGACGACGCCCTCGTAGGCGGCCCGGCGCATGAGGAACGGCGGGAAGACCGCGGTGAAGCCTTGCTTCACCATGTACTCCAGGGCGAAGGAGAGCAGCGCCTGGTCCAGGCGGACGAGGTCTCCGAGCAAGTAGACGAATCCGGCGCCCGCGATCTTGCGGGCCCGCTCGAAGTCGGCCAACCGGAGGGCCTCGAGCAGCTCGCCATGGGGCCGGAGCTCGAAGTCCACCGTCCGCGGGGTCCCCCAGTGGGAGACTTCCACGTTCTCCGAGTCGTCCTTGCCGACCGGGACGCTCTCATGGAGGAGGTTCGGCAGCCGCAGGAGTCCGTCGCGAACCTGCCCCGCGAGTTCCTCGATCCGAAGGTCCAGTGCCGCGATGTTTTTTGGCAACGCGGCGGCTTCTTTGCGCAACTTATCTGTGTTCCTGCCCGCCTTCTTCGCTTCGGCGATTTCCTTCGTGATCTCATTCCGACGGCGTTTCAAGGCGTCCCCTTCGGCGAGGGCCTTCCGCCATTCCTTGTCCCACTGAATCACGGAGTCGAGGAGCTTCGCCTTGTCCGGCGCGTGGCGCTTGGCCAGGTCCTTCCGGATGACGTCCGGGTTCTCCCGGACGAGGCGGACGTCGAGCATGCCGCGACACGATGCGAGGGAGCCTATTTGTAGGTTCTTCGGGACGGAAAAATCGAAGACGTGGCCACGAACGAAGTCGGTACACGTCACACGATATCGTCGATGATCTCGCGGATCTCTCGGCCGCGGGCCTGCATCGCGAGCTTCACGAGGCCGAGGTTCTCGTCCGCGCGAAGGACGCAGGTCAGCGTCAATCCGTTGCCGAGGAGCTGCACGAGGACCCGCCAGCCTCCTGCCTCAATCAGGATGTCGTCCGGCTCGGGTAGGTTCAGACTTGAGGTGACTTTCGTCGCGGCGGACAACGCGAGGGTCGCCATCGCGGTCATCGTCATCGACGCGGGGCCTCGGAAGGTCGAGACGATCGGAAGGCCGCTTCGGTCTCCGACGACCAGGGCACGCACCCCGCCGATTTCGTCTGCGAGAGACTCCAAGACATGGACGAGCGCCTGGTCCGAGGAACGCAGGGACGCACCGGTCGGAACGCTCACCGTGTGGGTCTGTATTTCCTTGCTTGCCATCTGTTCTTGCCACGTCATTGAGAGAGGCTTCTCCCCCGGCCAGATAAAAGGCTTAGGCAAGTCCGCTTGACCGACGGCGGGCTCGCTTACAGACGGACAGAGTCGGCCCTCACCGGGGCCGAGCTGGAACGTGGCGTCCGCCGGGACCTCGCGGTCCCCGGCGGCCGGATGATTGTCACGGGCGATAACCGAGGACGGAGACTTATATCGCTACACCGGACACAGATTTGACGAAGGGAACCCCATGCCCCGCCAACGCCTCGTCGTCGCCACCCTCCTGTTCCTTGGAGCCTTCGCGGTCATCGCCCAGCTCGCCTGGAACACCGCGATCGATACGAGCGGCCCTTGGTTTTCCACCGCCATCTCGAGGGACGTCTACTCGACCACGATGATCGCGGCGACCGTTCTCGTCGCCGTCCTCGCGGCCCTCGCCTCCGGACAGTCCGCGTCCGCGGCGCGGGAGGCCCGTGCCCTCGACCTCCGGTTGAACATCCTCCGCGGCAGCGGCGTCAACGCATCCGGCTCCGGCGGGATCGATATCGACGCGGACATCGAGGACACCCTCAACGAGATCCTCGGAGGCGTCGACGGCTCGGCCGCCCCGCTCGTGACGATGGACCGGGAGGCCGCTCACGATACCCTCGTCGCCGTGACGACGGAGGGGAAGGCCCTCCGCCAGGACGTCGTCCTAAGAGAAGTCGCCCGGGCGCGTTCGGCCCTGAACAAGGCCAGCTCCAAAATCTGGGGCGCGGTCGCGGGTCCCATGACCGCGGGAATCGTGTTCCTCGGCATCGCCGGGGCCATGCTGCCCGGTTCGGAAGGGTTTGCGACAACCCACTACGTGACGAACACGGCGCTCATCCTGTTCCTCGGGTACGGCTGGCCCGTCCTCGTAGGCTGGGTCGCGGTCGGCCTTGGCTTCGCCCGCGCGCAGGAGAGCAAGCACGCCCTCGAGGCGAAGTAAGCGTCGCCGCCATGCGATCCCCCCGCACCTGACATCACAGAAAGAGCGCGCTGTTCTCGCCGATGATCAACTGCTGTCCCTTCGGAAGCCGGCCGTCCGCCGAACGAACGGTCGCGTATCGGCCGATGAGACTGTTCACGATTTTGTGCCGCGTCTCGATGATCGCCTCGCCGATCACGATGGACGATTCGATGTCGGCCCCGACGAGCCGGGATCCGTCCCCGATGGACGTGTACGGACCCACGTAGGTCTCCGGCCCGATCACGCAGTCCTGGCCGATCACGACGGGACCGCGGATGACGCTCCCCGTCTTCACGACGCTTCGCGCCCCGATCCGGACGCGACCCTCCACGCGTGCGCCCGATTCCACCGTGCCCTCGATCCCGCGTTCGATGTCTTCCAGGAGCAGGTGGTTCGCCTCCAGGATGTCCTCCGGTTTTCCGGTGTCCTTCCACCATCCCGTTACGACGTGGGCCTTGATCGATCGGCCCTCGGACCGCAGATGGTCCAAGGCCTCCGTGATCTCGAGCTCGTTGCGCCACGATGGCTTGAGCGACCGGATGACGGGGAAGATGCTCTTCCGGAGTAGGTAGATCCCGACGAGGGCCAGGTCGCTCTTCGGTGCCTTCGGCTTCTCGACGAGGGAGAGGATGTGCCCCTTCGGATCGAGTTCCGCCACTCCGAATTTCTCCGGGCTCGGAACGTGGCACAGCATGACCTCCGCATCGTAGCCGTGTTCCTCGAACTCGCGGACCATCGGGCGGATGCCGCCCTTGAGGACGTTGTCCCCGAGGTACACGCAGAAGGGCTCGTCCCCGATGAACGACTCGGCGCACCGGATCGCATCGGCGATGCCCGCGGGGAATCCCTGGACGACATACGTGATTCGCACGCCATGGGCACTGCCGTCCCCAAGGAGTTCCTGCACCTTTTCCGGCATGAGGTCGCCGAGGATCACGCCGATGTCCGTGATGCCCGCATCCCGGAGGTCATCGAGGCAGTACAGGATGTTCGCCTTGTTCGCGAGCGGGATCAGCTGCTTCGGGCCCGTGTGCGTGAGCGGTCGAAGCCGGGTCCCGTGGCCTCCCGCCAAGATGAGTCCCTTCATCGTGACACCCCGGACTCGAATCGCGCCGGCGGCACAAAGCTATCGAGGCTCCGCTGCTCCTTCATCGCGGCGATGCCCTCGTCCGCCGAGAGGACCGCAATCCGATGGCGCTTCGCCTTGGCGCTGGAGAGGGACGCGTTCGCGGGCCACCGGGCTTTCAGGTGGAGCTCCGCCGAACGGACCGGCCTGACCATCTTGGGGTCGAGGCCGAAGGCCTTCATGAGGCGCACCGCGAAATCGTACCGACTCATCCCCTCCGCGCCCGCGAGGTGATACACCCCGCCATCCGGCACCTTCAGGAGTTGCAGGACTCCTTCCGCGAGGCTGTCGGCGAACGTCGGCGACGCGATCCAGTCCGTGACCACGTCGATCGGCGTTCCGTCTCGGGCCGAGCTGAGGACCCAGGTCGCGAAGTTGAGGCGCGTGTCGTCCCAGCCGTAGAGCAGGCTCGGGCGCGCGACGAGATGGTCCGCGGTCGCCGCGAGGACGGCGTGCTCGCCCGCGAGCTTCGTCTCCCCGAAGTGATTCACGGGCCTCGGGACGTCCTGTTCGCGGTACCCCCCTTTCGTCCCGTCGAAGACGAAGTCGGTCGATACGAACAGATACCGCGCCCCGATGTCCGTCGCGACCCTCGCAAGGGAGCCCGTCGATCCGGCGTTCACCTGCCACGCGAGGTCCCGCTCCTCCTCGCATCGGTCTACGTCGTCCATCGCCTCGGCGTCGATGACCGCCGACGGCTTCGTCTTGCGGACGAGGGCCATGGCCTCTTCCACATGGTCCTTGGAGAACTCGACGAAGTCGACGCCGGAAAGCCGCGGCTTCGTTCCTCGGTAGGTGGCAACGACCTTGAACGATTCGCGGGCAAGGGCCGCGACCTTCCCGCCGGGGAGACCGCTGCCTCCGAAGACGAGCAAGGTCTCCATGCCCTAGGCTTCCAAGTTCGGCGGGGAGATCGGGATGGCCGGCTTGCGGTGGAGTGTCTTCACGAAGTCCGACATCCTCTCGATGGGCGAACGACGCTCGCCGACGAGCCGCCGGAACCGTCGAGCGATCGCACTGGGAATCATGGGATCATCCTGTTTTCGTCACCAGGTGAACCGCACATCGGCGATGAATCGAGTCCATCCGTCGTCACTACAAAAGCGTAGCGGCGCTTCCGGACGGACGGGTCTCGCTTTCCCGCCATCGCCGTCTCCAAGCCGGTTCGGGGCGCGATTCCGTACGATCCGGCCGAGCGGCCCTGTGCGCTGTTGTGCTCAGGGTGGCCCGAAAAGCACAAATACGATCCGGACGAGCCAGGACTGCGGGCGGAGGCCTACGTTGGGGAGTACGAGGAGAGCATGGGGCATCGTCCTCTTGGCGGTTCTCGTCTCCGTGGGCGCCTGGTTCTCAGTGGCCCCGACGCGGGCCGATTCGAACGGATTCCAATTCTCCGTCGCGGGCGATTTTGGCGCTTGGGCTGGCTTTCGAGATACCTTGGGAACCCTGAACACGTCGGGCTCGGACTTCGCCTTGGCCATCGGCGACTTGAGCTACGGCGGTTTCACCGGATACGCGGACAACACGACGGAATACGGATGGTGCGCAAAATTCCACCGATACTTTGCGAACGTCGCCATCCTCGCTGGGAATCACGACACCGGGGCGTTTCCACCCGGAGAGGGCAACATCAACAATTTCACGAAGTACTGTCCATTCCCGACGGCGCTCCACGCACCGGTTTTTGGTGATTACGGGAAACAGTACTACTTCGATTACCCGCGAACGAACCCGCTCGCGCGGTTCATCTTCCTTTCTCCCGATCTCGTGTTCGTGGTCGACGGTGGAGAACATTACACGTACACCGTGAACTCAACGCGGTACATGTGGACGCAAGCGGCGATCGACCAAGCCCATGCCGCCGGCATCCCCTGGGTGATCGTGTCGTTCCACAAGAGTTGCATCGCCGCCGGGGAGCACGCCTGTGAGACCGGAACGGACATCCTGAACCTCCTGCTGAGCGAGAAGGTCGACTTGATTTTGAATGCGCATACGCACAACTATGAGAGGAGCAATCAGCTGGCGCTGACCGGGAGCTGTTCGGGGATCCAGCTCCACAATTACAACCCGGGATGCATCGTGCATGACGGAGCCGATGGGAAATATCAGCGGGGTGGCGGATCCGTGCTCGTCGTCCAAGGGACCGGGGGCCGGGAACTGGACGCCTTCAACCAGGCCGATCCGTATTCGGGCTACTTCGCGGCGCATATGGCCACGGATACGCCGGGCGCCGGGAACGGGGTCGTCACGTACAAGGTCTACCCGGACCGCATCGTCGCGCAGACCGCGTTCAACGGGACGTATTCGGACACATTCACGGTCGCAGACTTTTCAGTCGGGCTCGTTGAGCGCTTCATCCAGGCCTTGCCACTCGCCGCTCCTGTCGCGGTTGGCCTGATCGGCCTAGGGGTTGGTGGGTTCTTGACCTGGCGGGTGAGGGCCATCGGCATGAGGGCCATTGGCATGAGGTCAGTCAGCTTGAAGGCCCGACTCTTGAGGCTGTGACCGCGTCGAGCGAGCCGCGAGAGCGTCCATTCGTGGGAACCCTCATCGTCGTGACGGTCGGGCCATCATGATGGAGTTTCGTTCCATACCGCCGGAGGCCACAATCGTCTAAGCGGACGCGATTGAAAGCCGTTCCTTGACGTACCCTAGTGGGCCTCGTGCGCGATTCGACTCGCCGACGGGGCGGTCGGGCCTGCGATGGGTCCCGCCGGGATCGCCGGGAAATCTGTGAGGTCTCGCGAGGGCGGGGTCCCCCTCCGATCCCACATCGCTTCGATGAGCCGGTGGTACTGTTCCAAGTACTTCGGGGGCGAGTGGAAGGTCTCGTACGCCGTTCGAGAGGACTCGCGCTGCCGGCTCGGACCTTCATCGGCCTCGAACTGTTCGATGCCTCGGAGGATTCCTTCCGGAGTGGGCCGGATCGTCCGGCCGCAGACGCCGCCATGGAGGCTCTCGGGCAGCGCCCCGGTGTCCGAACACAGGAGGGGCGTTCCCCACGCAAGGGCCTCGAAGGCGACGAGGGGCGCGTTCTCATACCAGATCGATGGGAGGAGCAGGGCCCGCGCCCTCGCATAGGTGGAGTCGCGCTCCTCCGCAGGCAACCACCCGTGGAGGTCGATCGGGGCGGCCTGCCGTTGGGCCGCCTGGAGGACCGCGGCTTGCTTGCCCTTCCCGACGACGACGAACCGATTCGAGCCGCGGTACATCGTCGCCGCTTTCGCAAGTTCCGGGATGCCCTTGTAGAACTCGAGGCGGCCGACGTAGAGGTAGTAATCTCCGGGCGGGCTCGACCGCCCCGACGGGTTCGGATCCGGCGCGAAGTTCGGGATGTGGACGACGGGCCCATGGAGGTACGGCGCGATCATGCGTCCGAGGAATTCGCTCGGTGCGATCGTCACGTCGAGGGCGTCGAACGGCTTCAATCCGTTCGGAAGGTAGCGCCACAGCTGCGGAGGCTTCGCGGAAAGCGTGAGGCAGGTCAGGCAGGTCGGGCTTTCACACAATCGCTGATTGAACTTGAACAGGTCGTTCCGGGGACATCGGACCCAGTAGTCATGGGCCGTGTACATCTTGAGTCCCGGGGTCGGCACATTCACCAGGTCGAGTCCCAGCAAGGAAAGATTGTGGAAGTGCACGATGTCCGGACGGATCTCGCGGACAAGTCGCTCGTGATGTCGCCGGACCGTCGGAGGCGCCCCGAAGATCCAGGCCGCGAGCGGTTGAAGTCGCCCCGCCGCTGCCGGGATGGGATGTCGGATCACCCCGCCATCGCCCTTTTCGTCGGGCATGGGCTTCCCTCGTTTCAGGGCCAACGCCGCGGGCGCGTACTCGACGTGGACCTCATGCCCTTTCGCCGCCAAAGCCTCGGCTAGGTAGCGAACGTGGTTCGCGTCCCCTCCCAGATGGTACGGCGGATAGAAGGCGGCCGTCATCAGGAACGTACGGGTCTCCGTTCAATCCACCTCGATCTGCCCCCGGATCCGACGGACACGGGAAGAAGCCGATCTCTTCGTATCGGTCAAGATGGAGGGGAATGCGTTAGAATCTTTGGATTGGGCCCGGTGGCGTGGCCACCGCATGTCCGCATGATGAATTCCGACTCGTTCTCGTTTCTTGGAACCACTGTTGGTGTCAACCTAGATGTTGTCGAAGGTGCAAGCTGGGTAATATTTAAGCCCCCTAGGGAACATGACGATGGGGGGAGGAGTCCACTGAGGTCTCGACGATTCTTAGTAAGCGTCATCGCCGCCGCAGCGTTGCTCTTCGCTTCCTTTACCCCGTCGCTCGCCGGTGCGGCTCCGGCCCCGCCCAGGAGTTTGGCTTTCTCGGCCGCCGGCGACTACGGGTCATGGGGCGGCCTCCGCGAAAGCTTGGCCCAGCTCGAGATGTCAAAATCAAACTTCGTGCTCGCCTTGGGGGATTTGAGCTACGGAGGGAACACGGGCTACGCCAACTCAACGGAAGAGGCGTGGTGCGAGCGCTTTCAGAAGAGCTTCCGGGACGTGGAGATTGTCGCCGGGAATCACGACACGGGGCAGCCTCCTCTCGGGGAAGGCGACATCAACAATTTCACGAAGTACTGCCCTTTCACACTCGACACCAAGGTCATTGGCGAGTACGGGAAGCAGTACTACTTCGACTTCCCCGCGACGAACCCGATCGCCCGGTTCATCCTGATTTCGCCCGATCTCTTGTTTGAGGTGGATGGCGGGGAATACTACGACTACAATGTCAACCAGACGCGGTACATCTGGACCCGGGACGCGATCGACTCGGCACACGCCGCGAACATCCCATGGGTCATCGTCGCGATGCATAAGCCGTGCATCAGTGTGGGCGAACACGCGTGCGAGACCGGGACGGACATCCTGAATCTGCTCTTGGACGAGAAGGTGGATCTGATCCTCCAAGCGCACAACCATAACTACGAACGAAGCAAGCAGCTCGCGCTGAATCCCAGCACCTGCGCGGCCATCCAAGACCACGTCTACAATGCGAACTGCATCGCGCCGAACGATGGGTCGTCGACCGGACAATACCAACAAGGGGCCGGCTCGGTGATCGTCGTCGCGGGCACGGGAGGCCGGGAGATTATCGAGTTCGATCCGACGAACCACGATGCGCCGTACTTCGCGGCCTGGATGGGCAACAACACCGCAGGGTATGGAAACGGCGTCGTCAATTTCAACGTGGACGCGGGCCACATCGTCATGCGCACGAGTTTCAATGGGACGTACACCGATACGTTCACGATCTCGAGGCCATCAACCGACGGCGTGCTCGACCTCATCCTCGCATACCTCCCGTTCATCGCGCTGGCTGCGATTGGAGTGAGTGGAGTCTTGTTCTGGACTCGGAAGAGGGCGCGAGGGAAGGCCGACGAGGGGTGAGAGAGCCTCTGGGGGGCAACCGTCGCAGCGCAAGGTTGTCCCGAATGTCGGCCTGTGCGAAGCACCGTGAGAACCTTTTATGACCGAACCCATGGAGGTTTCCACGAACGCGAGCGGGCGTCGAGAAGCCAACGGCTCGTACCGTAGGGCGGTCCGACCGGCGGTCGAGTCGTCCGTGGCGCACCCTGCGCCCGGTTCCTCTTCGACGCAAAAGGTCTATGCGATTATCGGGCCCGACGGTGCTGGGAAGACGACAATTGCGCGGGTCATTGCGGCCCGCCTCGCGGAGGCCGGGGTCCGCACCCGGATCGCATGGATGCGGTCCCCTCGAATCGTGACCCTCGGGGTCCTCGGCATTCTGCGGCTTGCGCGGCTCGCCAAGACGGTCCGCTTGGGCGATCACGATGACGTCCACACGGATCTCAGCCGCCACCCGTTCCTCTTCCACCTCCTGGCATGGTCCGTGACCTTCGATTACTTCTTGGGCTACCTGGGCAAGGTGGCGCTGCCGAAACTGCTGCTGCGGCGGACCGTCATCTGCGATCGCTTCGTGTGGGACGCGATCGTCGACCTCGAGCTGGCCTCCGGGTTCGGCGAGGATCTGTTGAGCTTGCCGCAAGGTCGAATCCTCGTCGATCTCGGGCGAAAGCATCGGAGTGTGCTCGTGAGCGCGGATTCCGACGAGCTCATCCGCCGGCGCCCGATCCTCTCCCTCGATCCACGGCTTGCCCGGCGTCTGCGGCTCTACCAGGAGTTGGCCGACCGATTCGGCCTGGGTACGGTGGACAGCGCGAAAAGCACGGAGCCGCAGAGCGTCGCGGCCGTGCTAGGCTACCTTGGGATCGGTCTTCGCGATCCGGTCGCCGGGTGATGGAGGGGATTCCGGCACGAAAATCATGGTGGCGGCCCCGGAGTTCGGTCGGTCGTGGGGTGGCATCGGCACGTACATCTCCCAGCTCCTCCGAGGGTTGGGCGACCGCCACGACGTGACGATCTTGTCCGGCGACCGTGCGCCCTCCGGGCCGGGCTTCCGGGCCGTCCCGCTGACGGATGGCGGCGGCGTCATGGCGAACTACTTCAAGTTCCAACTGGCGCTCCGACGGCGCCTCCCCGACCTGCTTCGGGAGTACCGCCCGGATTTCGTCGTCGCCCATCATGCGCAGATGCCCGACCTGCTGACGGCATCGGACCAAGTTCCCTTCGTCGTCACGACCCACACGACAATCCTCGGACAGGTCCGCGGGACCCGAGCCGCGATGCGCCACGGCGGACCCTTGGACGGATCCGAGAAGACGACGATGGCCGCGCTCCCGGCGTTGCTCCCGGCCGAACTCTACTATTGGCAACGCGTGCGGCATGCGTTGTTCGTCTCGAACGCGGTCCATCAAGAAGTCGAAGAGATGTACGCGCCGCGGCTCCGCACCTCGGCGGTGATCCTGAACGGGTTGGATCCTTCCGAGGTCCTCGAGGGTATGAGGGAGCGTCCCGCCCGGGAGAGGGGAGAAGGCCACATTTTCTTCGGAGGACGACTGCTCGGCTGGAAAGGCCTGGCCGTGCTGTTGCAAACGCTCCGCCGATTCCCCATCCGCGAACGTCTCATCGTCACCGGGAGCGGTCGCGTCGCGGCATGGCGGAACTACGCGCGTTCCCTCGGATTGGGGGAAGATCGGGTGGAATTCCTTGGGGTCATCCCGCGCGTGGACATGCTGTCGAAAGTCCGTCAAGCGAAGCTCGTGGTCCTCCCAAGCTTCACGGAGAGTTGTCCGTACTCGCTGATCGAGGCCATGGCGATGGGGAAGGCCGTCGTCGCGTCTTCCCTTCCGGGGACGCGGGACATGCTCGTCGACGAGGTCTCGGGCCTCTTGGTCCCTCCCGGCGATCCGACCGCCCTCGGAGCCGCCATCGCGCGACTCCTCGGAGACGAGGCCCTTCGCAGCCGGCTCGGTCGTGAGGCCGCGACGGTCGCCGCATCGCGATTCTCGTTGACGCGGATGTGCGACGACACGATCCGGTATTTCGAGAGCGTCCTAGCGGCGTCGTGATTCCCGCCCTTTCGATCGGGCATCCAGGTCCGACCACAGCTCGACATATTCCCGCATCGAATCCTCGACGGAGTAGCGCTCCTGCGCAACCTGTCGAGCACCGACCCGGAGGCGAGTGCGAAGGCCCCGGTCGGCCTTCAACTCCGACAATCGTTCCGCGCCCTCCTCCGGCGTCTCGACGAGGAACCCGCTGCGATGGTCCTCCACGGCCTCCTCCGCTCCAGGGAATCGGGTCGTCAGGATCGGTTGCCCCGTCGCAAGGCACTCGAGCCAGACGAGCGGCGGCGCCGCGGTGGATCGTCGGTCGACGACGGGGGATAGGAGGATGTCCGCCGACTTCCGGGCGGCATCGAAGGTCTCCGCGGTGTGAAGCACTCGAAGGCCGGGACGCTCCAGCTTCGCGTACGATTCCTTGAAGTGTTCGGGCTTGAAACTGAAGAGGAACTGGAGACTCGTCGGATGCGATGCGAGGGCGATCTCCGCCGTCCGGACCGCGAACCGGAGGTCCGTTTCTCCCGTTTGTTGCGTGAATCCGGTCCAGAGGACCGCGAGGTCGATCTCGGACAGCCCGACCTTCGCCGCAGCCGCGCGTCGCTCGGCCTCGGAGGACGGCGCGAACTTGACGGAATCGACGCCCCACCGGATCCGTCGGACCCGCTCCGGTGGCAGGCCGAGCTCGAGGAGTCGTCGCCGATAGGCGTCGGAGAACGGGACGATCACGTCGAAGGGGGCGAAGCTGGCCCGGAGGAACACGTCGTACAGGGGCCGGTTCGGCTGGTACGTCGGGGCGGAGAGCGCCGTCGGGAGCTTCCCGAACGCCGGACGGAGGCCGAGCATCGCCGGACCGTAATTATCCGCGAAGTGGACCACGTCGGGCCGGAACTCCCGTCGTCGAGCGCGAATCTCGCGGCCGATTTTCGGAATTGTCGCGGTCTTGCTGATGTAATTGTTCGTCCCGGCAAGATGGGTGAATTCCGCGTTGAAACGGAGGTCGGGCGTCAGGTACACCGGAACCGGAGGCACGCGATGAATCGGGGGAACGCCGGGAGGCACATGTTCGACCATGATGGAGATGATCTCGACCTCATGGCCGAGCCGCTCCAGGCCTCGGACGACGTCGAACCAGAAGTTCTTGTCTCCGGCGTGACGGAAGGGGAGGTACCGGGTGCCGACGAGGAGTATCCGCAGGCGAGCGTCCCCGGCGTCGGTACGCGGGACGCGTATTTTAGTCCGTAGCGCGCGGACCCGGCACCGGTGTCGCTGGACGACGGAGCCTCGGTATTGGAATTGAGAATTAGAGAATCGGGTTGTCGTGCCGACGGGAGGTGTTTTTCCAGGGTGGGGAGTGAATCCGAACGGTCAAGTACAGGCGGGGAGAATATCCCGCACAGGACGGACCGAATCTTCCTCGGGAGGGAGGAGGAAGTCATGGATTCCCAGGGTGACCTTGCACGACGGATTCGTGAAACGATTCCCATCCCCGCGGCGATCCGAGTCCGGGAGTGATTCGCCGCCGAGCTTCGAAGGAGGGTTCCAAATCCGAGTCCTGTTCATCGTCGCGCATCTCGGGAAAGGGGGCGGATTGGCCTTACAAACCTTCCAGCTCTTCCAGTCCCTCCGATCCCACATCGACGTCGACCTGCTCTGCCTCGATGCGCCCGGCCTGCATCGCTCCATGCTCAAGGAGCCCGGCGTGATCGTCGCGGGTCCGTTGGTGTACCCGCGTGGTATCTTGACCCTGGCCCGCGTCCTGCGCTCGATTCGCGACGACTACGACCTGTTCCAGGTTCTGGATCCGTATTATGCGCTGCCGGCCGCATACCTTGCAAAGGCGTTTCCGAGGATCGTGTTCTTCGGCCAAGAGCCCGCGCGGGAGATCGGGTATCGATACGGACTCGCCCCAGCACTCCTGACCCATGCGGCGATTCCGGCTCTCCTGGCGGGCGGCTTGCTCGTCGTCAACTCGCACTCCCTCGCCGAGCGCTTCGCGAAGTACGCTCCCTTGGTGATCCCGAACGGCCTCGATTTGCGTCGGTTCGAGCATCTCCCGGGCAAGGACGACGCCCGTCGCCGACTCGGGCTCCCGGAAGGACGCACGCTCCTCGCCTGGGTCGGGAAGATGATTCCGATCAAGCGGGTCGAATGGCTCCTCGAAGTCCTCCGGCTCAATCCGGAAGTCGCCGCGGTCGCGGTCGGCGGCTATCGCGAGGACCATTACGGCGACACCTATTACCAGACGCTCCTGAGAGCCTATCCCGACGTCCGCGATCGGATCGTCTTCACGGGCGAGGTCGCCTGGGACGACGTGCCCCAATACCTCGCCGCCGCGGACATCTTCGTGTTCCCGTCCCGATTTGAGGGCCTCCCGAACGCCGTCATCGAGGCGATGTCCGCCGGCCTCCCGGTCGTGGCATCGGACATTCCGCCGCACCGGGAGTTGGTCCTGGTCGGTCGGACGGGATTCCTCGCGTCGGATCCCGCGGCCATGGCGCGGTCGGTGGCGACACTCGCCAAGGACGAAGGGCTGCGTCGCGAGATGGGCCTCGGTGCGCGATCCTTCGTCCGCGAGCATCTGACGTCCGAGGCTTGCATGCAGGCCTTCTTGGACCTCTACCGTTCCGTC
>WNGG01000988.1_pt1 | contig 31654 bp, 17 predicted proteins | sample 5400661 | NCBI WGS metagenome assembly WNGG01 (sample SAMN13153372, study PRJNA577476) | soil metagenome | isolation source: 100 cm soil or saprolite under Garry oak tree replicate 1 | place: USA:California | collected 2016-06-15
AAACCTCGCTCCCTCAGCCCCAGGTGAAAGTGTTTGCGGAAGAGGCAAATTTCAACTTCCCGAGCGACTTCATCATCTACTATGGGCAAGAAGACAGCTTCTTTTCCCATAACGAACGAAGGTATGTTCCTCAACATTTGACCGAAATTGCTCCAGCATTCATCGCTACGCTGCCGGCGGTGGTGGATGTGGGCGACGGCGCTAAAGTTGCCATCGCGGAATCCGATGTCGAGGGTTATCCCGGCATGTGGTTGCGGGGCACCGGTGGAAACGGGCTTTCCGCGACTTTCCCTCCCTACCCCTTGAAGGAGAAACTCGAGAGGGACCGCGATTTCAAAGTTGTCGAGAGTGCGGACTACATTGCCGTTACGACCGGAACGCGCACATTTCCCTGGCGAGTGATCGGCATAGCAGAAAAAGACGGCGACCTGATCACCAATGAATTGACGTGGCTCCTGGCGAAGCCTTCGCAGCTATCGGATACTTCGTGGATCAGGCCCGGCAAAGTCGCCTGGGACTGGTGGAATGCCAACAACCTCAATGGAGTAGACTTTGAACCCAAAGGCGACGACGCCGTCGACTGCGTCCAATGTGCCGGCTAACAATCCTCCCCAAGCGATCGTGTCGAATGCCCCAGGCGTTGCTGTTCCACGGTTAGTATTTCGGTCCGTCATTTTTTGTATCTCCCTGTGAGCGCATTTTTGTCATGAACCGACTTGGGCGGCACTGGCCCCTGATGCGAGCTTGCGGCCAAGGAAGTCGCGAATGGCGCCGGCGATTTCTCGATGATGTGTTTCGAGCGCGAAGTGACCCGTGTCGTAGAAGCGCACCTCGGCGTTTGGGTTGTCACGCTTGAAGGCTTCGGCGCCCGGAGGCAGAAAGAATGGATCGTTCTTGCCCCACACGGCCAAGAGCGGAGTCTGCTTGGTACGGAAATATTCTTGGAACTTCGGATAGAGCGCGACGTTGCTGGCGTAATCGAGGAACAGATCGAGCTGAATCTCGTCATTGCCGGGACGTGCCAGAAGGGCCGAATCGAGTGCGTAGGATTCCGGAGCCACTTGCGATTCATCCCGGACGCCGTGAACGTATTGCCACTTGGTGGCTTCCGGCTTGAGGAAATCGCGCAGTGCGGCGCGGTTCTCGGGGGTTTGCTCCTGCCAGTATTTCTGGATGGGGTTCCAGCCCTGGCTTAGACCTTCCTCGTAGGCGTTACCGTTCTGGGAGATGAGAGCGTTGATGCGCTCGGGGTGAGCCAACGCGAGTCGGAGTCCCACCGGCGCACCGTAATCGAAGACATAAATCGCGAAACGTTGAAGGCCGATCGATTGGGTGAAGCTACCAATGACCTTGGCTAGGTTCTCAAACGTGTAGCGGAACCGTTTTCGGTCGGGGGCATCGGAGAAGCCGAAGCCGGGAAGGTCAGGTGCGACCACATGATAGCTGTCGGCGAGGGTCGGGATAAGGTTGCGAAACATGTGCGATGAAGTTGGGAAACCGTGCAGCAACAGGATCGCTGGCGCGGTAGTTGCCCCCGCCTCGCGGTAGAAAATGTTGTTGCCTTCGACGACGGCATGCCGGTAGCTGATCATTAAAGTCTCCTTATAAGATTTCGAAGTTCTGTCTGACGAAGCGACCTTCATCAACGTTTATGCTTCCAAGTCATCGGATGCGCTAACCTATAAAAGGTTTCATTATCGGTGTTATATTTCTAGTGGAGTATTCGTATGAGGAAGGCAGCAAATACATCCGATTGGAAAGACGGGTTTCTTTTCATTGGAAACAAGCTGGTGCTTGATTTCGTGAACACCCGCCCTGTCCAGAACGGAGAGCCGATGGAGCTGCTCAAGGACTTCGGCGCAGTCTTACGATGGTTTCAGGCAGCTGGCCTGCTAAGTTCTGGGGAGGCCGGCAGTCTACGGCGCGAGTGGGACGGAACGGTCAGGGCTCAGAAGACAACTGCGGCTATGTGGGAGGTGCGCGAAAAACTAAGGAACGAGATCCTCGCCTGGGAGCAGGGTGGTGCCCTTCGTCGCTCCATGATGGACGAACTAAATGGACTAATGGCGGAACATCCTATGCGTATGAGGTTAGTACCGACTGGAAGCGGAGACTCGACAGAGCTGTGGTTCGAACTACGTGAACCCGAGGACTTGTTTGCGCCCTTGGGACATAGCGCGGCGACATTGTTCACCACAGTTGATAGGAAACGCGTCCGTAAATGTGGCCGATGCTTGCTGCATTTCCATGACACCAGCAAGAAGGGGACGCGACGCTGGTGCAGCATGCAACTATGCGGGAATCGCCTGAAGGTTGCAGCATACGCGGCTCGGCAGCGGAAGCGCAAAGCGCGAAGGAATAAGGAATGATGACTGAGACCCGCCGTTTTGTTACCACCAGAGAGCGGATGGCCGGCTGCGAAAGAATTGCGCATCACAACGAGGATCAAGCTTCGGCGGCAAGGGCTGCGGGAATTTGCATGGGGACGAGGAAATCGCTTGCGAGAAGATAAGCGTAGAGGTGGCCGAGAGGAGGCGCGATACGCAGTTGTTTGGCGGAGACCCAGCCGTTCGTTTCGCTCCATTCCAAAGCAGTGGCCGAAAAACTCCCGATCGATTCCCGCAAATCCACCGTAGTCATGGGATAGGCGTAGATGCGCACGTTCTGCGCGAAGAGAAGAGAGAGAGCTTCGAGACGCCTGCCTTCTAAATTGAAGTAGGAATCATCCAAGGCTCGGATCAAAAGCGAAAGACCTACGACGAAGCGCACCGGTGCTTTTGTGTGGCGATTCACGAGCGCCGTCATGGAATAAAGCTCGCGTTGCCGAAATAGGAGCACCTCGCCGTGTTGGGCGAGAAGTGCACCAATACGACGCATCAGGTCGGGGACTTCTGGGGCTGAGTCTTCGGGCCTAAGCGGAGCCGCCGACAGGCAGAAGACGCCCATCGCTTGGGAGCCGGTTTCGCCCAGTTCCTTGCGAAGCTCCTCGAGGGCGGCCGCCAGCATTTGACTATGAATCCGCCCATGAGCGGGATCCACGTGGCCGAAGTATCCTGGCGCGAGCACAACGGCTTTCTTGTACAGGGCTTCAGTGGGGGGAACAGCGGCACCTGTAGAGCTGAAGAACACCGCCTCGGCGAGTCCTGCGTGCACGAGGTAGGCCAAGAGTGTGGGGCGATCCCAGCTGGCAAACGCAGGGCCGCGAAAATCAACGAAGTCGATTTCGATTCGTTCTCTAGGGACGTCTTGTGCCAGGCCGGCGAAAAACGATTCCTTCGTCCCTAGTTGATAGAACGCGGCGTGGATAAGATTGACGCCCAAAATACCGATGGCTTCCTGCTGAAGGACATTCGAGGAATCCCGCAGGTTAATGTGCAGCAGAATATCGTTGGTTGGACCGCCAGGCTGCAACTGAAACCGCAGACCAATCCAGCCATGGGGGTCGTTGGTTCCGGCATAGTTACGCGCGGAGACCGTATCCACAAAGGAAAAGAAGCGAGTCTGCGATCCGCGAGTCTTTTCTAATTGGGTAAGCAGCTGAGCCCACTCGTTATCCAGCATGGCTTCAAGCCGTTGCCTGGAAACATAGCGCGAACCGGAGCCGTAGAGATCGTCGCTGACTTCCTTGTCGTATGCCGAGATACTTTTGGCGACGGTGCCGGAGGCGCCGCCCACGACAAGGAACCAGCGCGCGACTTCCTGTCCGGCGCCGATTTCGGCGAAAGAACCGAAGGTCGATGGATCGAGGTTCAGGGTAAGCGCTTTCTGGTGGGTGTCGAGTTTTTCAGTGGAAGGCATAGCCACGTTCCCGTCGAGCGAACTTCTCTCCAAGAGGCGCGCGAGTACAATTCTACCGCATCTGAGCCGTAGAGCCTCTGCCTTCAGCTATGGGGATATAAGGGTACTAGGAGACTAGTGACAAACAAAAAGCGCAGATGTATACTTTCCGAATGATGCTAGGATACAGGTCAAATAACTTGCAGTGGCAAATATCACGTTGTTTTGTGCCCCAAGTGCCGCCGCAAAGTTTTCTCGCCGGCGGCGTGGAGAAACGATTGCTCGTGTTGATACATAAGACTGCTGCGAGGTAGTGAGCCGAGGTCATAGCCCTGGAGATTCTGCGCGACCACGTCCATCTGTTCGTCGAGGTGGACCCGCAATTTGGCCTACACCGTTTGGTCAAGTACAGCAAAGGTGTCACGTCACACGAACCTCTTTGCGAACTAGGTTGCCAACCAGGACTTCCGCGAGGCGATTGAGGCCGGGATCGCCATGATCCACATCAACACAGAATTGCGCGTGGCGTGGAGGAGAGGACTCGAGCAGCCGCTCAAGAAGAGGTCGGGTCCGTAGCGCCGTACAAGGTACTGCCCGAGGTCGTGCGCGAGGTGAAGGCGGTGATGGTTGAGAGGCTGATGTTGTTCAACGGCAAGTCATGACAAGCGCCGATCCGCATTGGCGTCCCTGCCCGATCTGTAGGGTAGCGCGACCACGCGATCAAGCCCCGATAGTCATCAAACCGCCCACGTGGTTCATAGGACTTAGTCCTCGAACGCGAGGGATTTCCATAGCAATTCCAATAGCGATTCACGCTGGCATCCATCCACCAGGTCTCCTTCAATTCGACGACGCACAAATTCTTTATTCGTGAAGGGAGGATTGCCCGCCGGCTACCACAGGAATTTCAATCCCAGTTGAATCTGTCGCGAAGTTGTTGAGGTCGATGTGATCACACCGGCTGTGGGCGAAGGTCCGCCCGTCGCGGCGGTAAACACCACGGGATTTGGCGTGTTGAAGTTCGTATGATTGAACATGTTGAAGAACTCGGCGCGGAATTGCAGGTTCAGCCGTTCGGCAAATGTCAGTTTCTTGGCCAGAGACAAGTCTGTCTCAACCAGACTGGGACCCGTCAAGACGTTTCTCCCCGCGTTGCCATAAGTCCCAGCAAGTGGCTGGATAAACGCACTGGGATTAAAGTACAAGCCGGGCCCTCCCAGAATCACGGGACCTGTAAAATTGGGGTTCAACGAAGGCCGGACCGGATTGCGTGTGTCACCGTCGTTCGAGGGGTTGTAAGACAGTTGCGGAGTAAAAGGAAGCCCCGACTGCACAGTTTCGATTCCACTCAATTGCCAGTCTCCGAAGAGCTTATTGACCCAGTGGCTCCCGGACCCGTCATGCCGCCCAAAAGGAAGGTCATAGGTCGCGTTAATGACCGCAGCGTGCCGCAAGTCGAACGACGCGCGGCCATAATCGGATTTCTGTTGCAAGGGATTCGCAACATAGGCCGGCGAATTCGTTGCGACACTGGTATTCATGCTGTCCCCATCATCAAGAGCTTTCGAAAACGTGTAAACGCCGCGGAACTGCAAACCGTGCCCGACCCGGCGATTTAAATCAACCTCGAGCCCGTGATAGGAACTTATGCCTTCCGAAAACCAATGCGTGGTGTTCCAGAAGGTGTCGTTAGCGAGCGGCGCGTTCGGTGGATTGTAATACGCCCCCGCGGGGTAACCCGCAGGGCAAGGAGAGGCGGGACAAATCGTTGGTACAGGCAAGTTCGCATCAACGGAAAGCAGTTCGTGATATCCATGCGAGCCAACGTAGCTGACGCCCAGGGAAGTGGCCGGTGAAAGCTGCTGCTCGATCTTGAAGCTCCAGGATTCGACGGTGGGCGTCTTCAGGTCAGGCTGAACCCCGCTTGGGAGCACTTTTGCTCCGGAGTACGTGGCGTTTGGACCGATGCTTGAAAATGGAATGTTCTTGACCGCAAAAACCGTGTTGTAAGGGCTGTTTTGGTCCAGGCGATAACTGAGGTTGTCGAGGAGCGCATAATACAAGCCAAAGCCCGCGTGAATCACGGTCCTTTTCTGTCCAAAGGGAGACCAGGCTAATCCCACACGAGGCGACGGCAGAAATCTTGCGTGGTTCACGGTGAAGACGGAGCTGCCAACAACGCGCTCGGTGAGAATCACGCCGTTCGCATCAAAGGCGTAGTTGGAGGCTCGTCCGTTCGCTTCATTCCATCCGTTGGTGAATTCTCCACGAAAGCCAAGTCGCACCTCAAGCGAGGGCTTGATTCGGATCGTATCCTCGGCAAAGGCGGCTCCCTCCGTGGATCGCCACGACAACGGTGTGAAAGATGGCGCGTAGGTGTATGTGCTCACCGTGCCCTTCAGGAAGGTCTGCAAGTTCGAGAAAGAAATCTGGCCGTATTGGTCTTGCACCAGTGCGTCGTTGGCCTGGACGCGCTGAAGCCATGCTCCGAAGTTCAACAGGTGGACTCCGTGAGTCCACGTGAGCTGATCGGACACGGAGTACAAATTGCGAACCGCCGTCAGATTGCTCCCCGCGTTCGTGCCCCCGTTGGTAATCTGAGAGGCCCCGTTGACCGTCGTACCGCCGCCTACTACGACGGCACCCACAGGCTGCCCGGCATGGATCCAGGCCGGCAAGGCGACGGTGGTTCCGCTGTTGAAATAAAACGCTCCGCGAGAGAAGCCCAAAGTCGCATGGTTGGCGAACTGAGGAGAGAAAATGTGGGTTTCGCTTGCGCTTGCTACCTGCTCTCGCAAGGTTAAGTCGACAAAGCTATTTGGATTCGTCGTTGGTGAGTGACCGGAGCTGTCATCTACGGTGTAAACGCTTGACAAAGAATCCATTTGGGAAAAGGTCTGATCAAAGCGCGCGGTGCCAAAGTCTTCCTGAATCTTTTGCAAGGGGTTGGAAAACGCTTCGGCAATTCCGCTGGCCGTCCCGGTCGAGGCCAACAGCTCCGGACCGTTGGCCACGGGCCACAAAGCCAGCAAAGGCTCGATGCTTGGGACTGCGCTGGCTCGCGAATTGCCGTCCGGCACAAGCGTGAGATCACTCAAGCCAAGATGCTGGCGGAAGCCTTCGTAGTTTGCGAAGAGGAAGCTTTTGTCCTTTTTGATAGGCCCGCCCAGCGAGCCGCCAAACACGTTGCGCTGAAATTGTGGAATCGTCCCGTGATCGAAAAAGTTTCGAGCATCGAGTGCGCTGTTGCGCAAGAATTCGTAGGCACTGCCGTGCAGCTGATTGGTGCCTCCAGCGGTGACAATACTCACTTGCGCGCCTGGACGTTTTCCGTATGCTGCGCCGTAGGTATCCTTCACCACGCTGAATTCGCGGACGGCATCCACTCCGAGGAGCTGCCCGCTCACGCCGCCTGGCGTGTTATTAATTTCAGAGGCGCTCGTGAATTCCACTCCGTTTAGGAGATAGAGATTTTCCTGGGGGCGCCTGCCAGACGCAGCAAACATGTTCCCGAGAACCGAGTTGGAGGTTCCAATGCCGCCAGCACGTTGTGAGGCGTAATTCACAATTCCGGGGTTGAGCGTGAGCAACTGGTCGTAGCTTCGTCCGTCGAGCGGAAGGTCCTTCACCTCCCGTTCTCCAACCAACCCGGAAACGTCCTCGTTTGTGACGGCCACTATCGTGGAATAGGCCGAAACCTCCACGCTTTGGTGCACCTCTCCGATTTGAAGCGCCAGATCTACTTCCTCTCGTTGGCCTACGACGAGAGTCACGGCCGTCCTGGCGCCTCCGCGAAATCCCGTTTTGAAGGCCGCGACTTGATACCGGCCCACAACAAGGGATGGGGCGCTAAACCGGCCGTCTTCATCCGTCAAAAGGTCGCGTTCCGCGCCAGTTTCGAGGTTTTTGATTTTGACGGTTGCTCCGGCAATGCCGGCACCGCTCGGGTCCTTCACCGAGCCCCACAGCGAAGCGTTGTCCTGAGCCGCAAGGCGCAAGGGAACCGCGGTGCTGACTAAAACGGCGAGTACCGCGTGGGCGATGAACTTTCCAACCTGATAAGCGGCTGCCTTGTGAGCACGCATTTTTACACTCCGTTAGATTTTTTTCCGTGACAGGTGTCAGGAAGTACTCCGATTTCCCGAAAGAGACAGACAAGGAGGGATCAACAACAACAGCGGACGTGCCTATTCGCTGAGGAGAAAGCTGCTAAGTAGTGCCGTCGATACATAATAGTCATAAATCCAAGATGCGCTTTCCTTAACGAACAACAAAACACACAAGAAAACAAAACCCACCTGCCAGCATCTCTGGCGGTGGGTGCGATTACGACTCGGCTCAAATCTTTGTTTCTAGATTACGAGTCTCCCCCGGCCAGAGGACGCTTCTCGGCAACAGATACAACACGTGCTCGGCGCGTTCTGGTCCGAATGGCCTGGAGAGGACATACCCACAGTATATACGGGAACTCAGGTCTCGGCAACCGCCTCCTTCATCAAAAGATTCGCTCTCTGTGATTCATTTTATTCATCGAAACTTGCATACACCGAAGAGGATGACATCGAGCTCCGTGTTCGTTGCCCCGGCCGCGGAAACATAGTGGAGGTTGCGATGCTCGCGTACACGCTGATTCACAATTGCGAGCCGAACGAAATACCAGTTGGGCGAGATCATGGAAATTCTGTCGCCTGGCCCGAACGTTCCTCGAACCTAGCAGCTAAGCAAGACTAGAAGGCTGCGCATGGCGATACACCGGAAGAAGCGTGGATGGCTGGATTAGGTCACGAAATCAACGATGGACAAAACTTCGTCCTTGCGCACGAAATATGGCATGCCTCGTAGGACTCCTCTGTTTGGAGTGCAGATGAGATACGGCATTGCATTTGTCTCTAGAATAGCTATCACTAATTCACCTTCTCGCGGCTCAGGCTTACCTACCTCCGCATGATACTGCCTGCCGTCATGCTCGTAGGCGATTGCAAAGATTCGTCGCGGAGTTACATCACCTCCAGTGGTTTCTTTAGCGAGCTTCTTAATTGATTCGTAAAATGATTCGGCACGTCGAGCGTTGCTGGCCGCTGGTATAAAGAACTTGGTTGGCTTAGTGCCGAGACTCGCGCCGCATTCGATGCAGATTTTTGGCTTCCGTTGTTTTCTGCATGCCATACACCTATTCTGAACGCCGCAACTCCTGCGCTGCGTTGCGCCTCCGCAAGTCCGCAAGCAGGATTAGGATGGCTATAGACTGCCGATTCCGGGCGAAGCCGATCAACATTCCGGGCTGATTCCGATCAGTAGTCCTGGGCGAAAGCCATCGGCAATTGCCGCAAGGGTGATCGCGGATGAGCGACTTCAAACTTCATGGTTGCCAAGTTGGTTTGGACCAATCGTCGCGCGAGTATATGCCTTTGGGCAGACTGATCCATTAGGGATTCTCTAAGCCAGTTCTAAACCAGGATCGCGCTTGCAGGTCTGTGTCATGATGTGGTAAACGTTTACTCCCCAGAGTCGACAGATCGGCACCCGATGATTGCAGCCCTGGGATAAAGGTTCGTCACCCTGGTTCTAGAACCTCGCACAGGTTAAGGAAGCGACCCTTTTCAGGTGAAATTAGATTGTGATCAAATGACCGGGAGAACGATCAATGTTTTCCTACGACAGACGACGTTTCTTGAGCCAAGCGTTGCACGCCGGAGCGGCCTGGGGCGCAACTTCTCTGTTCGGCGGCGGTCCATTCCTGTCCGGCCAAACTTTGCCGGGCACTAGCGATATTGCCAGGGTTTACGTGGACTCCCGCCGCCTCATCGGGGCGCTTGACCGCAACCTTTTTGGTTCGTTTCTTGAGCACCTGGGGCGCGCGATTTACGAAGGCGTTTACGACCCTGTTTCGAAACTGTCGGATGCCAACGGGTTTCGCAAAGACGTCATGGAAGAAGTGCGCCAGATGGGTGTTCCCATCATTCGCTATCCCGGCGGCAATTTTGTTTCAGGCTACAATTGGCTCGACGGCGTCGGCCCCAAGGAAAGCCGTCCACGCGTCCTTGACAAAGCCTGGAATTCGATCGACACGAATCAGTTCGGCACGAACGAATTCATGGCCTGGTGCAAGGCTGTGGGGGCTGAACCTTTAATGGGCCTGAATCTTGGGACAGGAACCGCTGAAGAGGCGGCGGCTCTTGTGGAGTATTGCAACTCAGATCAGGGGACCAAATGGAGCGAGCTGCGGCGCAAGCATGGATTTGCCGACCCTTATGGAGTGAAGCGCTGGTGCCTGGGCAACGAGATGGATGGTCCCTGGCAGATCGGACATATGACGGCAACCGAGTACGGGTTGAAAGCACAGGATGCGGCACGGCAGATGCGCTATGTCGATCCTTCGCTGCAATTAATCGCGTGCGGCTCGAGCGGGCCCTTTATGCCTACGTACCTCGAGTGGGACCGCGAAGTTTTGGAACAATGCTACGACTATGTTGACGGGCTTTCACTGCATCGCTACTTCACCAACGGCCCGCAGGATACCGGAGGAGACAGCGCGAAATTCTTGGCGATGAACTTGAGTATGGAACGGCAGATCGAAGAGACGATCGCGGTTTGCGACCTCGTACGGGGACACAAGCGCTCGCCGAAAAGGTTGTGGCTATCGTTCGATGAATGGAACGTGTGGTACCGGGCGCGCAGCGGCGACGCCAGCAACGGGCATCGTCAGGAAGCTCCTCATTTACTCGAAGAGGTGTACAACCTTGAAGATGCCCTACTTGTGGGCGGCTTGGTCAATTCCCTCCTTCGTCATGCGGATCGCGTTAAAGTTGCCTGCCTGGCGCAGCTAATCAATGTTATTGCGCCAATTATGACCAATAGCAGCGGTTTGCTTCGCCAGACCATCTATTATCCCTATAAGTGGGCGCTGCAGTATGCCCGCGGGGCGGTCCTCAATCTACTGGTCGAATCACCGACTTATGAAGTGTCGAATATGGGCCAGGTTCCCTATGTGGACGTTGCGGGCACGCTGAGTGCTCAGGATGGAAAAGTCGCAATTTTTGCTCTGAACCGTGACCTATCTAAATCCCGCGTCGTGGAGATCGACTGGCAGGATAGGATACCGGGACAAGTGCTCGTCGCCACGGTGCTGACGGGAACGGACCTGAAGGCGTTCAATACCTTCGATACCCCGCAGAAAGTTGCTCCCCAGACTTTTGCAAAGCCTATCACAAGCGGCGGCCGGACTAAGTTTGAAGTGCCCGCGCGCTCGTATACAGCCATTCAGTGGTCGGCCTAGCCAACCGTTCGTATTGGTGCCGGATGATTCGTTTTTAAGGTAGCGCTTTCGCGGCAAATGGCTGTCGATTCGCGCTCGATCAATGCTGTCTTGAGCACATATTCAGACCCTTCCGGAAGGGGCTCCTCGCGTTCCACTTCGGCAAGCAGCGCATCGAAAGCAAGTCTTGCTAACTCCGCTTGAGACATTTGCACGGTCGTAAGTGGCGGGAGCATAAACTGTGCCAAGCGGATGTCGTCAAAGCCGACCACGGAAAGGGCCCTGGGTATGGATATTCCGTCTTCGTAACACTTCCTCATGACCCCGATGGCCGTCATGTCATTGGAGCAGAGAATGGCTGTGGGCTCTTTGGCTAGGGCCAGCAAGTGGCCGCATGCGAGTCGGCCGCCTTCCATCGTGTGGTTCCCTTCCACGACTAAATTCATATCCGGCTCTCGCCCAATCTCGTGCATTGCCTTTAGAAAGGCCTGCTTCCTGGCCATGGCGGACTTGAGAGTATGAGGCCCGGTGATGAAAGCGATTCGCTCATGCCTCAGCGCTGCGACATGCTGCACGGCCTGTCGAATGCCGGCCAGGTAGTCGATGCGCAGGTTGCTCACCCGCGGGCGGCGGGGTCCAACATCAACTAAAACCAGCGGAACCTGGCGTAATTTCAAGTCTTCCAGCAGGGCTTCTTCCATACCGAAGGTCATGACCGCCACGCCTTCGACCTGGCGTTCAATCATCCGGCGGACGGAACTCTCCATCTGCTCCGGATCGTTCATCGTCGAGGTCAGCAGAATCTCGTAATGGTGTCGAACGGCGATGGTCTCGAAGACCTGCACGATTTCCGGAAAGAACGGATTGGTCAGTTCGGAGACAATCAGCCCGAATATTCTGCTGCGGCCCGAGACCAAGGCGCGCGCCTGCGTATTGGGGTAGTAGCCCAGTTCTTTAATGACTTTCCAAACTCGTTGTGAAAGCTTGGGATTAACCGTGGGGATACGGTTGATTGCGCGGGACACCGTCGCCGTAGACACCCGCGCGCGTCTGGCAACTTCATGAATATTCAAGGCTTGCTCTTTTGCCCTCACGGATTTGTATACCCGCAGAGCGAGCAATCTAACACGGTTTGGCCGGCCCCGACTAGGTGCCACCTCCTTTCTTACAGGTTCCCGCAGCCCAAAGCGGTTACAATCTGTCGTTCCCTGGTCAGGGTTTTCGCACTTCGCCTTGGCCCTCGACGAGATCGATGTAGCGGTCCACGGGGAGGTTGCTGAAGCGTTCCACGCGCCCGCTCGGCTGCGGCCACCTCACCTCGACCCAGTCCATCCGGTTGCGCTTGCCTATGCCCATGACTATGCGGGGGTCGTGCGACGCCAGGTAACTTCCTCCTCCCGCTTTGAAGAGGGACCGCTTCAAGTCTCCCGCTTGCCAGCTAACCAGTGCACCAACGGCGTCGGGATTGGTTCGCTTCGCCATCAACCTCGCGCCAAGCCAATGATTGAGGTGGCCTGTCTGATTCTTGAGCAGCAACGGCGCTCCGTCGTTAATGGCGATGAGAACATCGAGGGCGCCGTCGTTGTTGAAATCCCCAATCGCCATGCCGCGCGCCGCATAGGGCCTTGAGAAGAGCGGGCCGCTGTCGGCAGTCACGTTTTCGAAGCTCCGGCCCGTGCCGTGAAAGAGCAACAATGGCTCGCGGTATTTCACTCCGCTCGTATGCTCTTCGATTTTGTCGTCCGGATGACCGTTGGCCAGGAACAGATCAAGCGTGCCGTCATTGTCATAATCGAAGAATTTCACTCCCCACCCGCTCATCAGCCGCGTGACCTTGCCGATGCCATACCGAACGGCCATGTCATCGAAGGTTTCGTCACGATTGTTGTGATAGAGCGAGTACATCTCCTGATCCACGTTGGTAACGAACAAATCCATCCAGCCGTCCTGGTCGTAATCAGCAGAATCCACTCCCATCCCAGATCGCGCGCGCCCCTCGGCGCTATAACCAACGTTGGCCCCGAGACCCACCTCTTCAAACTTCCCGTTGCCACGGTTGACGAACAAGAAGTTCGCCACCGTATCATTGGCCACGAACAAATCCATCCCGCCATCGTTATTGATGTCGCAGGCGACAACGCCCCAAGCCTTGCCCAAGGACTTGGCGATGCCCGATTCGCGGCTGACGTCTGTAAAGGTACCGTCGCCGTTGTTGTGAAATAGCCAGCTCGGCGTTGGATCGTAAACGCGCGGGATGCAATAGTAGCGCTGGCCGGTTTCACGGTCGCCGCAGAACTTGTTCTTGGATTTATTGAAGTCCACAAACCGGCAGACAAAAAGGTCGAGCTTCCCGTCGTTATCGTAGTCAAACCACACGGCGCTCGAAGCCCAGCCCTCCGTAGGCAATCCGGCTTTCCCGGTGACATCGCTAAACGTGCCGTCACCGTTGTTACGGTAGAGAATCAGGCCGTTGTATTGCGTCACCAGGAGATCGGGCCAGCCGTCGCCATTGTAATCTCCAACGGCCGCACCCATCCCGTACCCACCGCCCGCGACGCCGGCCTTTGCGGTGACGTCTGTGAAGGTTCCGTCCCGGTTGTTCTTGTAAAGCGCGTTGCGCAGCGCGGGATTTGGGTCAAGAAAATCACACTTCCCGCTGTTGACCAGGTAAATGTCCATCCAGCCGTCGTTGTCATAATCGATGAACGCACACCCGGCACCCACGGTTTCGGGCAGGTACATTTCCGGTGAGCGCCCGTTGCGGTGCACCCAGGTAATCCCGCTGACCGCCGGCGGAACAAGCTCAAAGGGAAACTTGCTGGTGCTCTGAGGCATTGCGAAGCAGCATGGCAAAGTAGAGGGCGCGAGCTCGCTGCCGGCGAGGCCGGCGAGCAGACGCTTCAAAAAGCTGCGGCGCGAGCCAATATGCGGTCCTGTTTTCTTGATGACCAAGCTATCGGACTCCCCGATCAGCAGAAAAGGCCTTCAGCGGAGTACGACCTGTCTGTTCGACAAAGGGATTTTCCCACTGCACTTTGCACGTGCCATCCTTTCTGCTTTTAGAGTAAACGTTGCCACGATTCTGCGGGCCTTGCTAGCATGTACGAACATGGGCCACGGTAGCGAAACTGCCGAATTCCTCCGCCATCCTGCTCGTCGCCTCGGACGCGCCCTTTGGTTCTCTGTATTTTGTCTTGCACTCCCGATTCTTGCAAACGTCTGTCTTGCCCAGCTTAATCACATCGAAAAGGCTGCGAACCTGCTAAATCAGGGACAAATGGACCAAGCAGAAACAGAAGCTCGGCAGGCGCTAAAAAATCCGTCCACACGACCCCTGGCGCTAGCGATGCTTGGAACCATTCGCCTGCGCGAGGGCCAGTACGGGGAAAGCGAGAGTTTTCTGACCGAAGCCGTGGCACTGAATCCTCAATTGCTAGGGGCAAGGACAAACCTGGGAAACGCTTACTTGCTGGAGAACAAGCCGGTCTTGGCGAGAAAAAGCTTCCGGGAAGTCCTTACCCGGGATCCCGGAAATGTCAATGCCCGTCTTGGGCTGGCCAAGGTCGAGGCATCTGTTCGCAATTACCAGGAGTCTTTGCGAATAGCCGATCCCATTGTTAGCCAACTATGCGAATCCGATGACGGCGTACTCCTGCTGGCAACCGACTATGGTGCGCTTGGAAAAAAGGAAGAGCTGAAGGCTCTTGTTCGTAGCTGGCATGACTTGCCGGCGCCGCCCTCCGATGACTTATCCCTCGAATTTGCCAAGGTCTTGATCGCCTACGGGATGAACTCTGAGGCCAGAGAGGTTCTCGAGGACGAAGAAGCAAATATCGCTCGGCATCCGTCCGCGGCTACGGCCCTGAAGCTCGGAGAGGGTTACCTGTCGCTCGGACTGCTCGGCCGCGCCGAGCAAAGCTTCGAACTTGCGCTCACCTTCGAACCTGCCTGCGCGATTTGTAACCAGAAGCTTGCCGATATTGCGGAGAGACTCGGGAATGGCGAGATGGCTCTTGCCTATTTGCTCAAGGCAAAACAGCAGGAACCCGAAAATCCACAAATCCTCTTCGAGTTCGGGAAGGCATGTCTCGAGCGGAATCTGCTCGAGGACGCTTTGCCTGCACTCGAGAAGGCCGCCTCCCTCGAACCTGATCACGATCCGTACGTCTACGTTCTGGCCTCTGCCCAGGTCGCCAAAGGCAATCTGCCCAAGGCTGCCTCGCTGCTCTCCGGGCTCTTGCGAAAGCACCCGCAGGATAGCGTCCTAAACTATGCGATTGGCGCGGTCTATTACCTCGAAGGAAATTACAGCGAAGCGGAATCCTCGCTCAAACAAAGCCTCAAAACGCAACCCGATCAAGTGGCCGCTTCCTATTACCTGGCTCTTACGTATGATTCCATCGGCCGGGAGGATCAGGCGGCCGCTGTTTTTCGCGAGGTGCTCAAAAGCCATCCGGAACACGCCCCTTCCTACACCAAACTGGGAGGCATTCTCTTGAGACAGCACCAGTATGAGGAAGCCCAGAAGAATCTTACGCGAGCGGTTTCGCTCGATCCGCAGTCCGTGGAAGCCCATTATCAGCTGGGCTTGTTGCTGCGACGCCTCGGCAAAATCAACGAGTCGGAGAACGAGCTTCGAGAATCCCGCAAACTGGAAGCGGAGCGCAGTTCGCAGAGCGACGTGCGACTCCGATTGCTGCTGCCGGAATGATGAAAACATGCCGGATGACTCCTCGACGAACGGAATTAGGCGCAATTTGATAGTGCCAAAGGGAGTATCGCGGCGCGACTTTCTTTGCCAAATCGGGCGGTTGGGTTCGCTCGTCCCTGCTTCTCGATGGTTGCTCGGGCTCGCTGAAATGCTGGCGCTAGAAGGATCGCCCGCGTCACCTGCCACGCGAAAACCTGGCAGCAGTCCCCCTCCTGGTGCGAGTTTTCATTTCACCGATGTCACTGCGCGAGCCGGGTTAAGCCGGGCAAACAACGTTTTCGGCGGTGTCACCCGCAAGCGTTACCTCCTCGAGGAAATCGGCTGTGGCCTCGCTCTATTTGACTACGACAACGATGGCTGGCTGGATCTTTTCCTGGTCAACGGAATGAGATTTGAAGGCATCTCACCGGACCATCCGCCGACGAATTTGTTGTTTCGCAATAATCGTGATGGGTCCTTTACCGATGTAACCGAGAAAGCCGGACTGATTCGATCGGGATGGGGGCAGGGCTGCTGCGTCGGAGATTACGACAACGACGGGTTTGACGATCTGGTCGTGACTTATTGGGGTGGAATCGTCCTCTATCACAACAATGGAGACGGCACCTTCACGGACGTTACGGAGAAGGCCGGCCTCATGCAAAAGGGCCCCATGACTCGTTGGAATACCGGCTGTTGTTTTGTGGACTATGACCGCGACGGCTACCTTGATCTATTTGTTGCCAACTACGTGAATTTCGATCCGCAAGCGGCCCCTCTACCCGGCGACAATCAATACTGCAAGTATTTTGGCCTGTTTATCGGCTGTGGACCGCAAGGACTCAGTGGTGGAACAAACGTTTTGTACCACAATCACGGCGATGGAACGTTTGAGGATGTTTCCGAGCGATCCGGTATTACGGTTCCGCGCGGCCCTGCGACGCCCACTTTCGCGAGTGAACAGTGGATTCCCGCGGGCTCTTACGGCCTTGGCGTGTGCGCAGCGGATTTTGACAACGACGGTTGGCCCGATATCTATGTTGCGTGTGACTCTGTGCCAAGCCGCTTCTACCGCAACAATCATGATGGGACATTCGAGGAAATCGGCTCCGAGGCTGGCTGCGCCTTGAATGAAAATGGCGTGCCACAAGGAGGAATGGGGGTTGGGGTGGGCGACTACGACTGCGACGGCTGGCTCGATATTGTCAAGACCAACTACTCCGACCAAACCGCGAACCTATACCATAACAACGGCGACGGAACGTTCTACGACGCGGTCTTTCAGGCGGGATTGGGAGCCAACACCAAGTATCTGGGATGGGGAGTCGGGCTTTTCGATTTCGACAACGACGGCTGGGCGGATATTTTTATGTCGAACGGCCACGTGTTCCCCGAAGTGGACACCAAGAAGCTGCACGTAACCTTCAAGCAGAGAAAGCTCTTATACAAGAACCTCGGCAACGGGCGCTTTGTCGATGTTAGTTCGAGCGCTGGACCAGCGGTAACAGAACCGCGGCCGAGCCGCGGTACTGCCTTCGGCGATTTCGACAATGACGGAGACGTCGACGTTGCGATAATAAACATGAACGAGCCTCCTTCGCTTCTCCGCAATGACTCCGGTTCGAAAAACAACTGGCTTAAGATCAAATGCATCGGCACCAAGTCCAATCGCAGCGCCATTGGCGCGCGTGTGCGAGTTGTTACCGGCCGGCATTCTCAAATGAATGAGGTGATGAGCGGCTCGAGCTATCTTTCCCAAAATGACTTACGGCTGCATTTTGGTCTCGGTCATGCCAAGCAAGCGGACTTAGTGGAAGTCCAGTGGCCACTCGGTCTGGTAGAATCGTTCAAAAACATAGGCCCGAATCAACTGTTGGTTGTGCAAGAGGGTCACGGCATCGTTCGCCGCGAGAAATTCACCAAGGAGGTGTAGCCGAAGCGCCATTCGACCCACCTATCCGTGGACGGTCCGCGCTTGGCGGACCATCCACAGAAAGTATCTTCCCGGGGTGAGCCTAGAAGAAGATTTGCAATGCCAGTTGGACGCGCCTCGGGATGTTGCATTGGCTGCCGGTTTTCCCGAAGTTGCCATTACCCAGGCCCGTGCCGGGAGGGCAGAAGAAGACGCGATTCAGGACGTTGCCGGCGTCAGCTTGGAATCGAACATACCTGCCCTCAGTGAAGTACGTGTCCTTGTAGATCGAGAAATCTTCGTTGTGATATCCAAACCAGCGGACGTTCTCATCCTGTCGCGGCGCATTGCCGAAGGCAAACTGTCCCGGGTCGGCCCATGCCGCTGCATTCAGATAAGTGTCCTTGTTCGGGTCGCTGAAGCTTCCCGTCAGAGGGTTGGCGCCGCTGACTTTGTTGGGATACTCGGCATAGTTAAAGAGGTACCCGCCGAGGTTATTGTTCGCCATCGTAATCGATAGCGGTCTTCCCGATTGGTAGGTCTGAATGGCCGAGATCTGCCAGTTGCCGATGACTTTGTCCAAAGCACCGTTCGCGTTCCCTCCGACCCATTTGCCCTTTCCGAAAGGTAATTGGTAGACCCAGCCAAATGTAAAGATGTGCGGCACATCGTCCGAGCTGACCGTATAGAGATTGCTCATGTCGCTCGGATTCTGTACGGGAGGACCGCCCGACCCTAATCCAGTCTCAGAGCCGTTGTTCATCAGCCGGGAATAAGTGTAGGCGACCCTAAATTGCAGCCCTTGGCTCATTCTCCGGTCAAAACTGGCTTGGAGCGCGTTGTAGTGGCTCTTGCCGTTGGGGAAATATCTCCAGTTGATCTGCTGATATTGCGGCCACATCCGCAAAGCTTGCGCCAAATCTCCAGTAAACGTGGCGTAAGGCGGTGTCGAGTATCCCGCAGCGATCGCCGCAGCGTTGGGGACGCCGTTAACGAATTGGCCCGCCGTAAGAGCTGTTCCCAAGGCCAGCACGCTTCCGGGGTTCATATTGTCATAAACGCCCGCAGAGCTGCGGCCGTCGATTAATCGCGTTCCATGATTCCCCACATAGGCAATATCGATGGCCATGTTGGCGGTCAACTGGCGCTGGAACGAGACTGACCAGTTCTGATAGCGCGGCATGGTGTAGGTATTGGAAGCAACCCCGACGGGATTGCCGCCGTTTGCCACGTCGGCTCGCAATTGGGGTGGAAGCACGATTGAGCCGGCCGGCCAGCCACAGGAAACTGTGCCAACACTGTTGGTTGTCTCCTGAGTTGGACAATTACCAGTTCCTTGGAAGTAGAAGGCTGGCAATAACCCGTTCGTGAGGTTGGGTGCAGTAGGGTTAGTCTGATAACCATCAACGGGGTAAGGATCCCAGGAGTCGGCCTGTGCACCAGCGTAATAGATCCCGTAGCCGCCACGGATAACAGTCTTCTCTTTCAGATTGTAGGCAAACCCGAAGCGCGGACCGACGTTCCAGTTGCCGTTGCCATTGGCTTTGGAGCTGTGAAATATGGTCGCTCCGAGATGGCCCACAGGGTTTTGCGCTGCGGGATCGAAAGTGGAGAACCTTCCGTGCTGCTCATAGAGTCCGGACTGCCAGTCAAACCGCAACCCGAAACTCAGAGTGAGCTTGGGTGTCACCTTGAAGTCGTCGTTGATCCAAGGGGCGCTATATTTCATCTTGGGCATATAATTGAATGGCGCCGAGAAACCGGCGTTATTCACTTGCCCCAGTAAGAGGGAAGCAAACCCGTTCCCGGTCACGTCGGGTCTGATGGCCCCCGTCAAGTCGTATTGCGCAGTTTCATTGGAGCTGAAATTGAAGCTCCCGCCAGTGTTGACAGCCCATCCGGTCTGCGGGAAGGTCATGTAGCGGTATTCGATCCCGGCTTTCAAAGTGTGTTTGCCAGTAGTCCAGCTAACATCATCCAAGAACTGGTAGCGGTTGTTGATGTCGCTCCCGCCGCTCGCCCATGGCGTGCCATAAGCGGTGTAGCCCTGAGGCCCGCTGAAGTTGATCGAGGGAAAGCCCGCTTTGTCAAATACGGGCTGGTTGGGCAACCCAAGTCCCAGCTTCTGATTCCACCCGACGCCTCCCGCCAATTGGTTCCCCTGCATATGCCAGCGGTCGTATGCCAGCGTGGTGTGATTAAAGAGGTTGGGGCTGATGATCCAGTTCATCTGCAAGTGCTCGAAATGGTTGGTGATGCGCTGGAAGAAGCCCTGGCCAATGTAGGTGTCGTTCGCCGCGGAGTCGGTTTCTCCGTCATGAACCGTGTTGCAGCCCTGCGGTCCGCCGCAGTGGGCAACACGTGGGCGGTTGTTTTGATAGTAGGTGTTGCTGATCGAGAATTTGCTATTGAACGTATGATCGATTCGGAAGAGCCACGTCCTCACATGGATCTTGTTGTTGTCGTCAGAAGTCCCGCCAAAACCGTTCACGGCCAGAGTATTCCGATCCGGATTGGGGATCAGGGGAGCCATGAACGCTCCGAGCGAACTCAGCAGCGGATCAGTTGCCGGAATGATGTTTCCCCCATAGGGCTGCCGCGCAAAACCAGCTGGTACATTAACGGTATTGTTTGTGCAGGGATCAGTGACAGTGTGTGCGGCGACAGGAACGAAGGAAGTGGGAGCCGGATTATATATCTGGCCTTGAAGCATAGGATTGCCCAGAAGATCGGTCAACCCGTACGTTTTCCCTGCATTAGCTGTGCCAGTGGGACACGTCTGCATCACTTGGCTACCCAGAAACTCGCTGAAGTTCCCTTGCCTTTGCAGCGGAGTCGGAAGCGTGTTTACAAAGCCGGTGTTGACCGTGCTGTGATAGTCCAGCCCGTCCACATTGAAGAACCAGAACGTCTTCGCCAACTTGGTAATCTTCGGAACAGGGCCCCCTACGGCGGCCCCCCAGTTATCCTGAGTGAGAGGGAGCTTCTTGTTCTTCACCAAGCCAGCAAAGAAGAAGTTTCCTGCGTCCAGTGAATCACTGCTGTAAAAATTGTACAGGTTGCCGTGGAATTTGTCGGTACCGGACTTCGTGGTGTAGGTGATGAAGCCGCCGCTGGTGTGGCCGTACTGTGCCGAGAAGGTGTTCTCCACCACTGTCATTTCCTGCACCGAGGTAAAGGGGACCGAGCTCTCCTGTGTTCCTTGGTGGCCTTCCGCGTAGCCGAAAGCCGCACCGTCGAACCAATTCTCCGTTGCCAGTGTCTGGCCGCCATTGATTCGGGATGTAAATTGACTGCCGCGGAAAATGGCGTCTCCGTTGGGCTGCATGGGCACAAAGCCGGGCTGGAGCTGCAAGAGCGATTCGGCCAGCCGGATGTCAGCACCCATCGCGGCGGGAAGGTCGCGGTAATACGTCTCGCCGATCGTATGTGAGACGGTCGCGTTGTCCGTGTTGATCTGCAAGGCGCCGCCCTCAACAGTGACGCTCTGGGTCACCGCGCCCACCTCCAGCTTCACATCCTGCCGGTACGTTTGCCCGCCGGTGACAATAATTCCCTTGGTGGTGGAGGTCTTAAAGCCGTCCTTCTCCACTTGGACTGTGTAGGTGCCTAAAATGAGCGGCGGGGTGCTGTAGTTGCCGGCGGTGGTCGTGCCCACGACGATCTTTGCGCCAGTGTTCTCGTCAATAATCGTGACTTTGGCATCGGGAATGGCCGACCCGCTGGAATCCGTCACGATTCCCGTGATCACCGCCCGGTCAGCGAACTGGGCGTAGGCGCTTTGCCCGACGAACACAACCATAGCACCTAACAGCAACACGCCGAGAGAAAATGCGCGTCTCATCTTCGTGCCCCCCCACATACGCGCTGAGGCTTAGTCGGCTGTGAAACTTACCGGGGTGGCATGAAGGCGGCCTCGGTCCTGTTTTCGTGGCTGTAAATCAAACACGACTGGCCGCCCGCGATACCGGGCTTGCCTCGGTAGCTACAGTCTCGAAAATCTCAAATTGGCCGGTTCCCCACCCCTTCTTTCCTTTTCACGCAGCACTCGTTTCACGATAACGACCTTGCTTCGAGCGCCCCAAACGATTGCAAGAATCCAGGAAACCGTTTTGCCGGGTGTCCAGTAAACGTTTTCCCATGTCCCGGCGCTTTTACACCGCGGGAGAACCAAATGTCAAGAAGTTATTTTAAATCCGTAAGGAAAACTCTTGAACTGTTGGAAAAGCTCCAAAACACAATTGGCCAGGCCGGCAAGTTGCTTTCAGTCTTCGCAAAGCTGGGGCGCGGCATGCGAAGAGTTACAGTATGCGTTTACAGGAAATCGCCTTGGCGCTATCCTGTCTCGCGTCAGTGCCTTCAGGAAAATGAATGCGGGGTCTGATTCGCAGCTTCTACGTGGGACCTGGAGCTATGAACCGTTGTCTAAAGATGTCGCGGGCCGCAAGGTTCTTCATATTCTTTGTAGAGTTATCCCTGCTGCCTGCACCGGCACAAATAATTGAGAAGTCGCGCGGTTCGGTCAGCCAGATTCAGGAAGAGATAAGCCGACATCCTGACAATTCCGAGCTTTATGTGAAACTGGGGCTCGCGTTTTGGGATCGCAACGACTACGCACATGCTTTCGAAGCCTTCGAGCGCGCGGTGAAGCTCGGCCCCTCTTCCGCGGAGGCCCACAACTGGCTGGGCGCAGCGTTCATGCAGAAGGGCGATTTTCCGGATGCCGTTGCGGAATTCAGAAAGGCCATTTCCCATAACCCCAAATATGCACGCGGATACAACAACCTGGGATCGGCATTGGCTAAGAATGGCGACTTGTCCGGCGCCATCGGTGCTTTTCGAAAGGCCTTGTTGCTTGAGCCCGACAATGTGGCGGCACACCTCAACCTAGGCATTGCTCTTCGGGAGAGGGGTGATGCCCAGGCTGCCCTCGTGCATCTCCGACTCGCGGTGAAGCGGGAGCCCAATAACATCAATGCGCAGTATCTGCTCGCCCAGACCTTCGAGCAGAGCGGAGACCTTGCCGCAGCCATCGAGACCTTCGAATCCTTGCTGCGCGCCGACCCGGAGTTCCGCGAGGGTTACTATGCTCTTGGCGTGGCCTTGAAGCAGCGCGCCGCATCCCTTCGCAAACCGCAGCAGCCGTCCGCGAGCCCGGCCGACGATTTGTACAAACTCGGGCAACAAGCCGCTGCGCGCGGCGACCTGAAAGAGGCCGAACACCTCCTCGCCGAGGCTGGTAGTAAAGATAGTAGCCACGCCGAAGCGCAGAATCTGCTGGGTTTCCTATTGGGCCAACAGGGCGACTTGACTTCCGCATTGATCCACTTGGAGCGCGCGGTCGAGCTCCGTCCCGACTTAAGCGATGCGCACTACAATTTCGGCGTTGCGTTATGGTACAGCGGCTCGAAGACCAGAAGCCTATCCGAACTCCGGGAGGCCGTCCGACTTGATCCGGCTGGAGGGCCGAGCTATGCCTTTCTAGGAACCGCGCTGCGCGAAACCGGAGAACTGGAAGATGCGCGGCGAAACCTGCAGCGCGCGATTGCGCTCCAACCGTCGTTTTCCGGCACCTACATTGATCTTGGGGTAGTTTATCTTCGCGGCGGGGACATGGATAAAGCCATCGGGCAGTTCGAGGCCGGCCTAAACATCCCCGTTCCCTCCGGCCCAGCGCCCGATTGGGACCGAGCGACCGCAGATCTTAAGAAGGCGTTGGCTGCAAGACCGGACTCAGCCGAAGCGCACAATGTGCTGGGGCTACTGCTTGGCCGAAAAGGAGCCGATGGCAAAGAAGTATTGGCAGAATTCCGTGCGGCCACTCGTCTGCGGCCGGATTTTGCCGAAGCCCATAACAATATAGGGCTTGTATTGGCCCAGGAGAACAACGAAAAAGAGGCGATCGCGGAGTTTCGCGAGGCTTTGCGCCTAAGTCCAGGTTACGCGGATGCCCACGCCAATCTGGGCGCCGTGCTCACGACCACTAACAGTGAGGAGGCTATCCACGAGCTTGAGAAGGCCGTAGCCATCGCGCCCGGATCCTTGAAGGCGCAATTCAATCTAGCGGTGGCTTACGGCGCAGATGCGAACTACGGTCCCGCAAAAGAAATCGAGCAATTGCGCAAAGTGATTGCCGCCGAGCCAAATTTTGCGCGTGCACGCCTTGCTCTAGGCAGGGCACTTCTCAGCGTCGGGAAAGTCGAGGAGTCCATCGGAGAACTCCGGGAGGCCTTGCGCCTCGAGCCTCAGAATGCCCAGGCAATCTATCAGCTGGGACTGGCCCTCGGGCGGGCGGGGCGCAAGGACGAGGCCGTTGCTGAGTTGCAGAAGGGCCGCGCATTGGTTTCCGCGGACGACCGGAAACAGAATGCTGATTTGGACGTTGCCGAAGGCCGTGTTGCGCTCGGCAAAGGGCAGTTCGAGGAAGCTATGGCAAAGTTCAAGCACGCCCTTCAGTTAGAACCAGACTCTTCGGATGCCCAGCATCTCCTGGGAACTGTTCTTGAGAAGCAAGGCGATGCCGAGGGTGCAGCCTCCGCCTATCGAAAAGCATTGGAGCTCAACCCCGGTGACCTCGAGGCAAGAGAGAAAATCTCTACACTTTCGAACGAAAATGGCGCTCGAGACGATCCCGAAAGCGTCCGGCAATTCGAAGAATATATCCGTGAGGGACGTTTCGAGGATGTCGAGCCGCTCCTTGAAGCTTATGTCAAAGAGCACCCCAAATCGTCCTGGGGTTGGTACGCTTTGGGGTACAGCCAGTTCGCGCAGAGGAAAATCGGGGAGTCCATCCAGGCGCTCGCGAAGTCGCTCGAGTTCGACGTTCGAAACGCGGAGGCCCACAAAATCCTTGGCCGCGACCTAATGATTGTGGGAAGGCTCGATGCGGCTCGCACGGAGTTCGAACAAGGAATCCACTACAACCCGCAATCCTCCGAGATGCATTTCAACCTGGGCAAACTCTTCTCCATCCAAGATAGCTGGGTCGCCGCGCGAAAGGAATTTGAAGCTGCGCTCGGGATAGACTCTTCCTTCATGGAAGCCTGGGATGCTCTGGGGTTTGCCAAGGAATCCTTGGGTGACGGGGTCGGAGCGGTTGAAAGCTATGAGAAAGCGATTGCACTCAATGAAGCCAGGAAAGGCAAGTTCGTCTCGGCGCATGTGAACCTAAGCGCGTATTACAACCGCAAGGGCGATACCGAGAAGGCGCTCGCGTATGCCCGAGCAGCACTCGAACTCGATCCTAAGTGTGATGGCGCCTGGTTCCAGCAGGCAAAAGCAAACGAGGCGCAAGGCCGGCTCGACGATGCGGCCGAAGCTTTGGACAAGGCGGTTTCTCTCAATCCCAGGGCGTCTTCCTATTATTACGTCTTAGCGAACGTCTACCGGCGGCTTGGGAAAACAGAGCAGAGCCGCATAGCGCTGGACTCGTTTATGCGCCTCCAAAAGGAATCGAACGAGATGGAAGAGAAGAGACGAAGCCTCGTCGATCGATCGGCTTCCTCGCCTCAACCAAAAAGCCAACCTGATTAGCAGAGGGAGAACCGGTCATGAAGAATTCTTCGCGACGCAACTTTCTGAAGTTAGGCGCAGCCGCCGCTGGAGGCGCCATCGCGTTTCGCTCGGTGCCCGCGTGGACTCGTCAGCCGGCATCCGCAGCCGTCGTGCCTGCGCTTTCTCTATTCGAATATTCGCAGATTCAACTGCTCGAGGGACTCTTCCGGACACAACTTGAACACAACCACAAATTGTTTCTCGGCCTGGATGAGGACGCGCTGCTGAAACCATTTCGACAGCGTGCGGGCTTGCCCGCTCCGGGCCCGGATATGGGCGGTTGGTATGACAACGCCAGCGACTTCCATCCCGCGAATAATTTTCATGGCTTCATCGCCGGACATAGTTTTGGCCAATATCTTTCCTCGCTGTCCCGCGCTTACGCAGTGACCGACTCCAAGGCGACCCAGGAGAAAGTGCAACGGCTGGTTCGCGGTTACGCCCAGACTGTCGATCCCACCGGCAAGTTTTATGTCGACTATCGCCTTCCGGCCTACACTTTCGACAAGACCTGCTGTGGTTTGATCGATGCGCACAAGTTTGCCAAGGATCCCATTGCGCTCGATGTGCTTTGGCGAAGCATCGAGGCCGTGGTGCCGCATTTGCCGGAAAAGGCGCTGAGTCGCGCAGAACAGCGCGCCCGGAAGCATAAAGATGTTTCCTACACCTGGGACGAAACCTATACGCTACCGGAAAACCTCTTCCTTGCTTATCAGCGCAGCGGAGGAGACCGGCGTTATCGAGATTTCGCGGTTCGTTTTCTCGAGCAGGATTACTTCGATCCACTGGCGGAGGACAATAACGTTCTTCCCGGCGAGCACGCCTACAGCCACGTCAATGCGCTGAGTTCCGCGATGCAGGCGTATCTCGTTCTAGGCCAGGAAAAGTACTTGCGTGCGGCGCAAAATGGTTTTCGGATGGTCGAGGAGCAGAGCTACTCGACCGGAGGGTGGGGACCAGATGAAGCGTTTGTGGAGCCGGGAAGAGGGGCCCTCGCGGCGAGCCTCGAGGGCACGCATTCCAGTTTCGAGACGCCGTGCGGAGCCTATGGCCACTTTAAGATTACGCGCTATCTGCTGCGCGTGACGCGCGACTCGCGTTACGGCGATAGCATGGAGCGCGTTCTTTATAACACCATTGGCGGCGCGCGACTCATCGAGCCGGACGGCACGAGCTTTTACTATTCCGATTACAACCGCCATGAGGCCAAGAAAGAATGGTACAAGGACAAATGGCCTTGCTGCTCGGGTACCTTCCCTCAACTATCCGCGGATTACGGAATCAGTTCGTATTACCAGAGCGAGGACGGCATTTACGTTAATTTGTTTCTTCCTTCGCGGCTCACTTGGACCCGCGGCGGGACGCAATGCACGCTGACACAAAAGACCGCATACCCAAAGTCAAACACAATTCAGCTGGAATTGGCGGCCACGAAACCGGAGACTTTCACGATCTATGTGCGCATCCCGGCCTGGGCCGGTCCTAAGACGTTGCTGGCGGTGAACGGCAAACGCACCGAAGGCGAACTTACTCCCGGAAATTTTCTGGCTCTGGCGCGAACATGGAAGGACGGCGATCGAGTCGAATTTGAGGTCGCAATGCCTTTGCGGCTCGAGGCCGTAGACGATGCGACTCCCAACACCGTGGCGCTCGTGCGAGGCCCTCTCGCCCTGTTTGCCATCGGCAATACCTTTCCCGACGTGACGCGTGATGAATTGTTGGCGGCAGCAGTCTCCACCCAGTCTTCGGACGACTGGGACATTCGCAGCAAAGGCGGAACGATGACGATGCGTCCATTTGCTGCAATCAAAGACGAAGACTACCGCCTCTATCAGAAGGTAAGTACCTAGTCCACAAGGCCACTCTTCCCGCGCATCGCGATCGCAGGCGCTACCTCCTTTCCCAATGGAATCGCCAGAGTGACAACCCTTCACGCGGCTGCGAAAACGTTCGATGAACCGCGCCGTCAACGGCGTTCACGGATTCGGGCGATCCTTCCCTTTCTAACTGTCCCGCGAGCACAAGCCACTCGTAGGAGTCGCTCGCCGGCTGTTGGGGCTCGCCCATCTGCTTCCACAAGGTGTAAGAGTTGCTGTGCGTTGCGTCCACGCGATACAGTTCCGCTTCGATTTTCTCGGCGTTTGCGGGAAGACCCCTCACGTTGAGGTCCACAAGGACGTCTTGAGCTGACACGTCATCATCGTGATAGTTCACGACGAGGACTTCCACTTCGTTTTCTTTTTGCGCCGCGATGGCGTCCACGTCGGGCTGCCCGCGCACACCTTCTTGTTCGATCTGTATTGCAGGGATCGCGGCGCTGCTTGTAACAGGCAGCCGCTTTTCTCCCAGCAGGCCCAACATGCGAAAGGCGTTCAACACGGGCTTGTCGATTCCGTTCGTCGCGAGCTCTCGCAATCCTTCAAAATACGGCTGCCCATCAAACTGAAAGGCCCAGGTGACAGAGCCGCGAAGGTCCACACCGTCCTGTCTGGCCAGGTCCATGGCGGCCTGCAAGACGACCATTGTATAGGCTCCGTAAAGTGACCCATTGCGGTATGCGTTTTGCGGATGTTCTTTGGCGGAGCATGCCGCGCATCCCTCGGGATCATTCTCTCCGAGAATGATGGGAGTATTGCGCCATTCTGGAAAGCTCGCCACGATCTTGAAACCCGCGTTGATGGCTTTCAATTGTTGGGCCATCCCCATCCGCACATGCCCATCCACCCATTCGGGCGAGCCTTTTGGATGAAAACTTATGAAATCCAGCGGCGCTCCCGTCTTGCCGGTCGCATAGTTTCTTCCGTGGGCGCAATGATCGAGAAACGCCCGCAGGAAATTTGCCGCACGATCATTTCCTGGGCCGGTGCTGTCGGGCCCACCGATGGTTGCTTCAGGGATAGCGCGGCGCACCGCTTCAGCAGAAAGATCATACAGCTTGAAGTATTCCTCAGGTGTTCCATGCCAGTAGAAAATATCCGGTTCGTTCCAAACCTCCCATCTCCACGTTTTCACGGCTCGGTCGCCATACCTTTCCCTCAAGTGCTTTGCGAACTGAAACACAAGTTCTGCCCATTTTGCGTAATCTTTCGGAGGATAGCTCCACGCGGTAGCGAAGTTCTTGGGAAAGTTATGCCGGTACGGAGGCGGCCCGGTCGTCAGCGCCTCCGGCATAAAACCAAGCTCCACGAGGGGGCGCGTGCCGGCTTCCTGATAAGCATCGAAAATGCGATCTACGATTGTCGAATCGTAAACCGGCCGGCCCTCGGTGTCTTCGGTGTAGAAATTTGTGGAGCCCCATTTCAGCGAACCCGTGCCGTCGCCACTTGTCAAAACATTGTGTGTGCGAAGATACACGGGTACCGGGCTCAGGCCAGCCAATTCTTTCAGCAGTTTCTTGCCATTCGCGCTGTAGGTGAAATTCGGCTCGTCGTAACCAAAATAAGCCCACATTCGCGGCAACATCCCGGAAGTTCTGGACGCATCCACGTCGATCGTCAGGGCGGACCGCGCCTTTTTTGCTGGTACGGGTACGTCCTGATGGCCGCTCGGGCTTGGAAGCATGAGCCTCGAAACGATCGCTGCCGCCAAAAGTGTTCGCCGTCCGAGGCGCACTTGATCATCTCCTATCCTGATTTTTGGCATCTTACTCTCCGGAAGTCCCGATGATAAGCTGTAGTCCCTTTTTGAATGAACTTTGCTGTTCGCGCCAGAGGTCCATGTCTGCTCTGCGAAAACTAGTTTTCTCCGTCGCGCTTTTGTTTTGTGTCTCGTCCGTTCTTGCACAGATGAGCGAGAGCCCTCTCGAATCCATCCGTTCCGCTCTCCGTGCCAAGGACTTCGATAAGGCCGTCGAATTGAGCCGAGCGGCCCTGCGAGATTCGCCCAACGACACACAGTTGTGGACACTTGAGGGGATCGCCTTGGCGAGCAAAGGTGACAGCAAGGGGGCGCTAGCAGCCTTCACCCAGGCGCTCAAATTCTCTCCCGATAACATGGCGGCCCTCGAAGGGGCAGCGCAAATCGAATATCAAGCTGGAAATCGAGCGGCGGTTCCGCTGCTCGAACGCTTGCTCCGACTAAATCCAGAGAACCAGGTCGCGCACGCCATGCTGGCAGTCCTGAAGTATCGCCAGGGGAATTGCGCCGGCGCGGCATCTCATTTCGAAAAGGCCGGCGAACTGATCAACTCCGAACGCGACGCGCTGCATGCCTACGCTACTTGCTTAGTCAGGGGCAAGAAGATCGAGCAGGCCCAACAGGTCTTTGTGCGAGCGGTTGCCCTTAATCCAGAGGATCCGCACGAGCGGCGGGTGCTCGCTTCCTTGCAACTAATGTTACACCGGCCAAAAGATGCTCTGGACACTCTCGAGCCAGTTATTGAGACGCGCGATCCGAGCGCGGACACTCTCAGCCTTGCTTCCACAGCCTACGAAGACGCTGGCGACACGCCAAAGGCCGTGAGCGCGCTTCGCCAGGCGATTTTGCTGGACCCGCGCAACGTGAGCCTTTATCTGGATTTCGCAAACATCGCCTTCGCGCACGAGTCTTTTCAGGTGGGCATTGATGTGATCAGTGAAGGGTTGACCTTGCAACCGCAGGCGCCACAGCTTTATCTGGCGCGCGGCGTGCTCTACGTGCAATTAGCTCAATACGACAAAGCCGAGGAGGATTTCGAAACAGCACAGCAACTAGATCCTAACGAGTCCTTGGGCACAGCGGCGCAGGGACTGGCCGCACTGCAGGCGAACGACCTCGACCACGCCCTGGCTAAGGTACAGTCCAAGCTCGCGCGAAAACCGAACGATCCTCTGTTGCTCTATCTGCAGGCGGACGTGCTTGCGCAGAAAGGGGCGGAGCCAGGTACGCCGGAATTTCAAATGGCGATGCGTTCCGCGAGGAAAGCGGTACTCTTGCAGCCCTCCATGGCGGCGGCTAGAGGCGTGCTGGCCAAGCTCTATATGGAAACGGGCCAGTACCAACAAGCGGCTGACCAGTGCCGGAAGGCTCTCGAGTCCGATCCGAAGGACCAGACCGCGCTGTACCGGCTCATCCAAGCATTGCGGAAAACCGGGAACACGGCGGAACTCCCTGACTTGCTGAAACGCCTCGCGTCGCTCCGTGAACAGGAGACAAAAGCAGAGAGAGAACGCTATCGCTATAAATTGGTCGAAGAGGATCCTGTGGCGAAACAGCCCGCCGAACCGTAGGATGCGAACGAATGTGGTGCCGATTCCAGCCAACGGGAAGGATAAGATGGTGTCTTTCTTGTTGGTAAACGGATAGCGGCCTGGACTCGACGCTCAAAAAGCCAGGGGAGCATCTTTTGGAATGATTTTCACGCGGCGCGCGTTTGTGCAGCTCTCCCTGGGATCGGCGTTTGCAACGAATGCCATGCGCCTGCTCGCGCAAGGCGTAGCCACGCACATAGCAAAACCTGTGCCGAGACCAGCCCCTTCCGGGCGTCCTTTCCACGCTCATTTTGTGGATGTGGCCTCCGCCGCGGGGCTCGGCGCCCCGGTAGTTTATGGTGGAGTGGAGAGCAAGAAGTATATCTTAGAGGCTACCGGCTGCGGATGTGCGTTTCTCGATTACGACAATGACGGCTGGATGGATATCTTTTTGCTTTCGGGGACGCGCCTCGATGGCCATCCCGCTGACGCCACGAACCGCCTCTATAGAAATAATCGCGATGGCACCTTCACGGACGTAACTGAAAAATCTGGCTTGCAGGCTGTTGGCTGGGCTTGCGGTGTTTGCATAGGAGACTACGACAACGACGGATTCGACGATATTTTCTGTACTTATTTCGGACAAAACCGGCTCTATCACAACAATGGGGATGGAACCTTTACCGACGTGACGAAGGCTGCCGGGCTGTGGAATGAGCAGCCGCGCTGGGGCGCTGGATGCGCATTCCTGGACTATAACCGTGACGGGCACTTGGACCTGTTTGTTTCGAACTACGTGCGATTCTCCATCGAACACGCACCGGTGCCCGGGGCCAACACGAATTGCAATTGGAAAGGCATCCCCGTCGAGTGCGGTCCCAGAGGACTGCCGACGGGGAGGCACTCGCTTTTTCGCAACAATGGAGACGGGACATTCACCGAGGTGTCAGAGCAAGCGGGAATCAGCAAGGCGACGCAGACGTATGGCATGACGGTGGTTGCTGCGGATTTTGACGAGGACGGTTGGCCCGACATCTACGTTGCCTGCGATTCCACGCCCAGCTTGCTCTTCATGAACAACCACGATGGAACGTTTCGCGAAGAAGGCGTCTTGCGCGGCGTGGCCCTGAGCGACGATGGCATGGAGCAGGCAGGCATGGGCGTAGGAATCGGAGACTACAATCTGGATGGGCATTTGGATCTCTTCAAGACCCATTTTGCAGATGACGCCAATGGTCTGTATCGCAACGACGGCAAGGGCTACTTTGATGACGAAACACGGCCCTCCCGCGTGGGCG
>WNGG01000989.1_pt1 | contig 31644 bp, 30 predicted proteins | sample 5400661 | NCBI WGS metagenome assembly WNGG01 (sample SAMN13153372, study PRJNA577476) | soil metagenome | isolation source: 100 cm soil or saprolite under Garry oak tree replicate 1 | place: USA:California | collected 2016-06-15
CTACTCACCAAGATAGGCCATGCGTATCTTCTCGCTCTTCAACAGATCTGCAGCAGGGCCACTGAGAACGATATGCCCGCTCTCGATTACATAGGCATGATGAGCACGCTCGAGGGCAATCTGCACATCCTGTTCTACCAGCAAAAAGCTCAGTTGCTCTTGCCTGTGAATGTTATCAATAGCCGCGAGCAGGTCATCTACGATATTTGGTGCCAGTCCCAACGAGAGTTCATCTACCATCAGCAGGGCAGGTCGGGCCATCAGTCCTCGCGCAATCGCACACATTTGTTGCTCACCTCCAGAGAGGGAGCCTGCCAATTGCCTGCGGCGTTCGCGCAGCTGTGGCAAAAGCGAGTAGACACTTTCCAGGTCAGCAGCAATTGCGTTTGCAGACCCCGCTCGATGGGTATACGCGCCCAACCGCAAATTTTCCTCGACCGTCAACCCCCCAAAGAGCCGCCGTTCCTGTGGTACCTGCACCAGGCCAAGCTGTACGATTCGCTCTGCCCTGTAGTGGGTGATATCCCGCCCTGCAAACACTATGCTTCCCTCCCAGCCTGGCAGCAATCCCGAAAGCACGGCCAACAGCGTAGATTTGCCTGCGCCATTAGCCCCTACCAGGGCAACGACCTCACCACGGCTGACCTCAAGCGAGATATCCCAGAGCACCTGCGTCTCCCCATAGCCGCTACTCAGCCCACGTACCTCCAGTAGGGGCACCCCATTGTGTGGCGAGGAAACCTGGGGGGCTTCCAGCCCTGGCTGGGCGGGATGCCCTGCCCTCGACTCTGCCTGCTGGTTCTGATCATTTGTACCCCGATCTCTAGCGTTTGACATACTTCCGATTACCTGTCCTCTCCAAGGGCGCGATAAATCGGGCCCCTACAGGTCTTCTAGAGTGAGAGGGGATAGACCGACATCTCCCTCAATACGCTTCTTAGCATAGCGTTCACCAAGGTACGCCTCGATTACCCTGGGGTCCGAGAGGACCTCAGACGGCTTATCTTCTGCGATCTTCCGCCCATGGTGCAGCACGAGAATACGATCAGAAACACTCGCAATTGCACGGACAATATGCTCGATGACAAGTACAGTCACACCTGTTTTGTTGATCTGCCGGATCAGTTCTACCGCCTGCGCCACTTCAGTAGCGGTAAGACCAGCCATCACTTCATCAAGCAACAGGAGCTGTGGATTTGTTGCCAGAGCACGGGCCATTTCCAGCCTTTTACGGTCGGCAATCGTGAGTTGATCGCCTTTGAACGTTGCCTTGTGTGCCAGGTTGACACGTTCTAACACCTCATCGGCAACGCGCAGCGCTTTGGAGCGATTAAGCCCTTGCTGTCCAAAGAATGCGCCCACCATCACGTTCTCGCGAACATCAAGCCCCATAAAAGGTTGGGTAACCTGGAAGGTACGTGCAATACCCAGGTGTGCTCGTCGATTTGGAGGCAGGCGGTTGATATTGTGCCCCTGGTAAAGGATCGTACCAGAGGTTGGCGCCATGGAGCCCCCTACTAAGTTGACCATGGTGGACTTGCCAGCCCCGTTGGGTCCAATTACCCCTAGAATCTCCCCTTTTTGTAACGAGAAGCTCAGATCATCCACCGCAGCCAGGCCACCAAAGCGTTTTGTCATACCCACTAATTGCAGGAGAGGTGTATCATGCTGGCCTGCTCCACCTGAATCAGGACTAGATGGATTAGATGCCGTTGGCTGCGATAAAGCGTCGGACACGTCGCACCCCCTCTACCAGACGATTAGTGCGGGTCCCGCCACCCTGCCTGGGGGGCAGGTAATAGGGGGATGATGAAGGGCTCCCTGGCGCTGGTTTACTATTACCTGCCCCCCAGGCAGGGAGAAACACCTGGACAAGACGCACGATTCCCTGCGGGAGAAAGATGGTCACAATAGCGATAGAGAGTCCAAGCAATGTATTATGTAAACTAAACCCACTGATCTGGAGCTGGAATGAAGCATACTCGAAGGCAATCGCACCAAGCAGCGGACCAAGTATAGTACCTGCACCTCCAAGGAAGGTCAGCAGCACCATCTCGACGGAGATGCCGACATTAAAGACGGTATCAGGATCAAATCCCGTTGCCCACCAGGCGTACAATCCACCGGCCAGGGCAGTCGGTACCGCACTCAAGACAAAGGCACCCACCTTATACCAGTAGGTGGGAACGCCCAAAGCCTCGGCAGCCTGCTCACTTTCACGAATAGCGATGAGCGCATAGCCGAAACGGCTGCGTGTGAGGAAAACCGTTATCAGCAGACAGAGCAGGGATAATGCCAGGAACGCATAGAAGAAGCTCACGTAAGAGTCCAGGCCGGGAAGCGGCAACGACATCAGGCCACCCCCGCCACCACCAACATCCCTCACCGCCACAAACTCCCGTAGGGCCTCGGCTGTGCCAAGCGTGGCAATGGCGAAGTAATGGCCTCTTAGCCGTAGTACCGGTAGCCCCAGCAAAAAAGCGAAGAGACTGGCGACCAGCGCACCTGCGATCAGCCCCAACCAGAAAGGTTGGTTGTTGATTAACAGGAGGCCGGTAGTATAAGCGCCGATACCGAAAAATGCCACATTGCCGAAGGCTGAATAGCCAGTGAAGCCACCGATAAAGTTCCAGCTCTGTGCCAGGACGGCAAACATGATGATCAGCGTCCAGGTATGCAGGTCAGAAGCACCACCAAGCCATGGAACAGTTGCCACAAGCCCCAGTATTCCCAACCCAAGCAGCATCGACCAGAGCCATTCGCGTCCCTCCTTCTGTTTTGGAGAAGGGGATCCGGTGGTCGGCGGTGGTTGACTCTCCGTATCCGATATCATAACGCTACACTCCCGTATTGAGATGTGCTCTGCTCGCTTCGCTTCATTGGTGCGTGGGGCCAATTATGCCCATTGACGAATGAAGGCGGCCATCATACTATCCACCGAAGGCCGATAAATCGGCGGTGTGCACGATAAATCGGCACCTACGGGTGTCTGAGTTATTTTGTTAATCAGCATCATTTGCCCTCTACGAATAGAAAGGTTTGCCTAGCAGGCCATTGGGTCGAAAGATAAGCACAGCGACCAGCACCGCAAAGGCGATGGCATCATCATAGCCAGGACCAACTCCGGGTATAAGTGGGACAACCGTCTCTGCCAATCCAAAGACTAGCCCACCTGCAAGCGTACCCCAGGGAGTCCCCAGGCCACCAAGTACGACGATTACAAAGGCGCGAAGCGTGAAAGTGCCTCCACCGGAGGGATCGAAGGGATACAGTTCTGATAGCATAGCACCAGCAGCGCCTGCCAGGGCTGCTCCAAGGGCAAAAGTCAAGGCATAGGTACTCCTGATATTGATGCCCATCAGGCGAGCAGCATCGCGATCCATACCGGTTGCGAGAATGGCATTGCCCGTGCGTGTACGTGTGAGAAAGTAGTTGAGTGCTGCCGTGAGCAATACGGCGATTAACGCTGCGATCAGACTGTCAAAGGCGATATGTGTTGAGCCAATGTCGAGACCATTGCCTGCATACCCTGTATTGATCGAACGCAGGTCACTGCTGAAGAATTGTTGTACAAGATCTGCTACGAGCAGATCAAGGCCAAACGTTAGCAAAAACGTTACCAGGAAAGGAGCACGGATGACACGATTGATCGCAACGTACTGCACAATCCAGCCAATGATGAAGAGAACGGCCATTGTCAAGGGAATACCGATGTAGGGATCGATGTGCAATTGGGTGTACAACCAGAAGGCGGTATATGCGCCAACGATGATGAATGCCCCATGCGCCAGGTTGACAATATTCATAATGCCCCAGACAAGTGAGAAACCCAGGGCCACTGCTCCATAGAGGCTGCCGAGAAGCAGCCAGTTTACAAGAAACTGTCCAAAAGCCATACAATTCTCCCGGCGGAGTAAGCGTCAGATTTTTGCGAGGGTACGAGGGCGACCGCCTCCTAGAATCCTGGGCTCACTTGTAAGATGTGAGCCTTTTCAAATTGTGAACGACTCCATTCGTTCCCTTGCTCAGCTTCATGTGAGGGCTGGTGCGGGATACAAAAGCTGAGCATTAGCAACAGCAGGCGGGTAGACTGTTACCACTGTCCCGTTCTGTATCTGGATGGTAGCCATTGGCTTATATGTATTCGCACCCGTGGAATCGAAGCGAATCTCACCGTAGAAAGTCATGATGTCGAGGCCGACTAACGCATCACGAACCTTCTGCGGGTCAATGGAGCCTGCATTCTGGATGGCGTACTGGAAAGCCAGGCCCGCTGCAGTGGACTCAGCCGATTGATAAGATGGGACATGTCCATACTCCGTCTTGTACATCTGGGCATAGTTGGCCGGGGTACCAAAGACATCAATGCCATTGTACTTCTCCTGTGGCGTCCACTGCGAACTCCCCAGCACATAGTTGGCAGTGGGACCGAGCGCGGTAATGAAGTCTGGGGTAGCAGGACCAACAGTAAAGGCGTAGAGTTTCAGATTGATATGCAGTTGCTTGCACTCTTTCATCGTGGTGACTGCTTCATTCTCGTGGCCGGAGCCAAGCAGCATATCGGGGATTAACCCACCTGGCCCGGAACCTTTGAGGGCGGTCAACACACTTGTCAGGTCTGTCGAGTTGGCAGGATACTGTTGATAATAGACGACGGTGAGATTGTGGCTCGTGGCGTATGCTTTAGCAGCAACAGCAACCTCTTTCGAGAACGCATCGGAGGCAGAGATGATCGCAACGGTCTTTGGGGGATTGTGTAGTGCAAGCGCCGCCTCTAGCATCACTTTAGCATACTCGGAAGCCGGACTGAGCACACCAAAGATGTAGTGAAACCCTTTCGAGAAGATGGCTTTGGCTGCACCATTCGCTTCCACCATTGGGATCTTGTACTGCTCAGCGATGGCTTCGTCTTGCAGTGTGGCAGCAGTACCGTATGGGCCAAGCAGGAAGTTCACCTTGTCAGACGTGACTAACTGCTGGGTGAGTTGGGCGCTCTTTGTGGGAGAGCTGCCATCATCATAGTACTTGAGCTTCACCTGGTACGTAGTACCTCCGACCTTAATGCCTCCATGAGCATTTACCTCTTTGACCCAAAGCTGATAACCCTCAAGCGTCAGATGGCCTTCTGTTGAGGTCGCTCCCGTCAATGAGATCGGGGCGCCAAACAGTAGTGTCGAGCCACTGGGATTGCCACCACCACCACCGCCGCCACCACCGCCACAGGCTGTCAGCACGAAAGGCAGCATCAGCACGAACAGGGTCAACACAGACAAAACGCTTCGAGAGAACCTATGTCTCGAAGGTACGGAGAGTAGAGATGATAAAAACGCGTCAGAATAGACTTTCATGGCTGTTCCTCCATGCCAATTAGTGTACGCTACAGCTACGAGGATGGAATGCCTTCAAATTGAAGTGCTATTCAGGTGTCAGTATACTTAAAAAGTAGCACAAACCCTCCCCCTTTGCAAGGAGCTATCCGAGATGTATCACTGCATCACTGCTTCCCCTTGACGCATCCTGTATGCTTGAGGCATGCCTCCTCAACGAGGAGGCATCTCCGGTCGAAGTAGCAAAAATCCACTCAACGCCCCATAAACTCCCTCTGCACTTGATTGCGCGCCAGTAGCTTGCCATCCCTCACCACCAACCTGGGTGGCCGCTGGAGGCGTAACACTTCCCGAGGCGTGGCAGCCGCAAGTACGTTCAAATCCGCCTTACAGCCAGGCTCCAAGCCATAGTTTTGCAGGCGCAAGGCACGAGCAGCATTGTACGTGACGAAATCGAAGGCAGCCTCGACCTCGCTGGGGGCAGCCATATGTGCAGTGTGGCAGATGTAGGAGACGACTTCCTGCTGATCATTGCGTCCGAAGGGGTAGAATGGATCGGCAACGTCATCTTGAGAGGAAAAGACATTGACGCCGTGCTGCCAGAGTTGCTTGACACGTGTGATCCCTCGACGAATTGGTTCCTGGTCGTAGCGCCCCTGGACGACCAGGCTGATGTGAGGGTTGCTGCTGATGCTGACATTAGCCTGTTTGAGCAAGTCTATTACTTTGTGAGCGTGGATTTCGTTATAGGCAGCTAGAGCGCCACAATGGCTGGCCGAAACGCGGCCCTGGTATCCCTCCCGCATGGTCTTGACAGCCAGGTACTCCAGGGAGCGGCTCAGAGGATTATCGGTGTCATCGACCAGCATGTGAATATCCTTGTCGTAGCGCTTCGCCAGTTCAAAGCAGTAGTCGATATGCGCCCGTGCATCCTCATCGAGCATCTCAAACCAGGGGAGACCACCAACCACATCAGCCCCCAGCCGCATAGCCTCCTCCATCAGCTCATCGGTGCCGGGGTCGCGGACGATCCCTTCCTGGGGAAATGCAACGACCTCGATGTGAACCACGCTGCGCCACCGTTCGCGTAGAGCCAGCAGGCCCTCGAGTCCCCGCAGTTTGCCGACGCTGTCCACATCTGCAAATGCGCGAAAGACGGTTGTTCCATTCAGGATACCTTCCTCAATAGCCCGACCTGCTCTTTCCAGGATGTCTTCCACAGTGTAACGAGCCTTGTGCTCCCAGGTCAGTTCGAGGCACTCACCGAAGGTGTAGTCCTTGTTGGGACGCATTTTTTCCTGAAGGTAACACTTGTCGAGGTGGATGTGTCCGTTGACGTAGGTCGGCATCACAGCGTTTCCGCCAGCATCCACTTCGGTTGTGGCCGCTTCGGCAAGTTGTTCAGCCAGAGCCACAATTCGGTCGCCTGTGATGCCAACATCCCAGGTTCCCTCCCGGCCTTTAAGACGTGCATGTCGAATGATGAGATCCATGTGTAGCTACCTCCATATGGGTGAGTGTGTCGCTATCCAACTCCACTGTCCAGGAATTGATGTATCTTTGAAGTCAACGTCAGCAGCAAAGGTTAGCCAGTAACGGCTTCCTTGTAGCGGCGGATAGCCTCGAGGTGACGGTCAGGTGACGTGAACCCCGCACCCATGGTGTTAATGGAGATATGCGTCGCGCCCAGTTCTCGCCATCCCTCGGTCTGGCGAACCCACTCATCGAGGTCACCGTCTCTTGCGTTCATACGCGCCTCGATACCTACCGTCTGGGGATCCCGACCCGCTTCCTTGATGTAGCCACGCAAGCGCTCGACGGCTTCGCGCATCTGCTCACCAGGTCGCCCCTGCGGCAACCAGCCATCTCCGATGCGTGCAACACGTCGCAATAGCACATCCGCTCTTCCACCCAACCATACAGGGATAGAGCGGCGCACAGGGAGAGGATTGAGTCCCGCCTCAGTGATGGTATGGAACTGACCTTTGTAGCTGACGATCTCCTGACTCCACAGCAGACGCATCACCTCTATCTGCTCCTCGATCATGCGCCCTCGTGTATGGAAATCCATGCCCAGGGCCTCGTACTCCACCGGATTCCAGCCCACTCCTACACCCAGGCGCAGCTTCCCACCAGTGAGTACATCTACCTCCGCCGCCTGCTTGGCAACGAGTGCAGTCTGCCGTTGAGGGAGAATAATGACACCCGTGACCAGCTCCAGGTGCGTCAACGCCGCAAGGTAACCGAAGAGAACGAACGGTTCATGGAACATGTCTCGGTAGGTATATCCTTGCCAGCCCGGTCGGTGTGTAGGATCCACTCCCAGGACATGGTCAAACGCGAGGATGTGGCTATAGCCCAAACCTTCTACCGTTTGTGCGTAATCACGGATAATTACGGGGTCTGCGCCAATTTCGGTCTGGGGGAATGTGACTCCTATCTGCATATCGGATTACCTCTCCATTCTAGCGATACAGCTGTTCTGCCGCAGCATTGTTACCAGCGATGATGAACCTGAGGACGGATGTATGCGTCGTAGACTTCCTGCACACGCCGCATTATTTCATCGCTGAGCGGGGGAAGCAGTGCTGCGTGCACGTTGTCCTCTGCCTGCTGCGGGTTCCTGGCTCCAGGGATGGTGCTGGTCACCTGAGGAAACATCAATATCCAGCGCAGCGCAAACTGTGCCATGGTCACGCCCTGCGGGACAAGTGGACGCAGTTCCTCAACGGCTCGCAAACCCGTCTCGTAATCGACTCCTGAGAAAGTTTCCCCCTGGTCAAAAGCTTCGCCGTGGCGGTTGAAGTTACGGTGATCGTTAGAGGCAAACTGCGTTTCAGGGCGAAATTTGCCGGTCAGCAATCCACTCGCCAGCGGAACACGGGCCAGGATACCGACTTGCCGCTCATGGGCAGCAGCAAAGAACTGTTCTGCTGGTTTGAAGCGGAACATGTTGAAGATGATCTGGACACTCTGGACGTTGGGATAGGTAATCGCTTTGAGGGCTTCGTCCACCCGCTCTACACTCACACCATAGAAGTGAACCTTGCCCTGCTGCACCAGGTCATCGAGGACACCAAAGACCTCTGGCATATCATAAACCTCAGATGGTGGACAGTGGAGCTGGAGGAGGTCGAGCGTCTCGGCCTGCAGATTCCGCAGGCTCCGCTCGACAAAGCTGTTCAGGTTCTGGCGGTTGTAGCCACTTGCAAGGTGAGGGTTGAGCCGCCGCCCCGCCTTGGTCGCAATGATGAGTTGCTCGCTCCGAGCCTTGCGCACCTGGGCGATCAGTTGTTCAGAGTGACCATCACCATAGACATCAGCCGTGTCGATGAAGTTGACACCCAGGTCGATGGCCCGGTGAAGGGTTGCTATCGATGTGTTATCATCGGTGGTTCTCCAGGCATCTCCCCCAATGCCCCAGGCTCCAAAACCGATGACTGAGATGTTCCAGCCAGTTCGGCCCAATGCATGATACTCCATATATTACCCTTTCCTTCTCCTTGAAAATTGTATGTGCCTGATACAATAGGCAACGAGCAGGTATCCATCCTTTTAGCTTATAGTGAGGCATACTTCAAGGATGAACGTCAAGCTGCCAGGGCCCTGATCCTCGATTTCCGTAGGAACCTATCCATTCCCGTTTAGAGCTTCATAGACTTGAGAAAGTCTCCCACCTTTTTCTGATCGAGTTTCGCCTTCTCTGCGTACCCTAGAATTTCCGCTTTCTGCCGGGCATACATCTGCTTGATCAATTTCCTTTTCGAAGGATCTATCCCCTTCGGTGAAGATTGGCTGATTTCGTAGAGAAAACTCATCATATCCAGCAACTTCAACTCATCACGAAGCGCCTGATCTTCTTCAATCGAAAAAGCGCTCAGGATGTCGCTCTGGATGGCATCAATGGCCTCGCGCACGGCAACAGTTTTGAAAAATGGTAGAATATCTCCAATCACCGCCTCATGCACATCATGCACCAACGCCAGGGTGACGAGCCGGTCTCGCTTTTCTTGCGGGTAGGAATTAAATGCAGACCAATAGAGGACTAAGAAAGCAACGGCCACCGTATGCTGCCCGACGTTCCACGTCCCAAACCCCGAAACGCTATACACTCTGGGGATATTGAAAATATTCATGAGGAAATCCAGGTTGGGATGTTTCGAGACGTGACCCAGCATGCCCTGGGGGGTAAAGATGTTCTCATAATCAATGTGCTCACTCATGTATGTCCCTCACCTTTGTGGTGCATGGTTCTGTTAGCTCCTTGATAAGAAATCACTTCCCCTGAAAGACGGGTGGTCGCTTTTCGCGGAAAGCAACAGCAGCCTCATGAGCATCAGCAGTCCCAAAACAGCGCATAATCGCTTCGATCTCGTTCTGGAAGGCACGCTCCAATTCGGCCTCTAGCGGACGATTAAGTAGCTGCTTGCTCTCACGCAGTGAGAGTGGCGCACGGCTCAGCAGCTTGTCGGCCAGCGCCTGTACCTCGGCATCCAGCAGGTCCGGCTCGACTAATCGGTGGAGCAATCCAAGACGCTGGGCAGTAGCCGCATCAAAAATGTCAGCCATCAGGATGATCTCCCGCGCTACCCCTTGCCCGACCAGGTGTGGAAGCAGCACAGACGTGCCGCCTGTGATGACCATGCCTACACGCGCTTCTACACAGCCCATACGTACCCTTGTGCTGGCGACACGAAAATCGCAGGCCAGAGCCAACTCGAAGCCTCCACCTACAGCATAGCCATCAATTGCTGCGATGATCGGCTTCTCACCTAACAGCAAGCGAGTGAGCCGTTGCAGGTCCAGGATCAGGGCCAGGAAGTCTTCAGTCGTTTGTTGTTCAGCTTCCTTCAGGTCATCTCCTGCACAGAAGTTGCCCCCTGCACCTGAAAGGACAATGATCGACACATTTGGGTCGCCCTGAGCACGCTCCAGATTCTGACGAAGCGCCCTAATCATTCCCCGGCTCATAGCATTCATTGCGCCTGGCCGATTCATCACCACACGGGCAATCTTATTGGCAACGGTATAGAGGACAAGAGGTTCGCTGCTCATAACGGTTCCTTCTCTGCTTGCTGAGAGGGGCCAGTAAGGGCGCGATAAATCGGGCCCCTACTTCCAGCCTGCTCATAGATCTTTATGACACGACGGGCTTTTTGCTCTGTGCGCGGGAGTGTGCCGTAGGGAACCAGCTCTGGCTCGGCACGGAAGTTGAGTTGCTCGCGGAGTGCCCGTATGATCTGCTGTGGTAAATCTCCTACCTGGTCGAGTGTTAGATTCTGCGCCAGTTCCACACGCACTCGCAGGTATTGGTGCGGTGGAGGATGATCAACGATAATCTGGAACTCGCCAGAAAGCTGGTCCGAGAGGCGTGCCAGGATATTGCCCACCGCAGTAGGAAAGACATTGACGCCGCGTACATGAAGCATATCATCGCTGCGACCCAGGACACGGAAACGAAAGCTCGTCCGCCCACAGGCGCACGGTCCAGTTCCCAGGATACGCAGTACATCGCGGGCACGATAGCGTACCAGGGGTTGCGCCTCCTTGAGGAGATGGGTGTACACTAACTCGCCTTCGGCACCATCGGTGAGTGGGAGGGGAGTACCACTTCCTGGTTCGATCAACTCGACAGCCACAGCCCCTTGTGCCTTGAAGTGCAGCCCCTGGCGTTGCTCGCATTCCGACCCCATAATGCTCAGGATATCAGCCATGCCGAAATTCGCATCCATTGCACGCATTCCCCAGGTCTCTTCAATGTGTGCCCGCACACCCTGTTCGCTCATCCCCGGCTCGCCTCCAAAGAAGCCCTTACGCAGACCCAGATCGCGAGGGTTCAGTCCCTGGGCCATGGCAGCTTCGGCCAGGGGGAGCATATACGAAGGAGTGGCACTAATGGCGTTGACCTGAAGTTCGCGGATAGTCTGGATCAAGAGGGCCGTTTGTCCTACTCCGAAGGGCACCACTGTGGTCTCCAGGTTCTCATGGTCTGAGTAACCACCCATCCAGAGGCAATAATTGAGGCAATGAACCACCGTATCGTCAGGGCGTAGTCCAGCAGCCCAGAAGGAGCGAGCAGCACATTCATTCATCAGATTGCGGTCGCGCCGGGTGAGGGCAACATAGAGCGCACGGCCCGTTGTGCCGGAGGTTTTGTGCACCCGCATCACCTGCTCCTGGCTGGTCGCCAGATAGTTGCCAAATGGAGGATGCTCCTGCTGGCTGCGCAGGCACTCGTGCTTCTCAGTAAAGGGCAGAAGTGGCAGATCATTTAAACCGCGAATGGCTTCGCGCTTCACGCCAGCCTCAGCGAACCTGGCCTGGTAGAAAGCAGAATGTGCCCACACATAGTCAAGCTGAGTTCGCAGGTATTCGTTCTCCAGCTGGCGTAGTGCTGCTGGCGGCATCGTTTCAATGTCTTCATCCCAGTAACGTCGCTCCACCATATAGACTCCTTCATAAATCGCCCAGGAAAGAGAGTTCCTCCGCGGTCGGCGGGTGCAGCACAAGTTCCTCCACTAAAGATAGAGCCGCAGCCAGGTCGCGCAGGTCAAGCACCTCCACAGGCGAGTGCGAGTAGCGACGTGGAATCTTCACTTCGAGGGTGGCGATGCCGCCAGCAGCCAGGTGTGCCGCCGTGGCATCGGTCACACCACCACTCGTGACTGCAAGTTGGTACGGCACACCGGCACGCCGGGCAGCTTCAATCATCACTCTCTGGACAGCACGTGGTAAAAGGAACCCGAATGCTGCTGAACTGGAGGCTGGAGTGATGAGCACACCACCCCCGATGCGAGCTGCGTAGGCCATACCACGTGTATCTGGCGTCCCTGCCGCTGGGAACGTGTCAACCACGATCGCCAGGTCCGGCTGAAGACGTGTGAAGGCTGCCGTTGCTCCACGCAGGCCAACTTCTTCCTGCACCGTCACCAGGGCTGTAAGGCGAGAAGGGAGGGCCTGCCGGTGCAGGCGGCGTAGAAGATGCAGTAACACAACACAACTGGCGCGGTTGTCGATACCTTTGCCAGCCACTCGCGTACCTGCCAGGTCGCGTAATTCGGAGATGACCACTACCGGATCACCGATACGTACGCCCAGTGCCTCCACTGCCGCCGCATCATCAACCCCCAGGTCAACGTACAGATCGGTCATGGATATGCCCTGGCCGTGCTCCGATTTAGGAGTAAGGTGACCGGAGCGTGCCCCGATCACGCCGGGTCGTCCACCAACCCATACTGCTCTTCCCTCCAACAGGCGAGGCTGAACTCCACCAAGTGGCAACAGCCGCAAGAATCCATCCGGCTCTATACTTGCCACCATAGCCCCGATCTCGTCTGCATGTGCCGAGACCACAATGTGTGGCGTGTCTTGCGGGCCCTCACGCATAGCCGTGAGGTTGCCCATGTGATCCACCGCTACTCTGTCAACCAGTGGAGCGAAGAGATCACGGAGCCGTGCGATCACTGGCTGTTCGGCACCAGAAGGAGCATGTAATGCTGTCAACTCTGCCAGGTCCGCACGCAGGCTATCAATCACATCACGATCTTGCTGCATCTAAGCCTCACTGATGAATGAATACGGTCTTGCCTATATCAGTAACAGAGAATATTGTACGATATAATGCACTGCAAGGAATTGAAAAACACACTCACGAAAAAGGAGCATTCATGAGAATTATTGTCGCCATTCTCGGCATTATTCTGATCTTTATCATGGCCTTTGATGGCTTCGAAACGATCGTACTACCGCGTAGAGTATCACGCAAATTTCGCCTGGCACCGCTCTTCTATACCTTCAGCTGGGTGCTATGGTCGTTCCCGGCACGCAGGATGCGCCCTGGCAACCGGCGCGAGTCCTATCTCGGCTTTTACGGACCGCTCTCGGTCCTCCTGCTGCTCGCCATCTGGGCACTAGGTTTCATAATCGGCTTCGGGCTGCTGCTATGGGGGCTGAGTTTAAAGGTGATTGCACCGGGCAACGATGGAGGGCTTGGCACCTACCTCTATTTTAGTGGTACCACCTTTATTACCCTTGGCATCGGTGATGTCACTCCCCTCTCAGGCCCTGGTCGGCTGCTCACCGTTGTTGAGTCAGGGGTGGGGTTTGCCTTCCTGGCGCTGATTATCGGCTACGTCCCGATTATCTACCAGGCATTTTCGAGACGCGAGGGCAACATTGCCCGGCTTGACGCACGAGCTGGCTCTCCACCAACCGCCACAGCAATGCTGCAGCGTCACTATCTCAACAAGAATCCCGATGAATTGATGGAATTGCTGCGTGATTGGGAGCGATGGTGCGCGGATCTGCTGGAGAGTCATCTCTCCTATCCTGTTCTGGCCTTCTACCGTTCCCAGCATGAGCGCCAGTCCTGGCTTGCCGCGCTCACTACTATCCTCGATGTGTGCGCCCTCATCCTGGTTGGTATAGAGGGTTTCCCGAAAAAGCCCGCCAAATTTACGTTCGCGCTCGCACGTCATGCGGCTGTAGACCTGGCTCAAGTGTTTGGTGCCACTCCCACTCCGAGAGACGGGGATCGACTCTCATCCACGGACTTTACGCAGCTCCAAAACATACTGAGCGAGTCAGGCATCATGTTGAGCGATGGCATCGCTGCTGAAAAGCGACTCGCCGAGCTACGTGCAATGTATGAACCCTTCGTCGATGGCCTCTCCAAACGCTTACTCCTGCCACTACCGCAGTGGATCAGACCCCCCGGCGCTGTTGACGATTGGCAGACGAGCGCGTGGGATCATTTCCTGGAGGCTACGCCCTATACGCTCGACCGAGCTATACAGAGAGACTGATAAAGGGAGTCAAGTGCTCATGAACAGAGATTGATCGCTCTTTTCGGACGACCTTCCAAAAGGTTTGACAAACCGGGACAACTGTGCTATTCTTGTCGCAAGAAATTGAACAAGCGTTCTCAGGTTCCTTTCCAGGAAGGTGAGAGGAGCATGGGTCAGGCCACCCGCACCACCAAACTCCCGCTTGATTTGAGCAACCGCACGCAAGGGGGAGCCAATACGGGAAAACGAGCGTACCTGGAAGCCACCGTCTGGGTGCTCGATGCCGCTCGCGCCTTCTACGTGGCCTTCTTTCTGGCGCATGCCGAAAAAGTGACGGAGCAGGTTCCCTACTTCTCCGAACCGCATCAACAGATGCGGCAGAGGCAGATCTCAGCCGACAAGTTGCTCACCTGGGCTGAGTTCCAAACCGTGGTCACCTCCCAGCATCCTCATCCTTTGCCGGAGTGGAACTTCAGCCAGGCGTTCCCCGATTTCCCGTTTGTGTACCGCAGATCAGTCATCAAGGATGCCATTGGCAAGGTCAAGTCCTATCTCTCGAATCGGTCCAATTGGCAACAGAGCGGCAAGAAGAAGGGCAAGCCAGGAGTGCCTGGCTCACATAATCATCCGACGTTGTACGAAGGAACCTTCTCGCTGGAATTGTCGGGAACGGACTTGCAGCAGAGTTTTGTGCGCTTGAAGGTCTACACTGGAGAGCAATGGATCTGGGCCAATTACCCTGTCAAATACAGTCACTACTTTGAGCACAGAAGACAGGATCGAGCGTGGGAGCAGCAGAGTCCCAGGCTCATTCTTCGCCCCAAGTCTGCCGAATTGCATTTCTCGCAGACCAAAGAGATCAAAGCCAACAAGGTGGTGAAAAGCCTCCAGAATCCCGATCTGGTCACGGTGGCGGTCGATTTGAATGTCAAGAACCTGGCCGTGATTACCGTCAGACAACATGGGAAGATCATCGAGAGTGTCTTCATCAAGGACCAAGGCTTAGACCAGCATCGCTATCGGCACTTGAAGCACGCCAGCAAAAAGCAGTGGTTGTCAGGCAAGCCAGTCAAGGGAGAGCGGAACTGTGCCCATCTGTGGCAGCATCTGCGTCGGATGAACAGGGATGCCGCCCACAAGGCGGCATGTGCCATTACACGAGTGTGTGCCAGATATCCCGGGTGTGTGCTTATCTTTGAGCGGTTACGCACGATCAAAGCCAAAGGAGGTAGCAAATCCAGACGACTCAACCGCAAACAGGCCAACCAATTGCGGGGACAGATCAACCAGATCGCCCGTGAGAAGGCCTATGCCCACTCGGTGGTCACCGTTGAGGTCAACCCGTGGGGAACATCGCAGCACTGCTCCCGATGTGGCGCCAAAGGGGAGAGGTTCTCCTCTCGCGCCGGACGCCGAGAGCGAGAGCGTGGGGGAAAGCTCTTCCGCTGTTCCGTTTGTGGCTATGAAGCTCAGGCTGACCACAATGCCAGCGCCAACCTGCATCACAGTTTCTACAGGGAATTGTGCTGGCAAAAGAAACCGAAGTCCACCAAACACCGTGGACCCTCGCCCTGAGTGGCTAGAGGTCACTCGGGAGAAGCATCCAGGAGGGACACCCCGGTGATCGGATGCCAGGCCCGTCTGCAGATGAGCAGACACGCAAAGTGGTGGGGCTCGCGTTGGCCCGACGAGGTGAAGTTCCAGCCCACCTCACTTCTAGGGCAGCTCCTGATTCGATAACTTCCTGACAGGTGGCAGGAACTTTGGGAAGCTGGACCGCATCAGGGCGGCGCAAACGGCAGATGTCCAGGATTGCCTGACAATTTGGCCGCTGCTGACATCACGTTTCACCATCGCCATAAAGAAAACAATGCGTCCAGCGACCACCTCCAAGTTCTGTGCGTTTGGGGAATCGCTGTCTGCACACAGGCATAGCGTGGGGACAACGCGGGTGGAAGCGGCAACCACTCGGTGGGTTGATGAGGCTGGGAATCTCACCACGAGCAGGTAGATCGACAGCGCCCTTTTCGCCGTAGAGTGCCGATTTATCGGGCACGTGGCTGAGACGGGCCGGATCGGGCGCGGCGGAGACCAACAGCTGCGTGTAGGGATGCTTTGGTTGCTGGATCACCTCGTCACTTGGTCCTCCTTCCACCATCTGACCAGCATACATTACCAGGGTATCCTCGGCAAAGTAGCGAGCACTGGCGATATCGTGTGTGATGAAGAGCAGGGCAAGATGTTCTTCCTCTTTTAAACGCAGCAGCAGGTTGAGGACATCCAGTCGAATTGACACATCCAACATAGAAACGGGTTCGTCGGCCAGCAAGACTTCAGGCTGTACTGCCAGCGCTCTGGCGATAGCTACACGCTGTCGCTGACCACCACTCAGTTGATGGGGATACTTCTGGATAAACTGCTCGGCGGGACTGAGGTTGACACGATTGAGTAACGATAAGATCTGTTCTGTCTCCTGGGTTTTATTGTGCACATGATTGTATATACGTAAAGGGCGTCCCAGGTGATAGCGCACATCGTGTACCGGGTTGAGCGAGGAGAATGGGTCCTGAAAGATCAACTGCACATGGCGGCGATAGGTACGCAGGTGCGACCCATCTGCCAACCTTGCTGGTTCCCCGCGAAAACGGATAGTGCCGGAAGTTGGACTATACAGGCCAGCCAAGATACGTGCGATAGTGGTCTTGCCACTACCACTTTCTCCTACGAGCGCTGTAGCTCGACCAGGTGAGAGCGCAAGGGAGGCATCTTCAACGGCATGTACGGCGTGTTTTGTCCCAAAGGGGTTCCACGAGCGCAAGGGGAACATCTTGCGTAGATGAATCGCTTCCAGGATAGAACCCGTAGGGGCCCTGAGCGAAGCTTGCGGAGCGCCTTTCAAATCCTTCGCGCCCTCGTAGGGGCCTGATTCTTCGCGTCCCCCGGGTGGCTGGGCCAGATTGTTCATTAAACACCGCTCCTTAAAATTCAGACCTCCAACGCCGCTCAGTCTCACCGCTCCGTATTCCGACCGGCAACGCACTTCGTGCTACGCTTCGCGTCAGCCGGTCGGAGCGGAAGCGGCTACGCCTTCGGCTCAGGAGGTCTGAAAGGAAGCTCTTCTGCCAGAGCTTCATATTTGCTTGCCAGGTCGGACGTGGATGGTGGTTCCGCACTGAACCTGGGATCATACAAATGACAGGCAACAAGCTGCCCGCTCCGGGCAACCGTAGGGGCCGATTGATCGCCGTCCACCGCCGATTGATCGGCTACTGGTTGCAGTGCTGGTAAAACTGTGCGACAGGCGTCAAAAGCGAAGGGACAGCGCGGATGAAAGGCGCAGCCCGGTGGTACTGCACGTAAGTCAGGTGGTGAGCCGGGGATACCAGACATCTTGCGACGCGGCCCGTGCAATGCCGGGAATGAGTTGAGCAATCCATAGCTGTATGGATGACGCGGATGCAGGTAGAGGTCCCGGCGTGAAGCTTTCTCGACGATGCGCCCCGCATACATGATCGCGACGTTGTCGGCCAGTTCAAGCAGAAGCGAGAGGTCATGGGTGATAAAGATCACCGAGAAGTCCAGTTTCTCCCGCAAGCGTATGATCTCGTTCAGGATTTCGCGCTGTACAACGACATCAAGTGCCGTCGTAGGTTCGTCCATGATCAGTATTTCGGGAGAGAGAGCGAGAGCTATAGCGATGATGGCACGCTGTCGCATGCCACCGCTCAACTCGTGGGGATAACTACGCAGGCGGTCCGGGGCGATCCCGACCAGCTGGAGCAGCTCAATGGCACGCCGCTTGCGCGCATCTGATCCCATGTCGGGTCGATGCCTGCGCAACACATCCATGATCTGCGCACCAACAGTCAAGACCGGATTAAGAGCGTTCATGGCGCTCTGGAAGACTATCGCCAGGTCGTTCCAGCGAATATCCCGCAATTGTGCCTGCGATAATTGCAACAGGTCTAATGGCTGCCTCTCACCCTCCATAGGAGGCCGATTTATCGCATCCTCATTCTTCCCATTCTTTCTCTCATCCCGCCTTCCATTCTTCGGGAGACGAGTAAATGCGACATGCGTAGGGGTCCGATTGATCACGCCCTGTGGATAATACAGGATTTCGCCTCCAGTAATCACCGCAGGAGGGCGCAACAGGCGGGTAATCGCATATGCCAGCGTCGACTTACCACTACCACTCTCACCTGCCAGGCCGAGAATCTCTCCACGCCGCAAGGTAAAACTTACATCGGTTACAGCATGAACAGTGCCGTTGGACGCCAGGTAATCGACATTGAGGTTTTTCACCTCAAGTAGCATATTTGTCAGTAGGGGCGACCCTTGCGGTCGCCCTGTATGAGCGTTCGTTACCATTATGCCACCACTTTCTTGCCCATTTCTTGAGATTTTCCGGCTTTGACGGGACGCTCAGGCCGCAGACGCGGGTCGGCGATTTCGTCAATGCCGAAGTTGATAAGAGCAAGGCCAGCCCCTAATACAGCAATACAGAGACCTGGAGGAATGAACCACCACCAGAGTCCACCACCTAATGCACCGGCTTGCTGCGCCCAGTACAGAATACCACCCCAACTGGGGATAGTTCCATCGCCCAGGCCGAGAAATTCCAGCGCCGCCCAGGTGAGTATGACATAAATGGTGGTACTCACAAAGCCTGCTACCACCAGCCCGACCTCATTGGGAAAAATCTCAAAGAAGATGATGCGCCAGGTGTGCTCTCCACTCGCACGCGCTGCCGTGACAAACTCCCGGCTCCGCATCGACAGCGTTTGCGAACGCAGCACACGCGCCTGCCAGGCCCAGTTCGTGAACACAATCACCAGCGAAATCGTCAATGGGCCGCGTGGGAAGTAGGCGGCGAGCACAATCGCCAGAGGGAGCGCGGGAAGCACCAGCGAGACATTGGTCAGCAAAGTCAATCCATCGTCTATCCAGCCGCCAAAGTAGCCACCAACCAGGCCAACCAGAATAGAGAGCAGCGTCACCAGCAGTCCGGTGCCCAGGCCCCAGAAGACGCTGGTGCGTGTGCCATAGATCAACTGGCTGAAGATGTCCTCTCCAACAACCGTCGTGCCTAGCCAATGCGCTGTGGAAGGAGGAGCAATGAACAGGTGCGATGTCGCATTGGGGTTAATCGTCATAAAAAATGGTCCGAAGAGGCCAACCACGATGAAGAAGCCAACGATTGCGCTCCCAACTGCCACCTTGCGGCTTATCGTCATTGCTCGCCAGATGACCAGCAGTCCATTCAGGAAGCGAGTACGCAGCGGTTCATCGGGCAGAAGTGCGACCGGTGCAGTAGTGCTCGCGGGGCGAGGTAATTCCTGGATTTGCATAGCTAGGCACCCCTTTCTACGCGCACACGAGGATCGAGGAAAGCATACAGCATATCGGCCAGAAAGTTAGCTCCCAGCACAGCCAGAGTAATAATCAGGAAGATGCTTTGTACCATTGCATAATCTTGCTGGTTCACAGCCTGCAGGAGTGCGTAGCCGATACCGGGATACGAGAACACCATTTCGGTGAGCAGTTGACCGCCAACAATCGCACCAATTGCGATAGCGAAGCCGGTAATATTGGGTAACACCGCATTACGAGCGCCATACCAGAACATCACACGCCCCGAGGTCAAACCTTTCGCCTTCGCCATCAACACATAATCTTCTGAGAGCGTCGTAATCATCGAGTTACGCATCGTCAGCATCCAGCCTGCCAACGAAGAGATCACCAGCGTCAAAGCAGGCAGGAAGGCATGTTGTATGACACTGCTGATAAAATCAAACGACCAGCCCGGATCGATATCCGCTGAATCATAACCGCCGGACAGTGGGAACCAGTTGAGCAAATAAGAAAACACATAGAGAGTAAGCAACGCCAGCCAGAAGTAAGGAATAGCCGACAGAAAATTCATGGCGGGTGAGAGAACCGTATCAAGTACAGTGCCGCGCTTCCAGGCAGCGATTATTCCAAGCAAACAGCCGAGCAGGAAACTAAGCACAACGGCGACGCCACCCAGCATGATAGACCACCCGATGTCCTGACCAATGATCTGCGCGACTGGAGTGGGGAAATACTGGAGGGAATTTCCCAGGTTGCCGTGCAGCAGATTGACAAGATACTTAAAGTATTGCAGCCATATGGGATCATGCGTATCCAGACCAAACAAGGCCTCGAGACTTTGTTGCATTTCAGGGGTGACATACCCCTTCGTTGACATCTTACCCACGAGTGCCGCGACAGGATCACCAGGGGCCAGACGAGGGATGAAAAAATCGAGTGTAATTGCTACCCATACGGCGCAAACATAGAATAAAAGGCGGCGGATTACATGACGCACCTGGTTGCTCCTTCTCATGAAATTCCACTTGTTCCCACACCTCCCATACCTCACATTATACGCTATTTTAACTCTTCGGGTCTCTGCTCTACTTGACTCCTCACTGCCTCCGGCAGTTCGCAGATATTTTTTGTTGATGGTGGGTTTTGCTGCCGCGGGCAGCAAAACCCACCATCAACAGAACAGGATGTGGCTGCAAGCAGTAACATCCACCACCAACAGAATAAGTGAGTCGCTGCAAGCGGCAATATCCACCACTAAACCGAATGGGATGTCGCTACAAGCGACAATATCGATCACTAACCGAAAGGGATGTGGCTGCAAGCAGCAATATCCACCACTAACAGAATAGGTGAGTCGCTGCAAGCAGCAATATCCACTGCCAACAAAAACATAGGTGAGTCGTCTCAGGCGACATTGGTCCTGCGTACATAGGCATACCGTCCTGATATCAGACAGGCGGCGACCTGGTGAGTCGTCTCAGGCGACGTTGGTCCTGCGTACATAGTAGGGGCGGGGCTTGCCCCCGCCCTGGAAACTGGTGGTCGCTTGGGGCGGAGCAACACCCCCTACGAAACGGGTCGTAGATGCAGGATTACCTGCTCGTAGTCAGGACCAGTGTTCGGACTACCACTGGAATACGGGTTGTTCTGATCGGGCCAGCCGGTGAAGTTCCTGGTGGAGTATTCGTCGTAGTCAGCGCCAGTCCACAAGGGAATGAACGGCTGGTTCTCGACGAAGACCTTCTCGATACCCATGATCGCCTGCTTTTGCACAGCCTGATCCGAGGTCGAGGCATACTGGGTCAGGAACTGGTCGGTTGTGGGATCGTTCCAGGCCACGAAGTTGAACTTGCCCTGGCCGATCTGAGCACTGTTCAGGTATTGATTGTACAGGTAATACGGGGTGGGACCACCAACCATACCACAGAACATCAACTGGTAGTTATACTTGCCATCCGTGCGGAGGGTGTAGTAGTTGTCCTCACCAACAGTTACGTTCTTGATTTCGATGCCAACCGCCCTGGCCTGGTCCGCGATCAGTTTTGCCGCCGCATTCCAGTCGGAATAGGAGTCAACACTTCTCAGCGTGAAGGACAGGCGCTTGCCATTCTTCTGATAGATGCCATCCGAGCCTTTCGTGAAGCCTGCATCGGTCAGATACTTCTCAGCCTTGGCGGTATCTGCGGTCAATGACAGGTTCGAATACTGTGGGTCCAACCAGTCTTTCGCGGTCGGAAGCACCAGGCCGGTCATACTTCCCGGAGGTTCCAGGCCAGCAGTAGCCTGTGCTGCTATGGCATTGCGGTCAAGCGCAGTGCTGAGCGCCAGGCGAACAGGCAACCCGGCCTGGCCGCCGAGTAGAGGATCTTTCTGGTTCGGGCATATAGAGTACAGGTTGACTGCATCCATCCAGATGTGGTTGTGCGCTGGATCTTTCGCAACGAAGTCCTGCTGGAGCGTTGGTGAGAAGTAGCCAGCCCAATCAACATCACCCTTCGGCAGCGCTAACTGCAAGGTCGCGTTGTCTTTGTACTCTGGGAAGCGGATCTCGTCAACCTTCACCTGGTCGGCCTGCCAGTAGTTCGGATTCTTGTCATACACCGCCAGATCCGGCTGGTACCTGGTCAATGTGAAAGGACCTGTACCTACAGGATGGTCGGTGAGATACTTGGTCGGGTCGCCAACTGAGGCAAAGACGTGCTTCGGAACGATAAACACATGCCCGGCAATTGTCACCAACACAGGAGGATAGGCCTTCTGGAAAGTCATAACGACCGTATTGGCGCCGGATGTGGTCACATCTTTCAGGAAGGTCCAAACACCGCCGCTATCTGCTGCCGGGTACTGCTTCATCAGGTTGAAGGTAAACGCAACATCATCGGCAGAGAACGGCTGACCATCGTTCCATTTCACGTTCTGGCGAATATTGAACGTTACCTGCGTGTTATCGCTGTTCCACTGGTAGCTGGTCGCCAGCATCGGTGTAAACGCACCACCATTCACATTCACAAAGTACAGCGTCTCATAAACCAGGCCCGAAATCCCAGCATTTGGGTGGCCGTTATAGGGGTTAAAACCGGCTTGAGCGAAATCATAGGATTGGGTAGCAACCTTAAGAATAGCCTTGCTGCTCTTGGTGGCGCTATTGCCGCCACCGCCACAGGCCGCTAATATGACCGTAAGGATGACCAGGAGGGTGAATACCATAGCGGTGATCTTAATTTTCACCCTAGAAGGTGCACCCAGGAGAGAGTTGGGAGTCATTTACAACCTCCTACCGTTGGATGAACGGATCTTTCAATGATCCTGATAAATATTTCCGCAAATCGCACAACGCACGAACGATAATTTGTCTTTCGGCAACCCCTCCTTTCGGGTGAGTATTAAGATTCTGCGAGATGACGTACGCTTGCTTCCCGAAATTCCAGATCAGTCTATATAAAATACTTTACCCTGTTCTGGTTCATTTGTCAAGACATCTAGACCACTATACAAGATTGTTGTAAAATTCATTAGAAAGCAGGTTACAATCATCGTAGTAGGCACCGATTTATCGCCGCGCACCGCCGATAATGCAGATTAACAAAAGAACCCAGACACCTGTAGGGGCCGATTGATCGGCCGCCGCCAGTGACAATCGGGGGAACCCTCTCCCCTTGCCAGAGCGGATGCCTGGCTGCGCTGATCCTTCGCTTCACTCAGGAGGAAGGCAGAGCCCTGTCACCCTTCGCTTCGCTCAGGGTGACAATCGAGGGCCGCAGACAGACCCTTGGCTGCGCGGAGGCGTGACAAACGAAACAATCGAAAGACCGTCGGGGCCGATTCTGCAGATGAACACATTCCTCCAGCCATGAGACGCAGAGTGGGGTCCGCATTAAAAAGTTCATCTGCATTATCGGCCCATTGGGTGTCCGATTCTTTTGTCGACATCCATGATCGCGCCCGTCAACTGATAGGAGGAAATATGGCTTCTTTGTTAGAACAGGAAATACAGAGCCAACCGGAAGTTATCGCCCGGTTACTGGAGCGTGAAACGAGGCATATTGAACAGATCACCGCACAGCTTCCAGCGTTTGAGTATGTACTTATTGCGGCCCGTGGCTCGTCCGATCACGCTGCCACCTACGCGAAATACGCCTGGACGACGCTGGCCGGTTACCCGGTCGCGCTAGCCGCGCCCTCACTTCTGACGATGTATAAGGCTCCTCCGCGCCTGGCAGGAGCGCTGGTTGTCGGTATTTCGCAGTCAGGCCAATCACCTGATATCGTCGCGGTGCTAGAAGAAGGCAAGAGACAGGGGCGACCCACGCTGGCAATCACCAACGATGGCACATCTCCCCTGGCGACCATAGCTGATCATGTTGTCGAGTTACATGTCGGACCAGAGCAGAGCGTAGCGGCTACGAAAACCTACACGGCGCAACTTGCTGTGATGGCATTGTTTGCAGCCACCTGGAGCGGCGATGCACAATACCTGGTCGCACTTCAGCAGTTGCCCGGGGTGATTGAGACGACTTTGCAACTCACTTCTGAAATTGCTCAGCGCGTCGAACGCTACCGTTATATGGATCGCTGCGTCATCATTGGACGTGGTTACAACTACGCAACCTCCTTTGAACTGGCGCTCAAGCTGAAAGAACTGACCTATGTAATGGCTACAGCCTACTCTTCGGCAGATTTCCGTCACGGCCCCATCGCCACTATCGAAACTGGCCTGCCCGTCTTCCTGATCATGCCGACAGGTGCTACATTCGATGACATGCTCGAGCTTGCCGGAGAACTACCCCAGCGCGGCGCTGAATTGCTGGTAATTTCTGAATCAAGCCAGGCGCTCTCGCTCGCCAGGACAGCCCTTCCAATTGCACCTGGAGTTCCAGAGTGGCTCAGTCCTCTTATCGCGATTATCCCCGGACAACTCTTTGCGCTGTATTTGGCATTGACGAAAGGGTTAAACCCGGATGTTCCGAGGGGGTTACGGAAGGTGACGAAAACGTTATAGAAGAAATTGCAGCGCGCGCAGGACCAATGGTGCAAAGTCGCGCATATGGGCATACAGTTTATCCAGAATGTCAAAGAAGAGTCTGTGCATTACCCCAAACCGGCATCTCTTGCCCGGATGATGGCCTGCGCACGATCGGCCACCTGTAATTTACTAAAGATATTGGAGACATAGTTGTTGATGGTCTTGACGCTCAACGCGAGTTCCTGAGCGATCTGGTTGTTGGAGGAGCCCCGTGCAATCCACTGCAAGATCTCCCGCTCCCGCTCCGTGAGCGTGGGGAAGATCTCCTTTGGGACCGCAGGCCGGGGAGCGGCGAAGAAGTCCATCAGTCGGCTCGCAATGGCGGGGCTGAAGATGGCCTCACCATTGCCCACCGCTCGGATGGCCCGTACCATTTCCTCTTCCTTCGTGTCTTTCAGGACATACCCACGCGCCCCGGCCCGTAGCGCTGAGAAAACGGACGCATCATCCTCAAAGAGGGTAACCACCAGGATGCGGATGTGCGGGCTGGTCTGCAGAATCTGGCGGGTCGCTTCAATGCCATTGACCCCTGGCATCTGCAGATCCATCAGAATCACATCCGGTTGCAGCCTGTCCGCCAGTTCAATCACCTCCCGGCCAGTGGTCGCTTCTCCGATGACCTCGGTGTCGGCTGTGGCCGTGAGCAGTGTGCGCATGCCTTTGCGGAAGAGCGGATGATCGTCTGCGATCAGAATGCGGAGAGAATCCATCAGCTTACTCCTTCGGTAAGGGTAGATGCACCAGGATGCGCGTGCCATTGCCTGGCGCTGACTCAACCAGGCAGGACCCACCTGATTCTGCTGCTCGTTCGCGCATGGAGAGCAGTCCGACGCCAGCACATGACTCGGCAGGGAACCCCACGCCATCATCGCTGATCTCCAGCTGGAATTCATCGGTTATGGCGAGACGGACCGTACAGGCGCGAGCATGTGCATGACGAGCCACATTGGTCAACGCTTCCTGAACGATGCGATAGGCAGCTACCTCCACTGCTGCTGGCAAAGCGGGCAGGTGCTCTGGTGCTTCGACCGCCACGCGCAGACACCCATCAGACTCACTCTGTGTCCCCGGCAGATCATACTGTGCGGCATACTGCTGGATCGCCCCGACGAGGCCCAGTTCATCGAGGGTGGGTGGGCGTAGGGCATAGACCAGCCGACGGATATCGGCGATGGCTGAGCGAATCTCTGACTGCAAATCGAGCATCTCAGCATCAGCAGCGGCACGATCGTGCCGCATCAGCATACGAATCGCCCCGGCTTGCAGGTGCAGGGCGGCCAACGTTGCGCCAAGCCCATCATGCAGATCGCGACGAAGGCGACGGCGTTCCTCTTCACGTGTGGTGACCAGGCGCTCACGCGAGCGCTGCAGGTCGGTGGTGAGACGCACTGCATGGGCAGCGACGCCAGCTTGATGGGCGATATCTTCGAGTAACCTGCGGTCCGCGGCAGTGAAAGCCTCTCCCTGGGCACGTGGAGATAGCCTCAACTGCCCAATGGTTTCTGTGTGGTAGACGAGCGGCAGGATGAATGGATTGTCCTGGGAAAGCCCGTATGAAGCGGCGGTAATGAACTCATCGCCTTGTTTCAAGCCAATGGCTACATAGGGTAACTTGAGCGCTTGAGCGACGGTCTCGACAATCGTGGGGAGTATAGCCTCTGGAGCAAGCGTTGCTTCCAGGCGCCTCCCCAGGCGCGAGAGCACGGCATATGGCTCATCGCGCTCGCCATACATCAGGCGATTGATCATGCGCTGTAGACGAGCGCGGAGTGGTTGAAAGAGGACTGCGATCAGGCCAGTGGCAAGTAACGAAATGGGGAAATCCCCAAACGTATGCAACAGTGTACCCAGGATGCTCACCACCAGGACATACACTCCGACGACGATCGCCGTGAGGGTCCCATAGACCAACGTGCGATTGATGAGCACATCAATGTCCCACAGACGAGAGCGCAGCATGGCGAACCCAAACGAGAGCGGGAGGAAGAGCGGCAGGATAGGGAAAACCACATCGTGAGCCAACGGATAGAGTGAACTGCGCTCAGCGAGCACTGGGAAAATCAGATACGGAACAGTCACGATAAGATCGACAGTGACCGGCACGGCGAGACCGAAGACCACCCATTTGGTCTGCTGGCGCTGCATAGGACTGGACACATGCCGGTAGCGGTAGAGTTGGATGAATACCACCGTCGCCAGAACGCCGAGAGACATGAGATAAGTAAGCCATTCTACCAGTGTATTCGGCATAAGAGGCGCTACGAAAGCAGTAGGGACGAGCCCTGCGAGAAATATGACTGGAGTCCAACGCATCCAATGAGGCACGAACTGCCCACTCGGAAACAGGAGGAAGACGAGCACAAGCAAGCTAAGAGCGAGGAAGGTCAGGCATTCATTCGGCACCCGCCAGGGGGAGAGACTGGCTGACACGGAATTCGTCGCGATGATCGGGCCAAACGTCACGAGCGTGAGCGCGACCAGCAGCGCCATGCGGTCGTCGGATCTACGCAGGACGATCAACGTACTGACCACCAGACACACTACGACCGAGGCAAGCGTGAGTGCGACCATGTACGCTGTGTAATCACCGAGTGACAGGCCCATCCCTTTGAGCGCCCCTGCTTGTTCAGGAGTGAGTTGACTGTACCAACATGCTGACCCAGCACAGGGAGTTCGTAGTTGTGCCGCGTAGACCGGGAGGCTGGCGAAGAAGATCGTCAGGGTGAGGACGACCAGGGTGATCCAGATCCCTCGGGCGAGCACGAGCCAGCGCCCAGGCACTCGTGTATCGAGTGCGTGGGAACGCTTCCCGGTTTTCGTTGGCGCATGTTGAACGCTCATCTGTACAATCCTTGGATGACGCCCTGGTTCGTGCTCCGCTATGCTTCTGTTGACTTCCATTATATGCCAGGTTCTCTTTTTCCGTCTATTGTTCCAGCAGCATCATTTCTTGTCGGCCCGTGCGGCGCTAGTGGCAGGTGAACCTGAAGTGGTCGACGCTCGCCGTGATCTCGCCGGGGTCCGGCTGCCCATTGCCGTTGGCATCGCTGAACGTGATGTGGGAGCGCGCATGGATCATCACTTGCCCGATCGGCTGGCCGTCCGTGGCGTAGATGGTCCTGGACGCCTGGATGGCAACCGTGTTGGTGGTCTGCCGAAAACGGGACTTGCCTCGCCTCTTTCGATGAACCAGTGATCCCCAAAACGGGACCCATCCCCACCGTCTTCTCAAGCAGAATGTACCTTTTGCAATCACAAAGAACTCGGCAGCAGTTGACTACCGAGTTCTCGCCTCCCATATGAGGAGGGCTACAGAAATCACTAACTGGCCTGTCCTGGCGAAGGGACAACGCCAAGCGCATGATGCCCGGTGGATGAGTACCTCCACTCAGAAGGGTTCCACCTCTTCGTAGCGCACAACTTCAACAACTCCTCCCCGCTGTTGTTGCTCTCGTAGCTCGTTCGACTGGAAGAACCGGCGGGCGTTCTCCAGATCATCCCATTCTCCAAGCACTATGATTTCCTTCGGGTCACTGGAGCTGCGGAAGAGCCGACTGCCCCGAGAGGCGTAGGCCTGACGGAGGGCAATTACGCCTTCCTCGAAGAAGAGCCGCTTGAACTTGTCGTAGTCCTCAACTTTCACTCGGGAAACTGTGTACGGCATGGGAAAATCACTCCTTTCTTCTGTGTGTTACTTCCTTGCTCGGATGGAGCAGGTCGAGGCCAGGCAAACACGATGTCTGCAACTACTATACCCCGGGATATTTCCCAGGCGGTAGGGAATGCGTTCCTAATTTTTGGGAAATTCTTCCTGGGAATGGGGGGTGAAGAGAAATGAGAAGAGATGGATGATGAGCACAAGGTGAGCTGTTTTCCATCAGGAAGCAAGCCTCTGTGTGAGGTGCATAGGGCATGTTTTACCTACATGTATGGCCTCATAGCGAGCGCGAGAGTCCCAGCGAATTGGCCGGTCAGTTACGCGCGATGCGGTCGGCTGCACGCAGTGTGATGCGGCTGAGGTCAACAAGCGGCGTCCGCCTATGGCGTCCAAAACAGACGTGAGGACTGCGCTCGATTTGTGACATTGCAGTCCTCCTGCTGCGCCCAACGGTCGAGTTAGGCGGCTGGGATTAGGTCAGGGCTTGTTGGACACGTTTCGCAACCCCGCGCAACCGATGAACGGGCTCATTGGCGAATACCAGGCGCACATATTTATTGCTGTTGGCACTGCCCCAATTGACCATCGGCGTCGCAGCGATTTTGCCTCGTTCGAGCAAGCGCCTTGATGCGGTTGCGCTATCTAACCCTAAGTGTGAAACATCCAGAAACAACGACCAGCCACCATGGGGTGGGATGATGGTAAATTCGCGCAACTCCTCCAGCAAAACATCGCGGCGGCGTTGCCATTCCTCAACACAGAGTTGAATGCCGTCATTGGGATCATTGATGGCGGTTGCAACAGCACCCATCGCGATTCCCGGCGGACACGCCACGTTCGTAATGCTGACCCTGGCGACGTCAGCAAGAATGTCAGCGGGTCCAACCACCCAGCCCACCCGCCACCCAATCATACGATATTCCTTTGAAGCAGAACCGACAGTGATGACTTTTTCGCGCATACCTGAGAAGGAGGCGGGATGAATGACACTGCGATGATCGTAGAGAACGCGCTCCATTGCTGAATCATCGATCAACCAGCAATCGGCGCGTTGACAAAAGTCAATCAAGGCTTGCCATTCTTCACGCGTGAATAAGGCACCGGTCGGCATAGATGGACTCATCAACAATGCTGCCTTGACTGGCTGAGGATCCATCTCTGCCAGCGCTTCGATATCCAATCGCCACCCTTGACCCGAAGGGCTCAACGGCACAAAGCGCGGAACCCCTCCCGCAAGACGAACACGATTAATCAATCCGACGTAGATCGGATCGGTCATCAAGACTTCATCGCCAGGCTCCAGCGTAGCCAACAGGACATTCAAGATACCCGAAAGCCCCCCAGTACTAATGACGCACTCGGTCGACCAGTCATACCTCTGGCCTGATTGCCGCTCGACCAACTTGACGGCAGCTTGTCGCATGAGATCAAGACCGAAGAAGGGCAGATAACTATTGGCAGCGTCGTCATCGACTGCACGTTTGGTAAATTCGAGTGCACTTTCTGGCGGGCGCAAGTCCGTGTCGAGATTTTCCAGTCGCAACAGGTCAGGGTCTTTGAGACTGTCAGCAAGATCGCCCATCTGTTCAACGCCGATCCTGGTGATATGCGTAAGTCGTGAGATGGACATAGCTTTGTTCCTCCATTGAGCATAATTTGATCATACCGGGATATGACACCGATTCGTCAATTTTTGCCTCTATTCCCAGCATGGTACGCGCAGAGTAACCGCTCTGGGCAATCCCATTGCGAGACGGCGGCTGCACTTGATCAGCAGGCCGGGCAAACACGATGTCTGCAAAGACTATACCCCGGGATAGTTCCCAGGCGGTAGGGAATGGGTTCCCAAAAATTGGGAAATTCTTCCTGAGAATGGTGGGTGACGAGAAAGGGAAAGAGATGGAGGAAGAGTGAAGAGACCTCAGTCAAGGCTATCCGAACGCCTTCTGTCGATGCGACAACTGCGAGCAAGCACGAGCGCTCGGCGGTACGAGCCTACGGAAGCGAAGCGCCGCGCTGATCAACGACGACCTGCTGATCGACCTTGGCCCTGATTTGATGACTGCCTCCCTCATGCATGGCCGACCCCTGACCAGAGTTCGCTACTGCCTGCAGACGCATGCGCACTCAGACCATCTGGACCCCTCGCACTTCCTCTCGCGCAGTCCAGAGTACGGCGTGCCCAATGCACCCCGACTGCACTTCTACGCCTCGACTGCTACGTCGCAACGGGCTGCACGGATGCTCGAGGCGGATTTTGCGCCCGCCAGTCTCCTCGACCCGGAGATCGGCGAGCGCTTGAACCTGGTGATCCATCAGATCGCGCCGCTCGAGTCCTTCACCGTCGGCCCCTACCAGGTGACGGCCTTTCCGGCGAATCATGACCCGACGGTGGATCCGCTGCTCTATGCGATTGGGGCGGGTGGGCGCACGATCTTCTATGGCATCGATACAGGACCACTGCCCGAGGAAACCTGGCAGGCTTTTCATCGGCATAAGCTACGCTTCGATGTGGTAATCCTCGATCACACCTACGGCATCAATGACGGAGCCAGCGATCATCTAAATGCCCGGCAGTTCATTGAGCATGTGGTACGCATGCGCGAGGAGAATCTGCTGGCCGATGATGCTCGCGTGTTCGCACATCACCTGTCCCACGAATACAACCCTGTCCATCCCGAGCTGGTGGACATCGCCGCGCAGCACGGCTACAAAGTCGCATATGACGGACTGATAGTGTGATTGAGGAAGGAGCGATACAGTATCACTGCTTGATCGACGCTTGACGCAACTCTCTAAAATCACACTGCCAGCCGCTCCCGCCACTCATCAGTTGCAAACGCAACTTCCCCACGACAAATAGTTGCCTGTAGCACCAGCGATTGATCGAAGATAAGCAAATCAGCATCATAGCCAGTCTGCAAGCGCCCCTTACGATCCGAGACCTGAGCGGCGTGGGCCGGGTTGAGCGTTAACATGCCCACTGCCTGTTGGAGCGAGACTTCGGTCATCGAGAGTACATTACGCAACGCCTGGTCCATCGTTAACACACTCCCGCTAATCGTACCATCAGCCAGGCGAGCAGCTCCACGGATGATCTTCACAGGCTGACCGGCGAAATCAAAGCTGCCTTCGGGAACCCCGGCTGCGCAGAGCGCATCTGTGATCACAATGGTTCGCTCCGGTCCGAGCATCTTTACCAGCGCATTTGCTGCCGCCGGATGCACATGCACACCGTCTGCGATCAATTCTCCGTACACCCGCTCGTCCCCGGCGAGAGCAGCGAGCGGACCCGGTGCGCGGTGGAGCAGAGGTCGCATGGCATTGAAGCAATGGGTTACATGCGTGACGCCCTGTTGTATCGCTGCCTGCGCCTGCTCATAGGTTGCATCTGTATGGCCCATGCTCACGGTGACGCCTGCGTCTACAAGCCGACGGATCATAGCCGAAGCTCCGGGTAACTCAGGTGCCAGCGTAACCAGGCGCAGATGTCCA